>Ga0315281_10016055_pt1 | contig 10007 bp, 6 predicted proteins | sample YL17G07_0_MG_FD_204540 | JGI IMG/M metagenome (GOLD analysis project Ga0315281, IMG submission 204540) | Sediment microbial communities from Yellowstone Lake, YNP, Wyoming, USA - YL17G07_0 | ecosystem: Environmental > Aquatic > Freshwater > Lake > Sediment | place: USA: Wyoming | collected...
TCTGGCAACGCCCGCTGGAATGGACTAGTGACCTACATTACTCATGACTTCAACGATCAGTCGGAGCCCCATGCCTTCAGCCTGCGGCTTCGTGGAGAAATCTTCGAGGATGCCGGTGGTTTCCGGACCTGCCAAGGAGGCACGAATTTCGCTGGCGGTACCAATACCTGTGCTGGCACCACTCCTGCTGGTAATGGTTTAACTTCTCCTGGCGGCGTCCAGCCCGCCATCGGGGCCACACCAACTGGGACTGCCCAGACCCTCACGGAGGGCACCTTTACATTGCAATACAAGCCGTCCCCATCACTGATTACGAGGGCTGAGTTCCGGTATGACAAGTCAAACCATAATGTCTTCCTGCAGGGCAATCAAGCGACGAACAATCAACAGACGCTCGGATTCCAAGTCATTTACCTATTCTGAGCGAAATGAAATTGAAGTCTGTTGAATGGTGACAAGTGGCTCCCTTCGTGGACTAGTCCACGAAGGGAGCCGTCACGAAAGAGCCACCGACCGTGCCTGCGCCGGAGCGTGGTCGGTAGGTTATGGCGGGATTGAGGGCGAACTTGGGGGCACAGCAACTTGGGGGCTTGCCCCCAAGCCGCACTCCGGCGCAGGCAGGCGCCGCAGCCCGGTTCGACGAAGCAGAAGCGTGAGACAACCAGGAGGGCCGCTTAGATTAGTTCAACGAACGTATTGTCAACCTCGTCCTGAACCAAAGGATGAAAGGATACAAATATGTCATCGTATGTGAGCAGTATCAGTATCAAGAAGATTCTGCCGGTCCTCCTGATCTGCCTTACCGTTATGTTGGCAGGAGGGTCGGCTCTGTTTGTGCCAGATGTCGCGGCACAGGCTCCAGCGGCGGAAGCCGCTCCAGCCGTGCTGAAGGTCGATACGGGAGACACAGCATGGATCATCGCTTCTGCGGCACTGGTGATGGCGATGACATTGCCGGGGTTGGCGCTCTTCTACGGAGGACTCACCAGGCAAAAAAATATTCTGAGTACGGTCTTGCATAGCTTTATCTGTCTCTGCCTGGCCAGCATCGCATGGGTGTTGTTCGGGTACAGCCTTTCTTTCGGCCCCGATGTCGGTGGGTTCATCGGGAACTTCGATTGGGCAGGATTGCGCGGGGTGGGAGCCGATCCCCATCCGGTCTATGGCCCTACGATTCCCCACGAAGTATTCATGATGTACCAGATGATGTTTGCCGCCATTACCCCGGCGCTGATGACGGGGGCCATTGCGGAACGCATTAGATTTTCCTCGATGCTGTGGTTTCTCGGTATCTGGTCGATCGTGGTGTACTATCCTGTCTGCCATTGGATTTGGGGCGGTGGATGGTTGGCGCAGATGGGCGCATTAGACTTTGCCGGGGGCGCAGTCGTGCATGTCAGTTCCGCAACGTCTGCTCTGGTCGCCTGCATCATGCTTGGAAAGCGTATGGGCTATCCGAACACGCCGATGCCTCCTCATAACCTCCCTATCATGTTGTTGGGGGCTGGTCTGCTCTGGTTCGGCTGGTTTGGGTTCAACGCGGGCAGTGCGTTGGGCGCGAATGGGCTGGCGGCCAGCGCCTTCGTGGCCACTCATATTGCGGCCTGCGTCGCGACGGTGGTGTGGATGCTGATCGAGTGGGCGCATCGTGGGAAGCCCACCGCGCTCGGTTGTGCGACCGGGGCGATCGCCGGTCTGGCCACCATTACCCCTGCTGCCGGGTTTGTCGGATTGTTCGGTGCGATCATGATCGGCATAGGTGCTGGAGTCGTCTGCTATATCTGCGTCAGCATCTTGAAGCCTGCCCTGGGTTTCGACGATTCGCTCGATGTCGTGGGGGTTCACGGTGTGGGCGGAGCGCTCGGTCTCGTTGGGGCAGGATTGTTTGCGTCGAAAGCGATCAATGCTGCCGGAAACGATGGACTGTTTTTTGGCAATCCAAAACTCCTCATGGTTCAGCTCATCATGATCGGCGCGGTGGCAGGCTTTTCTATGATCTGCACCTGGATTATTCTCAAAATAATCGACGCGATCATGGGTCTGCGTGTGACGCAAGATGAAGAGCAAGAAGGCTTGGATACCAGTCAGCACGGTGAGAAGGCCTATCACGTTTAATGCACGGCTCATGATACAATCGACGAAACAACCGTGCCGGCAGTCCCCGCGACGCTGTACGAGCAGCGTCCGCGGGGGGCGCCTGTAGAAGGGGGATATCAAGATGAAGATGATTGAGGCTGTCATCAAGCCGTTCAAGTTGGATGAGGTCAAGGATGCGTTGGTGGAAATAGGCGTGCAAGGGATGACGGTGTCGGAAGTCAAAGGATTCGGACGCCAGAAGGGGAGCAAGGAAACCTACCGGGGCGCCGAGTATACGACCGACTTTATCCCCAAGGTGAAGATCGAAGTGTATGTTGCAGATAATCAAGTGGCCCGTGTGATCGAAACCATTACGCGCGCCGCGAAGACCGGCACGGTCGGTGATGGGAAGATCTTCGTGTCGGATATCGCCAACGTGGTGCGGATCAGGACCGGTGAGATGGGGGAAAGCGCGTTGTGACGATGACGCCGAATAACGGGTCGTCGGCTGAGCTCTTGCCTGGGGCGGAGACTGCGCCGGTCTCCGCCCTGGCCGGGCACAGGCAGGCGCTCCGGCAGCGGTTATTGGCCGGGGCCTCGGGGGCCGAAGTCATGCCGGCCTTGACGGAGTTCGTCGATGGACTGATCATCGACCGGTATAGGAATGCCATGCGGCAGGCAGGAGAAGGGGCGCAGGTCGCGGGCGCTCAGCACTGCTGCCTGATCGCGCTGGGAGGCTACGGCCAGCGAGAGTTGGCTCCCTATTCCGATATCGACGTCATGTTCCTCTATAGCGAGAAAGCAGGAGAGGCGGCGCCGGCGCTGTTCCGTGAGGTGCTGCACCATCTGTGGGATCTCGGCTTCCAGGTTGGCCACAGTATGCGGACGATTCACGAATGCATCGAGTTGGCCGCGAAGGACCTGACGATCCGTACCGCCATGATGACATCCAGGTTTTTGGCCGGAAGCCCGTACCTGTTCCAGGACTTCCATCGCCGATATTTCAGGGAGGTAGTCGGCCGCGGAGCGGGGCGTTTTATCGAGCAGAAAATGGAAGAACGCCACCGTGAATATGTGAAGTTCGGACAGACGATCTATCTCCTGGAGCCAAACGTCAAGAAAAGCAAGGGAGGGCTGCGGGACTTCCATCTGCTCCGGTGGGCCGGCATGGCCCGGTTCCAGTCCTTTACGCTACAGGACTTGACGGATCGCGGTCTCCTCTCCAGACAGGATTGTCTCTCGGTGACGGAGGCCCGTGATTTTCTGTGGCGTGTTCGGGCATTTCTGCATGTCGAAGCCGGGAGGGCGCAAGAAATTCTGTCGTTCGATGAACAAGTCCGTCTGGCTTCCCTCTATGGATTCGAGGATCGGCCCAATCTCCTCGGAGTAGAGCAGTTCATGCAACAGTATTACCGGCATACGATGGGGCTCCACGAGACCATGCTCCGATTTGTGGACCGTTGCCAGGCCCTGCCTGCGAAGCGCCGCTCGTCTCGATCCCTGCCGGACGCCATGGTAGACGGCTATTTTGTGGTGACAGGCCGGCATCTGACCGTTCCCACTGAGCTGCGGGCTCGGGTCCTGGATAGTCCGGACTTGCTCCTCCGACTGTTCGATATGGCGAGGTCCCGGCGCCTCAAGATCGATACCGGCCTGCTGGATGAAATTCACAGCCACATGGATAGTGTGTCAAAAGAGGCGTTCAGGACCCCTGAGGTCAGCCGAGTCTTTCTGAAGATCCTCGCTGGACCAGAAGCAGTGGCCGCGACGCTTAAAGCGATGCATTGCGCCCATTTGCTGGAGAAGCTCATCCCGGTCTTTGCCACGCTCCGAGGGCTGATGCAGTTCAATCAGTATCACAAGTACACGGTGGATGAGCATACTCTGTTGGCGGTGGCCAAGGCCGAAGCGCTCGCCCTGGAGTCCGGCGCCATCGGGGAGGTCTATCAGGAGATCAGGCGGAAGGACCTCTTGCACCTGGCGATCCTGTTGCACGACCTGGGGAAGGGAAGAAAAGAGGATCACTGCGAAGTGGGCAAGGTGATCGCAGAGGAGACGGCGGCGCGGTTGGGCTGCGACGAGCAAGAGACGAGGACGCTGGTCTTTCTCGTGCACAAGCATCTGCTGATGGCTCACACGGCCTTCCGGCGCGATCCATATGACGAGAAGGTGCTCGTGCCCTTTGCCAAGGAGGTGGGGACACCGGAGGTCCTCCGCATGTTGTTGGTCCTGACGGCCGCCGATATTGCGGCGGTGGGGCCTGGCGTCCTGACCAAGTGGAAAGAGTCCTTGCTCATCAAGCTCTTTCGGCGCACGTTTCCGGCTGTGTCGGGCGAGCAGGATAAGACGGTCGGTCCTGAATGCATCAAGGAATTGGTCAGCGAGGTCGCGCGCGAGTTCACCAATGCAGCGCCCGGTGGGCTCGACTGGATCGAATCGCAACTGAGCCAGTTTCCTTTGCGTTATCTGCATGGGACGCCTCCAAAGCGGATTGCAGCCCATCTGGGGGCGATCGGAAGGCTGCGGGCAGGGGACGTGCTGGTCGAGGAGACGTTCAACGAGGAACTGGGCATGTGCGAGTACACGGTGATTACCCATGACACCCTCACTCCTGGTATCTTCTCGAAAATGGCCGGCGCGATGGCGGCCGAGGGGCTCGATATTCTGGACGCCCAGATCATCACCAGAGATGACGGGATCGTCGTGAACAGCTTCAAGGCATCCGATCCGGATTATGTCGGCGTTCCTCCGGAGGACCGCCGTGCTTCCGTCGCCGAGACGATCATCCGGGTGCTGAAGGGAGAGGAAGATCTCGATCAGTTGATGCGTCGGAATACCCGCCTGTCCGCCGTTCGCCGGCTGCCTGCCACCCGTCAAGCGACTGCGGTGGAGATCGATAACGGGATTGGCGACCGGTTCACGGTGATCGATGTGTTTGCCGACGATACGCAAGGACTGTTATATGTCATCACTCGTGCCATCTTTCGACTTGGCCTGTCGATCCATGCGGCCAGGATTTCGACCAGATTGGACGACGACATACAGCAGTCCTTGCGCACCGTCGGCAGACATCAGGTCGTCGACGTGTTCTATGTAACGGACCGGGATGGAGCCAAGATCGAGGACCATGCTCGCTTGGAGGCCATCCGCTCGACCATCAAGCAAGATATCGATCTATTCATGGGCCAGCCGGTCGATGCGTCGGAAGTCGTAGCGACAGGAACACCATCATAAATTGGGCATAATAGGAGGGTCGGAATGAATCCCCGCGAGGCGCTGGAATTTGCGAAGAAGAACAAGGTACAGATCGTGGACTTGAAGTTCGTGGATATGCTCGGCACCTGGCAGCACTTCTCGATTCCTGTGGAGGAGCTGACTGAAGGGCTATTCAAGGACGGATCCGGGTTGGACGGTTCATCGATCCGGGGCTGGAAGGCGATCAACGACAGCGATCTGCTGATGATCCCCGATCCGACTACAGCCTGTCTCGATCCGTTCTGTGCCGTGCCGACGATGAGCCTCGTCGGCAACGTCGTCGATCCGATCACGCGCGAGCCCTACGAACGCGATCCGCGGTTTGTGGCGCAGAAGGCGGAAAAGTATCTCCAGAGCACGAAGATCGGCGATGCCTCCTACTGGGGGCCGGAGGCGGAATTCTTCATCTTCGATCAGGTCCGGTACGATCAGACGGGCCACAGCGGCTATTACTTCATCGATTCCGAAGAAGGCGCTTGGAACATCGGGCAGGAAGGCCACAACCTGGGCGGAAAAATCCGACACAAAGAAGGTTATTTTCCCGTCCCGCCGACCGATACACAACAGGATATCCGCAGCGAGATGATGCTGGAAATGCAAAAGGTCGGAATCTCCGTTGAGAAGCACCACCACGAGACGGCGACGGCGGGCCAGGCGGAAATCGATATCCGTTTCGGCTCCTTGGTCAACACGGCGGATAAATTGATGATGTACAAGTACATCGTCAAGAACGTAGCCCGCCGGCATGGCAAAACCGCGACCTTCATGCCCAAGCCGATCTTTGGGGACAACGGTACCGGCATGCATACGCACCAGAGCATCTGGAAAGAGGGAAAGCCTCTGTTTGCGGGGAAGGAGTATGCCGGCATCTCGCAACTCTGTCTCTATTACATCGGCGGCATCCTGAGGCACGCCCCGGCCTTGGCGGCGTTTACGAATCCGACGACGAACTCCTATAAGCGGCTGACGCCAGGATTCGAGGCGCCGGTTCTGCTGGCCTATTCCAGCAGGAATCGGTCGGCGGGTATCCGGATTCCCATGTACTCACCGAGCCCGAAAGCCAAGCGAATCGAGGTGCGCTTTCCTGACCCGACGGCGAATCCCTACCTCGCATTTTCCGCTATGCTCATGGCAGGGCTGGACGGGATCGAGAATAAAATCAATCCGGGTGAGCCGGCTGAGAAGGATCTGTACGATCTCGAGCCGGAGGAAGCGGCGGCGATCCGCACGATGCCTGGCAGTCTCGACGAAGCGTTGCGCAACCTCGAACAGGACCATCAGTTTCTCCTCAAGGGAGGGGTTTTCAGCAAGGACCTGATTGAAGCCTGGATCGGCTACAAACGTAAGAAGGAAGTCGATCCCATGCGGTTGCGTCCGCATCCGTATGAGTATGTCCTGTATTACGACGTGTAGAGCGCACTCAAGCAAGAGGGGCGGGACCGGCGGGAAAAGCGAGCGAGGGAATGTTCGAGGTTCGAAGTTCTGGGGTCGAATTTCAGAAAACCTCGAACCTCTAACTTCGAACTTTGGACCTCGAACCCTTAGCCCATCTCGCCTATCCCGCGCCTCGGGTAGGCTCTCGACATAAGTAAACGAAACAACGGCGTCCGCCTCCCATGACTGGGAGGCGGACGGTTTTTGTTTTATGCCGGTGCAGCCGACTAGGGGCTAGCATGCGGACCACGTGCAAGACTCATCAGCGCATTTTCCCTTCCAGTCAGTACACGACTCTCCTCTTCTGTGTGACTCTGATGACTTGCTAACCCGCATTATTCATGAACACTTCTGCTGCAATCGCCGATCCCTGACTCAAGCGAGACGGGTGAGACGAGGGAAGGTTCGAGGTTCGAGGTTTTCTGAATTTCGAACGTCTGATTGCGCTCCTCGCACTTGTCGTGCGCCGGTGCGGCATTTCGCGACGAACCGTCATGAATAATGCGGGCTAACGGGAGACCCGCCCACGATTTTTCCGCGTCCTCGCTACGACAGGTCTTTCTGGTGTATCAATAGATCGGTCCCAATGCGACGATCATAGGCAACAGGACGGGGCTTCCGAGAACCAGAGGATAAGAGAGTTGGCTCTTCAGACACGATTGGCGCTCGACAGACACTGGTGGTCGGGAATCTTCCTTCCCCTGGCCTTGTTTCTGTCTTTTGTGATCGCAGCCGGAGTGGGACTCTTTTCGTTGACTGCTTTGAGAGCTGTGCTGGTTCAGGAGAGGGGCGCAGACCTTGCCAGAACGGCTGCCAGGGCTGCGGACACACTCGATCGTGCCTTGTTTGAGCGATTCGGTGATATCCAGGTATTTGCGAATGACAGAATTTTAGTAGAGGGCAACGCGGACGAGAAAACAAAGAGATTACAACAATACAAAAAACTGTATTGGTACTACTCCTGGATAGGGACCACGGATTCGACCGGTCGAATCGTCGCGGCGACCGACTTGTTTGCCAGGCCAAATACCACTGGGACGACAGTGGGTTCAGCAGAGGGTGGTTCGGGTTTCAATCAGCCGGACTGGTTTAAGAAGGTGAGACAGACAGGGCAGGTCTATCTGGAGGGGGCTCAGCGTTCACCAGAGTCCGAGGGGGCCATGGCGGTGGGTTTCTCGGCTCCGATCTATGGGTCACAAGGAGACTTTCGCGGAGTGGTGACGAGCCGGGTCCCGGTTGAGAATCTACGGACCATTCTTGAGCAGGAAGGAAAACTGCAATACGGAGAAACGCTGGACTGGTTGCTGCTGGATCGTCGAGGAATGGTCATTGTCGAGAAGAACCAAACGAAGGGGATGGACAACGATCTGTCGAAGATGGAACTGCCTTCCGTACGAAGCGCAGCGGGGGCGGGTGACAAGTTCGGCTTCATGGAAGAAATGCACCAGCGCCGGCAGATTCCTGTGGTGACCGGCTACGCGACCACAAGAGGCTACAATAGTTTTCCTGGATTTGACTGGATCGTGTTGGTTCAGTTGGACCGTGAGCGCACCTATGCTCCGATTAACCAGCTCATCTGGACAGTCGTCGGAGTTGGGCTCCTGCTCTTAATGCCGCTGGTGGGCATCGGCGTCTGGGCATCGTGGAAACTGGTTCGGGCGCACCACGACCTGGTTTTGTCGCAGAAAACCTTGGAGGAATCCATCGCTGAGTTGGCTCGCTCCAATGCCGATCTGCAGCAGTTTGCCTATGTCGCCTCGCACGACTTACAGGAGCCGCTGCGGATGGTCGCCAGTTATACGCAGCTCTTGTCGAGGCGCTATAAGGGTAAGCTGGATTCCGATGCCGACGAGTTCATCGGATACGCTGTGGATGGGGCCAGCCGCATGCAGAGGTTGATCAATGACCTCTTGGCGTACTCACGTGTGACCTCGCAGAGTAAAGTGTTTGAACAGGTGGACTGCAATGGGCTTCTGGAGGAGGTTCTGGGCAATTTACGGGTCGCGGTTGAGGAGAGCCGGGCGGTCGTGACCCATGACCCTCTCCCCACCGTGATGGCCGACGGGAGACAACTGGGGCAGCTCTTTCAGAACCTGATCGGCAACGCCATCAAGTTTCGCGGCAAGGAGCCTCCGACGGTTCACGTCTCGGTTGAGCGGCGCATCGGCGAATGGCTCTTCTCGGTTCGCGACAATGGTGTTGGGGTAGATCCGCAGTATGCCGAGCGTATCTTTGTCATTTTTCAGCGCCTGCACAATAGAGACGAATATCCCGGCACCGGCATCGGTCTGGCGATATGCAAGAAGATTGTTGAACGCCATGGCGGACGCATCTGGGTGGTATCGCAAACAGGCCAGGGGGCAACCTTTCATTTCACGCTCCCGATCGTCGGCCAGACCCGACATGACTCGTGATGTGTGACATGGTCCGTAGGGCTCATGTGTTATATATGACGCTTAGCTAAGGAGATATGACCGCATGCAAACGTCCAAGAATGTCAGACCAGTACAGATTCTCTTAGTGGAAGACAATCCCGGTGATGTCCGTCTGACGATTGAGGCTCTCAAAGAGGCCAAGGTGCTCAACAAGCTCACGGTCGCCAAAGACGGCATCGAAGCCTTGTCGTTGCTGCGTCGGCAAGGACAGTACGCACGCGCTGCGCGTCCGGATCTCATCCTGCTCGACCTCAACCTTCCCAAAAAAGATGGCCGGGAGGTACTGGCTGAGATCAAGGCCGACGATAACCTGAAACACATTCCCGTAGTCATTCTCACGACCTCTCAGGACGAACAAGATGTGTTGAAGAGCTACAACCTTTACGCCAATTGTTACATTACCAAGCCGGTGGATTTGGACCAGTTCATCACGGTGGTGAAATCAATCGAGGACTTCTGGCTCGGGATCGTGATACTGCCGAAGAGTGGAAAGAACGATGCCGTGTGAGGCACATCGATGCGAATTCTACTGATTGAAGACAATCCCGGCGATATCCGGCTGCTGCAGGAATATCTGAAAGAAGACAGCACCTGCCGGTTTCAAATCACGCAGGCCGACCGGCTTTCGACGGGGCTTGAGCGCCTGGCTGAAACACGGTTTGATGCGGTGCTGCTGGATCTCTCGCTCCCCGATAGCCAAGGGCTGGACACGCTGGTTCGATTGCATGGGGCCGCGAAGGACGTGCCGATCGTCGTCCTGACCGGCACTGAGGACGAAGCGCTGGGGGTGAAGTTAATTCAGGCCGG
>Ga0315281_10016056_pt1 | contig 10007 bp, 10 predicted proteins | sample YL17G07_0_MG_FD_204540 | JGI IMG/M metagenome (GOLD analysis project Ga0315281, IMG submission 204540) | Sediment microbial communities from Yellowstone Lake, YNP, Wyoming, USA - YL17G07_0 | ecosystem: Environmental > Aquatic > Freshwater > Lake > Sediment | place: USA: Wyoming | collected...
CCAGGGCAAGAGCGTCGGCAAGAGCAAGTGCGAGCCGGACCGGGTCGAGGACGCCCGCCGGATCATGGCCGCGGCCGAGCAGAACGGCGTAAAGCTCGTCCTCCCGGTCGACGTCGTCGTCGCCAAGGAGGTCACCCGCGGGGCCGAGTACAAGACCCTCTCGGTCGAGAAGCTGCCCGCCTCGTGGTCGATCGTCGACGTCGGGAAGCAGTCCCTCGCCCTCATGGAGGAGGCGCTCGCCGACGCGCAGACCGTCTTCTGGAACGGGCCGCTCGGCGTCTTCGAGCTGCCCGCCTTCGCGGTCGGCACGAGGACGATGGCGAAGTTCCTCGCCGAGCGGGCCCAGGCCGGGGCGACCGTCGTCGTCGGCGGCGGCGACTCGGTGGCGGCGATCACCCAGGGTGGCTTCGCCCCGAAGATGACCCACATCTCCACCGGCGGCGGCGCCTCGCTCGAGATGCTCGAGGGGCGCGTCCTCCCCGGGATCGACATCATCCCGGACCGCGCTCCGGGGGAGGCTGCGAAGTGAACACCGAGATCGACCTGATCGACGCGCGCGAGATCCTCGACTCACGCGGCAACCCGACCATCGAGGTCGACGTCGTCCTGGCCGACGGCTCCGTCGGGCGGGCCGGTGTCCCCTCGGGTGCCTCGACCGGCGCCAACGAGGCGGTCGAGCTGCGCGACGGCGACAAGGCCCGCTTCGGCGGCAAGGGCGTCCGCAAGGCGGTCGAGAACGTCCGCGAGGTGATCGGGCCGGCGCTCGTCGGGAACGACGCCGCGGACCAGCCCGCCATCGACGAGGCGCTCATCGAGCTCGACGGGACCCCCAACAAGGGCAAGCTGGGGGCGAACGCCATCCTCGGCGTCTCGCTCGCCTGCGCCCACGCCGCGGCGGCGGCCCACGACCTGCCGCTCTACCGCTACCTCGGCGGGGCGGGCGCCCGGATCCTGCCGGTCCCCTTCTTCAACATCCTCAACGGCGGCAAGCACGCCGTGAACTCGACGGACTTCCAGGAGTTCATGGTCGCCCCGATCGGCCGCCCCACGTTCGCGGAGGCCTTCCGGGCCGGCGCGGAGGTCTTCCACGCCCTGCGCGGCATCCTGCACGAGCGCGGCTTCTCGGTCGGCCAGGGCGACGAGGGCGGCTTCGCTCCCTCGCTCCCCTCGAACGAGGCGGCCGTCGAGGTGATCCTCGAGGCGATCGAGAAGGCCGGCTACCGGCCCGGCGAGGACGTCGCGATCGCGCTCGACCCCGCGGTCAGCTCCATCCTCGTCGAGGGGACGGGCACCGGCGGCGTCGTCGGGCAGTACCGGCTCGAGCGCGAGGGGCGGACCCTCGACTCGGGCGAGCTGATCGACCTGTGGGAGCGCTGGCTCGCGAAGTACCCGATCGTCTCCCTCGAGGACGGCCTCGCCGAGGACGACTGGCCCGGCTGGGTCGAGCTCACCGCCCGCCTCGGTGGCAGGGTCCAGCTCATGGGTGACGACATCGTCGTCACGAACCCCGCGATCATCGCCCGGGCGATCAACGAGAAGGCGATGAACAGCGTGCTCATCAAACTGAACCAGATCGGGACCGTCACGGAGACGATGGCCGCGGTCGAGATGGCCCGCCGGGCCGGCTGGACCTGCCAGGTGAGCCACCGCTCCGGCGAGACCGAGGACACCAGCATCGCCGACTTCGTCGTGGCCATGGGCACCGGCCAGATCAAGACCGGCGCGCCGTCCCGCTCCGAGCGCGTCGCGAAGTACAACCGGCTCCTGCGCATCGAGGAGGAGCTGGGAGTCGGCGCCCGCTACCTGGGCCGCCACGCCCTGGCCGGCGCGGCGCCGTTCCTTCCCAAAGGCGCAGCAGAGTAGGTCGAGAGCACGGGTCCCGGCCGGCTGCTCGGCCGGGACTTGACTGCGGGCGGAGTGACGCAGTGTCTGGCCCCGATCCTCGCCTCATCGCGGAGTCGACAACGATTCGCGAGGCGCGCCACTTGCAAGGCGATCTGCGGCGCTGCTTCGCGTCGGCTGGTGTCCCGCCCCACCTGAGTCGTCGGCTCGCCGAGGAGATCGGTCGTCTCGTCGGATGCTGCACCGACCTTGAGGAACGGCTGCGGAGCCTCGGATCAGCTGAGGCCGAGGCTCTGGCCGCCCAGGTCCGTGCCGAGATGCTCCTGCTCGGCGTGCTGCGCGACGAGTTGAACCGGGGCTGGACCTCGCGACCGTGGACGCCCTCCGTGGGGTACCTCGCGATGCGCGTGGAGGTGCTCGCCGATCGGATGGAAGTCGGCTGAGCATGGCTGGCCCCACGCGCTACTGCCCGGCCTGCTACGCGGCCAACGCCTGGTCGGCGGAACGTTGCCAGCGATGCGGCGCCCCGCTCACCACCGCCGGAACATTCGACGATCGGCTGATCTGGGCGCTCGACCACCCGGACACGGCGACGGCGATGCTGGCAGCCGACCTCCTGGCGCGTCGCCGCGTGACGCGCGCCGTGCCGGCGCTCCTGCACCTCGTAGACGGCCCGGATGCGTACCGCGCGCAGGCCGCGGCCCGGGCGCTGCGCGCCTTCGGCGACGACCCGCGTGTGCTCCGGGAAGAGGCGCGGCTCCGCGCCCACGCGTCGGCGCTCGTCCGCGGGTCATTCGAACCGGAAGCGCCCGACACCGGCACCGGAGGGATCGAGTGAACCTCAATCCCAACCAGCTGTGGGATGCGTGGTCGGTCGTGGCCAGGGCACGGGGCGTCGACGCGAGGCTGCCGGTGGATGCGACCCTGGCCGCCGCGATGGGGGAAGCGTTCGCCGGGCTGCTGCCCTGGGATCCCGGTGGCGACCCCGGCACGCCGGCGCCCGGCTGATCGGAGGACCCGTGCGCCTGCTCGTCATCGGCGATCTCCACGCCAACAGCGAAGCCCTCTCGACGATGGGCGAGACGGTCGATGCCGTCGTCGTGCTCGGCGACCTCGTCGACTACGGCCCGGACCCCCAGGCGGCGATCGCCTGGGTCAGGAGGACGGCCACCTACGCGGTGCGCGGGAACCACGACCACGCCGTCGCCACGGGCTCCCGGACGGGGGCCGGCCGGGCCTGGGCGGATCTCGCGGAAGCGAGCGCGGCCTGGACCCGCTCGGTCCTCGACGAGGCGGATCGGGCGTACCTCGGCGGTCTTCCGGTCTCGACCACCTTCTCGTTCGCCGGTGCGACGTTCGCGGCGTTCCATGCCGCGCCCTCGGACCCGCTCTACAGGTATCTGCCGCCCGAGACGCCCGAGGCCGAGTGGCGGGCCGAGCTGGAGGGCGTGCGGGCGGACTGGCTGCTGCTCGGTCACACCCACCGACCCCTGCTGCGGCGGTTCGGCGCCACCACCGTCCTCAACCCCGGCAGCGTCGGGCAGCCGCGGGCCGGGGCGCCGCTGGCGACGTACGCGATCTGGGACGACGGCGACGTCATCCTCGTGCATCGGCGCTATGCGGTCGAGCGCGTCATCCACCGACTCGCGGTCACCTCCCTCGACCGGCGTGCACGCACCAGGCTGGCGCGAACGCTCCGGTCCGGCGAGATCGCAGGTGCCGACAGCAGACGTCGCACGCGGAAACCGGGCAACGAGCCACGATAGGTCGCCGGACGCCGGGAGGCTCGCGTGAAGCCCGTCGGCCCGCCGTCGCAGGCGGGATCGAGCGGCCGTTTGACCGATCGCCCGGGAAGTCCGTACGATCAACCGGAACACGGCGATGGCGTCCGCCGAGGCGGTTCTTTCCGCCTGAACCGCCCATCCTCGGGCTGATGGCTGCCTGCACCGGCAGCACGGCGCGTTTCCGCGTCGCTGGGGGCCTCCACGTGTTCGACAACCGCCACGTCGCAGCAGCCTCCTCGATCCGGCCGCTTCCCGGCGATCGTGCCGAGGCGCGCACCACCGCAAGGGCAGTCCGGTGACCGGCGACGTCGATCCAGCGCCGATCGAGCCCGACGCGGCACGACGGGCGGCCGAATCGACGGAGGCTCCGCCCCGCGTGCACGACCTCGTGGACGTCAAGCTCCTCGACGCGCTCGGAGCCTCGGGCTGCCCGCTCTGCCGGATCCGCAGCGATTCGTCGGCTCGCTACCTCGACGGGCTCCTCTGGGAAGGGGTCAACGACCTCGCCGTGCGAGAGGATCTCGACGCGGCCCGCGGGTACTGCCCGGCGCATTGCCGCGCGCTCGCGTCCGCCGACGCCGTGGCGGGCGGCGGGATGACCGGCCCCGCGACCCTCTACGCGGCGATGCTCCGGGTCCGCTTGCCCGAGATCCGGGCCGCGGCGACGGCGACCGGCCGGTCGGCTGCGAAGGTGCTGGCCCGGGCGGCGCGACCGACGGGCTGCCCGGTCGGCCGCGCGGTGGATGGAGCGGTCTCCGGGGCAGCGGCGCGCCTCGCCGAGCTCGTGGCCGATCCGGCCTGGGCATGCCGGATCGCGGCCGCCCCGTTCTGCCTGGACGACCTGCTCGTGACCTGGGCCGCCGCGACGTCGCGGGCCGGCCTGCGGCCCGGGTGGGCAGAGGTCGCCCAAGCCCAGGTCGCGCGGATCGAGCGGCTGCGCGAGGAGCTCCTCGGGTTCGCCCACAACTCGAGCTACGACCGCCGCCATCGGATCACGGCCGCGCAGCGAGCGGCCCCTCGCCTCGCCGCCCGCCTGCTCGGCGGGGAGCCGTCGGGCGGGAAGGGAGCACGATGAGCTACGACACGGGTGCGCTCGGGCAGGTTGACGCGGCCCGTCCCGGGCGGCACCTCTGGCGAGACCTCCTCGAGGCGGTCGGAAGGGCCGTCGTCGGTGGCGAACCGGCCCTGCGGCTCCTGGCCGTGGCCCTGCTCGCCGAGGGACACGCGCTCATCGAGGACGTGCCGGGCGTCGGCAAGACGCTGCTCGCCCGGGCGTTCGCCCGGGCGCTCGACCTGGAGTTCGCCCGGGTGCAGGGCACCCCGGACCTGCTCCCCGGCGACGTGACGGGCAGCAGCATCCTGGAGGACGGGCGGTTCCGCTTCGCTCCCGGGCCCGTGTTCACGAACGTCCTCCTCGTCGACGAGATCAACCGGGCGACACCGCGCACCCAGTCCGCCCTCCTGGAGGCGATGCAGGAACGCCAGGTGTCCGTGGACGGCGTGACCCGTCGCCTCGACGAGCCGTTCCTCGTCCTCGCGACCCAGAACCCGGTGGAGCTCGACGGGACGTTCGCGCTCCCGGAGGCGCAGCTCGACCGCTTCGTCGTGCGGGTCGCCCTGGGCTACCCCGACGAGCACGCCGAACGGGCGATCGCGCGTCGCTACCGCGAGGCGGCCGAGCCGCTCGACCGGGTGACCCCGATCGCCGACCGGGCGGCCGTCCTCGCCCACCGCGAGGCGGTCCGGGCGATGACCGTCGCGCCGTCCGTGGAGGCCTACGGCGTCGCGCTCGTCCGGGCCACCCGCGCCCACCCGGACCTCCGGCTCGGGGCGAGCCCCCGGGCGAGCGTCGCGCTCTACCGGGCCGCCCAGTCGTGGGCCTACCTCGACGGGCGCGACTTCGTGCTCCCCGACGACGTCCGGGCCGTCGCGATCCCGGTCCTCGCCCACCGGCTCCTCGTCGATCTCGACCGGAGCCTGCGGGGCGCGTCGCCGGAGGCGGTCGTCGCGGAGGTCCTCGAGCGCGTCCCGGTGGACTCCGGCACTGTCCACGGGTGACCGATGCGCGCCTCCGCGGTCGCCGCGATCCTCCTCGCCTCGGTCGGCGTCCTCGGCCGCTCCCCGGCCCTCGTGTTCCTCGCCGCGCTCCTGGTCGCCGTCCGGACGCTCGGGTCACTCTGGTCGCGACGGGGTCTGGGCGGCCTCGTCTACGAGCGCCGGATCGCCCACGATCGGGCGGTCTGGGGCGAGCCGATCGCGCTGGACGTCGCGGTCGAGAACCGCAAGATCCTGCCCGTCCCGTGGCTCCAGGCGGACGACCTGGTCACCGACGAGCTCGTCGTGCGCGAGCGTCCGGTCGAGCGGAGCGAACAGCCCGGGATCGGCATCCTCCGGACCCGCTGGTCGCTGGGGCCGTGGGAGCGGGCGACGCGCCGGTTCACCATCCTCGCGGAGCACCGGGGGCTCTTCCGCTTCAGCGGCTACCGCCTGACCGTCGCCGACCTGTTCGGGCGCGACACGGCAACCGGGGCATCGGACCTGCCTGCCACGCTCCTCGTCCGACCCCGGACCGTCCCCGTCCGGGCGCTCGACATCGCCCGGGCGCCGTACGGATCGGCCCGCCGGCGACCGGGCCTGGCCGAGGACCCGGCACTCTTCGCCGGTGTCCGGCCCTACCGCCCCGGCGATCCCGCGCGCCGGATCCACGTTCGGGCGTGGGCACGAACGGGACGGCCGGTGAGCCGCCGGTACGAGCCACCCGCGGCCCGGGCGGCCACCATCGTGCTCGACATCCAGACGATCGAGGGCCCGGACTGGCGGCTGACCTGGTCGGAGGGGCTGGCGGAGGGGCTGGCGGTCGCCGCCGCGTCCCTCGCTCGGCGGCTCCTCGGCGAGGGGATCGCGACGGGCCTCCTCGCGGCCGGCTGGACGGGCCGGCCGACGACGACGGCCCACGTCGGGCCCGGCAGCGGATCGGGCCAGCTCGGCCGGATCACCGACCTCCTCGGCCGCCTCAGCCCCCATCCGTCCGGCCCGTTCGACCGCCTGCTGGCCGGCGTGCCGGGCATGGTGGCGCCCGGCACGGCGCTGTTCGTCCTGACGAGCCGGGACCCCCGGCCGTTCCTGCCGGCGCTCCGGCGCCTCGCCGGAACCGGGTATCCCGTCCGGCTCCACCTCCTGGGGTCGCGGGCGGTCGATCGCGCCCCGGCGGCCAGGGCCGCCGGGATCGAGACGCTCGCCCTCACCCTCGCACCCGACTGGCGGACCGCCGATGCGCTCGTCGTCGCGGGTTGACCTCCTCATCGGCGCCCTCGACGCGTGCGCCGAGGGCGCCTGGATCGCCGTCCTCTACGCCGCCTGGCAGGCAGCCGCGGCCGGAGCCGGCGCACCGCTCGGGCTCCCCGCCTTCGTGGCCGGGGCCGCGCTCGGCGTTGCGCTGGGGCGGCGCGGCGGGCGCCGCGGGGCGGGCATCCTGCTCCTCGCCATCGCCGCGGCGGCCGCGGGCTGGCTGGCCGATCCGGCGGCCCGGTCGGCCATCTCGGCAGGCGATCCGGGCGCCTTCCTCCTCCATCCGGCCGGCTGGCTCCTGGGGCTCGCAACGTGGCGGGGAACCCGCCACCGGGCGGCCGTCGACGACGACCTGCTCCTGGAGCCGCTCCTCCCGCGGGTCCTCGCGGCGCTTGCGCTCCCGTGGCTCGTCGGCGCAGCCATCGCACCCCCCGCACGCGACGCATTCGTGGCCGGCGGGCTCGCCGGCACCGCGCTGTTCGTGACGGCCGGCCTCGCCGCGATCGGGCTGGCGCGCCTGCGCTCGCTGGCGGGCGATGGCGCCCACCCGACCGCCGAGGGCCGCTGGGTGCTCGTGGTCGGGATCGCCGTCACCGTCGTGCTCGGCGCAACGATCCCGGCCGGCCTCGTCCTCGGTGTCTCCGCCGGCGGCATCGTGGATTCCCTCCTCGGCCCGATCGCGGAGGTGCCGGCCGCCCTGGGGCGGGCCCTGGCGGACGCCCTCCACGCGACCGGCGGGCCGGCCTGGATCCCGGGCAACGGGGGGACCCCGTCGCCCGGTGGGCACCTTGACACGGGCGGGGGACTGGGGCTGCCGGGAACGCTCGCCGTCCTGGGCGCCGGGCTGGCGGTCCTTCTCGGCGGCATCGCCTTCCTGGTACGCGGACCGGCGGGCCGGTCCTCGACCCGCCCTCCCGCACCAGCGGTCCCGGAGACGGCCACCCTCCGGCGGGCGCGCCTCCGGCCACACCTTCCCGTGCCGACGATCCACCTTCCGCGGCCGCACCGCCGCCCGCAGCCGACCACGGCGTCGGCGGCCTACTGGATGGTCGTCGACGCCTGGGCGGACGATCCGGCGCGGACGAGGCAGACGGGTGAGACGCCCCGCTCACATGCCGGGCGACTGGTCCGCGCGGGGGCTGCCGACGGCCGGCTGGGCCTGCTCGCGGCCGACTTCGAGCGGGAACAGTACGCGGACCGGACCGTGTCGCGAGCCGAGACCCGGCGGGCGCTCCGACGGGCACGCATCCTCGTCGAGCGGAGGAACCGGTGAGCGCGGCGGCGGACGATCGGTCGGTGTCCCTCGAGGTCATCGCCGAGGTCGAGGAGCCCGCTGGACCGGGGCTCGACGTCGAGATCGACCCGGCGACGCGACGACCGACCGCGGTCCGCGTCCGAAACGCCGGCCTGTGGCTCGGCGTGGACCGGGCGGCGCTCGTCGACTCGGATGACGCGCACGGGCGCTCCGTGCCCGTGCTCGTCGCGCTCCCCGCTTCGACGTTCGCCGGCTGCCGGGTCCGCGCGGTCCTCGTCGGCGCGTTCGAGGGCGCCGGGCCCGCGGTCCTCGTGGCGGCGGTCGAGGGCGCCGTCGTCCCGCCCGAGCCGAACCTCCGCGCCGCCGGCCGCATACCCGATCAGGCGATCTTCGTCGGGCCGGAGCGCGCCACCGCGATCGCCGGTGCCGGCCGGCGGGCCCATCGCGAGCGGCGCGCCCGGGCTCGCATCACGGGCGGGCGGGCATGGGCGGCAGACGAGATGCTCCCTCCCGAGCTCGCCCGGGCGTCGACGCCGCACTCCGCGGCCGAGTACGCCCTGCGGCGCCTCCCGCCGCGGTTCATCCGGGGCCTGGAGGGCGTCCTCGACGACGACGAGCGGGTGCTCTACTGGGTCGAGCGGCCCGGCCGGGAGGACGCGGGCCCGCTCGAGCGGCTGCGCGGGGTCGATCGCCGGGCGGCGCTTGCCCTGCTCACGGATCGCCAGCTGCTCTGGCTGGTCGATCACGCCGATCCGGCGCGCTACCTCGTCGACTGGGGCGTCGACATCGCGCTCGTGCCGCTCGAGCAGGTGACGGCCGTCTCGACGCACGGACGGCCGCACGACATCGTCGAGATCCGGGTCGCGACGGCCGGCGGCGGCGTCTCCGCCCACGTGCCGGGGGATCTGGCCCCGGAGGCATCGGTGCTGGCGCGGCTCGTTGAGCGGTTCGTCCGCTCCGGGGAGTCCCGCCTGCCGGTCCGGCAGTACCCCGTGAAGACCGCTCCCTTCGACGCCGAGCTCCCGCGCCGGTTCGGGGCCGATGCCGAGCGGGAGGCGCGCGCGCTCGTCGAGCGGCTGGGGGAGGCGCTCGGGGCGATCGATGCCGCGGTTGCAAGCCCGAAGCGACCGGGGCGACGACGGGCGGCGGTGCTCGGCGTCGCGCAGGGCGGCATGGGCCGGATCGAGGAATCGCGGACCGACGTGTTCGCCTTCGCCGAGCTCGGCCGCCTGGAGCTGACGCTCTCCGAGCTGATCGGGCGGATCGGGCTGGTCGCGGGCGACCGGCACGTCACGATGGACTACCCGGCGCCGTTCTCCGCGGCGGGGACGGCCGTCCTCCGGGCCGCACGGCGGCGCTGGGCCAGCGAGCCCTGAGGCAGAACGCCGGAGCCCGGGCGAGGTCGGAGCCCGGGCGAGGTCGGAGCCCGGGCGAGGTCGGAGCACGGGCAGGGCCGGAGCCCCGGGCAGGGCCGCACCCGGGCGCGTCAGGCCGGGCTCGAGCCCTTCCCTGCGCCGGCGGCCGTGACCGGACTCCCCGATCGCGGCGAGCGCGGCAGCCCGCTCGTCCGCCGGGTAGCGCCGGTACACGCAGTCGGCGCCCGTCGCGCACGAGATCGGGCCGCGAGGAGCGCAAGGCTGACTGCCTGAGGATCGGCGCCGGCCGGCGATCCCGCCGGGCGCCGGGCGAGGCGGGTCGGTCAGCCGGCCCGCAGGAACGGCGCCGCGCCGGCCAGGGCGTGGCGGCCCAGGTAGCGGGCGCCGACTCCCAGCTCCTCCTCGATGCGCAGGAGCCGGTTGTACTTCGCGACGCGCTCGGAGCGGGACGGCGCGCCGGTC
>Ga0315281_10016057_pt1 | contig 10007 bp, 9 predicted proteins | sample YL17G07_0_MG_FD_204540 | JGI IMG/M metagenome (GOLD analysis project Ga0315281, IMG submission 204540) | Sediment microbial communities from Yellowstone Lake, YNP, Wyoming, USA - YL17G07_0 | ecosystem: Environmental > Aquatic > Freshwater > Lake > Sediment | place: USA: Wyoming | collected...
AGAACTACTGCATTCATTACTGTAGATATCATGCCGACATAGTCTGCAGCAGCTCTTTCCATACCCATTTTACTTGCAGTTTCACCTCTCCAGAAATTTCCTCCCCCTATAACAATTGCGATTTCTACCCCATTGTCACTGGCCTCTTTTATTTCCAGGGCAATTCTTTCCATTATCTTAAAATTAATTCCTGAACCGGAATCATCATCCTTCAAAGATTCTCCACTAATTTTTAGCAATACTCTTTTATATTTTTTTTCAAACATAAAAATTAATAAATCTTAAATAAGATATAATAAAATTATTTAATTTATACTTATATAAATATTATATAATTTACTTCATAAACTGCATAATTTATTATTAAATTTTACCTGATTTCTTCTCCAAGAACATACCTGCAAAATCTTCTTATAATAATATTTTCTCCAATTTTTGCAATTGCCTGTTTTACAAACTCATTAATTGTTATATCATTATCTTTAACATATGGCTGTTCAAGAAGACAATGTTCTTCATAAAACTTTTTTAATCTTCCTTCAGCTATTTTTTCAAGAACTGCTTCAGGCTTCCCTTCATTTAATGCCTGTTTTCTGTATATTTCTTTTTCAGATTCTTGAATTTCAGCAGGGACATCATCAATTGAAACATATACTGGTGCTGCAGCAGCTATATGAAGAGCTATATTATGAACAAGTTCCTTAAACTGCTCATTTCTTGCAACAAAGTCTGTTTCACAATTTATTTCAAGTAAAACACCTATTTTTGAACCTGGATGAATATAGCTCTCAATAATCCCCTGATTAGTTGCTCTATTTGATTTTTTTGAAGCAGCTGCAAGCCCTCTTTCTCTTAAAATTATTTCAGCTTTTTCCATATCTCCACAAGCTTCTGTAAGAGCTTTCTTGCACTCCATCATTCCAACACCTGATTTTTCTCTTAGCTTTTTAACCTGATCCGCCTTTATTTCTACCATTATTTCACTCTCCTGTTTATTTAAAAATTATACCCAAACTTCATCACCTTCCGGTGAATCATTTATCTGATCTTCTTCTTCCAAAGATTTTTTTATTTCTTCCTGTTCGCGCTTTTCTTTTTCCATATTTTCTTTAATAATTACAACATTATTGCTGCCTTCTTTAACAGCATTTGCTATGACTCCACATAATAAATTACATGCTCTAATGGCATCATCATTACCTGGGATAACATAATCAATATTATCAGGATCACAATTAGTATCAGTTATTGCTATTATTGGAATCCCAAGCTTTACAGCTTCCTTAACAGCAATTTCTTCTTTATGCGGATCTATTATAAATAATGCATCCGGAAGCCTTTTCATATGCCTTATTCCACCCATATTGTAATTTAACTTCTCGTATTCATTTTGGATACCTAAAACTTCCTTTTTGGGTAACTTTTCAAAAACCCCTTTTTTTTCCATTTCTTCAATCTCATCCATTCTTTTAATTCTTTTAGAGATTGTTTCAAAATTAGTTAATGTTCCCCCAAGCCATCTGTTTTTTACATATGGCATCATGCAATCTTCAGCATTATTTTCAATAATATCCTGTATTTGTTTTTTTGTCCCGACAAATAAGATAATACCGCCATTTGCAACAACATCTTTTGCAAATTCATAAGCTTCACTTAAAAGCTGTAGCGTCTGCTGAAGATCAATAATGTATATACCGTTTTTTGCCCCAAATATATATCTTTTCATTTTGGGATTCCATTTACGGGTTTGATGTCCAAAATGAACACCCGCTTCAAGTAATTGCCTGATAGTTATTTCTTCCAATTTTCCTCCTGTTTTAATGGTTTTTCCTCCATCGCTTTTAAAATAATCACCATTATTAATAATGCGATGTGTGTATTTTTTTTCTGCATGATTTTAGCATAATAAAATACATACAGCAAATAAATCTGAAAACAATGTAAAAATAATATTTTGCTTTTAATTGCTCTTTAATATCTTTTTTAAAATATAAACTTTATACTTATTTTAATTTGCCCTCGGATGAAATTTTTCATAATCTTCTTTTAATTTTTTTAAGTTTAAATGAGTATAAATTTGAGTTGTGCTGATATTTTCATGTCCAAGCAGTTCCTGCACTGCCTTTATGCTGGCACCATTTTGAAGCAAATGGCTTGCAAAACTATGTCTGATACTGTGAGGGGAAATTTTTTTATTTATTGCCGCCTTTTTTAAATACTTATCCAGTAAAATCCTTATAAATCTTTCTGAAAGACGGTTTCCGTTTTTGTTAAGAAATAAGAAATCATTTTTCTTATAGAAATTATTTTTTTTATCAAATAAAAACTCATTTCTTATATTAAGATAATTACTTAATTTCTGTAAAGCAAAATTATTTAAATAAACTACCCTTTCTTTTCTTCCTTTTCCAAAAACTTTTATTTCGTTGTTTTTTAAATCTATTTTATCTAATGTAATATTTACCAGCTCATTTATTCTCACTCCGGTCGAATAAAACAATTCAAAAATAGCTCTATCTCTAATCCCAAAATTATCCTGCCCGTTAATTGTTTTAAGTAAATTACTCATTTCTGACTCAGATAATAACTTATAAAACCTTTTTTGTATTTTTGGAACTGAAATTATCTGACTTAGCTGGACATCAATTAAAGAATTTTGTTCAAGAAATTTAAAATAATTAATATAAGAAGAAAATTTTCTTATTATTGTTCTGTTACTATACTGATATTTATCAAGAAATTTTAGAAAATCCTGAAATTTTATTAATGTAATTTCCTTTACATCAGATACCTTATTTTTTATTAAATAATCCTTCATCAGTAAAAGATCTTTATCATATGCGTTAACTGTATTAGGTGTCAGATTTTTCTCATATTTTAAATATTTAAAATAAAGATTTATGCTTTCCTGAATATCCATCTTATTTTTAATTTAATATATATTTAAGAATAATTTTACTAAGTATAATCATATTCAATATCTCTTAATTTTTTTCTGATAGTTTCTCTTAAAGCAAAGGCATATTCAAATTCACTGTAAATATTACCTAATGCCGGGCTTTTCATATCAAAATTTTCTTTTTTTATTTTTTCAAATAAATTTTTAATCTTTGTCATCATTTCAATAATTAAATCTCTTGCTTTATCTGATCTGTAATCCAACTTTAATTTTTCTTTTGAAATATCATTAATATATGGCTCAAATTTAAGAGAGATATTATCAAATATTTTTCCTGTTCTTGAAGGATTAAGGTTTTTTCTTAATTTTATTGAAATAATTATATTTTTAAGATCATTATTTATAATTAAATCGTAATCATATAATACTATTCCTAATGCACTTTTAGGTCTTTCAAGTTTCTTTTTACCAAACATATTAATTAAATTCTCCTTAAAAATTCTTTTTAAAAATTATATGAATATACTTATAAATTATTTTTAACTATACATTTTAAAAAAATATTTTAATATTTTTTTAAAAATAAAAAAATTTATCTTTAGCCTGATGTTTGTATAAATTCCAGCATTTGTTGAGCATTATAGGAACTTCTGACAAACGGTGCTGATGCAACTCCTTTAAAACCGGCTTCAATTGCAAGCTTTTCATAACTTTTAAAAACATCAGGATGAATATATTCCTTAACAGGATAATGATTTTTTGATGGTGCAAGATACTGACCAATTGTTATTAAATCACATCCTGCGTTTCTTAAATCATTAAAAACTGCCATCATTTCTTTCTCTGTTTCTCCCAGCCCCACCATTATTCCTGATTTTGTTATTATATCTTTATCAATAAGTTTAACATTTTTTAACACTTCAAGTGAACGATTATATGATGCCATTGGTCTGACTCTCGAATATAGTCCTGGAACTGTTTCAACATTATGATTTATAACTTGCGGTTTAGCTTTCACAACTTTAGCTAAAGCATTAAAATCCCCTTTAAAATCAGGAATGAGTACTTCAATTGTTGTATCAGAGCAATTACTTTTTATTTTTTTTATAACATTTACAAAGTGCTGTGCCCCGCCATCTTCAAGATCATCTCTAGTAACTGATGTAATTACAACATATTTCAGATTCATTTTTTTTACTGCTTCAGCAATGTGCATTGGCTCATCCTCATCAACAGGTTGAGGTATTCCTTTTTGTACATTACAAAAAGTACAATTTCTTGTGCAATATTTTCCTGAAATCATAAAAGTTGCTGTTTGCCTGCTAAAACATTCTCCCATATTAGGACAATTTGCTTCCTCACATACAGTGTGAAGGGAAAGACTTTTAATTATTTCTTCAACATACCTTTTATTGTTATTTTCTTTATATTTAATTTTTAACCAGTCCGGTTTTTTTTGCTCCATAATAACCTTTTTATTTTCAATAATTATTTTTTCTCATTTTTTTCTAAAAATTTAATATCTCATTTAACTAATAATAAATTATTTATTAAAAAATTAAATCTTTTTTTTAATTGAATTATTTAAGAAACTGGTTTATAGCTAAATACTTGAAAGCTCTTTGAAAATATAATAAAAGTATAAAATACTATCTTTTTAATACATTTAATATTTTAATAAATTAAAGAATTTATATCCTTTCTTACAGGTTCAAGATTAAAAACTTTACAAAAATATTCAAGTACTTTTTCATTTAAAATATTAAAATTTTGTTTTACTCCAAGAATTTGCTGTAAAGATGTAACTCCCTTATCTTTTAATCCGCAAGGATTAATCCATTTAAAATGCTCCATTTGAGTATTTACATTAAAAGCAAATCCATGCATTGTAACCCAATGTTTTACAGATATTCCAATAGCAGTTATTTTATCATTGCCAACCCACACTCCTGTATATTTTCCTCTTTCTCTGCTGGCATCAATATTATATTCTATTTTTAATAATTGAATAAAAACTTCGCAAATTTTTCTTACAAATTCTGTTAAATCCTTATTCTGTCCTGTTAAATCCATAATAATATATCCTATTATCTGTCCAGGACCATGATAAGTAACATTTCCACCGCGATTAACTTCATAAATCTTTACACCTTTATTTTCAAGATCTTTTTGTGAAGCTAAAATATTACAATATTCTCCACCTCTTCCTAAGGTAATAACTGGAGGATGTTCAAGTAAAATCAAAGTATCCTCAATTTTATTTTGCTGCCTTAATAATTGCAATTTTTCCTGGATTTCAAGAGCAACTTTATAATCAGTTAAACCGAGGCGTACAAAATTTATATTCATATCCTGTCTGTTTTTAATTATTTTTTGTAATAAATTTATTAATAAAATAATAAAAAAATATATTTAAAATCATATTATGAATTTTAATTTTAATTTTAAATATAAAATAACATAAAAAATTTTAAATTTAACTAACTTTAATGAAGTTATTAAAGTTTTTTTCTTTTATAATATTTTTTAACTGAAAAAAAGATAATATCTGAAGAACTTTTTTTATGCTAAGCCCTGAAGAACTTATAATTTCTTCAAGGCTTTTTTCTTTATATCCAATGCAATTATATATTTTTAAATAATCATCATCAGGAAAATTTATTAAATTACTGATATTTTTTAAATATCTGTTTTTTTTATCTTCTGATTTATTTTCAAAAAAATAGTTTTTTTTAAAATAATCTAATTTAAAGTTATCATCATTATTATTATTTATATTAAAATTTAAGGATTTATTATATACGGGATCTTTTATATAATTTTCAAACTCTTCAAGTATATCATCCACATCTTCTACCAGTTTTGCTCCACATTTAATCAAGCTATGACATCCTTTACTTTTTTCAGAAAAAATATTTCCCGGTACTGCAAATACTTCTCTGTTTTCTTTTATTGCTGTTTTTGCTGTTACAATTGCACCGCTTTTCTCTCCAGCTTCCACAACTATCACTCCAATTGACATTCCGCTAATTATCCTGTTTCTTGCAGGAAAATTATTTTTTAAAGGTTGAGTCCCAGGCAAAAATTCTGTAACAAGACTTCCATTTTTTATAATTTCTTCAAAAAGGTTTTTATTTTCATAAGGATATTGTATATCAATTCCAGTTCCTAAAACACCTATACTGCCGCCGCATTCTTTTATAGCTGCTTTATGTGCTTCTGCATCAATACCAAGAGCCATTCCGCTAACAACAATAAATCCTATTTTTGAAAGTTCTTTGCTTAAATATGCTGCAATCTCCTTACCGTAATCACTGCAATTTCTTGTACCAACTATAGCTATTTTTAAATTACCAGTATCTTTTATTTTTTCCCCTTTGCAAAACAATACAGGCGGCGGAAAATATATTTCTCTTAAAAATTCCGGATATTCTTTTTGATTTATATTAAGAATAAAAACAGCATTTTTAAAAAAATATTGCATTAATAAATTTAAATCTTTTTCTGTTTGAAAAAAATTATTATTTTTATCATTAAAAAGCTTTGGATTATTTTTTTTATTTTTTAAAAAATAATCCAGCGTCTCTTCAATATTTTTATTATTTTTATAAATATTAATAAAATCTGAAGGTTTTATTTTCAGATTATAGAAAAGTTTTAAGATATTTAAATTTATTTCGTTGTTTTCCAATTTTTAATATTTCTAAAATTTTTTTATTGCTAAAAATAAATTAAATAATATTTGAAATCTTGTATTGAAAAGCTTCTATTACATGATCTGGTGAAATTTCATTTGCTCCTTCAAGATCAGCAATAGTTCTTGATATTTTTATAAGACTTGAGATTCCTCTTGCAGTCATTAATGCTTTTTTAGAAAAATCTGCCAATATTTTTTTTAAATCCTTGTCCTCGTTTATCCAATTATTTATATATTCAGGTCCTGCTTCAGAATTATAATTTATTTCTTTACACTTATATCTTTCACTTTGTATTAAAAATGCCTTTTTAACTCTTTCTTTAATGGTATTGGAATTTTCAATATCTTTATTTTTCAGAAATAACTCTTCTTTTAATCTCGGGATTTTTATTTGCATATCTATTCTGTCTAAAATTGGACCGGATATTTTTTTCCAGTATCTTTCTATCTCTCTCATTGAACATTTACATTTTCTGCTTTCATCACCATAATACCCGCAAAAACATGGATTCATTGCCAGAATAAGCATAAAACTGCATGGAAACCTGTAAGATAAATTATTTCGGGTAATCACTATACTTTTATTTTCAAGAGGTTGTCTTAAGGCTTCAGAGTGTTTTGAAGAAAATTCAGAAAACTCATCAAGAAATAATATACCCCGATGCGCTAAACTTATTTCACCTGGTTTAGGGTAAACACCGCCCCCGATAAGTCCAGTTTCACTTATTGTATGATGCGGACTCCTGAAAGGCCTTTTCGTAATTAATTCATATTTTTTTCTTTTTATCAGACTATATATTTTTGTAACTTCAATGCTTTCATCAAAATTTAAATCAGGCATTATAGTTATTGCTCTTTGTGCAAGCATTGATTTACCTGAACCCGGAGGCCCTATTAAAAGAATATTATGCATTCCGCTTACAGCTATCTCCATAGCTCTTTTTGCTCTATACTGTCCTTTTATTTCAGAAAAATCAATATCAAATTTATTTGAATTATCTTCTTTAAATTCAAAATTTTTATATACATATTTATCTATTTCGTTTTTATTTTCTAATATTTCAATGCAGTTTTTGAGGTTTTTACATCCTATTATAGAAATATCTTTAATAAGTGCTGCTTCATTTATATTGCTTTCAGGAATAAAAAAATATTTTTTCTTTATTTCTGCTGCCCTTTGAGTCATTGATAAAATTCCTTTAACAGTATCAAGCCCGCCATCCAGAGAAAGTTCACCTATGAAAGAAGAACAATTAAAAAAATCACTGGAAATCTGTCCGCTAAGTGCAAGTATTGCCAGCGCTATTGGCAAATCATAAAATGAGCCTTCCTTTCTTAAATCTGCAGGTGACAGATTTATGATAATTTTTTTCATAGGAAATTTAAAACCTGAATTTATTATTGAGGCTTTAACCCTGTCACGTGCTTCATTTATTGATTTATCAGGAAGCCCTACTATTGTAAAAGAAGGCATACCATTTGAAATATGTATTTCTACATTAACCTTTATAGCTTCTATTCCTGTTAATGCAAAACTGTCTATTTTAAAAAACATGGGCTAATTATATATGCATTTATATAATTAGTCAAATATATTTATATCTAATTACATATAAAAAAATTTTATTATATATTTATATATGTACTTTTTAATATTTGTTCATTCACACAAATAACAATTAATATTGATATTAGTATTAGTATTAGTATTAGTATTAGTATTAATTAATATTGAAATTAATATTTTATATTTATTATCTAAGATTAATGTTTATAATATTTATAGCTTGCTCAGTAATGTTAAAAAAATTATGGGTTAATTTAAAAATTAATAATCATTAATTTTTATGTATGGCAATTTTCAGGATGTTTAAAAACTACTTAAAAATTATTTCATATATTTTATTTATATTCATATTATTTCTTACAATAAGCGCAAGTTTATCATATTGTGAATCTTTAAATGATTTATAATCTATAATTTCAGTTGAAATTTTTCTTAAACCCTTATTTATTTTTAAAACATTTAAAATTTTCATTAAAAATTCAGGTGTATCAAAAATTCCATGGATGTAAGTTCCGAATATTTTTCCATCTGAACTTATATAACCATCAATTTCTTCAGATTTTTCCTTTAAACGTGATTTAATTTGAATAAAAGGTCTGACATTTCCAGCTGGTCTTGAAATTCCCATATGTATTTCATATCCTTCAATATACGTGTTGCTTAAATCTTTAATTGCTGTATTTTCCAAATTTAATACTTTTGCTTTTACCCTTGATGTAATTTTATCATGAATAAATTCAGTAGTTATATCCAAAAGTCCAAGTCCGTTAACTTCAGTTAAATTTGATTCAACTTTATCAGAATCAGATATTTTTTGCCCGAGCATCTGATAACCGCCGCATATTCCCATTATTATCCCGCCTGATTTATAATAATATTTTAACCAGTCTTCAATTCCTTCATTTCTTATGAATTTTAAATCACTTATAGTGCTTTTTGTACCTGGAATTATTACTAAATCAGGCATAAAATCTATTTTTTTATTAAAATAAAATAAATTTACATTTTTTTGATTTTCAAGCGGAGCAAAATCTGTAAAATTTGACATATAAGGAAGCTTAATTACTCCTATATTTATTTCCTTATTATTTAATGAAGATTTATTAAATCTTTCAGTAACACTATCTTCATCGTCAATAGATAAATTAAAATAAGGAATTACTCCTAATACTGGCACATTTACTAAATCTTCAAGCATCTTTAACCCTGGTTTTAATATTTCAACATCTCCACGAAATTTATTTATTATAATGCCTTTTATTCTTTTTCTATCAGTCTCATTTAAAAGCATCATTGTGCCATATATTGATGCAAAAACCCCTCCCTTATCAATATCTCCTATTAAAATTACTGGAGAATTTACTTTATTTGCAATTTCCATATTAACAATATCTCTTTTTCTTAAATTGATTTCAGCAGGACTTCCAGCACCTTCAATAACTACAATATCATTATCTGAAGAAAGTTTATTATATGACTCCATTACAATATCCATAAAAAAATATTTATATTCGTCATAACTTACAGCAGACATATTTTTAAATACTTTTCCCTTTAAAATTATTTGAGCAGAACAGTCAGAAGAAGGCTTAATTAATATTGGATTCATTTCAACACGTGGCTCTATTCCAGCTGCTTCCGCCTGCACAACCTGGGCTCTTCCCATTTCCTTCCCGTCTAAAGTAATATAAGAATTAAGAGCCATATTTTGTGATTTAAATGGTGCAACTTTATAACCATCCTGTTTAAAAATTCTGCAAAATGCTGTTGCTATAATACTTTTGCCGACTGTTGAAGCTGTACCCTGAAACATTATGTTTTTTGCGTTCATTTATATTTTTATT
>Ga0315281_10016058_pt1 | contig 10006 bp, 10 predicted proteins | sample YL17G07_0_MG_FD_204540 | JGI IMG/M metagenome (GOLD analysis project Ga0315281, IMG submission 204540) | Sediment microbial communities from Yellowstone Lake, YNP, Wyoming, USA - YL17G07_0 | ecosystem: Environmental > Aquatic > Freshwater > Lake > Sediment | place: USA: Wyoming | collected...
CCGCCACCTCGAACTCTCCTGTCTTCATGGAGATAACCAGTATCGCAGCGTCGGCTTGGCTCGTGCCTGTGATCATGTTCTTGATGAAGTCCTTGTGGCCAGGGCAGTCGATGATTGTGTAGAACACCTTTGGTGTCTCGAACTTCCTGAAGCTGAGATCTATCGTGACTCCTCTTTCTCTCTCTTCCTTCAGGCTGTCCAGCACCCAAGCGAACTTGAAAGTCTCTCCTGCACCTGTCTTTTCAGATTCCTTCGCATAAGAGTCAATCGTCTTCTGGTCAACGTAGCCTGTTAGGAACAGCAAGTGGCCTGTCATTGTGCTCTTGCCATGATCCACATGTCCAATCACGACAAGATTCAAGTGGGGTTTCTCTGATCCACTCAAGTGAACATACTTCCTCCGGATTTCAATGATCGCTAGTTTAAATCAGTCCTGAGATATTTAACCTTTGACTCAAGAATCGGACCATAAGAAGAACGAAAAAAGAAAATTAGCTACACTCTAACGCGATGAGAGGGCAACTCGCTCCATTTCATCTCTCTTTTGGATGGCGAAGCTCTTGCCGTCCCTTTGACCTGCCGCAATGATCTCGTCTGCCAAGCATTCATCAACGGTCTTGGGGTTGCTGAATGCCTTCTGTCTGGCTCCATCCGTGATGAATCTGAGAGCGAGATCGAGTCTACGTTGAGGCGCTATGTCCACTGCTTGATGATAGACTATGCCACCGTAGCTGACTCTGGTCGTTCCTTCGCAGGGGGACGAGTTCTCAATCGCCTTGACAAGTACCTCCAACGGGTTCTTCCCAGTCTTCAGACTTATGATGTCCAGAGCGTTTCTCACTATGCCAATGGCCTTCGCCTTCTTTCCCCCCGCTTTACCATGCCTCATCATATTGTTGGCCACGCGCTCAACGATGTTGAGCGACGACTTCATGAACCTCTTATGTTCGTGACGTCCACCCGTGTGAGGAGTCACGATCGCCTTCAAGGAAACGTATCGTTGAAGGCCAACATCCCCAACCTCAACGCCCTGCGCACTCCATTTTTCGAACAGCTTGATGTCGGGCGGAGCTTTCTTCGCTTCTCTACTCAAACAGTGTGGCACCTGTCATTCTCAATTTGGCTTCCTATGATGGCTTCGCGCCTCAAATAAGCGTTTAGGGAAGAGAAATAGCGGTGGCGACGTCCCCACAGGATAAGCACTCCTCACGGCGAAGCTGGCTCAGCAGCCTCCTACACCCTGTGATCCTGCCAGCGCCGAGGTGTCTGCTTTACGACTGCTCTCTTCCGAGTCTGATCGGATTCAGCAGTAAGAAGGTAGCTTCTTTCCTTCGAAAGAAACCCCTTCTCCACTGGCCTGACAGGGCAAGGTGTCATTGTCAGCAACTGAGGGCCGCATCCGCTTGGTGGTACTATTCCTGCGAGTTAGCGGATCCCTGCATGTAGCCGATTTCAGGCAACAGGGAACGGCTATCTCCCCGATCCCTCACCACCGCCAAGAATCAATTGAATCAAACGTCCAATATTAAACCCTCTTTCAGCGGCCGCCTCCAAAACCACGCCTCTCGATTAAGCCAATTCGAAGAATCCGCGGAGACATAACGGCCCTCTTGCTCAAACAGAACGATTCAGTGTCCATAGAGTCCTGACTTGCTCTGAATCACACTGATCCGCTTCGAAGGGTTGTACCCAATGTCTTGCAGACCTCGCAGAACTCTTGAGTGGTTGGCTCACCGCATCCTCTACAGTTCCTCAATTCCGCAGCGCCTATTGACAGCTTCAAGTAATTCCGCAGCCGTTCCATTGATCTGAAGATTGTGAACTTCGTTCCCGTATGTTTCTCTTCGATTCGGTTCAGCATCTCTCTGACATCGTTCCTGAGGGCCGTTGTCAGGTAGGGGCAGGGAGTTGTCTGGAACTTCGTTCCTGTAAGATACGCGTACAGAGCAACTTCTTTCTCCGGTATCTCGCACACAGGCTTAATCCTTTCCGCGAATCGGCCGGCGGGATCCACGAGCACAGGCTCAACTCTCGCTATCCTCTTCGCGTCTCCATGGAAGATGTTGATCAGAATGGTCTGAACCTCGTCATCTAGGTTGTGGGCTGTCGCGATCTTGTTGGCTTTCGCGTTTCGGGCGGCAATGTGAATGGCTCTCCGCCTCAGAACTCCGCAGTAGGAGCATGGTGAAAGCTCCTTCTTTGAACGCACTATCTGATCGAGTGTTCTTCCAAAGAGTTCACGAAAAGAAACAACAACATGATCTACATCCAGCTCCCCACAATACTCTCTCGCAAGCTTGACGGCCTCCGCCCTGTAACCTCTGATGCCCTCATCTACCGTAACGGCCGTAAGTTTCGACTTGGGAAATCTCCTTTCCATTTTTCTCAAGATTCTGAGAAGTGTGAGACTGTCCTTGCCGCCTGAAACCGCCACGGCTATATGGTCGTCAAACTTCAGCATGTCATATTTGGAGATGGTTCTGCGGATCCTCTCCTCAATGTCCCTGAGAAAGCAGGCCTTACAGAGAGCTATTCCCTCATACGGCCGCCTGTAGATGGCCGTGCGTCCACAGCGGCTACACCTCAACAGTGATACCTTCAAAGCTTCAGAAATCCAAACATCGAATACGAAAGGAGCAGATTCATCGCCAGAATCGTGAAAGAGAATGCGCTCATCGTCGACCTGACCCACTTAACGTTCCGTATTCCTAGTGCTCCCAACAGTGCAAGAAGGAATCTGTCTCCGTCAAGGGGGAACAGTGGAAGCATGTTGATCAGAGCCACATTCAAGGTCACAAAGTAGATCCAGAACTCAACATTGAACAGCTGTTTCGGAAAGTCTGGAGAAAGCAATCCGATCTTTGGCGAATAAGTCACATGGTCCGTGAGCTGGGTGACTCCAAGGACGGCGTGTGTGCTGTTTCCGGGGTCGCGCGCCGTGACAAGTTCGAATCTTCCCCTTGGGGTAAGCACGGTAAGAGGGGCGCCGGGTTGGATCTGTGCCATGTACGCCCTCAGGCCTGCAAGGTCATCGACTCTGGTCTCATTTATTCCCTGAATGATGTCGCCGGGCTTTACGCCTGCTATCTCCGCGGGATACTCTCTCGTTATTCCGCCAACATGAACGCCTGACGATACGATCGTGTAGAATGGACTGATCGTCAAGGCGAAATTGGATAGGAGTATGAGGCAGATCAGGGACACAGCCATGTTCGCGGAGGATCCAGCTGCAAAGACCCTGAGCTGAGTCGAGCAAGAGCTCTTGTCCAGCTTCTCGTCGTCCAACTCAACTAGGCCTCCAGGTATGACAGCGGCCAAGAAAACTCCGGAGGACTTCAATCGGACACCTTCGATGAGACTCGCTATCGCATGTGCTCCCTCATGAGAGATGAGTAGAATGCAGAGGGCGATGATAACGTAAGGGAAGTTCTCCCATTTCATCGTAAGCCCAGGTATCGGAAGCAAAACCTGAACTGGTCCCGCCTCTTGTGTCCTATACGCTAGATTGAAGGCGTTCTTCAGGAGCTGGTAGACTATGAGCGCAAGCATCCCCACTCCGACCGCGGCTCCCATACTGAAGAAGACCCGCGAGGGACGGCGAAGAATCTTCGCAAGACGTTCCAGAGTCCGGTTCAATAGAGTGGTCTTGTAGACGAAGTAGAGCGGCCCGACCTTCAGGCCTTTCTTCTCAAGATTGAAGTGCCTAGCGAGAAGGTAGAGTACGCCCCAACCTACAAAGTATAGGCTTAACCCAATCGCTATCTGCATCCACGACAGTGTCTCTTCAACCAAATTGCAGCGACATCCCGAGGCACGTGTTTCCGCAGAGTTTGGGGAACTCCTCTTAATTATGTTTCGGAAATACTGTCGGGAAAACTGAATTTCTGCTTCAGATGGGGACCACTAGTGCCTTTTCCCCACGGGTAGTTACCCCTATACGTCAGCTTCTCACAACAGACCTAGTGCATGAGGGGGTCAAGCTGAAAAATCAGAACGGCAACCTACAGGAGGAGGAAATGGAATGAGGGTTGGAAAGGGATCGAGAAGGGAATCGGAGTTCTTCGCAGCGATGAATGGCCGGAGGCCATGCGTCTCTTAGAAGACTGAAGCGATTGAAAAAACAGCTTCGGACGTGGTCGAGATTGGCTGAGAAAACAGTCACAAAGGCCGACAGAACCGAACACATCTACAGTAGTCAGAGATGGAAATTTCTGGAAGAGAAACGAAGGATCGCGGAGCAGATCATGGGAGCATTGGAGGCCTCAAGCCTTGCCTGTGCAATTCATGGAAGCGTTGCAAGAGGAGATGTGGACGAAGATAGTGACGTTGATGTCTTGGTTCCCCAACTAATTCCTTCATATCAGCTTGAACTCTCTCTTGGCAAGTATGGCTACAAGTTGTTTTCACGAATGGTTACGCAAGCAACACCAAGCCACTCCCCTAAAGGCCACATCTATCTGAACCCTGAAGAAACCGCCTCTGTGACTTTCCCACTCCTGAAATTCAAGAGGCTTGAATACGAATTCTACATGTTCGGCGGAATGGTCGACCTAGAGGCCATACGCCTTGCAAAACGTGTGCCAGGAGTTACGAAGAGGCTGACATTGATAGAGCCAACGGAGAAAGGGCATATCGAGTCTCAGGTAGCCGGCCGAGAGTCAGAAGTGGCAAGGATCGTAGGTGTCAGTCCGGACATAGTCAAAGAGAGGGTCAGAGTTCTCACTCGAAGGGACAGAATCGGTCGAACCGGAGTATTCCTAGTTGAGCATCTCTCCGAAGCAGAGCAATTCGAGGAAGCCTTGAAGAGAATCATCGAATCCAATCCGGCCGTACGACGAGAATACCTTTCCAGGAAAAGGTCATAGAATACCTTTGTCAGGAAACGTCTTAACGGTGCTTTGCGTACCTCAGTAGTGCTGCTATTCCTCCCAACGCGTTCAGTTTCGCACCTCCTTCATGCTCGTAGCTAATCACCAGTACCTTTCCACCCTTGTTCTCGACATCTCGAATCGCTTCATCAATCAACCGCCTGTTCTCTTCACTTGCCTCGCGCAAAGTCAAATCACATATGAGGATCTGTTCAACCGCTCCTTCAGATGCGTCACGGAAGACCTCATCCGATCCATACGAAACGTCTCCTTTCGAGCCTCCGAGCCTTCTCAGAACTTCCTCTACAGCCGATATCTCTTGGGCAGCCCTCGTGTCCCTCAGAACCGCGCCAAGCACTCCGCACCTGATCGCCTCGTATGCTCCTGCCTCACCAGCGCTGCTTACGCTCTTCACACCGACGATTCTCTTTGCCATGTCAGGAGCCCTTTCCCTAGCGAAAACAGCGAATCTGTCCTTTGCGAACCCTGGCCCAACAATCACGATCTTCCCCGGCGAATCCTTGACAGTCAACGAAACAACATCCAGAACCTCACCGTAGTATTTGGTGATGGCATTCTCGCGTTTTTCAGCTTCTCTCTTGCCTGGAAGTCTGGAGCGGATCAGGGCCTTGACTTCCAGGCCGTAGCTTTGGAGAACCGCGACGCAGGTCTCCTCAAAATCTATGGCAACTATGACTACGGGTTCCTGTCTCACCGCGGCTCTCTCTAGCCTGTCGAGCTGATGCTTCTGCCAGAGGCTCTTCATGATTGTCACCTGAGTTCTAGGCTCCAGATTCAAAGTATGGTGAGAGCCCTGGATGTGCAGGTCTTCACGGGCTTCGGTGACCACGCCGAGGATTCTAAGTCTCATGACCGACCTGTCAAAGTAGACTTTCTCAACTTTCAGAGTCAGAGAAACAGACATTCTTCGGCTGGATGGTCGCCCAACTCCGTCCATCTTAACCTCCCGCGTAGTCCTCGCGGTTACGAGGTCATCTCTCTCAATGATGTTGTAGAGATGCCACAGATCGTCGAGATTCTGCACTAGCGCCTGAACGACACCATGTCTCAAGTCTCTCCGAAGAACCCTCAAGTCTCAGACTCTTCCGGTCCCTAAGGGACCAGCCACTTATGCTTGCCTCCTTTCCACGATCAGCTTTTTATATGGTGCGTTTCCCTATACGGGCTGACCTATGAGGGCGTACCGTTGAACCCTGAAGAAGAAGACAGCATCTGCGAAGCCATGGAGCAGCTCAGAATAAACTACAACCTACGTCAATGGAGAGTCTGCGCGCTCATGTGCGACACCCTGTCGGAGAAGTTCAAGAGCCTAGCTGAAAAAATCAACAAGTAACGGCCCTCAACTACCGAAGAGTCTTCAACTTCTCGCAGAAATCCAGAAGCAGCTTGGTCTTCTCATCTTCCGTGTTCAAGCAGAGAACCTTCATGCCTTGGTTCACCCGCTCATATACTATGATCTTTGCCGCCACCAAAGGTTCAATGATTCTGGCTATGGTCGAGGGAGAACAATCAAGGAATCTGGCCAGAACTGATTGGTTGAAAATCGTGCTCCTGTTCTCAAGCATGTACTCAATCAGTTTGGTCTGAGCCTTAGACTGAAAGATGTCCGTCAGCTTCGTCAAGACAGGCCCTCACAGCCAAATCCTTGACGCAGCGTATTCAATAGCCTTTCCCAGTCTCCGGCTAGACCTCTTGTACCTCGCATTTAATACGCTTCAGGGCTTCTTCCGCTTGAGGGGCTTCAAGCTTGATCGTGTAAAGCCTGCTAGGAGTCCGAAGCTTCAGCTTCACGATGTCCTTCAGTCTCTTCACTCTGCAAGCCAAAGCACCCTCGGAAAGCCTGACAAACTCCTCGACATCGGTGATCTCTGCAGGCATCACTTTCTACCTTAGACTGATCCTGTTCAGCCAGCATCACTTAAAAACATATTCGGACACGAGTAGGCGCTTCTTTCGCAGACCTCAGGGTTGCTTTCTATTTTCAGAACTCTTGTCTCTCATGTACTTGGAGTCTTTCCGAATATTTGTGGTGTCTCAACATCAACGTTCCACCATGGATTACCCCATTTCTTGTCCACCTTCGGTGTCGCGTCTAGGACGGCTTGAATGCGCGGGAAGATCTGCGAGATTGCGGCTCCGGAAATTCCCATTTCTTTGAGCATGTGCTCGTTTCTGAGTATGTTCTCAAGATTGAGTCTGAAGGTCAGAGCGAACTTCTTGTCTCTTTCAAGGACTTGGCATATCTTCTTCAGACTGATGGTCTCTTCTCCTTCGTCAACATCGTGGTCGAGAAAGAGTGCACACAGATCTTTCATGTCTTTCTCTTCTATTCCCATCAGGAGGCGGTCACTCCTGTAGTGAGGATAGTCAAGAATGCGGTAGTCCAATCGCTGGCGAACGAGTTCATCTCGTGCACTCGCTTGGACGTCAAAAATGTATTGGCACTTCGTCAGAAGGATGTTGTGCATGCCGATTGTGTACAGATTCTTCTTTGAGATGTCGAACATGTCCCGGACATCAACCTTGTGCCTAAGGTCCACAGAGTCTGTGAATATGTCGAGGACACCGCTCTGAAGGGAACCGTCATCAAGAATCATTTCAATAGTTCTGACTCTGTACCGTTTGCCCGCTCTCATGGCATTGAATCTTCGATCTGAACGCGTGACAAGATAGTGGTACCTTGTTCCACAAAGTTCTCCCAGAACAAGCAACAGCTTGTATAGGTCCTGAGCGCGGCTTCTTGGCGCAATCAGGTCTATGTCATTCAATTCACGGAAGAGAGGGTTTGAAGGATCGTTTGCACTTCGACACAGCATGCGGACAGCTGCCCCACCGAAGAAGAGCACAGGTATGGGGGCCTTGGCTGCGCTTTGAGCAGCCGTTTCCGTGAAGAGTTCCTTCGTACGATGGGCATTCATTCCAGCCCAGACGGTGACCAAGCCCCTTTCGAGATGGAAGTCTGACTTGTGAACGTAGTCAGGTACCTCGAGATCTCTCCTAATCCGCTCATACTCGACCTTTCTGCTTAGGGGAGTCTCAAGATCATATTCGAATCCATCATAATCTCGAAAGAGAATGCACCGCGTCAAGCCGTCTGTCCCTTGCTTAAGATCGATCAAATCACAGAAAAAGGTACTGGTAGAATTCTCTGACAGCAGATGTCTCCAAAACAGCCTCTTTGAAAGTGATCAAGATGACCTGTGAGTCTAGGATCTAGTCTGATCACTGCAAAATCAAATCAGGGGATTTTGGGCCAAATACCTAATTCAATTTATAGGCCCTATCTATTCATGTATGCTCTGACGAATCTGCATGAGGACAGGAGAATATGCTGAAGCTTTTCTTTGCCTCTGACGTTCACGGTAGCGACATCTGTTGGAAGAAATTCCTCGGGGTGATCGGCCACTACAAGGTCGACATAGCAATCTTGGGAGGAGACCTTACGGGAAAGATGGTAGTTCCAATAGTCAAAGAGGGGGCAGAGTACTCGTACAGTCTCTTCGGCAGGGACGCGAAGCTGACAGAGGCACAACTGAAGGAAGAATGCGTGCAAATAGCAAACGCTGGCTACTATCCATATCCTTGTGGAAAGGAAGAAGTTCAGAGGCTGAGTAAAGACGAGCAGGCTCAGAAGGACATCTTCAACGAGCAAATGGCAAAACGGATCCAAGAATGGGTGGATCTCGCCTCAACTAGGTTCAAGGGCAAGTCGCAGCTTTATGTTTCTCCAGGAAACGATGACCGCTTCATTGTTGACGAGATCCTTGAGAAGAGCGACACAGTAGTCGCAAGCGAGAAGAAACTCGTACATCTTCCCGATGGCTATGACATGGTCACATGCGGCTGGGTGAACCCGACTCCCTGGAAAACCGCCAGAGAAGCTCCTGATGAGAAGCTCGAGCCTATGTTAGACGAGTTGATGAAAAAAGCAGAGAACTACCAGAAGTTCATATGCAACTTCCACGCACCACCATACAACTCGGGACTTGACACCGCTCCGAAACTCACAGACGATTTCTCGGTCAAGGTCAGCATCGGAGGAGTGCAGCTTGAGCCGATGGGCAGTAAGGCTGTCAGACATATGATAGATAAATACAAACCTCTGCTTGGATTGCACGGGCACATACACGAGTCAGCCGGTTTCAGGCGGTTCGGCCGAACTCTTTGCGTCAATCCTGGGTCGGAATATGCTGAAGGTGTGCTGCGAGGCTACTTGGTCTTCTTGAGCGGAGAGAAAGTTCAAGGGCACTGGCGAGTTGCTAGCTAGCTCATAGTTCGAAGATTGCCGCGTATGGTTATACCAGAAACGCGCGCAAGAATAAAGCCTTTTATAGACAGTGCGCGGCTGTACTCTCGGGGTTGAAAATGTCTAAAGGACTTTTCGTTCGAGAGGCTACTGGGCTCGTTAGAGAATTCGGTCCTTTCATGGCGCTAATGATGGCTATGAACAACATGATAGGTGCCGGGATCTGGGGACTATCGATCAGGATGCCGTACACGTATCCTGGCTCGGATCCGGTACTTGCTTTCGTTATAGGGTTGATTCCAGCCTTCTTCTTCGCTATCTCATATGCATGGCTGGCCTCCTGTATGCCTAGGGCTGGTGGAGACTACGTATTCATCTCAAGAACTATCAACCCAGCACTTGGCTACGTCGTGACCATTGGAAACTTTCTCGGAAGATGGTTCTCGATAGGGTTCCTGCTGGTAACGGATGTGGGTTTGTGGGGCATTGCTTTGCGAATGCTAGGCCAGGGGGCAGGTGACCGGGCCTTGGCAGACTTCGGCACATTCCTCTCAGCGCCACCTAACCCGATGATAACTCTCGCGGGAGCAATACTCCTCCTGTTGACTGTCTGGTTCTTCATGACAGTCGGAGGGACTGTGTTCAAAGCCTACACAGCTGTGATATGGTTCATCCCGCTCCTCGGCGGGATCATTTGTATCCTGCTGAACTTTGCCAACCCGTACAATCCAGCAACGTTCACCAAGGCGTGGGACGCAGTCTGGGGAGCAGGCTCCTACCAGGAGATCATTACAATCGCCAAGACCACTGGATACAAACTGGAAGCACCTAACTTTGACGCTACGATTACTGCTATAGCTGGAGCAGCTTT
>Ga0315281_10016059_pt1 | contig 10006 bp, 7 predicted proteins | sample YL17G07_0_MG_FD_204540 | JGI IMG/M metagenome (GOLD analysis project Ga0315281, IMG submission 204540) | Sediment microbial communities from Yellowstone Lake, YNP, Wyoming, USA - YL17G07_0 | ecosystem: Environmental > Aquatic > Freshwater > Lake > Sediment | place: USA: Wyoming | collected...
CAACCTTCGCAAGGTTGCGCAGCCATCCTCCGAATTTTGCGCATTTCGATTTCTGTGCTATAAAAATAGTCAGTGTTTTCTCCTCACGCGCCATTTCGGAGAAAGGAGTTTGCCTGTGAAAAAGAATCTCGTGCTCTGCGCGCTGCTCGTGCTGGCGACCATCACCATCGCGTGCAGCACCTCCCCAACGCCCACGCCCTTTCCGTCGCCCACCGCGCTGCCTGCGGTCACGCCGACCCAGGTTCCCACACCGTCACCTTCTCCGACGTCAATTCCATCCCTGTCACTCGACGCGTTGAAGAACGCCGAGTACGCCATCGAAGGTCCCGCGAGCGGCAAAGCCAAACTTGTCAGCGGCACCTACCAAGAAAGAGTTCCGAACTCCTCCGCTCAAGTCTCGGTCTCCTTCAGCGACCTGTTATCCCTCGGCGATTTGAATGGCGATGGCATCGCCGACGCGGCGGTGATTCTCACTGCCAGTACGGGCGGCAGTGGCACTTTCTACTATCTCTACGCCGTCCTTAACGACAAGGGCACACCCAAGCCCTCCGCACCGGAACATTTGGGGGATCGCATCAAACTCAAGACGCTGACGATTCAGGGAAGCGAAATCAGCGCCAACTTTTTGACCCAGGGTCCCAAAGACCCGATGGTCAATCCGACGCTCGACGTGACGCGCAAATACAAACTGCAAGACGGCAAACTCGTTTCGACGACGCCGGTCACGCCGACACTGACGCGCGCGCCGACTAAGGCGGCTGTCGTCGCGACGCCCAAGCCGGTTCTGACCGCCACCCCAGCCGTTTTCCCCAAGCCCAAAGGCAGCATCGCGTATCATTGGAACGATAAAGGGATTGACCGCGCGTCGATCTACAATCTCGAAACCGGCACTACCACGCCGCTCGTCGTCATCGGACCCAGCGCGGACATTGTGAAGAATACCAACTCGCGTACCGGCGATTGGTCGCCGGACAATAGCAGGTTCGCCTTCATCTTCGCCGGCACACGCGACGCGGTCAATATCCTCATGATAAAAAAACCGCAGACCGATGACAAGCCCGTGCCCATCTATCCTGGCGAAAATACAGGCAGTCTTTCCAGTCCATCCTGGTCACCAGACGGCACGCGTATCGCGCTCACGAGTTTTCATGCTGATGGCAAAACGCGAACGTTGGTCATCGTCAACGCGGATGGAAGCAAATGTACCGACGAACGTCATGAATGTTTGTTCAAGCAAGTCGGTGATGAGCAGTACCGCGATGTCGTGTGGTCGAAAGAAAACGTCCTCGCCGTCGCGTTCAATACGACCGGCTTGAACGACATTTACACGATGAAAACCGATGGCAGCGAAGTTCGCAATCTCACAAAAAACGACGCGGACGATACCGCGCCCGCGTGGAGTCCCGACGGCAAACTGATCGCGTTTACGTCGAATCGCGACGGCAAAGCGCAGATCTACTTGATGAACGCCGACGGTACGGGCTTGCGCCGCCTCAGCAACGGCGTCTACTCGGACTTTTCGCCAACCTGGTCGCCGGATGGCAAATGGATCGCGTTCGCGTCGACGCGCGAAGGACAGAACGACATTTATATGATGGACCTCAACGGCAACAACGTGACGCGCTTGACCAAGACCACCGGCGATCATCCCAGTTGGACGAAGTGAACGAGCGATCCTCCAAACACAACACCCCTTCGACAACGAAGGGGTGTTGTGTTTATTTCGCGAGTTTCGTTTCTTTCGCGAATTCCGCGCACTACAAAATCAGCCACACGCCGCACACCGCCAGCAGTGTCCCCATGGCTACCCGCGGTGTGACGCGTTCCTGCAAAAACACAACCGAGAGGGGCACGCCGATCAATGGCGCGGCCGTGTTGAGCAGCGCGGCGCGCGCCGCCCCCGCGTACTCGACCGTGAGCGTCCACACGATCATTCCGATCCCCGTGCTGTACAGCGCGAGCGCGATCAACCCGGGAAGATTTTTGCGATTGTACCCATTCCACGCGCCCGTGCCGCTGTGCCATTGCGTGACCAACGCGCTGCCCAGCGCAGCGACCGGCAATCGAACCGCGTTGACGACGATGACATGCGGCGATTCCTGCATGCCGATTTTCAACATCGTCGTCGCGATGGCCCACAATACCGCCGCCGCTATTGCCGCGAACGTCGCAATCCGCTGCGTGCGCGCATCCGCGCGAACGAGAGTTCCATTACCCGGCGACAAAAGACACACGCCGACTAAAACCAGCGCCGTGCCAAACGTCGCAGTCGCCGTAATTTGCTCGCCGAGCAGTGGCACCGCAATCGCCCAGGTGAACAACGGATACGTCCCCGAAAGCGGTAAGGCGCGCGCCGCGCCGATCTGACTGAGACTCCAAAAGTACAACATGTCGCCGATGGCGATGCCGATGATCGAAGAGACGGCTAACAGGATCGCCGCATCGGGCGGCACCTGAGCGAACGCCCGTGCGCCACCAAAGAACGGCAGCAACGCAAACGCAAAAATCGCGCCGACGAACATACGAAACGCGTTGAACGATAGCGGATTGATGTGATCCGCCTGCGCTTTAATCGCCAGACTCGTCGTCGCCCAAATGAACGCGCTGGTTAAACCCAGGATGATGCCAAGTAACATCGTCGCTATTCAATCGCCGCGCGGCGCACCAAATCCAGCGCGCGGATGATGATCCAGGTTTGCGCTTGCTCGCCGATGCCGCCAATGGAATACGCGCGCGCGATCGTGCCGGAGGCGGTGGCGACTGCCATCGCGCTTTGACCGGTATCTTCGGCGTACATATCCTGACCCGAATTCGTCGTGCCGAGCACGGCAACCGCAGTGTCCGCGCCGGTCACGTTGCGAAATTGTTCCGCAATCGTCGCCGCGTTTTTCTCCGTCAGTTCGGTCACGCTGTCGAGCAACATCGCGGACTTGATAATGCGCGTGCCTTCGGGACGCGCGCGCAAGCGGTCTGCGATTTTCCCGGCAGTGTTCGTCTCCGCGAGCGCGATGCGCCAGTTGCGCGCGGCGAGCAAGCGTGCGACCACTTCTTCGACGGTCTCGTCCCCTTCGCCGTAAATCCAATCGCCGAGCCGCGCGCGCACTTGTGCTTCCATCTCTTTGATGAGCGATTCGGCTTCAGCCCGCGTGTGTGATTTCGCAGTGACACGCACGTCGGTCTGCCCCGGATGCGCAAGCAAGCCGACCGTCGGATTGCTGGAGGATTCGAGGTCAGCGATCTTTTCGTCCACCTGGCTTTCGCCCACCGCGCACGTGCGGAGCGTTTTACTGAGGATGATCCATTCGCCGCCGGTTTTTTCGCGCAGCCAAGGGAGAATGCGCGTCTCCATCAGATGCTTCATCTCGCGCGGCACGCCGGGCAATGCGATCACGTACTTGCCTTGATGCTCCACAATGAAGACCGGCGCGGTGCCGACCGGGTTTTCAATCGGCGTCGCGCCGCGCGGGATGTACGCCTGGCGCACGTTGTTCTCGCTCATCGTCCGTCCCCATTTTTCGAAGAGCCGGCGAATTTCCGCGAGCAAGTTTTCGTCCAACACGAGATCGCGCTGCGTCGCTTTGGCGACGGCTTCGCGCGTCATATCGTCAACGGTGGGACCCAAGCCGCCGGTCGTGATGATGACGTCGGCACGCGTGAGCGCGTGCTGAATCGCGTCCACGATGCGTCCGACGTTATCGCCGACGGTCGTACGAAAGTACAGGTCAACGCCGACTTCGGACAGACGCTCTGCGATCCAGACCGCGTTCGTATCGGTGATTTGACCGAGCAACAGTTCGGTGCCAATGGAGATGGTTTCTGCTTTCACTGTCCCCCCGTAGAGGCGACCGGCCGGTCGCCCCTACCGGAATAGATTGCTAATCAAAAAGATGACATTCGCCGGACGTTCTGCCAAACGCCGCATAAAGTACGGATACCAGTGCGTGCCGCACGGAACGTAGACGCGCATCGTATATCCTTCTGCTACGATTTTGCGCTGTAAATCAGAACGAATGCCGTAAAGCATTTGAAATTCAAAGCGCTTGCGATCGACGTTGCGCGCGGTGACGTACTCCTTTGCCCACGCGATGATTTTCTCGTCGTGCGTCGCGAGATCGAGATACGCGCGGTGGGTCGCGCCGTTCGAATCGAAGAAGAGTTGCGCGAGTTTGATGTAGTTCGCGTCCACGTCTTTTTTCCGGGGGAAGGCAACCGTGGCGGGTTCTTTGTACGCGCCCTTGCACAGTCGTATGTTCGCGCCGAGCGTCATCAGCACTCTGAAATCTTCTTCGCTGCGATAGAGGTAACTCTGCAACACAATGCCGACGTTGGCGAATTCTTCGCGCAGAGTCTTGAACACGTTGAGCGTGACCTGCGTGTGCTGCGAGTCCTCCATATCAATCGTGACGAGTGTGCCGACCTCTTTCGCGCGCTGGAGAATTTGGCGCATATTGTCGAGACACAAATCGGGGTTGAGGTCGAGACCCATCTGCGTCAGTTTCACCGACACCTGGGATGTGACCTTGTTTGTGGCAATCGCGTCCAGCGCGCGCAGGTAGCCGTCCTTCGCGGCGCGCGCTTCGGCTTCGTTCGTCACGCTCTCGCCGAGTTGATCGAAGGTCACATCAATTCCCTGCCCGCGCAGTTTTTTGACGACCTGGATCGCTTCGTCCACTGTTTCGCCAGCGACGAAACGACGCGACACGCGCCGCGACAACGGAAAGCCGACCACGAACCGGCGCATCAGCGCGTTCGTGGACATCGCCAAAAAAAGGTCGCGCAAGATTGACATTGAATCCTCCTTGATGCAATGTTGTTCGTAGTATGCGCTTTAGCGCGGCGCTTAGCGCGCTGAAGCGCGCACCACGAACGTAGCTATTTCCACGCGGCAAGACGTTCCAGACTCGTCGTCAAATCCGCCGCGCGGTTCATTTCCAAAACGACCGGCGCGTTGAAATTCAGATCGGCGAGCGTTCGCAGCAACGCGGCGATGTCGTGCGTCCCCGCGCCAACCGGCAAATGATCGCGCGTGTCGTTGCCCTCGCGTCGCGCGTCGTGCAGATGAATCTCGCCGAGGTGCGCGGAATGCTCGCGCAAAATCGCGACGGGGTCTTCGTTCAGGAACGCGACGTGTCCGACATCGAAGCATAAGCGCACGCCCAAGGCATCAGCCAGCGACACGAGCACGGCAAATGGCACACCTTCGAGATTTTCGACGCACACTTTTTCGCGCGGGAGAAACGCCAACGCTTCCGTCACGCTTTTCTGCGCCTGACGCAACACGAATTGCTCCAACTGTTCGCGCGCGGATCCCTGCAACCCCGCGCGGACAATTGCCGTCCACGCGCCCCAGGGATGCAAGACATAGGTCTCGACCTTCAGCGGCACCAACGCTTCAACCGTCGCACGTATCACGTGGATGCTCGCCGCGCGCATTTCTTCGACTAGACTGGATGCGTCGAGCCAGAAGAAGGGCAGATGAATCGTGATTGCAAAACCCAGGTCACGTTGCAACGCGGCGACTTGATCGTAGTACGCGCGCGTCATTACCATCGGATAGACCGAATGGTAATCGCCCGCGATTTCCACGACGCGCAAGTGATACTCGGTGACCAACGCGCGAATTGCGGCGAGGTGGCGTTGCTGTTCTGCGCGCGGTTGCGCGGGATTGACGAGCCAGCCGACCAACGCGTTGAGTGATGCGCCGAATCGAATCATTTATCGCGCTCCTGTTTCAAATATACTCCGAATCAAACAAAAGCGCAAAACTATGGGGGCGAGTGCGCCCCGCGCAGTCCACGCCCGATTTTGCGGCTGACGCAAATTGGAGTATAATTAGGGATAGAATCTTCGCTCCAATCTCCCTAGTTGCCGGTTTCCCCCAAGAGCAACAAGCGTTTCGGTACAGAACGACAAGTGAGAGGAGGTGATCGTCCAAACTACTATCACCTGGCGGCTCAGTGAAGAGTTTGAAAAATCAAGGAGGAGAAAAATGCGTACCCGAATTTTCGTGATCGTTGCTTTGTTGACTTTGGTCGCGCTCGTGCTCGGCGCGTGCGCCAGCCCCACCCCTGCCCCTTCCGCTAAACTCAAAGTGGGTCTCGTCACCGATGTCGGCGGCGTGAACGACAAATCGTTCAACCAGTCGGCGTGGGACGGCACGCAAAAAGCCGGGAAGGAATTTGGTTTCGACACCAAATTCATCGAATCGAAACAGCCGACCGACTACGAAAAGAACATTGACCAATTCGCGACCGAAAAGTACGACGTGATCATCACCGTCGGTTTCTTGATGGGCGATGCGACCGCGATCAAAGCCAAGCAGTACCCCAACATCAAATTCGCGATCATTGACAACGCGTACTTCCCGACCAAGGGCGTCGCCTACTGCGATGACACCAAGAAAGACTGCTACGCCGACGGCGGCTTGACGAACGTCACCAGTCTGATGTTCCAAGAAGACCAGGTCGGCTTCCTCGCGGGCGTGCTCGCGGGCGGAATGACCAAGACCGGTACCGTCTGCACCGTCTCCGGCATGGAAATTCCGCCGGTCGTTCGCTTCGTCGTCGGTTTCCAGAACGGCGCCAAATGGATGAAGGCGGATGCCAAGACGTTGAACGTCTACATCCCCTCGTTCACCGACCCTGCCAAGGGTAAAGAGACCGGTCAGTCCATGATCTCGCAGGGTTGCGATGTGGTCTTTGGCGTCGGCGGCAACACCGGCAACGGCGGCTTGCTCGCGGCGAAGGAAAAGGGCTTGATGGCGATCGGCGTGGACGTGGATCAGTACAGCACGTACCCCGAAGTCAAGGATGCGTTGATCAGCAGCGCGGCGAAGAACGTGGATGCCGCCGTCTACACGTATCTCAAGTCGGTTTCGGACAAGGCTGCCAAAGCCGGTGTCTTTACGGCGAATCTTCAGAATGGCGGCGTTGGTCTTGCTCCCTTCCACGACTGGGACAGCAAGATTCCGCAGGCAGTGAAAGACAAAATCAAAGCCGCATCGGATGGTTTGAAGGGCGGTTCGATCCAAACCGGCTACAAGCCGTGATCCTATCGGCCGAAGAATGACGAGATTTCTCACGAAGGGTGCTGCGCCGACGAGGTGCAGCACCCGTTTTGCGATTTTTTTGTAGGGGCGATCCTGTGTGATCGCCCAATCCTACGCAAGGAGAAACCATGCCGGCAACCTTGCAAGCCACTGGCATCACTAAACGCTTTCCCGGCGTGCTCGCCAACGATCATGTGGATTTCGATTTGCAGCCACGCGAGATTCACGGTCTCCTCGGCGAAAACGGCGCGGGGAAAACGACGCTGATGAACATCCTTTACGGGCTTTATCAGCCCGACGAAGGAACGATTGCGCTCAACGGCAGACCCATCCAGATGACCAGTCCCCATGATGCGATTGCTCAATGCATCGGCATGGTGCATCAGCATTTCATGCTCGTCCCCCCATTAACCGTCACCGAAAACATCATCCTGGGTCAAGAATCGCTCCAGCCCGCGACGCAATTCCTCGGTCGCCTTTCAGCGCTCGACCGGCGCAGCGCGGCGCAACGCATCCGCGAACTGTCGCACCAGTACCGGCTCGACGTGGATCCGGATGCGTATGTGAAAGACTTGCCCGTCGGCGCGCAGCAGCGCGTCGAAATCGTCAAGGCACTCTATCGCCGCGCCGAAATCCTCATCCTCGATGAGCCGACGGCGGTGTTGACGCCGCAAGAAGCGGACGAACTATTCGTCATCATGCGCGAACTGGCGAAGCAGGGCAAGTCCATCGTTTTCATCACGCACAAACTGCGCGAAATGTTCGCGGTGACCGATCGCATCAGCGTGATGCGCGGCGGCAAAATGGTCGGCACGACGACGCCGCAGCAAGCCACCTCTGAAATGCTTGCGGAGATGATGGTCGGACGCCAGGTCATTCTTCAAATAGACAAACAAGCCGCGCAGCCCGGCGATACGATTCTCCGCGTCGCTAATCTCAAAGTGCAAGATGATCGCCACGCGACGACCGTGCACGACGTGTCCTTCGAGGTGTACGAAGGCGAAATCCTCGGCATCGCCGGAGTGCAGGGGAACGGACAGCGCGAATTGGTCGAAGCGTTGACCGGACTGCGCCCAATCACTGGCGGACAGGTGACCTTGCTCAGTCACGATACCACGCACGCGACGCCGCGCCAGATTACCGAATTCGGCACCGGGCATGTGCCCGAAGATCGGCATAAGCATGGATTGGTGCTGTCGTTCTCCGTTCGAGACAACTTGGTGCTGTGCACGTACTACGAATCGCCGTTTGCGCGCGGCATGGAAATCAATGCCGCCCAGATTGAAAACGAGGCGCAGAAACTCGTCAAGGAATTTGATATCCGGACACCCAGCACCGGCACCTTGGTCGGATCGCTTTCCGGCGGCAATCAGCAAAAGGTCATCGTCGCGCGCGAACTGGATCGCCCGGTCAAGTTGCTGATCGTCAACCAGCCCACGCGCGGACTCGATGTCGGTTCAATCGAGTTCATTCATCATCGGATCGTGGAGGCGCGCGACCGGCGCACGGCAATCCTGCTCGTGTCCGCGGAATTGGACGAAATCATGTCGCTGTCGGATCGGATCGCGGTGATGTACAAAGGGCGGATTCTGGATACGCTGGATGCGAAGGATGCGACGCGCGAGCAATTGGGTTTACTGATGGCAGGCGTGAAAGGAGGCGTGCATGTCTAGCATCGCAGAAGCACGCGCCCCGCAGACCGATTGGCGCGCGACGTTACTCAGATTACTCGATGTCCTCAGCATGCCCGCGCTGGCAATCGTCCTGGCATTCATTGGCGGCGCGCTGATCATCTGGATCACCAGCGGCAGTATCGAGACGGTCGGGGCGGCATACGCGGGAATGATCAACGGCGCGTTTTTCAAGCAGCGCGGTTTCAGCGAAACGCTCGTCGCGATGACGCCCTACGTTTTCCTGGGCTTGGGCTTGGCGATTGGTTTCAAAGCCGGACTGTTCAACATCGGCGTCGAAGGACAATTCTACATCGGCGCGATCAGCGCGGTGTGGGCAGGCATCGTCTTCACCGGTTTGCCGGCGATCATTCACTTGCCGCTCGTCATCTTGGCGGGCGCGCTCGGCGGCGCGATCTGGGCAGGCATTCCGGGTTTCCTCAAAGCGCGCACTGGCGCACACGAAGTGATCACGACGATGATGATGAACTACATCGCGTTCCGGTTTGCCGAATTTGTTGTGAGTGTTCCCTTGCGCGATCCTCTGTCAACGGCAGTGCAAACTCTGCGCGTTTCGCCGAACGCGGAATTGTGGTCGCTCTGGCAAATCCCGGAACGGTTGAGTGATCCGCTCAACGCGCTGGGTGTTGCGCTCTTTCTCGCGATCATCGCCTTCGTTCTAGTCCGTTGGTTTGCGCCCAAAGCGCGCCGCACCGTCGTCATCGGAATCACCCTGGCGATTGGCGTGATTGCTTTCGTCGCGTTGCCGCCGCTCGTGAAAATCTGGTGGCCCCTGACTGACCAGTACGACCGCTTGCACGTCGGCATCATTCTCGCGCTCGTTGCCGCGGCGGCGGTGTGGTGGCTGATGTACAAGACGACGCTCGGGTTTGAAATGCGAATGGTCGGCGCGAATCCGAACGCGGCGCGGTACGCCGGCATCAACATCTCGCACAACATCATCATCACGATGGCGCTCTCCGGCGCGCTGGCAGGCATCGCCGGGACGATTGAAGTGCTGGGCGTTTCGATTTGCCGCTGTTTGCCGCTCTTTTTCTCCAGCGGCTATGGCTTTGACAGTATCGCGTTGGCACTGCTCGCCAAGAACAATCCCATCGGTATGGTCGCCGGCTCATTCCTCTGGGGCGCGATGCGCAACGGCGCGGATTTGATGGAATTGCATTCCGGCGTGTCCAAGTACATCATCTCGGTGATCCAGGGTTTGGTGCTTTTGTTCGTTGCCGCGCCGGCAATGGTGCGTTATCTACTGCGGATGCGCGCGGCAGGC
>Ga0315281_10016060_pt1 | contig 10006 bp, 13 predicted proteins | sample YL17G07_0_MG_FD_204540 | JGI IMG/M metagenome (GOLD analysis project Ga0315281, IMG submission 204540) | Sediment microbial communities from Yellowstone Lake, YNP, Wyoming, USA - YL17G07_0 | ecosystem: Environmental > Aquatic > Freshwater > Lake > Sediment | place: USA: Wyoming | collected...
TGAACGAACTCGCGGAGGGGGACATCGGCGTTCCGATCGACGACATGAACATCCCAGAGAAACTTCAGGACTACATCGCGATGGTACCCTCGCCAGTTGTTGACTTGGACGAAGCGCCCAAGCGGCGTGGTCACCATCAGCATGTGTGGCGAGGATAGCTGCTTCCGTGACCGACGAACACGCTGTCGGTGTTGCTGACGTAACGGCGCGTTCGGAAGTTTCATCTGCTGCCCCCCGACCAGACCAATGTCTCGCCTAGCGATCCTGCCCATCTGCGTGACTCCTTCTGCTTTTCAGTGCGGTGGTTCCTCTCGGGATTCGGCGCCAAGCGGCCGTTTTCAGGACCAGGGGCTGGTCGACGGTCGTCCCGGTCAGATCCGTCAATCGCCACCCTGGACCCTGGACCTGGACCCTGGACCCCTGCCCCTGCGCCCTGCCCCTGCGTCCATGCCATCGACGACAGGCTCTACGGCGGACGGCCGGCTCCGCCGACGACCGATCACGGGAGACGATTCGACAAGATGCGCGGCCACAACGTGTTGAAGCACCAGACTTCGTGTCTACACATGATGCTTGGTATTCTACAGAGGGTCGCAGCACCGTAACCACACTTCTCGACGGGGTGCCGCAGAAATTGCGGCATCCAAGCCCGCAGAAAACGCGGCAAAAAAGTTGCGCGACCAGGACTCGGTGGGACGATGGTGTTGGCGCCGCCCGACGACTTTGGCGCGTTCAAGGTCAGCGTCGGCGCTCGGGTCAAGGCGCGCAGGAAGGCGTTGCGCCGCGTCATCAAGGAGGTGGCGGGCGAGATCGGCGTCAGCGAAGACAGTCCTCGGGCGGCTTGAATCGGGGACGACGATGACGTTGGAGAACCTCTACGCCGTCGGGCGCGTGCTCGACGTGCCGCTCGCCGTGCTGGTTGCCGATGGAGGCGGCGCTCCCATCGACGAGCGCACCGTGGCCATGAACCGCATCCTCAATATCCTGCGACAGCAGCCTGAGGGGGATGTGGCCGATCTGTTGACCGTCGTCCAGCGCGTGCTCGACATCAAGGCGAGGGCGAAACGAGCACTTGGATTCAAGGCAAAGCCTCCAAACGCCTAGAGAGTCTGCACGGACGTTCAGCATCAGCGGGCTCTGGCTGCTGCTCACCGACATCGACAGACATCAGCTTGTCGGCACGGGCCGATGGGGGATCGCTGATGAGCATGAGCAGCGGGAGAACGGCGCCTCTGGAAGCACGCCACCTTGATTGGTTCCCTCCATCGTACACGGATCTGCGTCGTGCTCGGTGACCAGGGCGTTCACTGCCGGCGCTTCGACGCGCCCTTGGCCTGCCGCTTCGGCGGTTGCTCGGGCTCAGCCTCTGCCGTTTGCTGGGTCATGTCCTGGCCCGGGTACTCGACCCGCTTGCCGGCGAACGCCTCGGCGACGGTGAGGATCTGGATCTTGGGGTACTCGCGCTGCCACGTCGGCGATTTCCAGGGGCCGGCCTTCGCCGCCTCGGCCCGCATCTGCGGCGATGGCTCGTGCATCGTGAGCAGGACGCCGATGGGCGCCTTGTCGCGCTCGATCGTGCCGCGGAGGTCGCGGACCATCGCGGGTGCGAGGTTCCTGCCGGCCTTCACCGAGACGATGATCCGCTGGCTTTTGTCAGCGGCAGGATCGTCGCGGAACCTGATCACGCCATCGATGCCCTTGTCCGAACCCTTCTTCCCCTCGCGCCCGGTGCCATCACCGACCGGGCGCGCCCCGATCATGTGGAGCGCCCACCACTGGAACTGGTAGGCGTCCTGCTCGGCCAGCACGCGGGCGCTCTCCACATCCGATGGCTCGCCGCGCACGCCGTACTTGAGGGCCGGGAATGCGGCGTCGAGGCGGCTGCGGATGAGGGAGATCGCCAGGTGGGTGATGTCGATCCCGACCCAGGGACGCCCCATCTTCTGCGCGGCATGCACGGCCGTGCCGCAGCCGCAGAACGGATCCAGCACGGTGCCCTCTTCGGGGCATGAGGCACTGATGATGCGCTCGACCAGGCCAACCGGCTTCTGCGTCTGGTAGCCGAGGCGCTCTGGATCGGTCGGTCCCAGCCATGCGACATCGTGGTCGATGCCCTTGTCGGTGCCGTGGAGGGTATTGTCCGTGCCCGGCTGGTACGCCCAGATGTCGCCAGTGGGATTGCCATCGTCGGATCCCAGATACCGGACGGGCGTCGGCCACGCGGTGCCCGGGACGATGTCGATCAGCTTCGCCGCGTAGAGCGCTTCCAACTTGGCCAGTACGCCAAGATCGCTGAAGCCCTCCGGCATTTGCTCGGTGAGAAATCCCGGGACTGCCCAGTGACGCCCCTTCGCGGACGGATCGAAGCCTCTCCAGGTGGCGCCCGACTCGCCCTTGGTCTTCCCGGCGCCGCTCAATACGTTGCCGCCGCTCGTGAACTTGAGGCGCCCCGTGGCATCAGGGGTGTAGCGTCCCTGGACGTGCTGGCGGGAGTAGGGGCGCTTCACGGGCTTGAAGTAGTAGGCATCCGTCTTCGAGTAGAAGAGGATGGAGTCGTGAATCGGGCCGAAGCTGCGCGAGGGCTTGTGTGAGCCGGTCCTGCGCCAGATGATCTCGTTGACGAACCGCTCGGGCCCGAACACCGCGTCCAGGATCAGCTTGAGGTAGTGGCTGGATGTCGGATCGCAGTGCAGATACAGCGATCCCGTCGGCTTCAACACGCGGCGAAGCTCCACGGTCCGGATCGCCATCATGGCGAGGTACGCCATCATGTCGTTTTCGCCCAGGAAGCCGTGCAGCGACTCCATGAGCGCGACCAGCTTCGTTGGGACGCCCCTGTCCTCGGCCTCCTCGTCGACGAGATCGCGGTACGTTTGGGCGGCGTTTCTGTCCCATTTCCAGTAGTCACCGAACGCGCGGATCTGCGCCTCGGAGTCCTTCTCATCGCGCTCCTGGAAGAGGACGTTGTAGTCGCGCTTGGAGTTGAACGGCGGATCCAGGTAGATGAGATCGATCGAGTCGTCCTTCACATGCGTGCGGAGGACATCAAGGTTGTCGCCGTAGTAGAGGATGCTCTTGGCCATAACTGGTCTCCTAGTTGCCCGTCGCCTTGGCGCCGCCTGTGCTCACTGCCAGCTGTAGATTGGGATCGAACGCCATCAGGCTCTCTGGCTCGCCGGGATAGCCGAGCGGGTTGCAGACGATCCTGGTTTTGCCCAGCACGTAGTCCGCGCGGTAGTGCGTGTGGCCGTGGATCCAGAGCCTGGGCTTGCGTTCCAGGATGAGCGCGGTCATGTCGCAGAGGAAGAAGGCGTTGAGCGCGGAGCCCTTGTACCGGGGAGCGATACTCTGCGGTGCTGGCAGATGGTGCGTGACGATCACCGTGTGTTCGTCGATCTCGGCCTGGGCCGCTTCCTGGAAGCGCGCGCTTTCCTCGTACACCCACGGCTCGAAGTCCTCAATCAGGTGGAAGTCGTTCATGCTGCGCTTGTGGTACCCGGCTACTGCCGGATCCATGGGGAACCACATTGTCCCGCCGAAGAACTTCTGGCCTTCAATTGTGACGGCCCGGTTCAGCAGGACATGCACCGTCGGGAAGTCCCAAGCCAAGCGGGCGAGGTTATGGGTAACTTGGCGCGGCGATGAGCGGTAGTACTCGTGGTTGCCGGGCAGGTAGATGATCTGCCGGTACTTGGCGGTCAACGGTCGGAAGACGTGTTCCAGCGTCTCGTAGAAGCGCGCCATGGTCACGTCGCCGGCCAGGACGAGGATGTCGACGCCCGTCGGGTCGAGCTCGGCCAGGAAGCCATCGCCCCGGTCGGCGTGCATCTCCAGGTGGAGGTCGGACATCAGGGCGATCCGCACGGCCCCTCCTCATACCAGTCGATGTGGCTCTCGGAGCCCGTGCGTGGCCAGTGCGCGAAGCGCCACGCCCTGCCGGCCGTCCCCGCCGTGAACGCGCTCATCGGGACGAGAGCCACCCGGTCGCCGACTGCGATCGTGAAGCCGACCGCGTCGTCGACCGCGATGGAGACGACGTACCATGTGTCGGGCGCCGCCGGCAGCGGCGGCAGGAAGTCGACGATGTGGTACCCCGCCTCCGCAGCGGTCGTGCCGTCGTTGTACTCGATCCTGATGAGCCCGAACTGCTGGACCACCGCCACGCGCCGGTAGCTCGGATCCACGCCGGACTCGATCCCGTAGTGCATCCCCGAATAGGCCTCCACCGAGCCGAGGACGACGGGCTGGGCGAAGGCGAAGCGCACGCGCATCCCGGTCGAGACCGTCGCCGCCGCGCGTCCGAAGGCAGCCGCGTAGCCGGCCGACCCCGTCGGGGCGAAGGAGCGCAAGTACGAGGAGGACACGATGCTCTGGTAGGGGCCGAAGAGCCACGCCGAACCGTCGAGCGCGGCGAATTCATCTCGGAACGAGGAGGTGCACGAGGGCGATTCGGGCCCGGCGTCCTGGCCAGCGTCGGCGCTTGGGATGGCATCCTGCGTCGGGCGGAGCGCGTCGGACAGGTCGAAGTAGCAGCCGCCCGCCGCGAGCGACAGGGCGAGCGCGAGTCCTGCGGGTACCCTCATCACTTGCTCTGTCCTCCGTGGGCGTAGAGCCTGCGCGCCTTGTCGGCTACCGCGCGGCAGAGCGCCGCGACGCCGCGTACGGGCACGGTGATCGTCTTCCCCGAGAACTCGCGCCTGTCGGTGTACAGCTTGGACACGCGGTGGGGCAGGATGGTGCTGCCCCAGATCACCGCGACATCGGCCCAGCGCAGATCGGCCTCGGCCCTGTCGCCGTGGCGGTTCGGCTCGCCCTCGACCACGCGCACGTCGATGGCGTCGCCGAGGAGCACGCGGATCTCCTCCAGCGTCCCCGGGCCTCCGCCGACCACTAGCAGTCGCCGCATGCCATACACGGCGAACGCCTCGGCCAGCGCCGCCGCTTCGCGCGCGTTGATGGATCCGCCGCAGCGTGAGCAGTCAGCCGATGCCGACACCCTGACCGCGCCTGGGCCTGCGGGCAGGGACGGTAGGCAGTCCTGGCACAAGGTGGGCACGGGCGGCGCCATCGGCGCAGAGAGGGACTTCCATGCGCGCTCGGCAAGATCCGGCTGCAGGAAGTCGGCGGCGTGGGGCCCCTGTGGGCCGAACGAGCCTTCGGCGTGCTCCAAGAGCCATAGCAGCACGTCATCTTCGGGCACGCCGATGCGGCGTGCCAGGGCGCGCGCACGGATCGGTGACGAAATGCGGCTGGTCATCGGATCGATCCCAGCACATCGCTGTCGGGTGCCGCAGCCAGCGCCGGCCGGTCCGCGCCGCCGGTCTTCTCCGCCAGGAGTATCTGCGCGCCCTCCACGACGGCGGAGATCTCCTCCAGGGTCTGCTGCGCGACGTAGGCCGCGTTCGCTGTTCCCAGTCTGCGGGCGGTGGCCAGCGCGTGCAGGATATCCTCCTGCGCCTTCTTGCCCATCTTGGCGCTGCGGACGATGTCCATGGCCTGCTCGATCCGCACGGCCTGCTCATCGCGGTGGTTCTCGATCCGGGCCTGCATCCGGTCGTAGGCCGAGATGGGGCGGGGCGCAGGCTCGGTGCGGAGCATGCCGTTCGCGTCGACGTACCTGTCGACCGTTGCTGTGACTTCGCCGCGATGCACCAGCATCTCGGCGAACTGCTCGAACGACAGCGCGAACTCGCAGATGTTCAGGTGGTCGTTGGTCCTCACGGAGAACTGCACCCATCGCCCATGCTCGCGCAGCGATCCGTTCAGTGATCGCTCGCCGCTGGGCACGGTGACCGTCACCGCCGCGCGCGAGCAGGTGCTCGCCATGCCGTACTCGGCGTGGTCCTTGGCCTCGCGGACTGCATTGCGCCAGATGTCGGGCCCGTCCGCCAGCTCGGGGGCGACCAGCGGCACGTCGTCGAAGATATCCGTGCAGTGAGAGACGAATGCGTCGGGGCAGGGGCGCCCCGCGTCCTTGAGCGCGGCCCGTCCGCGCGGGGTGAGGCGCGCGCAACTCCGCACGCCATCGATCAGCCGGTACGCTAGTAGATGCTCGGCCAGCGCCCAGTACAGCTTCCGCAGCGGCCTTGGGAGCGCCCGGGCGGCCCGCTCGTCCTCGGGCTCGTGTTTGCTGTCGTAGACGCTGTTGTCCGCCACTTGGCGGAAGCCGGGCGGCCAGGCGCGTCGAGCCATCCAGTCGGCGTGGTGCACGGCGGGCGTCCACGCCGCCAGCGCGTCCAGCGCGCCGGGGAGGGCCAGCACCGGGATCGGCCGATCCTTCACGTCGCCGCGCCCATCCGCGTTCGTCTCGTCCGTCATCGCCGCTCTCCTCGGAGATCACCGCGATCCCCATCATCCAAAACCGTAGGCCATGCGCGCACGCATGTCAAGAAAATTCGCCAATTTGCGGCGCTGCGCGACTCACGGCTGCGTGGATTGTAGATGACCGGCGAGGCATTCGGCGCACATCCGGGAGCCATCCGTGTTGACAACGGTCGAGATCCAGTTTGTTCGTCCGCAGGCCGTGCACGGGTCGGCCTTGAGCACTGGTGCGAGCGCCGCTGGCGTGGACGGGGGAATGAGCGCGGGCAGCGATGCGGTGGCTACTTTCCAAGCGCCGAACCATGCCTTGCCCGCTGCCTTGAACGCAGCTTCGTCTGCTACGCGGCCTTGGATGTAGTCCAGGGCAGCTTGATCGACCGCTGCTTCGGCGTTGTCGATGGCGATCACCAGATCGGGGCGGTGTTCGTCCAGCCACTGCCGCGGGCTTCCAGGGAACCTCCCCAACGCCGACGCCCGGAGGATCTTGTGCGTGTTCTCAAAGATCTTGAGCGCGTACGCCTTGCGCGTATCGGCCGAGGCGTTGGCGGGCATGTCCATGTCTCCGAACGCTGCCAGCAATCTCTTTCCAGGTCAACAGACAGTGTCGTTTGCGCCTGTGTGCCTGTGCGCTTGTCGCCTAGGTGGTCGGGCCTACCCACCCAGAGACGGGGTACTTGCGGAGGCAGGCTCCGTGGAGGATCTCCACGTCGAAGTCGGATGGGATCTCGTCGCCGCAGATCGCACATTTCGGGTTCGGTGTTCCAGGAACTCGGACGGGAGCGGCGTAGGTGCAGGCGGGATCCGTGCATGGTGTCGCTGCCGGCAGCGCTGTCTGTGGTGATGGTGGCAGCGCCATGAGCAGCATGTTGCCCGCTTCGATCTTGGCAATTCCACTCCTGCATGCGGCAACCACCAGATCGGAGATCATCCGGGCGTTGACCGGCGTCACGAATTCTGGATCCAGCTTGAGCCCGACCAAGCGCCCAAAGCCATCCAGCGTGGCGACGGCGATCCCGGCGCCGACTTCGCACTCCGTCCTGGCGGTTGAATCGATCCACATGCGCGAGACGGGCGCGATTCTTGGCAGATGTTGGTGCGATAGCGGTAGCGCGGCGGCAGGCATGTACGCCAAACTCTGGAGCGCCAACTCCCCGAACAGATCCGACAGCCACTGCTCGCCAGTGGCCGTCGTGACGAGCGGTGAGGCTGGATCTGCCGCTTTGAGGCTGTCCAAGAACCTCCCGGGTCCGAGTGCGATCATCTTTGAGACGGTCGCAGGCGGCCACGCCTTTCTCATCTCCGCTGCGACCTGTGAGAAGGGCAGGCCGCAGGACATCAGCATCTCAAAGAGGCGGATGGCCTCTTTCGGCATATCGGCTCCCGCGTCATCGTCGCTCATCGCGCCTCGCCGTCGTTGTGCGGCGGTGCCTCGCCATCCATGGAGATCGGTAGCGGCGCCCGGATCTCCAAGCCGCAGGCGTGCATGAGGCGCTCGTGCTCCGAGACGAACAGCTGCACCAGCGCACCGTCGGCCCTCCACGTTGAGTACACATCGGTCATGAAGTGGCCTGTCCAGAGCCCGTCGAACAGGCCATCCCGCCGTCGTTGATCGGCGTGCGTCGCCGTGCCGAAGGTGTCCGGATGGCGGCGGGCGACCAGCGGCGCCATGATGTGCGCCTCGATCACGCATGCCTCATCGTCCAGCGCCTTGATCTGGGCCTTCTCCTCGGTCGTGAATGTGGGCAGCCCCAGCGAGGCGCCGCTGATCGTGTCGAGCATGTCCTGCGCACGCTTCACCTCGGGTAGCTTCCAAGGCCGTACCCAGTCGCCCGTGATCACCTCCGCGCGATCGTGCCAGAGACATCCGAGCTCGACGCGCGGCCCCTTCGATGCCCAGCGCGCCAGCCGGGCGACCAGCAGGCTGTGCTGCAGCACGGTCCACCAGACATCGTCCGCCGTACCCAGCGTGCCACCGAAGCGCAGGATGCGGCCCAGATGCCTGCCGCCATCCTCTGCCGACATGGTGAAGGAGCGCGGGTTCAACCAGGCGCCGCTCAATGTCACCATCCAGCGTCGCTCCCCCCGTCGACCATCGGCTGCGCGGCGTCCCGCGCCTCGGTCCGGCGCGCCTCCGCTTCAAGGTGTGAGACGCGCTCGTCGAGTTTGCACCTGTTGCACGTCAGGAAGAGGATGGCGCCCCAGAGGATCCAGGACCAGATCGAGCTGCGACTTTCCCTCATGCCGCCCTGCCGCGCTCGGCTTCACGCCGCCGCCGTGCGAAGCGCGCCTCTTCGGCCGAGCATGGGGAGTGCCAATTGCCCGAATGCATCGCGGCCCATGCAGCGTCGAACTTCGCGACGGCGGACGGGGGACTGAGCGCCCCGATCGCGTAGTCGCCGCACGAGCAGTGGCGCACGACGCGGACGGTCTCCTTCTCGGGCATGCGGCGATGCTGCCCCGGGCCGCGCCCGGCCGTCAAGAAAACGGGGCGCCAGGCGGCGCGTCCGAGGCCTCGTCGAGCCGCCCGTTGTCCAGCTTCAGATCGCAGATCCAGCCGCACTGCCATCCGTGCGGCGGCGGCTTGCTGGTGGTGAGGACGACGTGCCAGCGCGCGAAGTGCTCCGGCGTCCACTCCCATCCGCCCGAGCGGCCGCATACGACGATGCCGCCCATCGCGCAGTCGCTGTACCCTGCGATCCATCCGCCACCGTCCGTACCGTACCGCAGGAGCTTTCCGGCATGCCTCTCGGCGAACTCCTTGTGGCGATCACGCGATGCGCGGTGGCTATTTTCCATGCTCTCAAGTGCGTCTCGGGCGGACATGCTGCACTATCAAATATCCGACCGCGACTGGGCCGTCAAGAAAACGGGCGCCGCCGATCGGTCGTCGGTCAGGACGAGGCCCGCTCCGAACCCCTTCCGGCCGACGCCGGCCGCGGGATTGCCTCGGCGCCCGCGATGCCGTGGGGGTAGTTCGCGCGTGACCACGTCCAGGAGTACGGGCGCCCTTTGGAGTTGGCCTCGGTTGGTGTGCCGTGCAACGCGACCTCCTTGTCCGTGACGGCCACCACCTCCATGAGCCACAGTCCGTCCAGATCCCAGCGATCCCCCACTCGTGGAGCCAGCGGATCGGGGAGCGCCGCATGTCCTTCCATCGGGGGATCATCGTCGCTCCCAACCGCACCGTCAACGGGGCTGGCGGCTCTGGCGATCTGGTGATCTGGTGATCTCTGACGTTTTCCCTTGCTCTGGAAACCTTCCGATGGCACGCTCGTCCCTGTCGTCGTCACGCGCGGCGCATGGTCCGGTTGAAGTGCCGAGTCCCGGTCGCTGCGGTCCTCTGAGGAGGCCGCAGGGAGCAGGCAGGGACGGCGCCGGACGCCAACGGTTTCTCCTGACAGCCAAATAGCAAAACGAGGCGGGCGGCGCCCCGCAAGCACCTACGACCCGGCGGGCGCGGATGGGTTTACCGATCGGGGTGCTTGAAAAGGCCGTGCCAACCCAGCGGAATCACACCGCGTGCTGGGTGGCCTCTGCTGATGGCTGCGAGGAGAGACTGGTGGCGGCACTAGTGCCGCGCTCGGAGGACGGAGTCGGGCACAACTGCTGATGGCTGCGAGGAGAGACTGGTGGCGGCACCGCTACGTCGCTGATGTCCACTTCGACGCGATCCGCCTGCTGATGG
>Ga0315281_10016061_pt1 | contig 10006 bp, 11 predicted proteins | sample YL17G07_0_MG_FD_204540 | JGI IMG/M metagenome (GOLD analysis project Ga0315281, IMG submission 204540) | Sediment microbial communities from Yellowstone Lake, YNP, Wyoming, USA - YL17G07_0 | ecosystem: Environmental > Aquatic > Freshwater > Lake > Sediment | place: USA: Wyoming | collected...
CATGGTACGTGATGCTGTCGCCGCGGGTGTCACGCCCCAGGATGCGTTGTCGATGGCGTCGCTGCATCCGGCCCAGTGGCACGGGCTGGGGCGGCACGGGGCGATCGCTCCCGGCTACCAGGCCGACCTGCTGCTCCTGCCCGACCTCGAGCGGTTCGTCCCCGACGTCGTGCTCAAGCGCGGCAGGCCGATCGAGCACGTCCCCTCCGCGCCCGTCCCGGACTGGGTGCGGCAGACGGTGCGGATCCGCCCCGTCGGCCCCGGCGATTTCGCGATTCCGTGGACAGGGGGCGACGCCCGCGTGATCGGGCTGATCCCGGACCAGGTCGTGACCGAGTCGCTCGTGCGGGAGCCGGCGACGCGCGGCGGGCTGGCGGTCGCCGACCCCGCCCGCGACCTGGCCAAGATCGCGGTTGTCGAGCGGCATCTCGCGACAGGGCGGATCGGCCACGGTTTCGTCACGGGGTCGGGCCTGCAACGTGGCGCCCTCGCCTCGACCGTCGCGCACGACGCCCACAACCTCGTCGTCGTCGGCATGAGCGACGAGGAGATGGCGTTCGCCGTGGCGCACCTCGCCACGATCGGCGGCGGGATCGTCGCAGTCGAGGGTGAGCGCGTGCTTGCCGAGTGCCCGCTCCCCGTCGCAGGGCTGCTCTCGGACGCGCCGCTCGACGTGGTGATCGCGCAGAGCCGCTCCTGCAACGAGGCGGCGGGGGCGCTGGGCTGGTCGGGCGCCACGCCCTTCCTGACCATCGCGTTCCTCGCGCTCTCTGTGATCCCGGCGCTGAAGATCACCGACCGGGGCCTCGTCGACGTCGACCGCTTCGAGCTCGTTTCCCTGGAGGCGTCGTGAGCGAGATCCCGATCGGCCTGACGTACGACGACGTCCTGCTCGTGCCGCGGCGCTCGCGCGTCCGCTCCCGTCGCGACGTCTCGACGCGGACGCCGTTCACGCCGGGCATCGAGCTCGAGGTGCCGATCGTGTCCGCGAACATGGACACCGTCACGACGGCACGAATGGCCGTGGCGATGGCGCAGCTCGGCGGCATCGGCGTGATCCACCGCTTCCTCTCGATCGAGGAAGAGGCGGCGGAGGTGCGTCGCGTCAAGCGCTTCCTCACGCACGTCGTCGCCGAGCCGTACGCCGTGGCGCCCACGCTCACTCTGGCAGAGGCACGTGCCGAGGCCGGGCGGCTCGACGTCACCGGCTTCCTGGTCGTCGGCGCCGAACGACAGCTGCTCGGCATCCTCACCGCGCGCGACCTGCGCGCCGGCAACGACCGCGACCGCGTCGACGAGCTGATGACGCCGGTCGAGAGGCTCGTCACGGCCCCTGCCGGGATCGCGCTCGACGAGGCGGGCCGGCTTCTGCACGCCAACCGGATCGAGAAGCTGCCGCTCGTCGATGCAGACGGCCGCGTGAGTGGCCTCGTTACGCTGCGCGACCTCGCTCTCGTCGAGCTCTACCCTCTCGCCACGCGCGACACGCACGGCCGCCTGCGCGTGGCGGCGGCGGTCGGCATCCGCGGAGACTATCTCGAACGGGCGGAAGCGCTCGTCGCGGCCGAGGCCGACGCGCTCGTCCTCGACATCGCCCACGGTCATGCAGATGCGGCGATCGAGGCGGTGGAGGAGCTGAAGCGCCGCTGGCCGGGCGTCGAACTCGTGGCCGGCAACGTCGCCACGGGCGACGGTGTGCGTGACCTCGCCGCCGCGGGGGCCGACGCCGTCAAGGTGGGGATCGGCCCCGGCTTCGCCTGCACGACGCGGCTCGTCGCCGGCGTCGGCGTGCCGCAGTTCTCCGCCGTGCTGGACTGCGCAGCCGCTGCCCGGGAGACGGGCGTCCCGCTGATCGCCGACGGCGGCATCCGCCGCGCGGGCCACGTGGCGACGGCGATCGGCGCGGGCGCGAGCACGGTGATGGTGGGGAGCCTCTTTGCCGGACGGGAGGAGAGCCCGGGTGACGTCGTACGGCGCCGCGGGCAGCTCTTCAAGGTCTACCGTGGCATGGCCTCCCGCTCCGCCGCCGCCGCCCGGCTGGCGCTCGAGGGATCCGGGGACTCCCTCGACCAGTACGTGGCGGAGGGCGAGGAGATGGAGTTCCCGCTGCGCGGCCCCGTAGCCGAGGTTGTCGACGACCTGGCCGGAGGCCTGCGCAGCGGCATGAGCTACGTCGACGCCGCGACGATCCCCGAGTTCTGGGAGAAGGCAAGCTTCGTCCGCCAGACCGAGGCGGGCGAGCGCGAGTCGCACCCCGGCTCGGCGGGCTAGCCGATGGTGTCTTTCCCGACGTTCGCGGGCAACGTGGTTCCCGCGTCCTTCGCCGCCAGCGCGACCGACTCGAGCCTCTACGCAAACGGCTGGATCGTCACGATGGACGACACCGGCACAGAGCACCCGTCCGGCTGGGTGCTGGTCGAGAACGGCCTGGTCACCGCCACCGGCAGTGGCCCCGAGCCGGAGGCGGCGAGGCGCGTCGACCTCGGCGGCGCCATGCTCACGCCCGGCCTCGTCAACACGCATCACCACCTCTACCAGACGCTCACGCGCGCCCGGGCCCAGCAGGCCGACCTCTTCACCTGGCTGCGCGAGCTCTACCCGGCGTGGTCGCGGATCGACGCGGAGGCGGAGTACGCGGCGGCGCGCACCGGTCTCGCAGAGCTTGCGCTCTCCGGCTGCACGACCGTGTTCGACCACCACTACGTGTTCCCCCGCGGCCGCGACGGGCTGATCGAGGCGGAGGTGCAGGCGGCGCGCGAGCTCGGCGTGCGGATCGTCGCCTCGCGCGGCTCGATGGACCTCGGGGTCTCCGACGGCGGCCTGCCGCCCGACGAGCTCGTCGAGGAGCTGGACGCGGTGCTCGCCGAGACGGAGCGCCTCGCCGCAGCGCTGCACGAGCACGGCCCCGGAGCGCACGTCCAGATCGCCGTGGCGCCCTGCTCGCCGTTCTCCGTCACGAGCCGTCTGATGGAGGAATCAGCGGCGCTCGCGCGCCGTCTCGGACTGCCGCTCCACACACATCTGGCAGAGACGCTGGAGGAGGACGCCTACTGCGTCGAGCTCTACGGGTGCCGTCCCGTCGAGTACCTCGAACGGCTGGGCTGGCTCTCCGACGACGTGTGGTGCGCGCACTGCGTCCACCTCTCGGCGTCCGACATCGCACGGTTCGCCGAGACGGGAACGGGGGTCGCGCACTGCCCCACCTCGAACCTGCGGCTCGGAGCCGGCGTCGCCCCCGTGCGAGACATGCTCGACGCCGGCATGCGCGTCGGGCTCGGCGTCGACGGGACCGCGTCGAACGAGCGTGGCGACCTGTTCCTCGAGGTGAAGCAGGCGCTGCTCGTGGCGCGCGGCCGCGGCGGCAGCAGCGCGATGACCGCGCGCGAGGCGCTCCGGCTCGGCACCCGCGGCGGCGCCGCCGTGCTGCGGCGCGACGACATCGGCTCGCTCGAGCCCGGCAAGTGCGCGGACTTCGCCGTCTGGCGCACGGACGGCCTCGAGCTCGGCGGCGCCGAGGACGCGGTCGCGGGCCTCGTCTTCTCCGGCCCGCACCGTGCCGACCGGCTCGTCGTCGGCGGCCAGGAGGTCGTCTGCGACGGAGAGCTCGTCAGAGCCGACGAGGCGGAGATCGCACGCGCGCACAGAATCGAGGCCCGACGGTTCGTCGCATGAGCGCCTCTCTCTCCACCCACGTGCTCGACACCGCCGAGGGTCTCCCCGCGGCCGGCGTCCGCATCGAGTTGCTCCTGGAGGGCCGTCTCGTCTCGTGGGGAGAGACGAACGCGGACGGGCGTGTGCCCGAGCTCGGCGTCGACCTGGCACCCGGCCTCTACGAGCTCGTGTTCCACCCGCCGTCACGCTTCTTCCACCGCGTCGCGTACCAGATCCTGCTCGAAGACGGCCACTACCACGTGCCTCTGCTCGTCTCCCCGTTCGGATGCGCGAGCTACCGCGGCAGCTGACCGTCGAGGAGCTCGCGGAGCTCTTCGAGGGCCGGACGAGCTTCGTCGAGCGCCTCGCCGGGCAGGCTGACCCGCTCGGACGGGCACTCGATATCATGCGCGGTCTTTCCGGCGAGGAGAAGCGGGGGGTGCTGGCGGCTCACCCTGCGATCGGGCAGACAACGGGGTTGTCGGCGAGATCCGCGGCCGAGCAGGGAGCCGACGCCGACCCGGAGGTGCTCGACGAGCTCGCGCGGCTGAACGCCGAGTACGAGCAGCGGCACGGGTTCCGCTTCGTCGTGTTCGTGAACGGGCGGCCGAAATCCGAGATCCTCGGCGTGCTGAGGAGCCGAATCGGCAACCCGACCGGCGAGGAGCTCGAGACGGCAACCGGCGAGCTGGTCGCGATCGCCGTCGACCGCTGGAGGAGCGGATGACGCACCTGCCGCTCGCTCTCGACCCGTATCTGCGGGACTGGCTCGACCTGCTGCTGCGCTGGCTGCACGTGGTCGCCGCGATCGCGTGGATCGGGGCGTCGTTCTACTTCGTGCTGCTCGACCAGTCGCTCCGCCCCCCGAATGACCCGGCCGACACGGAGGCGGGGGTCGGCGGCGAGCTCTGGGAGGTGCACGGCGGCGGCTTCTACCACGTCAAGAAGTACAGGGTGGCGCCACCGGTGCTGCCCGACCATCTGGCGTGGTTCAAGTGGGAGGCGTACACGACCTGGCTCTCCGGCTTCGGGCTGATGATCGTCCTCTACTACCTGAACGCGCACAGCACCCTGATCGACCCTGCGGTCGCCGACCTGGAGACGTGGCAGGCGGTCGCGCTCAGCGTCGGGCTGCTGGCGCTCGCGTGGATCGTGTACGACGCGCTCTGCCGGCTGCTGGACGGGCGTGAGCTCGTGCTCGCCGCCGTGCTGCTCGCACTCACTGCGGTGGCGGCCTGGGGCTCGAGCGAGCTCTTCAGCGCCCGCGCAGCCTGGCTCCAGGTCGGCGCCATGCTCGGCACGATCATGGCCGCGAACGTCTTCTTCGTGATCATTCCCGCCCACTGGGAGCTGATTCGAGCCAAGGAGGCGGGTCGCGAGCCGGATCCAGCGGCGGGAATCAAGGGCAAGCAGCGCTCGGTGCACAACAACTACTTCACGCTGCCCGTGCTCCTCACGATGCTGGCCGGCCATTTCGCGTTCCTCAGCGGCCGCTCGCATGCCTGGCTGATCCTGGTGACCCTGATGATCGTCGGCGCTGCGATACGGCTCTTCTACAACCTGCGTCACGGTGGGCGCACGATCTGGGCGATCCCCGCGGCCGCCGCCGTCGTCGTCGTCGCGCTCGCGGTCGTGTTCCGCCCCGACGACGGGTCGGGCGCGGGCGGCGGCGCTGCCGCGCCGACTCCCCCGCAGATCGCGCGGGGAAAGACGGTGTTCGCGACGGCCGGGTGCGTCGGCTGCCACAAGCTCGCCGACGCCGGCGCCCAGGGAAAGGCGGGGCCGAACCTCGACGGCGCGAAGCCGTCGTTCGCCCTCGTCACCGAGCGCGTCACGAACGGGAAGGGAGGAATGCCGCCGTTCGGGGGCTCGCTCGACTCCGGGGAGATCGCGGCCGTCGCCGCCTATGTCTCGACCGTGGCCGGCGGGTAGAAGCTACTTCCCCCGCCGAGCCGCTCCGCCTTGCCACGACCGTTTTCGGGGGGAAGGAGCTAGGATCGCGACGTGCTCGAGATCACCGCCGGAGGCTTCTTGTTCGTCGCGCGTCTCGAGGACGAGGCGGCGCCGCAGACGATTGCCGCGTTCCGCAGGCTGCTGCCGCTCGAGTCCCGGATCATCCACGTGCGCTGGAGCGGCGAGGCCGGCTGGATCCCCTTCGGCGACCTCGATCTGGGCCTCGGCCCGGAGAACGCGACCTGCTATCCACATCCGGGTGAGATCGTCCTCTTCCCGGGCGGCGCCAGCGAGACGGAGATCCTGCTCGCCTACGGCTACGTCAACTTCGCGTCGAAGGCCGGCCAGCTCGCGGGCAACCATTTCGCGACCGTCGTCGAGGGCAACGAGAACCTGCACGGCCTGGGGAAGAAGTTCCTCTGGGAGGGCGCCCAGGAGATCGTCTTCCGCGAGGTGTAGGAGGGCGTCAGTCGCGCTCGAACAGCGCGGCCTGGCCCTGACCGACCCCGACACACAGCGTGGCGAGGCCGTAACGGCCGCCGCGGCGGCGCAACTCGTGCAAGAGCGAGACCACGAGACGCGCACCGCTCATGCCGAGCGGGTGGCCGAGCGCGATCGCCCCACCGTTCACGTTCACCTTGCTCTCGTCGAGACCGAGCTCCCGGACGACGGCGACGCTCTGTGACGCGAACGCCTCGTTCAGCTCCACGAGGTCGAGCTCACCGACCGTCACACCGGTGCGCGCCAGCAGCTTGCGCACCGCCGGGACCGGCCCGATTCCCATCACACGAGGGTCGACTCCTGCGACGGCGGAGCCGGCGAACGCACCGAGCGGCTCGATGCCGAGCTCCCGCGCCTTCTCCGCGCTGGCAATCACGAGCGCGGCGGCACCGTCGTTGATCCCGCTCGCGTTTCCGGCCGTGACGGTCCCGCCGGCTCGGAACGCGGGCTTCAGCGAGGCGAGCCGCTCAGCTGTCGTTTCCGGGCGTGGATGCTCGTCGCGGTTGACGTCGCCGACCGGCACGAGCTCGTCGTCGAAGCGTCCGGCCTCCGCCGCAGCCGCCCAGCGCTGCTGCGAACGGAGTGCGAAGGCATCCTGCTGCTCACGTGAGACGTCCCACCGCTCGGCGACGTTCTCGCCCGTCTCACCCATGGACTCGAGCGGGAAGCGCTGCTCGAGAGCCGGGTTCGGGAAACGCCAGCCCAGGGTCGTGTCCCAGAGGGTGCGATCACCACGCGGAAACGCGGCGTCCGGCTTGGCGGTCACGAGCGGTGCCCTGCTCATCGACTCGACGCCCCCCGCGACGAACAAGTCGCCGTCGCCCGCGGCGATTGCGTGGCACGCAGCGACGATGGCCGAGAGGCCGGAGGCGCACAGGCGGTTGACGGTGACGCCGGCAACGGTCTCGGGCAGGCCCGCAAGGAGGGCGGCCATGCGCGCGACGTTTCTGTTGTCCTCACCCGCCTGGTTCGCACACCCGAAGTAGACGTCCTCGATCTCGGCCGGGTCGACGCCGGCGCGTTCGACCGCCGCGGCGATCGCCAGAGCCGCGAGGTCGTCGGGCCGGATGCCTGAGAGCGCACCGCCGTACCGGCCGATGGGCGTGCGCACCGCCGAGACGACGACCGCCCGGCTCAAGGGCTCGCGGCCCGCCGCGGCCGTCGCGCGAGCTCACCGCCGCAGTTCGGGCACACGCCCTCGAGGTCATCGACGCACGCCCGGCAGAACGTGCACTCGTAGCTGCACACGAAGGCCACGCCGTCGGACGGGAGGGGCGCACCGCATCGTTCACACGTCGGCCGTAGCTCGAGAGCCATGCCGGTGACGTTACCGGATGAAGTCGACCGCGACCGGCCGCGAGAACGCCCCGATCGCCTCGCCGCGGCGGAGCAGCTCGGCGACTGCCTGGCGGCCCTCGTCGCCATAGTCCTCGGTCAGCTCGTTCACGTACATCTCGATGAAGCGATCGGCGACCGCCCCGTCGATGCCGCGGCCGAACTGGAGTGCGTACTCGAGCGCCTCGGCGCGGTGCTCGAGACCACAGCGGATCGCCTCCGCAAGCACCTCGGAGAGATCGTGGAGCCGCTCGATGTCGCGGCGGGCGACGTTGACGCCGAGGGGAAGCGGCAGCCCCGTCTCGAGCAGCCACCACTCGCCCAGATCGAGCACCTTGTGGAGACCGAGCTCGGGGAACGTGAGCTGGCCCTCGTGGATCAGGAGCCCGTAGTCGGCACGGCCGGACGCAACCTCGCCGGGGATCTGCTCGAAGGGGAGCTCCCTGTGCGGGATCTCACCGAGGACGAGCCGAAGGGTCAGGTAGGCGGTCGTCATCGCGCCGGGGATGACGATCTCCTTTCCGCGCAGCTCGTCGACCGTGGCGGGCTCGCGGCCGACGACGATCGGCCCGTAGCCGGTGCCGATGCTGGCTCCGTGCGGAAGCAGCGCGTAGTCCTCCTGCACGAACGGGTACGCGGCCAACGAGATGGCCGTCACCTCGAGGCGCGCGGCGCGCGCCCACTGGTTGAGCGTCTGGATGTCGGCGAGCACCTGCTCGAAGACGAACCCCCGAGGGTCGACGAGATCCGTCGTGAGCGCCCAGTACATGAACGCATCGTCCGGATCGGGGCTGTGGCCGACTCTGATCTCCACGGCGCGCCGACCGTATCAGGGCACCGCCAGGGCCCGGCGAGGGAACCGGCGCCGGCGCGAGCGGGCGCGGAGCCGGGGCTTGCCGGCGAGAGCCAACCTCGCCCGGTGGCGTCAGCGGCCGAAGAACCAGCGTTCGAGGAAGGGCAGGATTTCCTTGCGCGTGAACGGCTGCGCGGACAGTGCTACTCCGTCCTCCTCGAGCACCCGGACGTCGTCCTCGAGCGCTTCGTTGGCGCGATCGAGCGCGTCGGCGAGCTCGTACCCCTCGAAGACGACGTCCTCCGGCCTGGTGCCGCCGTCGTCGGTGCGGTGCTGGGGGTTGACGGCGCGGCAGACGGCCCAGACGGCGCCCGGCCGCCTCTCGATCCAGAGCACGATTCGTTCTTCTGCACCGGCGTCGTCGATCCCACGCAGCTCACGTTCAGCGACCCGTCCCGACCCTGGGCTCGATCCCATGCCTGAAGGATACAATCCAGGCGATGGCGCTCAAGGACATGTTCTCGTTTCTCTTCCAGCGCTCGACGCAGGAGGACCGCGTGGCGCAGTACGTGATTCGCGAGCACGATCGCGGGCGCTCGCTGCACGACATCCTCGAGGACAAGTACGTCGTCAACCGGCTGCCGTCGCCGGAGCAGCGTGCGCGCCTCCTCGACCACCCGGAGATCATGCACGCGGTCGGCGGCGACATGGTCGAGGCCGCTAAGGCCTCGCTCGACAGCACGGCCTCGCTCGACAGCACCGGCTAGTACAGCCTCTCCGGACGTTCCACTCGAAACGTGTGGCTGGTGTGGGCGGCCGCACTCCCTGCGCCCTTTGCGGCCCCTCAGCCTGGATTCACCCGGCCGATATCGGCCCGCACGTCGCGAGGCAAGCAACGGCAAGGCGCTACACTAGGCCGCCCCGCGCCCGTAGCTCAGGGGATAGAGCGCTGCCCTGCGGAGGCAGAGGTCGCAAGTTCGAATCTTGCCGGGCGCACTGCACGGTTCCCGAGGCGCAGAATCGCGTCTCCGGGCACCTCGCGACGAACGTAGGCGAGCGCGAGCACACCGTCGCCGTGTGCGACGGCGCTCGTGACCCGCCCGACCGTCCTGTCCTCGTAGGTGAGCGGAGCATCGTGGGCCGGCAGCTCGCCGCCCTCTATCTCGAGCACGCGCAGCCCTCGGTTCGGATGGCCGCGGTAGTGGAGGCGCGCGACCGGCTCCTGCCCCGGATAGCACCCCTTCGTGAAGCTGATCGCGCGCCCCTCGAGCCCCGCTTCGGCCGGCAGCACGCGGTCGTCGAGCTCCCGGCCCCACCGGGGCGAGGCGGCCAGGATACGCAGCCGCTCGAGCTCGTCGGCCGTGATCGCCACGGCGCGAGCGGGAGGCTCGGCGTCGAGCAGCTCGTAGGCGGCGACGCCGTAGTCGGCGTTCGGCACCGTGCCGGCCGGGGGGCTCTCCCCGAGGACGAGCGTGGAGAGGTGCCTCTCCCGCTCGACCGCGCATTTCGCGGCGAAGCGGAAGCGCAACAACTCGACCGCGAGCCGCTCGCCGAGCTCCGGCTCCGTCAGCAGCAGGAAGTCGTCGTGGTCACGCCGCACCACGATCAGGGGAGCGACGATCCTGGCCTTGGCGGTGAGCAGCAGCGCCTCGCAGGACTCGTCCGGCGCGAGCGCCTCGACGTCGTTCGACACCATCCGCTGCAGGTAGGCCGCCGCGTCCGGGCCGCGCACGGCAACGAAGGCCCGCGGCCTCTCCGCCGCCTGAAACGATG
>Ga0315281_10016062_pt1 | contig 10006 bp, 11 predicted proteins | sample YL17G07_0_MG_FD_204540 | JGI IMG/M metagenome (GOLD analysis project Ga0315281, IMG submission 204540) | Sediment microbial communities from Yellowstone Lake, YNP, Wyoming, USA - YL17G07_0 | ecosystem: Environmental > Aquatic > Freshwater > Lake > Sediment | place: USA: Wyoming | collected...
AATGAAGGGGACGCTGTACGTGGACTCACCGGAAGAATTCCAGCGGTGGCTCAAAGCGGCGAAACAGGGATAAGGAGGGAGCGAAGGGATGGCGTCCTCGGTTCACTCGGAGAAGCAGAGCTTCCTCAGCACCTACGTCTTCTCGACCGACCACAAGATGATCTCCAAGCAATACCTTCTGACAGGGCTTTTCATGGCCCTGTTCGGCGGGCTGCTGGCGTACGTCATGCGGATGCAGCTCGCCTATCCGCACTCGCCGGTTCCGGGCTTCGGCTCCGTGTCCCCCGGCGTCTACAACTCGCTCACGACGATGCACGGTACGATCATGATCTTCTGGGTGGCGATGCCCGTTCTGTTGGGCGGCTTCGGGAATTTTCTGATCCCGCTCATGATCGGCACCCGGGACATGGCGTTTCCGCGACTCAACATGATGTCCTACTGGACGTTTTTCCTCAGCACGGTCGTGCTGATCTCGTCCTTTTTCGTTCCGGGAGGAGCCTCCCCGGTCGGGTGGACCGCGTATCCCCCGCTCTCGGCAAACCCGACCTACTCCGGCGCGGGGTTGGGCGTGCCGCTCTGGATCCTCGCGGTGGCGCTCGAGTTCGTGGCGTTCCTCATGGGCGGAATCAACTTCATCGTGACGGGCATCAATCTTCGCACGACCGGCATGAAGCTCTTCGATCTGCCGATCATGATCTGGATGCAGATCACGGCGAGCATCATCTTCTTGTTTTCCGTGGGCCCGCTGATCGCGGGCGCGGTAATGCTGCTCCTGGATCGCACGGCGGGCACCGGGTTCTACCGGCCCGAGGCGGGGGGCGACCCTCTACTTTTCCAGCACCTCTTCTGGTTTTTCGGGCATCCTGAGGTATACGTGATCCTGCTGCCCGGGCTGGGCATCGTCGCCGAGATTCTGCCGGTCTTCTCCCGGAAGCCCATCTTCGGATACAGGGCGATCGTCTGGTCGACGATCGTGACCGGCATCCTGAGCTTCGTCGTTTGGGCGCATCACCAGTTCGTGAGCGGCATGGACCCCCGGCTGGCCATGCCCTTCAGCATCACCACGATCCTCATCTCGGTTCCCGTCGCGATCACCATCTTCTCCTTCATCGCGACGCTATGGCGCGGGTCGATCGAGTTCGCCCCACCGATGATGTTCAGCCTGGGCATGCTCGCGGTATTCCTCATCGGCGGCGTGACCGGCATCATCAATGGCTCCGCGCCGGCGGACATCTACGTCCACGACACGTATTTCCTCGTGGCGCATTTCCACTACGCCCTCATCCCACCCGTCTTCTTCTCGCTGTTCGCCGGACTCTACTTCTGGTATCCGAAGATGTTCGGTCGGAAGATGAACGATCTCCTGGGTCACCTGCATTTCTGGGGCACGTTCATTTTCGTGAATGTCACGTTTCTGCCGCAGTTCAGGATGGGCCTCCTGGGCCACCAGCGCCGGATCGCCGACCCCAGCACCGTCTACTCGCTGGGCGATATCAAGGACCTCCACATTCTCTCGACGATCGGCGCGGTGGGGCTGCTGCTCTCGCAGATCCCGTTCCTCGTGAATTTCTTCGGCAGCCTTTTCTTCGGCAAGAAAGTGGACCGGAATCCGTGGAAGTCGAACACCCTGGAGTGGACCGTGGATTCTCCGCCGCCGCACGGCAACTTCCCGGGGACGCCCATCGTGTACCGCGGCGCGTACGAATACAGCCGGCCCGACCGCGCCGACGACTGGTGGCCTCAGGACCTGGCCCCCGACGAGACACGCGCCCGGTGAGCCCGACCGGCATCAGCCCGACAAGGAGCGACGCATGACGACGGTGGGAGCGACGGCGGCCCCGGAGTCCAGGACCGCAACCGGAGTGCCGACCGGCCGCCTGGGAATCTGGTGGTTCCTGGCCTCCGAGATCGTGATCTTCGGCGGATTGATCGTGACCTACGTTCTCTTCCATCTCCGGCATCCGGAATGGACCCAGGACGCGCGGCACACGATCAGCGGCGCGGGCGCCTTCAACACGGTCGTTCTCTTGACGAGCAGCCTGACGATGGTGCTGGCCCACGCCGCGGTGGCGCGCGGGATGCTGGTGCGCGCGGGGCGCTATCTCTCCCTGACCTCTTCCTTGGGCGGCATCTTCATGATCGTGAAGGCATTCGAGTACGGCCACGAGATCGCCGAGGGCTTCACGCCGGTCAAGGGGCTCTTCTGGTCCTTCTACTACGCGATGACCGGGCTGCACGCGCTCCACGTTCTCGGCGGCATCGTCGCGATCAACGTCATCGGCGCGATGATGCGGGCGGGGAAGAACGTGCACCGCGTCGAGTACGTGGGGATCTACTGGCACTTCGTCGACATCGTCTGGATCTTCCTCTTCCCGCTTCTGTATCTAACGTCCTGAGCCGAGGAGCCTCCATGGATCCAAAATCCGGAGTCAGCACGCACCGTCAACCCAACTACATCGCGATTTGGGTGGTCCTGCTCGCCGCCCTCTTCGGTTCGGTCGGCCTGGCGATGCTGCAGCAGCGCCGTCTCGCCGCCACGCTGATCCTCATCCTGGCGACCCTGAAGGCGTTCCTGGTGATCGCGTACTACATGCATCTCAAGTGGGAGCCCAGGTTCGTCGTGCTGGTCATCGTCGCCGGGTTCCTGACGCTGACGATCCTCTTTTTCGGGCTGACGCCCGACATCGTCCACGTCTATGGCCGCTAGCCAGGCTATCGTCGGAAATCCTGTCTCGGCCCCGCCCAGGCGCGCGGGGGTCACGAGCGGCGCGCTCGGCATGGTGCTCTTCTTGGCGACGGAGGCCATGTTCTTCACCGGCCTCATCAGCGCGTTCCTGGTTCTGCGGTCCCAGATCGGCGGCTGGCCTCCTCCGGGACAGCCGCGCCTTCCCGTGGCCATCACCGGGTTCAACACGGCGCTGCTCCTTCTGAGCGGCTACACGATGCTGCGGGCCGTCCGCCTGAGCCGGGTCGCCCCGGGACAGGTCGTGCGATGGCTTCTCGCGACGGCTTTGCTCGGCGCCGCGTTCCTGGCGATCCAGGGGTTCGAGTGGGTCCGTCTCCTGGGATACGGACTCACGATGTCCTCGACCCTCTATGGCGGGACGTTCTATACGCTGGTGGGCGCGCACGGCGTGCACGTGTTGGGGGCGCTGGTCGTGCTTCTGGCGGTCACGCGGCGGGCGATCGCGAAGCGGGGAGCCGCGCCGAATCACGAATCGCTCTCGGTCTACGCGATGTACTGGACGTTCGTCGTGGCGGTATGGCCGATCCTCTACGTCCTGGTCTACCAGCCGTGGGCCGCGGGATGAAACGGCCCCGACTGCGCCGCGCGCTGGGCGTAACCGCAACGACCGCGCTCGGCCTTGGGTGGTGGTCCGCGCTCGCCCTCGCCTGTCCGCTCTGCTCGGCGGACAAGGGAGATTCGCTCAGGTCCTACTACGGGGCCACGCTTCTCTTGAGCGCGGTGCCGCTGGCCATCTTCGGCTCCATCGCGCTTTGGCTGCGCCGCGCCGCGCGGCGCGCGGCCGGGCACGCGAAGCGGCCCAGCGCGGTTCTCTAAAATGAAGCGGCCAGCACCGGATAGTCGGTGTAGCCCTTCTCGCTCCCTCCGTAGAACGTAGCGTTGTCGGCCGCGTTGAGCGCGGCGTCCGCGCGAAACCGCTCGGGCAGGTCCGGGTTGGCCAGGAACGGCACGCCGAACGACACGAGGTCGCCCTCGCCTGAGGCGAGCGCCGCCTCGGCGGTGCCGGCAAGGTAGCCGCCGTTGAGCATCAGCGGACCCCCGAACGCCTCGCGCAGGCGCGGCGTGATGCGGTCCCCGGCGACGTGAAACGGGCCGCCGAGCGCCTCGATCACGTGCAGGAATGCCAGACGGCGGCCCTTCAGCTCGCGGACCACATGAGTGAACGTCCCGACCGGATCCGAGTCGCTCATGTCGTTGAACCCACCGGTGGGCGAGATCCGCACCGCAACGCGGTCCGGGCCCCACACTCCCTGCACGGCGGCCAGAACTTCGAGGAGAAATCGCGCGCGGTTCCCTACCGATCCGCCATAGGCGTCGGTGCGGTGATTCACGCCGTCACGAAGAAACTGGTCGATCAGATATCCGTTCGCGCCGTGCAGCTCGATGCCGTCAAAGCCGGCGGCCTTGGCGCGGCGAGCCGCTTCTTCGTACTGCTTGACAACATCCGCGATCTCGAAGGTCTCGAGCGCGCGCGGCACGCTGAATGGCTGCCGTCCCTCCGCCGTCCACGTCTGGCCCTTCGCCGCGATCGACGACGAAGAAACGGGATGAGCCCCGTCGGGTTGAAAGGACGTGTGCGAGATTCGGCCGACATGCCAGAGCTGCGCGAAGATGCGCCCGCCCGCCGCATGCACAACGTCGTTCACGCGCTTCCATGCCGCCTGCTGCGCGTCGTTCCAAATGCCCGGCGTACCGATGTACCCCACTCCTTGCGGGCTGACACTGGCCGCTTCGGTGATGATGAGGCCGGCGGTCGCGCGTTGCCGATAGTATTCCGCGGTGAGCGCCGTCGGCGCTCGATCCGCGTCCGCCCGGCTACGCGTCATCGGCGCCATGGCGACGCGGTTGGGAAGTCGGAGCAATCCGATTTCGAAGGGCGAGAGGAGATGTGGGTAGCGGGACGCCATGCGGAATACCTCCGGGAGAAAGAAGGACGTTGATCGGGAAAGCGCGGCCAAGAGACCGCCGCGACCTCAGAAGTAGACGTGCATGGTCAACCGGGTGATCTCGGTGTTGAACCCCGAATACCCATTCCTCGACGATTCGGAGTAGCCCGATCCATCCAACCCACCTTCAGTCCAATTGAGTCCCGTGAATGCGCCGATGCTGATGTCGTCCAGAGGCGTCCAATCCACCCCGAGTCCGAGCCGCAGGCTCGCGGACCTGTTATATGACTTGTCGGGCGGCAGCGCCGGATATGCAGGACTGGAATAGGTCGATTTCCCCCAGCCGTACGCGCCGCCGACGGCTCCGAAGAGGTACGGCGAGACATTCTCCCTGAGCGCCAGGTACCGCTTGATCGAGGGCTGCAGCGAGAACTTCCAGAAGGACGTGTCTTCGGTATACGTGGCGCTGCCCGGTCCGGACGAGTACCAACGACGGTCGTGGTTGACGCCGATGTTCAGGCCGAGATTCGATCGTGTAGAGGCCATCTTCCAGATCCCAAACGTCGCGCCCCCACCGTCCGGCAGGGTAAACGCGAGGGACCATCGCCCCTTCTGGATCACCCTCGAGCCCTCGTTTTCGCCGAATGCGGCGCCTGCAGCCACACCCAGAAGGAGAATCACGCTCAAAGCCGTGAGAATCCGCATGGACCTTACCCCCCGATTGGAATCCAGATGCCGCTGCAGGGTGCCGCCGGTCGGAATCGCAGCGGCCGATGATTGGGCGAGGTGGGAATCGAACCCACATGTCCTTCCGGACACGACATTTTAAGTGTCGTGCGTATGCCAGTTCCGCCACTCGCCCATTGTCAGTCTCATCAGTTCTTTCGACGTATGTTCAAGCCTCGATGCGTAACTTGTCGTCGGGAAACCATACCGCGCCTCGACCGCCGCCTACGTGCGCGCATCGCGCCCCCCGCCCGGAGGCGACCGCGTCGCCGCCGACGCCTCCAGCGACTCGCGCACGCCGCGCGAATCGTGCTCGTCCTCGATCTCGCCGACCAACTCCTCGACGATGTCCTCGAGCGTGATCAAGCCGATCGCATGGCCTTGCGCGTCCACGACGATCGCCATCTGCCGGCGGATCTTGCGAAATTCCTTCAGCTGCTCGGCGATCGAGCGCTCGCTCGGCGCCCACGTCGTCGGGTACATCGCGTCGGCCAGGTTCACCAATCCGCTCGTCGAGTAGATGAAGAAGAGGTCCTTCGCGTTCACGATGCCGACGATGCGGGTTCGCTCGCCGTTGAAGACCGGGAAGCGCGTGTGGACGCTGTCCTGCACCGCGTTCAGGATCTGTTCGGGCGACAATCCGAGATCGAGCATCGCCGCATGTTCGAGCGGCACCATCGCCTGCCCCACTTTCTTCTCCGGAAGCCGGAAGGCGTTCTTCAATAGCTCCGCCTGCTCGGCGCTCATCTTCCCCGCCTCCGAGACGTCCTCCACGATCAGCTGCAGCTCCTGCACGGAGTGGACGTGCGCGTGTGGCGTGGGCTCGAAGCCCATGAGCCGGAGGAGCCCCATGCCCGCGCTGCTCGTGAGATGATTGAACGGTCGGCCGGCGCGCTCAAAAGCGAGAAGCGGCCCCGCCAGCGTCCGCACGACAACGTCGGGAATTCGGAGCGCGATCGTGCGCGGCGCAAGCTCTCCGGCAACGATGTGCAGGAACGTGATCGCGGCAAACGCCGTGACGGTCGCGACGGTGTGCGCCGCGACCGGCCCCCACGACTGCGGCAGGATCTTGAAGAGCGGCGTCAGGAAGTGGGCGAGCGCGGGCTCGCCGATCCATCCCAAAGCCAGGCTCGTGATCGTGATGCCGAGCTGAGTCGCGGCGAGCATGTTGTCGAGGCGGTCCAGCGCCTGGAGCGCCAGCGCGACTCCCGGGGCGCGCTTCGCCGCCAGCTCCTCGAGGCGGGTGCGGCGCACGCTGACGAGCGCGAACTCGGCGGCGACAAAGACCGCGTTCCCCAAGACGAGGAGCGGGATCAGGAGTACCTGGCCTGCGCGGAACAGTTCGGACCAAACGCCGTTCATGGCCGGGTCCGGATCAGGAGAGTAAAGCGGTGAGTTCGGCGGAAGGATTCCCGTTCTTGTCGAACGTGACGGGCATCCGCCAGCTTGGATTAGCGGGAACGCAGACTCCCTGACCTTCGTTGCAATAGGCGAACGAGACTTGGATGTGAAGGTCTACGGCGCCTTCGGGCTGCGCCGGAAGTTGGAAGGCGAGCGGCCACGCGGCGCCGAGGATGGTGCGCTGTAGCACGACTTCGTTGCCGCGCGCGATTCGCAGGCTGGCCGGGGCCTCCTCGCTCACGTGGGCGCCGTCGGGCAATCGGACGGCGACCCTCCATTCGGTCGCTTCGCCGGCGCGCAGCGTGGCTGCGCCGACGATGGCTGCTTCCGTAACGGCCGCCGGGCTCGCCCCCCGCACATTGAGCGCGGGCGCGGTCAGTCCCTCGATCACGACTTCGCGCCAGGCGCCTGCGGGCAGCGCCACGCGAACGACGCGGTGGTTGTTGGTGTCGGCAACATAGAGAACGTCGCCGGCCACGTGGAGTCCGCCCGGCTCGAAGAGCGCGAGCGCGCTCCCGCGATCGGTCCCGGGTTTGCCGTCTCCCGCGATCGTCTTCACCGTCCGGCCGGCAATGTCGAGTTCCTTGATCTTGTGGTTGTAGGTGTCGGCGACGAGGATCTTCTTCCCCCACGCCGCGACGCCTAGAGGATGCTGCAATTTCGCCGACGCGAAGTCTCCATCGCGATCCCCGAAGTCGAAGAGGCCGCGCCCCACCATCGTCTCCACCTTCTCCTCGAGGAAATCGAGCCGCCGCACCGCGCTCACCTCGCTGTCGGCGAAGTAGAGATGATTGCCCAAGAGCGCGAGCCCGGAGGGCTGCGCCAACGCGGCGCCCTCGGCGGGGCCGTCCACGATGTTCTCGCGGCCGCTTCCGACGAACGCGCGGCAGAAGCCCATCGGCAGATCCAGCCGCCAGAGCTGATGCGGTCCCGCCATTGCGATGTAGAGGGTGCTCGCCTCGGCGGCGAGGTCCCACGGCGAGCTCAGGGTCTGCGCCGTGCCCTTCTTCCCGCCCGCGCGGTCGTGACCCTGAGCGCCGGTCCCGGCGAGCGTGGTGACGGTCCAAGCCTCGAGATCGATCGCGCGGATCAGGTGGTTCTCGGTGTCCGCGACATAGAGCGTCGAGCCGCAGAGCGCGAGCCCCTGCGGATGATCGAATCCAGCGCGCTCCGCCGCTCCGTCCTCGCGTCCCACGCGCCCGTGCCCGACCGTCCGCACCAGGCGCGAGCGGCCATCGGCATCGGGGAGCGTCGCCACGACGATGCGATTGTGGTTCGAGTCCGCAATGAAGAGCCGCGCGCCGATCGGATCCGCCAGCACCTTTCCCGGAAACGCGAGCCCGGTCGCGGCGCGCACCGACTGCTCGCGCGCGAGTTTGAGCGGCCCCGTCGCCAGGATTCCCTTGGCGCGTCCTTCCGCGAGCGCCGCCGCGATCCCCGTGTCCAGCGCCTCGCGGTTCCCCTCCCCCGCGACGCCGCCGATGATCTTGCGATCGGACCCCACGAGCACCAGCGTCGGCCACGAGCGCACGGCGTACTCGCCCCAAAGACTCATGTCCTCGTCCACGACCACCGGATGCGCGATCTCGTAGCGGCTGATGGCCGCGCGGACGGTCTGCCGCTGGCCTTCGTTGGTGAACTTGGCGCTGTGCACGCCGATCACCGTGAACGGTTGGTCTTCGTACTTGCGCTCCAGATAGGCCAGATCGGGCAGGACGTGCATGCAGTTGATGCAGCAATAGGTCCAGAAATCCAGCAGAACGACTTGCCCCTTGAGTTCCTTGGCGAAGGTCAGGGGGCGGTCGGTGTTGAGCCAGGCGAAGTCGGGATTCAGCTCGGGCGCGTGCGGCCGGTCGTTCATGGCGGGAAGGATACCTCATTTTCGCCCTCCCCGCAGCGACCTGGCCCGGAGTCCACGGATGGGGCATAATCGATGTTCCATGCACGACGTCACGATCATCGGAGCGGGGGTCGCGGGCCTCACGCTCGCCGGAGCGCTCAAGGACCTGGGATTCGCGCCCGTCGTCCTGGAGCGGGCGCGCGGCGTCGGAGGCCGCTGTGCCACGCGCCGCGTGGACGGCCGACCGGTGGATCATGGGGTGCCCTTTCTGCACGGGCGCGACGTCGAGTTCGTGGCGCAGCTCCAGGCCGTCACCGACGCGACGCCCATCGTGGGCTGGCCCCGCATTCGGAAGGGCGGCGGCCTCCCCTGCCAGCCGGAAGCGTTCGAGGGGCGGGACTACGTGGTCGCGTTCCGCGAGGGCGTCTCGCGTTTTCCAAAGCACCTGGCCCGCGGCCTGGATGTGAGGCTGGAAACGGAGGTCCAGTCGCTGCGCCGGGTCGAATCGTCGGCCGGAAGGGGGCGCCGCGTCTTCGAGCTCTTGCTCGCGTCGGGCCAGACGCTCCACTCGCGCTCCCTTGTACTCACGATGCCGGTTCCGCAGGCGAGGCGGCTCCTCGCGACGCTCGATCCGCCGTCGGCGGCCGTGTCGGCGCTCGGACCCTTGTTCGATCAGGTGCGCACACTTCCCTGCCTCGCAGTGATCGCGGTCTATCCGCCGGGAACGCCCCACCCAAACTGGGACGCGTGGTACCCGGTAGAGAGCACGATGGTCCACGCGATCTTGAACGACTCGAGCAAGCGGATCGAGCGCGACCCGCTGACGATGGTCGTCCAAGGTCGCCCGACGTTTTCACGCGAGCACCTGGAAGCTTCCGCCGACGTCTGGTCGAAGGAACTTCTGTGGGAAGCGGGCGAATTCGTGGGCGATTGGGTGGAGCGCCCCGCAATAATGCAGACGCACCGATGGGAGTCCGCGCGCGTCCAACAGGCGACGGAGCTTGCCGCGCCATTGGCGATCGAGCTGGAGTACGGCGAAATATTGGGTCTATGCGGCGACGCGTTCGCGACTCAGTCGGGCCTCGAGGGCGCGTTCCGCTCCGGGATCGCGCTCGCGCCGCGCATCGCGGATTTGGTCGGTTCCCGCTTCCACGTTTGACAAGGAGACGCTCGTGTCGCTCACCAGGATGAGAAAAGCGGCGCTGATTCTCGCCGTCGCCGCGCTGTCGCTCCCGAGCGCGGTTTCGGCACAGTATCCCGTCCCGGGTGACGATCCGACGCATCCGCGACTGATGTTCCCGGACTCCTCGATCACCCTGAACGACCAATGCCCGGTCCGCCGCGGAGCGCTGAGTCCCAACTATCGGCCGACCTATGTCAACAGCCGTCCGATCGGTTTTTGCTGAA
>Ga0315281_10016064_pt1 | contig 10004 bp, 5 predicted proteins | sample YL17G07_0_MG_FD_204540 | JGI IMG/M metagenome (GOLD analysis project Ga0315281, IMG submission 204540) | Sediment microbial communities from Yellowstone Lake, YNP, Wyoming, USA - YL17G07_0 | ecosystem: Environmental > Aquatic > Freshwater > Lake > Sediment | place: USA: Wyoming | collected...
GGTGAGGTCCTGGCTCAGGCTGTAACTGCGGCGTGTCTGGTCGAGTGTGCGAGCACTTCCATTGGCGGGTGGATTTGCGTTGCTATATACGAAAGCGGCATAGCCGCCGGTAAGCTTGGTTTTGAGCTTGCTGTTCCAGAGGGGGTTGAGAGCAAGCGATATGTCACCTTCGTTTCCTGCCACCAGAAAAACTGTGTCGTTGGTTTCAGAGTAGCGATAATGACCCGACAGCCAGTCTGTGGCGTAGGCGGTGAGGCCGATGCCGCTTTGACGCATGCTGACGATGCCTGAAGATTCGGCGTGGAGGTGGTCAATGTCCAGGATGTAGTCCTTGGTAAAATCAATATCACCCTTGAAGGCGAAGGAGCGATATCCGTTCTGGTCATAGCCGTAGGTCAATGCGGCCTTGCCTTCTGCCTGGGCAAGGGTGGGCAGGGCGAGCAGCAGGGCGGCGCAGGCGGAAACGATTCTTGAATTAAACATGTTTATATTTGTTGTACAGGATGAATTTATGGTTTTGGCTGTTCTCGATTCCGGCGTTCCTGCACTCTCCTTTTGATAGTTTCTCGGTTTAGCTGTGCTTCCGGTTTTCTGTCATCGGGCAGTTCGCGTATTTTTTCGGCACGATTCTCAATTATTTTTCTCACGTGCTGGTGTAATGCCTCCTTGCGCGCCTTGATACGCTCCTCAATTTTTAGCTGGCGCCGCATAAAAAACTCAGGGTGGTGAGCAAGCAGTGCGGGAGTGGCATTTCCATCACGCAGGGCGAAACAGTGCTGGCCCGGGTGAACCTCAAGTTCGCCGGACTGTGTCTTGATTACGGCAACGCCCTCTGTGACGGTATTGTAGGTGCCGGGCATGGCATCCCCCGTCGCCGTTTCAATCACCGTGGTTTCATGGTCTGTGCCGCGAATGCCGATGGTGGCGGTGGGCGTGTTGATGCGGTAGCTGGCGGGATTGCGCCTGGAAACCCAGCCAGAGATGGAGCGCATCGCACCCTTGATTATCGTCATCACAGTGGCGTCCGTGGGCTCGCCTTTTGCCTTGTAGCTGTCAATGCGGACATTGGTATTGGGACGCAGGGCCAGCAACCCGCTATCCACGGTGACGATATGTACTTCACCGTTGCTGGCGGTTTGCAGGGTTTGGCCTTCATAAATTTTCAGTCCGGTGCTGATCCGTAATTTTTCACCGCTTGCGTTGAGTACCTCGGCTTCTCCCGAGACAGCGTCAACAGTGCCAAACAGCTCCGCCGCATGAATGGTCTGGATATAAAGAAGGCTTGCCAGCAGAATAATTAAATTTTTCATGATGTCCTGTCCATGAGTTTAATTTTGGAGTTTAATCTCTCCTGCCTGCGGAAGACGGAGCGCAGCAGGGTGAGTGTACAAATATTGCCGCCAATATTTCTGACTTATGAACGTATTCTACAACCTGAATTTAGCGCTGATCAAATCAATAAATTTGCCAATGGGTTTATAAAAGAATTGAAAAAATGCTGCTGTAATCATCCCGCCATAGTTTGAAGTCACCTTCAATAGAAATGGGCGTTGCCTCGATGAGCCGGGGATGTTTAAAAAATAAAGGGTCACTGCTGATCAGTGCCCAGCGCGATCTAAACACCAGCCGGTCCTGGTCTCCCTCAAAGTCGACCAGGCGAACCTGTTTCGCATAGTGATCCGCCGCCTTTTTTACAACGGGCCGCAGATCAAGGAAGCGGTTGGTGATATGCACAGCAAGCACACCATCCGGTTTGAGATGTTTGAAGTAAAGTGCAAATGCTTCGGCTGTGAGCAAATGGATGGGAACCGAGTCACCCGAGAAAGCATCCACAACGAGTACGTCAAATTGTTGTGCAGGCTCTCGCTCCAGTTGCAAGCGGGCATCGCCCAGAATAATTTCCGTTTGCGCTGCTGTGCGTGACAGATAGCTGAAATTATTATGTGCAATGTCGATCACGAGGGGGTCAATATCATAGAGCCTGAAGTAGTCTCCCTTGCGGCCATAACTTGCCAGCGTACCAACCCCAAGGCCGATCACCCCAACGCGGATGGAACCGGCATGTGCCTTGATTTGCAATGCCTTGCCTGCTCCGCCGTCTTCACTGTAATAAGTGGTAGGAAGGCTTACCTTGTCTGCGGTGGTGTATTGGCGGCCGTGGACGATTTGGCCGTGCATCATGGTGCGAAAATCCTCCTCCTCATCCGCGATGACTTTCAGCGAGCCATAGAAGTTGCGCATCATCACTTCCGCGTCGTGATTCTCTTCGAGGTGGTTGCCAATTCTGATCCAGCTCAGTGCCAGCAAAAACACCAACGTGGATGCGATTGCCATGTTGCGCCAGACGAGCTTTGGAAATGTTGTATAGGGGATGATCGCGATGGCAGCAACTAGCCCGGTGAGTATGATCCCTATGGACAGCTCATAATTGCCGTTGAACCAGTAGGGTGCAATCACGCCCACGAAAAAACCGCCCAGGGCACCGCCGATGGACAGCATGAGGTAATAGCCGGTTAAAAATGAGGGGTGTGGTTGCAGGCGTGCCAGTTCTCCATGGCACACCATGCAGGCGACAAAAAGTGCAGATAAATTAATTGCCATCGACTGGTAGATAGGGATTTCGGACACTCCCAATGTGGGAAGGTAGGCAAGGGCGCCTAGTCCAATCACCAGCAGCGGCAGAAAAATTTTGCGCTTGTACCACCCCTGGCTTTCGAAGCTCAGAATAAATGAAAGCAAATAAAGCGCGAGGGGAGCAACCCAGATCATCGGAATTGGCGCGATGTTTTCAGTCAGGAAGCTCGTGTCTGCCACCATCAGAATAGACGGACAGGCTGCCAGTGCTGCCCACAAAACCCTGTCCGTCCAGCGCGGTGCTACCCCTGCCAGTTGCTGCTCTGCTGCCAACGCCTGACCTTTGCGGCCACGCCAGGCAAGCAGGCCGCAGGCCAGGACAAAACTGGCGAAGAGCCCGGACCAGAGATAGGACTGTATGCGCGTGGGGAATACGGGCTCTATTGCAAGCGGGTAAGCCAGCAGCGCTAGCATCGAGCCCAGATTTGAAAGGGCGAAAAGCCGGTACGGCACCAAACCCGAGCGTTCGCGTGCAAACCAGGCTTGTAGCAAAGGCCCCGTGGTAGAAAGCACAAAATAGGGCAAGCCGATGGATACGGTCAGCAGCCCGAGTATGTGCAGGGTAGGATTTTCTGCCCCAGTCGGTTTCCAGGCCTCGCTGGGCACGATAGGTAGCAGTAGCAGGCAAGCCAGCAGCAGGCTACCGTGCAATATGCTCTGACGGAAAGGAGAAAGAAAACGAACTATCCAATGAGAGTAAGCATAACCCAGCAGCAACACCATCTGAAAAAACAGCATGCAGGTCGTCCATACCGAGGCCGAACCGCCAAACCAGGGCAGGATCATCTTGCCGATCATCGGTTGAACCTGAAACAACAGAAAGGAACTGAGAAAAATTGTTAGTCCGTAGTACAGGGTGAGGCGCCAATCAATTTTCATATCAGGTTCCGGTTATTTGCTGCGCGGTATTTTTAGAAGCCGAGCAACTTGAGATCGAATACACGCTCAACCAGCCATATGGAAGCCAGCAGCATAATTAACAGGGAGCCCGTGAACAGCACCGCACGGTGATAAAACCGGGTACCGCGCAGATAATATGCCAGCGGCAGGAAAACGCTGACGATGGCGAGTTGGCCGCCTTCCACGCCGAGGTTGAAACCCACCAGCGCGAGCAGCAGCGCGTCCTGCGGCAAGCCCAGGTCGGCGAGTACGCTGGCGAAACCAAAGCCATGGATCAGGCCGAAGGTGAAGGCAACTATCCAGCGCCGGCCTTCGAACAATGGGAATATATTGTTCAGGGCTGAGAGCACGACCGAGGCGGCAATGGCAGATTCCACCAGTCGGGTTGGCAGGGTCAGGACTCCCAGCGTGGCGAGCGAGAGGGTGATGGAATGGGCCAGGGTGAAGGCGGTGACGATTTTAAGCACGTCGATGAGTGCCGGGCGGAAGCTGGTAACGGCTTCCCAGTGTTTCTTGCTGCGGTACAGCACAGCGGGCAAGAGGAGTGCCAGCAGGAACAGGATATGGTCAAAGCCTATCCAGATGTGCCACACGCCTTCGCGGGTGTAATCCAGAAACTGGCGCAGCAGGGTGACTTCGCTCAGGTCAAATTGTTGTGCAGCCTTGTCGGGGCTGAAGATGCCGGTGGTAGTTGTGCCTTTATATTCCAGCCGCAGCAGGCCTTTATGTTGCGGGTCGACATCAAACAGCAAATTGTAATTAAGCGCCACGGCAGCAAGGGGTTTGCCACATTCGGCCACAAAGCGCAGCACGGCATAGGCGCCGTCACTGTGGTTGTCCACCAGATTCTCAGTAGCGCGTGTGGGACAGGCTTGCCCTTCGCTGGCGATCTTGAGACGGGGCAGGGCATAAGCGGCAATGGCCTCGTGCCGTGCGCGCAGTTCACCCCAGGTAATTTTTCCATCGCCATTGCCGTCGAGGCCGATGGCAAAGTCAAGATCGCGCAGGGCGATATCCCACTGCCCCTGCACTACCTCACCTTCAACCTTGAGGGTCAGGTAGCTGTCGCTGGGTTTATGGGCGTGGGCGCTGTTTGTGATTGCCAGTAGCAGCAAGGTGCAGAGCAGGCGCATCATGGCTTGAGCTCCTGCAGGGCTTTGGCAAGTCGCAGCAAATGCCGGTCTTCAATGCGCGATTGTTTGTACCAGTCGAGCGCAGGCTGCGCTGCGACTTTGTCTTTTGCCGCCAGTGCCGCTTCCATCAGCATGCGCGCGTCGCTGGGCTCGTGCTGGTCCTTCCAGTTTTCCTGTGCCAACCTGAGTGATTCGTTTAAGTAAAATTTACGCAGTGATTCGTTTGTCCCCTCTCCCTTTGGGGGAGGGTTAGGGAGGGGGTGGTTGGCGAGAAAATATAAATAGAAGCGCGCTTCGTCCTGTATGTGCAGCTTGTCACCGCGCAGACGGGCCGCGTCGAAGCGGACTTTGATTACTTCTTCATGCTCGGCAGCCCTGGGCGTTTTCAACGCCTTTTCAGCGAGGGCCAGGCGCATCAGCAAAACATCGGAACGTTCCTTGTCCTTGAGCAGCGCGATGACTTCGTTGTGCCGATTCTCATCATGCAAAAACTCCGCATACACTGCCAGCAAATAGGCATCGCTTATTTTCAGCTTCAGTGCAGCCTGGAAATAGGCATCAGCTTCTGCTGCTTTACCCAGCCTGTCGCTGATTTCGGCCAGCCGTGTCAGCACCCAGAGTTTTTCGTTGGCAGGCGCAGCGGGGGTTGAGGCGTAAGCTTTTTGCAGCGCAATGTAAGCCTTGTCTGCATCTCCATTAAGGCTATCCACGGCGGCGTGGCAGGCAACAACGATCAGGCTGCTGGCGAGGTCGCGCAACTTGTCGCAATCCTGTCTGGCCGTTGCATAGTCGGCTTGCACCATATGTATGGCCGCCAACAACGACCATGCCGTGCCATTGCCGGGCTCCAGCCGAGTGGCCAGGTTGAGGTCGGTCAGTGCGCTGCTGAAATTGTGGCTGTATTGGCGCAAAGTTGCACGCAGCACCAGCACAGGCACGGGAGCATCTGCCAAGTCCCACCAGGGGGTCAGGGCTGCTTGTGCATAGCCGATAAAGCGCGGATCGCCATCGGCCAGCGCCAGCTCGTAATAGCGCTGGGCCAGCCTGGTGGCCTTGTCCAGATTGCGCGGATTGGTGGAAAGCTCCGCGCGCAGTTGGCGCAATTCACGGGTAGTGGGGTCGCTGGCCTTGAAGGGAAGTTGCTCAAGGACGACAGAATCTGACTGGGGTATGAAGGGAGCTGCGTTGAGGCCAGCGCTGATAAATGCGAATAAATATAAGGGCAGGTGGAACAGTGGTTTCAGCAATTTCTGCATGGGTATTTAACAGGGTAAGGTAGCAATCGGCGGACATTTTATATTATTGAGGAACGTAAAAGTAACTGACATACATTGCCGTTCATGGTGAGCCTGTCGAACCATAAGAAAATGCACTGTGTCTGCCATTCGACCTTCGACAAGACGAACAGATTTTGAATTGTCAGCCTTTTATGCGAACCTCAATAAATACGAGATAAGAGATTCAATTACCTGCCATCAGGCGGTAATCACATGTATCCTTGTCCGCCATGGTGTTATTACGTTTGGCCAATTTACGCATGGCACAGCTGCTGTTATGATTTAAACTCTGTTTTGCTGAAGTTCAACGATCTTTTGAGCAAGGGATGTAAAAGAATATGCCAGGAAAGTCGATAGGTCGTTTTGAGGTGATCAAGGAATTGGGGCGCGGTGCCCAGGGTATTGTCTATCTGGCCCGTGATCCCCGTCTGGACAGGCAGGTTGCCATCAAGACTTTACGCGCCGGTACGACCGCGCAAAACGATGGCTTGTTGCGCGAAGCCAAAACAGTCAGCAATCTGCAGCACCCCAATATCATCCCCCTGTATGACCTCGGCTCGCACGAGGGGGCGCCTTATCTTGTGTATGCTTTTATAGCGGGCGAAACGCTGGAGCAATCGCTGAAGCGTTCTGGTGCCTTGTCTACAGCCATTTCCGCACGCATCGTGGCAGACGTGCTGGATGCCTTGTCTAGCGCGCATGGGCAGGGAATTATGCACCTTGATATTAAACCTGCCAATGTGATGATTTCCTCAACAGGCCAGCATCTGGTGATGGATTTTGGTATCGCTCGCGCCATTTCAAATACGCCTGATGAAACTGGCGGTATAACCGGTACGCCACGCTATATGGCACCGGAAACAATTACCGCACAGGGCGTTGAGTTCCGCTCGGATTTATTTTCAGTAGGTGTGATGTTGTATGAGATGGTCACCGGCACACCCGTGCATGACGGCGAGAATGTATTTCAGATACTTAATCGAAATGTGCACGAGAAGGCAGAAGCGCCTTCCAGCCGCAATATAAAAGTCGATGAAAAAATTGAGTGGATTATCCTGAAGGCGATCGCCAAAAAACCCGAAGAACGCTTCCCCAATGCGGCGGCAATGCGCCAGGCGCTGCTGACTTATCTTGACTCTTCCAAGGGCTCGGATATAGACGCGCCCGATGCAGACTTTTCCAGCACGCTCAGGTTCCTATTGCGGCGCATGCGCAGTAAGAGCGATTTCCCGGCCTTGTCTGGCATCATTCATGAAATCAACAAAATTGTTTCTTCCGAGGAGGAAGGGTCGAGTAAGCTGGCACAGGCCATATTGCAGGATTTTTCGCTGACCAATAAGCTACTTAAATTGGTTAACACGGTTTCGTATTCCCAGTTTGGCGGGCAGATCAATACCATCTCCAAGGCTGTTTCCATACTCGGGTTCGAGAGTGTGCGCAATATTGCGATGTCACTTATCCTGATGGACTTTTTGCAAAACAAGTCACAAGCGCAGGAAATGAAAGACGATGTGATTTCTTCATTCTTCTCCGGTATTGTCGCCGTGCAGTTGTCTGAGGGGATGAGTGCGCAGGACGTGGAAGAAACCATGATCTGTGCGATGTATCTCAATCTGGGCAGGATGATCGCCAAGTTTTATTTCTTTGAGGAAAGTGAAGAAATAGTCCGGCTGATGCAGGACAAAAAAATGGATGAAGACACTGCCGCCATGAAAGTGCTGGGCGTTTCCTACAATGAGCTGGGTATAGGTATCGCCAAAACCTGGCATTTCCCCGATCGACTTATTACCGGCATGCAAAAACTGAAGGGCGACAAAATTGGGGCTCCGACCACCGATATCGGACGCATGAGCGTACGCGTCAATATGGCCAACGATCTCTGTGCCATCGCCACCGTAAATGATCCGAAAAGCAAAAGTGAAGCGCTGAAAAAAATCCAGGATCGCTACAAGGGCCTGGCAGACACATCGGAAGAGAGACTTTCACAGGCACTGGAAAAAGGCGTGCAGGATTTGACCTTGCGTTCGTCTGTGCTGGGTATTGATCTTGCCAAAAGCGCTACCTTGAAAAATGTCAGGGGCTGGTTGAATCAGGTTGTTGATCACAAGCAGGGTGAGAAGCATGCTCCGGCGAAAGGTGATAATTCAAGCGGCGTGATTACCGCCGATTTGACGCTGGATTCTAAAACGCTGGTCAATGCAGCAGTTGAGACAAAGATTGATGCCGATGCAATACTCAGCAACGGTATACAGGATGTTACCAACACGCTTGTGTCCGAGTACAAGCTGAATGATTTGCTGCAGATGGTGCTGGAAACCATTTATCGCGGCCTGGGCTTTAAACATGTGATGATATTCAGCCGTGATGTAAAACAGGGCATGATGGTGGCACGCTTTGGCTTTGGGCAGGGTGTTTCGGACATATTGCCGAAATTCAGATTTCCACTGGCCTTTGAGGCCGACGTGTTTCACCTTGCACTGCAAAAGGGGCTGGATATCGTTATAGAGGATGTGGGTGCGCCCAACATAGCCAACAAAATACCCGCATGGCATGGCAAGGCCGTAGACACTCGATATTTCCTGATCTTACCGATAGTAGTCAACAAAATTTCTGTCGGCTTGATTTATGCGGACATGCAGGAAGCAAAAAAATTGCAGATTACACCCCAACAGCTTTCCATGCTGCGTACCCTGAGGAATCAGGCTGTGCTGGCAATCAAGCAAATGTCATAACGCGAGAGTATTTTGTCTTTGTTTAAAATCTACATTGCTGGAGGTACTTATGAATAAATTCCCTGTTCTTGTTATTTTGTTGTTGAGTGCTTCCGCATATGCAGCCGGGGACAAGGCGGGCGGTGTTGAAGCGGGCGCGGAATTTAATGCGGCTGAAGCGGCTCTTGTCGCCCCCGACCTTGATGTGGGTACAAAAAAAATGCTGGATCAGGTTACAAAGCGCATCAGCAATATTAATACACAGGAATTCAAGGCCATGATCAAGCCGCCCTCAAAAACGGTTGTGATCGATGTGCGGAACCCGGAGGAGATCGCCCAGTTGGGCGGCTATATCAGGGCGGAAAATTATTTCAATATTCCGCGCGGCCAACTGGAATTCAGGATTTCGACTTTTGTGTTATCAAAAGATACGCCGATAGTGGTGTATGACGATTTTAACCAGCGCAGCCCGTTGGCCGCCGATGCATTGGTCAAGCTCGGCTATACACGCGTAAAAAATTATGCCGACGGCTTTTACAAATGGAAAAAAGCAGGCTTGCCAGTTAAATACACAGATATGGTGCTGAACTCTTTTTTGTACCGTAAACCTGTGGAAGTGATTCCGGGCGTATGGTCTGCCATTGGCGAAACCGGTGCCGGGACTTATGAGAACTCGGGTCACAACAATAATCTGTCATTCATCATTACAGAGGATGGTGTGCTGGTGATGAATTCTGGTGACAATTATCTGCTCGCCCAATCGCTGCATGAAGAGATTAAAAAGCTGACCAAACAGCCGGTGAAATATGTGGTGCTGGAAAACAGCCAGGGTCATGCCATGCTGGGCTCAAACTACTGGAAAGAGCAAGGCGCCAAAATCATTGCGCACAAGGATGCCGCCAAAATAATCGAGTCGGACGGCGCGCAGATTCTGCAGACAATGAGCAGGCGTGCACGGGACAAGGCGTTTAAAACCGAAGTGGTGATACCCGACATCATTACCGGGGAGAAGCATGAGATCACCATGGGCTCCTGGAAGTTTGAGGTGCTGTATCTGGGCCCGTCGCATAGTCCCGGTGACCTGTCCCTGTGGATTCCCGTCAAAAATTTAATGATCACAGGCGATCTGGCATTTCATGAGCGCATGCCCCCGCTGTTTGATGACACCAATACGGCTGCCTGGCTGGAGACCTGGAAAAAATTGGAAGACATGAAAGTGAAATACATTATTCCAGGTCACGGTGTTGCTACGAATATGGACGAGGTCACCAAGGTTACCAGGGGGTACCTGACCTTCTTGCGTGCCAAGGTGGCAGAGGTGGTAAAAAATGGCGGCACACTGGGCGACG
>Ga0315281_10016065_pt1 | contig 10004 bp, 6 predicted proteins | sample YL17G07_0_MG_FD_204540 | JGI IMG/M metagenome (GOLD analysis project Ga0315281, IMG submission 204540) | Sediment microbial communities from Yellowstone Lake, YNP, Wyoming, USA - YL17G07_0 | ecosystem: Environmental > Aquatic > Freshwater > Lake > Sediment | place: USA: Wyoming | collected...
GGTCGCGTACGGGGTGTCGCACATGAACATCGAGGCGCAGGTGCGCATGAATTGGGGATCGCCCACGGTCAGCCGCATCACGTCCGCCTGGCCGATCATGAAATAGACGGCCTGGCGCATCTTCGGGTTGTTGAACGGCGGCGTGAGGTGGTTGAAGCGCAGCGCGCCCTGGAAACCGAGCGGATCGAAGACCTGCACCTGGATCTTGGGATTGGCCTTCAGGATCGGCAGCAGGTCCACCGGCGGCGCCTCGTCGATGTCGATCTCGCCCGAGTTCAGCGCCGCGACGGCCGTGTTCTGGTCGGGCAGGTACACCCACTCCACGCGCTCCAGGTTCACGCGCTTCCCGCCCGCCAGCCCGTTGGGAGGCTCGGCGCGCGGCACGTAGTCGCCGAATTTCACGTAGACCGCCCGGTCGCCCGGCTTGAATTCCTCCTTCACGAACTTGAACGGGCCGGAGCCGGTGTAGTCCTCGATCTGCTTCTGCGGGTCGGTCAGGGCGACCCGCTCGGGCATCATGAAGAGGGGATTGCCGCTCGTCTTCGCCAGGGCCTCCAGCACCAGCCCGAAGGGTTCCTTCAGCTTCAGCTCGAAGGTGCGGGCGTCCTTCGCTTCGAGCGAGCTGGAAAAGGCGAAGAGCTTGCCGCCGAGGGGATCGCGCGCGGCCCAGCGCCGGATCGACGCCACGCAATCCCGCGCGGTGACGGGGGCGCCGTCGTGCCACTTGAGCCCGGCGCGCAAAGTGAAGCTATAGGTCAGACCGTCGGCACTCATGCTCCACTTGTCCACCATTTGCGGCTGGGGCCGCAGGGTGGAGTCCACCGCGAACAGCTGATCATAGATCATGTAGCCGTGGTTGCGGCTGATGTAGGCGGTGGTCCAGACCGGATCGAGCACGCGCAGGCCGGCGTGGGGAACGAACTTGAGCGTGCCGCCCTCGGCCGTCGCGGGCCCGGGCCGGCCGGCCAGGCATGCGAGGCCGGCCAGGAGCAGCGCCGCCCCGCGCAATCCGCGCAGTCCGCGCGTCCGGCGGCCGGCGTGAGGGTGCATTTCGCGGTGGGGCGACGCTCCGAACATGGCAACCTCCTGGGCAACGAATCCTGGCTGAAGCTCCCCCGGGACCAGCGGGCCTACGCGCCGGGCCAGGGCCGGTGAAGGCCGGGCAGACCCCTCATCGCACCGACGCCCGGCGATGGCAAGGCGCAGCCCCGGCTAGCGCCGCGTAACCTCGGCCAGCCCTGCGCAGCCTCGGCCGGCCTTCCGGCCCCTTCTCCCGCGGGGCCTCACCCCGCGCGGCGCGGAGGCACTCACGCCTCGTGCAAGCGCTCGGCGCCGCGGCGCCGGCCCTCTCCCGGAGGAGAGGGGCAAAGCTTAAGTGCCTTGCACAATCGAGCGGTGCTCCCCCTTCTCCTCCGGGAGAAGGGGGTTTGGGGGGGATGAGGCCTCCGGGAGAAGGGGGCCGGGGGTGAGGTCGCCGTGGCGTTACTTCTTCGCAATGTTCCAGAAGATGGTCACCGGCGAAATGATCACACCGGAGAGATTGTCCCGGTAGGCGGTGGGCAGGTCGAACTGGCCCAGGGGAACGTAGGCGCCGCCCTCATAGGCGCGCGTCTGGATCTGGGCGGCGAGCGCCTTCTTCTTCGCCAGGTCCGTCTCCTTCGCCCATTGCACCTTCAGCTCTTCGAGCTTGGGATCGCAGAACCAGCCGAACCAGGCCTTGTCGCAGCCGCCGGCCGCCTGGAAGTTGGACAGGACGTTGGTCTGGTCCGCGCCCGTGACCCACGTGTGGAAGAGGTTCCAGCCGCCCTCGCTGACCGGCTTCTTGTCGGCCCGGCGCGTGAGCATCGTGCTCCAGTCCATCGCCTGCACTTCCACGTTCACGCCCGCCTTGCGCAGCAGCTGCGCCGTCACCAGCGCGGCGTTGTGGGGCACGAACTGGTCGGTCGGGTCGAGCAGCACCACCTTCTCGCCGTTATAGCCCCCTTCCTTGAGCAGCTCCTTCGCCTTGGCGAAGTCCTGCTTGTAGCCCTCGGAGCCGGCGGTGGTGGCCATCGGGCCGTTCGACATGAACATCGCCCAGCTCAGCTTGAACTTGGCCGGGTCGCCGATGATGGCCCGCATGTACTCTTCCTGATTGACGATGTAGAAGAGCGCCTGCCGCGCCTTCGGGTTGTTGAAGGGAGGCTGCAGGTGGTTCGGGCGCAGCACGCCCTGGTTGCCCAGCGGATCGGTGTTGGCGACGACGATGTGCGGCTTGCCCTGCATGAGCGGGATCAGGTCGATCGCGGGATTCTCGAAGTAGTCCACCTCGCCGTTGAGCAGGGCGGCCATCGCCGTGTTCTGGTCGGGAATGTAGATCCACTCCACCCGGTCCACCTTCACGACCTTCCCGCCGGAGAGCAGGCTGGGCGGCTCCTTGCGCGGCACGTAGTCCTTGAACTTGTCGTACACGGCCTTCACGCCGGGGACGAATTCCTCCTTCACGAACTTGAACGGGCCGGAGCCGGTGTAGTCCTCGATCTGCTTCTGCGGATCGGTCAGCGCCACGCGCTCGGGCATCATGAACGGCACGTTGCTGCTGATCTTCGCCAGGCTCTCGACGACGAGGCCGTAAGGCTCGTTGAGCGTGATGGTGAAGGTCGAGGCGTTCACCGCATCCATGGATTTGACGAAGCGCATCAGCGTGAGCGCCGAGACATCGCGGGCGCCCCAGCGCTTGAGCGAGGCCACGCAGTCCTGCGCCCGCACGGGCTGGCCGTCGTGCCATTTCAGGCCGGGGCGCAGGGTGAAGGTGTACTTGAGCTTGTCCGGGCTCATGCTCCACTTGTCCACCATCTGCGGCTGGGGCTTGAGGCTGGCGTCCATGGCAAAGAGCGTGTCGTAGATAAGGTAGCCATGGTTGCGCGTGATGTAGCCGGTGGTCCAGATGGGGTCGAGCACGCGCAGGCTGGCCTGGGGCACGACCTTGAGCACGGTGCCCTGGCCGTAGGCGGACGCGGGGCCGAAGGCTGAGGCCAAGCCGAGCGCCAGGACCCCCAGCAGCATGGCCAGCGGGCGCAGGACCCGGCCCGAACGGGCGGTAACGGTGTGCATGACGGAATCTCCAGATAGTGGCGCTTGGCCGGGACAGGGGGCACTCGATCCTTCACGCCCGCTGTGCGCGGAGAGCGGGCTTCGAGGAAGCGTGGGGGCGTTCAAGCCGTGGAGCGGGAAGCCTTTCCGCGGCGGGGCGAACGCGCCCTCCGCCGGCCTCGCGTCCCCACGCTCCGAAGCCCGGGCCGCCCTTGTGCAAGCCGTGTCCTAAGCTGGATGTGCGGGGGAGTCAAGGGCGGGGAGGGCTGGGAGGGAGTCAAATCGACGTAGTGCGCGAATCGCGGCCGGAACTGCACCTCACCGCGCCGCTCAATAGCTTGTGCCTCGCGCAAGCGCACGGCGCTGCGGCGCCGCCCTCTCCGTCATGGAGAGGGCTCCACACCGCGTGAGATTTGTGTAGTTCCTATTCTCCATCAAGGTGCGCGCTCGAAACTTTGCGAATGACTGGCAGTTCCTCCTCTCCATCAAGGAGAGGAGGTGGCCGAAGGCCGGAGGTGAGGTGGTGTTGCGTGCATCCAAGCTTCAATCTGACCCACTAGCGGCGGGCCAATCGTGTGGAAGTGCCGTGGCCGCTCGTCGCCAAGCCTCCGCCGTTTCCGCGCTCACAGCTCCACAGGTCCTTATAGCTCCACCGTCCTTACAGCTGCACAGTCCCCCCGCCCTCGGCCCGCAGCACTACGTCCAGCGCGGAGGACAGGGCGCGGCCGGCCTCGGCCGGATGCTCCATCGGAAAGGTGTGCGTGCCCCGCACCGTCATCACGACCGAGATCGGGATCAGCGCAGCCAGCTCGGCCAGACCTTGCGCGTCCACGGGAATGGACTCCCTGCCGCGCAAGAACACCGCCGGCTGCCGGATGCGCTCGGCCCAATGGAACACCGCCACGTCCGGCGGCGTGAGGTAGATGCGCACTTCGAGCCAGGGCGGACAGGCCAGCGCCACCCCGCCGTCCGGCCGGTCCGCCAGCCCGCTCGCGACGAACGCGGCGAAGGGCGCGGCCGCCCAGCTGGCGTAGCTGCCGCGCTGCCGCAGCCAGGCCGCCGCCTCGTCCCGGCTGGCCCAGCGCTCCCGCCGCTCCGCCGCCCGCTGGATGAAGTCGCGCCGCGGGCCGCTGTCGAGGGAGGGCCAGGGCGCCTGGCGCGTCCCCCGCACGAGCGGCTCCAACAGCAGCAGGCCCCCCACCAGCTCCGGATGCTCGGCCGCCACGCGGAGCGACAGCGTCGCGCCGTAGGAGTGGCCCGCCAAAATCGCCGGCGCCGCGCAGCGCTCGCGCAGGTAGGCCACCAGGTCGTCGTACGGCCCGTCCCAGTCCGGAAACTCGGGCGGGACGTCGCTGCCCCCATGGCCGCGCAGGTTGACCCCGTGCACCCGCACGCGCGGCACCAGCGGCGCGAGCAGCGGCGCGTAGCATTGCGCGGTGAAGCCGTTGCCGTGCGTGAAGACCAGGTCGCGGCCGGCTTCGCCCCATATCACTCCGCGCAGGCGCAGGCCCGCCGGCGTGCGGAACTCGAACGGCTCGGGAGAAGGAGTCACGGCGGAGGGACGGGGGCTAACGGAAATCGGATACGTTCAACGTTTCGCTCTTGCCGTCGCTGAGCGTGTACTGGAACTGGCCGTTGTCCAGCCAGGTCAGCTTGAGGGTCGGAAGGCTGTTATAGATCGTGCGGCCCAGGTGCCGCACCGCGCCTGTCTCGGGATTGAGCCAGTGCAGGCGCACCCCATACGCGCCGGCGGGGGCCGCGGCTTCACCGGCTGCTGCCGGGGCGCCCACGGTGCCCGGCGCGGCGGCCGGCGCCGCCGAGATCCCGACGTGAAAGAACAGGATGCCGCGCGCTCCGACGGTCAGGCCGTCCGCCGTGCGCGAGGTGGGGAGCAGGTCCGCGACGGCCGCGTCGGTGACGCGGTAGAACTTCTTGAATCCCTGCCCATCGAATCCCGCCGTCACGTACTGGTAGCCCTTGACGGGCTCGACAAGGCGGGGCGCCGTGTCTCCCGGCAGGGTGTGGACGCCGACCGTGCGCTTGCCGTCGCCGGTGCGGGCCAGATAGATCGTCCTGCCGCGCGGGGCGATCTGCGCGACGCCGATCACCATCTGTCCGGGCAGCGTGAAGAGCAGCTTGCCGTCGAGGTAGACGCCGTTGCCGAGGCGGTTCTCCGGAAAAATCTGGTACGCCCCGGCGGCAATCAAGCCGCGATGGGTCGCGCCCGTCGGCAGCGGCTCGGCGGCGGAGAGGGACGCGGCCGCCAGCAGCGCCGCCGCCACGATCGCAAGCCCGGCGAGCCGCCGCAGCACACCACCCGGGCCGACCGCCCGCCCCACAGGCGGACCGGCTGCGACTAAGGTGGTGGCGCGGAAGACAAACAGCGGCGGCATCGCGATCCCGGGCACACGGCGCAGGCAATTGGGGGAAGGGGGCTGCTCGAGCAGCCGACCCGACGGGCAGCGTATGGGAAACCCCGCCTGGATGGCAAGATTGGAATGGACCGGCGGACTTTCGCGTCCCGGTAGAGCGGCCCGCGGACGCGCCTCGTCCGTCTTCCCGCGACCGCCTACGTGCGGCGGCCCTTGTACAGCGCCGCCACGTACTTCTCGTAGCCGTTGTACCGCAGCGTGGGCTTGCGGTTCCCCGTCGCGATGTCCCGCTCGAACGCCTGCGACCAGCGCGGGTGGGGCACCTCGGGCTCGACGTTGCTGGTGAATCCGTATTCGCGGGGGACGAGCGTGTTCCAGAACGTGGCGGGCTGTTCGGCGCTGAATTCGATCTTGACGATGGACTTGATGTTCTTGAAGCCGTACTTCCAGGGCACGACGAGCCGGATCGGCGCGCCGTGCTGCCGCGCCAAGGTCTTTCCGTACATGCCCACCGCCAGCAGGCTCAGCTCGTTGCGCGCCTCGTCCAGCGTCAGCCCCTCGGTGTAGGGCCAGGGCTCTCCCTCCCCGAAGAGGGGCTTTTCCCCCTGCCGCGGGGCCTCGGACGGACGGAAGAACGTGGTCAGGCGCAGGAAGCGCGCCCCGGACTGGGGCTTGGACTCCTGCACGAGCTTCGCCAGCGAGAAGCCGACCCACGGCACGACCATGGACCAGGCTTCCACGCAGCGGAAGCGGTACACGCGCTCCTCCAGCGGAAAGCGCTTGACGAGATCGTCCACGTCGTACACGCGCCGGTTCTCGCACAGGCCGGCCACTTCGAGCTGCCAGGGGCGCGGCTGGAATTGGCCGACGTACTCGTACACGTCCTTGTCGCGCGAGAACTCGTAGAAGTTATTGTATTTCGCGGCAATGGGGGGCGGTGTCGGCGGATCGGGCAGCTTGAACTCGCCGTTGGACGAGAACGTCAGCGCCTTCTGCCGCGCCAGCTCGTCGCCCACCGCATCCGCCCGCAGCGCGCGCGGCAGGACGGCGGTGCCCGCCAAGCCTCCGCCGAGAGCGGCCGCGCCCAGGCCGAGCGCCTGCAGGAACCGGCGCCGGTCGAGATAGACGTGCTCGGGCGTGGCGTCGCGCTCAGGCAGCGCGTAATCGGGACGGCGGACAATGAGCACCATGGCGGTCTTCCGGTAAGAGTCCGAACCTCAAGTCACACGCGACACTACACGCGCGCGCGGGAGCGTATTCCGACGCCCTGATGGCGATCGGGATCCGGGCCGATCAGGATTCGGCCAGCAGGCGCCGCAGCGCCTCCTCGAAGCGCGGAGCGTCGCCCTCGCCGCTATGCATCTCCCCCAGCGCGCGGAGTTGCACGCGTCCGCGCCGGTCCACGAGGTAGAACGCCGGCCAGACCTGATTGCCCAGGCCCTTCCAGAAGGCCAGATCGTTGTCCAGGTAGATGGGCTGGTCGAGGCCGAAGCGGCCGGCAGTGCGCACGACGGCTTCCCGCTCGCGCTCCCAGTCGAACTCCGGCGAGTGAATCCCGATCGTGACCAGTCCCTGCGCCGCGTACTTGGACCGTAATCCATGGACCCATGGAAAGCTGCGCTGGCAGTTGATTCACCCGGCCGCGAACACTTCCAGCAGGACGACCTTGCCTGCCAGACCCGCCCGGCTGAGCGGCGCGGAATTGATCCACGCCGCGGGGGAGCGGTTGGAGAATTCAGGCATCCGCTCCTCGGCCCGCGCCGCCCAGGGCGCGGCCAAGCTCGCGCCTACCGTCAGCACTACCCCGAGCGCCGCCAGGAGGGGGTGCCGCAGCCATCGTGTTCTCATCGCTGTTCTCTCTCGAGGTTCGGGATCGATCCCGCTCCGTCCTTCTAGCCACCGGCGGGGAGGGTAGCCCGGAAACGGCCGGGCGGCCAGCGGCGGGCGGCACCCCGTGATCGTCCTCCTCAAACGGGTGCTACAGCGCACTGAGGTCGAATAGGCGGTGCGGCGGCACCCGGCTGAGCAGATCGCCGGCGAAGCTGTCGGCGCTCGAGAGGTCCACCATCACGGTCAAGTAGAGCCCCTTCAGCCGGAACAGCTGGTCGATCAGGTTCAGCGTCAGCGCCTTTTGGGTGTTGGCCGGGGACAGGATGACCACGCGCTTGCGTCCCATGCGCTGGCGGAACTCGATGCACTGCCGCACGCGCTCGCTGAAGGTCTGGAACTCGGCTTCCCGGGCGTCGCGGCCGGGCGCTACGGCGGTGGAGGAGGAGGCGGCAGCGGAGGCGTCCCGGCCCGTCCCGCCGTTCCCGAGGCCGCCTTCCGGCTTTGCGCCGCCGTCCTTCGCCCCGCCGGGGGCGGCCCCGCCCTTCAGGCCGCCGTCCTTCGGGCTGCCATCCTTGGCGGCGCCGGCGCCCGCTTCCCACAGGGCGTCCACGTAGTTGATGCGCACGTTCGAGCGCTGCCGCTTGAGCTCGATGATGATGCGGTTCAGCCAGCGGTCGCGCATGCCCAGCCCGCTTTCCTGCTCGTAGATGTCGCGCAGCATCAGGCTGACGGCGCGCGCGCTGGCCTGGATGCGCTGCAGGCCGGCGGCGTCGATCTCTTCCGGACGGGCCGTCAGCGCGTCGTCGAGCTGCTGCAGCGCCCGCCCGAGCTTGATCACGTAGGCGGCGTCGAACACCGACAGGTTGAACGAGCGGATGATCGCGCAAATGTCGCCGCCCAGGTCGCGATAGTAGCGGAATTCCTCCCGCAGCCTTTGCATCCGCGCCAGCCAGCCCGCCATCTCGGGCAGCGTCAGGTAGGCGTCCTTGTGGTCCACGCGCGCGACCACGCGGTGGAACTTCGCCTGGTTGAAGCTCGACGCGCCCAGGCAGAGCACCTGCTCCTCCGGCACCTTGACCAGGTCCTTCGGCGCGGGCGGCGCGGGCGCGATCAGGGTGAGCACGGTTTCACGCAGCGCCTGGTCGATGAAAGTGACGCTGGAGACCTGCACCAGGCCCGCCCACGCCGCGCGGTAGGCGCCGAGCACGGGCAGGCAGGGGGCGAGCTGGCGCAGGTGCGGCTCGGCCTCGGGCTGGCTGGAGGCTCCCGCGCCCAGCAGCGGCGCGAAGAACTCGGCCACCATGCGCGTCGCCGGAGCGAGCTCGGCCAGGCGCGGCCCGGAGTCCGGATGGCCCGCGGCGGGCACGAGCTGGATCAGGCGCGCGGTCTCGCCCACGGTCACGGTGACGCGGTCCTTGAGCAGCGTCAGCGCGGCGAGCCGGCCGGGCAGGGTCACTTCGAACGCCGCCTCCGGCTCCTGTCCGCTCAGCAGGGAGGCGTTGTGTCCGAGGAAGAGAACCAATGCCTCGGCCAGCTCCCGCGCCTCGCGGGTCTCCGCCAGCGCCTTGCGCGCGGCAGGGTGGAACGGAGAGAACACCTCGCTGCGGGCGAACAGCTCGCCCAGCGCCGCCCGCAGCGTGACGGGTCCTCCCGCCGCCTCCGTCTTGCCCGCGGCGAAGCGCTGGTGCAGCTCGAGAAAGCGGTTGAATTCGCCGCGGTAGGTCTGTTCCAGCGCGTCGCCCTGCAGCGCGGCCGTGGACGCCGCCTCGCCGGCGCGTTCCTGCACCGGCGCCAGCCAGGGGTTCTCCCCTTCGCTGTTGTGGGCGTCGTCTCCCGGCCGGTAGCCCAGTTCCTTCCACCGGTCGGCGTCGAGCACCTTGCTTTGCGCCAAGATCTCCCAGAGCTGGCGGCGCGACAGCTTCAGCAGGCCCTCCCAGGTGAGGCGCTGATAGAGCACCTCGAACAGGTCCGTGCCGTAGCGGTTCGCCAGATAATTGAGCTTGTGCGCCAGGAAGCCGCGCGTCGCGGTGGCCACCTGGGTGCGCAGCAGGTAGCGGTAGGCGAGCATGATCAGTTCGGGACGCGAGCGGAGCGGGAACGGGCGGCTGCCCTCCTTCTGCATCAGCAGCACCGTGCCCTGCAGGGCGATCTCCCCGTCGGCGGCCTGCGCCGCCCCGAGGTCCTGCCGGCGCACCTCGTCCCGCGCGCCGTACACGGTCAGCCCGAGCGAACGTCCGGCTTCCAGCATGCCCTGCCAGGAGGCGGCGTTCAGGCCCACCTGCCCCACCATGTAACTGGTCAGGCGCAGCAGGTGCACCGCGCCGCGCAGGTACTCGTTGAGCCGGTCCGCGCGCTCCTGCTCGCGGACGTCCTTGAACTTGCCCGCGATGCGCTGGGCCAGGGCGGCGCTGACCGCGGCGTAGGGGTAGAGGGCCTGCTCGAGCGTCTCCAGGTTCGCCAGCAGCTCGCTCCAGCCGAGCGGCACCTTCTCCGCCAGGTTGCGCGCGACGCCCTTGGCCGGCACGGAAGGTTTGAGTGCGCGGAGCTGCGCCACGTTGAACACGTCGAACACCAGGCTCGAGAGCAGGTCCCGATAGCCCTGCACGGCCGGCGGCGGCTTCCCGTCGCGAAACGTCTGCGTGTATTGCGCCAGGTAGATCAGGCTCACGACCAGCTCGAACAGCGCCAGCTTGAGGGCCGGCGGAACCTGCGCCCGGCCCGCCTCGGATT
>Ga0315281_10016066_pt1 | contig 10004 bp, 8 predicted proteins | sample YL17G07_0_MG_FD_204540 | JGI IMG/M metagenome (GOLD analysis project Ga0315281, IMG submission 204540) | Sediment microbial communities from Yellowstone Lake, YNP, Wyoming, USA - YL17G07_0 | ecosystem: Environmental > Aquatic > Freshwater > Lake > Sediment | place: USA: Wyoming | collected...
TGCAGCGGCACCGGGCGCGAGCTGTCTTGGGATACATGCGCGCGGGCAGCATTATACGCGACATAGCCCGCGTTCGACTTGGCTGCTACAGCCATGTAGATCACTGCCTGTGCCAATGCCAGTTCACCTTCCGGTGAGCCCAGACGTTCGTAGGTTTGCGCCGCTTCATTGGTGATGGTCATGGCGCGCGGATCGGCCAAGCCGATATCCTCCCACGCCATGCGTACAATGCGTCGCGCCAGATACTTGGGGTCTGCTCCACCATCCAGCATACGTACCAACCAGTATAGTGCAGCATCGGGATTGGAGCCGCGCACCGATTTGTGCAGCGCGGAGATTTGGTCGTAAAAGGCTTCGCCGCCTTTGTCGAAACGGCGCAGGCTTTGCGCCAGCGTATTGTCGAGAAAGGCGGCATCAACCTTTTTTACACCGGCAGTCTGCGCGGCAGTTTGCACCTGCTCCAGCACATTCAGCAGGCGGCGCGCATCGCCATCGGCGAAGGCGATCAGCCGTTCGCGTGCTGCTTCGTCGAACTCAAGACCCTGCAGCGCTTCCTGCTGTGCTCGCTCAAATAGTTGCCCGAGTTCTTCCGAAGTAAGTGATTGCAGAACATAAACCTGTGCACGTGACAGCAGCGCGCCATTGACCTCGAATGAGGGATTTTCGGTGGTGGCGCCGATAAAGGTGACTAGCCCCTGTTCGACAAACGGCAGGAAGGCATCCTGCTGTGACTTGTTGAAGCGGTGTACCTCATCCACAAACAATATGGTGTGACGGCCGTTTTGCTGCAGTACGTGCTGCGCCTGTGCGATGGCATCGCGTATATCCTTGACGCCGGACAGCACCGCCGACAGCGGCACAAATTCCGCGTCAAAGGCCGAGGCCATCAGCCGAGCCAGAGTTGTTTTACCAACCCCAGGTGGCCCCCACAAAATCATCGAGTGCAATTTGCCCGAGGCAAAGGCCATTCGCAGCGGCCGGCCCGGCCCCAGCAAATGGGACTGGCCGATTACCTCGTCGATGTGCTTGGGGCGCAGGCGTTCGGCCAGTGGTGCGGCGGGTTTGTTAGTGCCAAACAGGTCAGGCATTTTGATTGCCGGGTATTGCGTATGTCATGACTCGCAAAATCCCTCCTACCCTCCCTTTGCAAAAGGGAGGAATTTTCTCCGATCCAGTGTTGGCAGTTTCCCCACTTTGAAAAAGGGGGGTTAGGGGGGATTTAGAACTGTGAACATTCAACAGAGACCAAATCCCCCTCGATCCCCCTTTTTCAGAGGCAGGGTCGCTGCGCAGCAGCGGGGAACCCAACAGCGTATCCCTTGCGGGTACAAAGTGGGAAGAGTTAAATGTTATGGATGCAACAGTTATCGACATGAATGGCTTATTCGCCCAGCACATCCGCGCCCTTGGGCGGTACGAACTTGAATAGTGACGAAGCGAGTTGAGGATTGATTTGCATCTTGCTAAAACGCAGTTCTGTTTTCAAACCAAAGGCATCGCGCAGTTCCATCACCATCAGTTCACCCTGTGTATTAAACGCCATCGCGATTTTTTCAAAACCGGTGTCGGGTGCTTTGGCAGTGGCCTCCAACCACTCCAGGCTGTCGCGCGTGGCGCTGTCTTTCAGCACAAAGGCGCGTTCGATTTCGTTGTTTCCTGAAAGCAAGGCAGCGGGGCTGCTGCCCAATGCGGCATCGAGTTTCTTCACGGTGACTTGATTCAGGTCCACGTCATACAGCCAAAATTTTGCACCGTCGCCGACGATAATTTGTTCATAGGGTTTCTGGTATACCCAGCGAAATTTTCCCGGGCGCACGAACTGCATGGTGCCGGAGGCAGACTGGATTTTTTTGCCCTTTTTATCCTGCACCACCTGGGTGAAATTGGCCTGACCCGACTGGCTGGAAGCGATAAAACTTTTCAATTTGTCGCTCGCGCCGGCATGGGCAAAGTTTGCAAGCAACAGTGAAAAAAGGGAGATGAATAAACTTTTGAACATGATGTCTTTCAATTGAAAAATAGAATGCGAATTTAAGCTTCGCGATTGGGTGCCAGCACTTCCCGGTTGCCGTTGCTTTGCATCGGTGTGACTATCCCGGCCTTTTCCATTTGCTCGACCAGACGTGCGGCGCGGTTGTAACCTATGCGCAGGTTGCGCTGCACCAGCGAGATCGAGGCGCGGCGCGATTTCACCACGATATCGACGGCCTGGTCATATAGCGGATCAGCCTCGGCATCCGTCGAACCCAGACTGCCTTCTTCGCCGCCTTCGCCTTCATCCAGCGAGTTGAGCACGCCGTCGATATATTGCGGTTCGCCCAGGGTCTTGATGTGTTCGATTACGCGGTGAACTTCCTGGTCGGACACAAATGCGCCATGGATGCGTTGCGGGTAGCCGCTGCCAGGCGGCAGGTAGAGCATGTCGCCCTGACCGAGCAGCGCTTCCGCACCCATCTGGTCGAGGATGGTGCGCGAGTCGATTTTGCTCGATACCTGGAACGACATACGGGTAGGCACGTTGGCCTTGATCAGGCCGGTAATCACGTCGACCGAGGGACGTTGTGTTGCCAGCACCAGATGTATACCCGAGGCGCGCGCTTTTTGCGCCAGTCGCGCGATCAGCTCTTCCACTTTTTTGCCTACCACCATCATCAGGTCAGCCAGCTCATCGATGAACACGACAATAAAGGGCAGTTCTTCAAGTGCTTCGGGATGCTCCGGGGTCAGCGTGAACGGATTGGTGAGCGGCTGTCCTGCCTTGACCGCGTCGCGCACTTTCTGGTTGTAACCCGCCATGTTGCGCACGCCGAGGCTGGACATCAGGCGGTAGCGCTTGTCCATTTCCTGAACACACCAGTTCAGCCCAGCGGCAGCCTGGCGCATGTCGGTGACGACCGGTGCCAGCAAATGCGGTATGCCTTCATACACTGATAGTTCAAGCATTTTAGGGTCGATCAGCAGCAGCCGCACTTCCTGCGGCGTGGCCTTGTATAGCAGACTCAGGATCATCGCGTTGATCGCGACAGACTTGCCGGAACCTGTGGTACCGGCTACCAGCACATGCGGCATCTTGGCCAGGTCGGCCACCACGGGTACACCGGAAATATCCTTGCCCAAAACCATGGTCAAGGGGGATTTCATATCTGCGTAGGCTTGCGAGCTGAGGATCTCCGACAGCCGCACGGTTTGTCGTTTCGGATTGGGCAGTTCCAGCGCCATGCAGTTTTTGCCGGGGATGGTTTCCACCACGCGCAGGCTCACTACCGACAATGCACGTGCCAGGTCTTTCACCAGATTGGTGATCTGGCTGCCCTTGACGCCGACAGCGGGCTCAATTTCATAGCGGGTAATGATAGGCCCCGGATAGGCGGCGACAACTTTAGCTTCAACACCAAAGTCCTTTAGCTTGCGTTCGATCAGACGCGAGGTGAATTCCAGCGTGTCGTTGGAAATGGTTTCGACTTCAACAGTGGCTTGGTCCAGCAAGTGCAAAGGCGGCAAATCGGAGTCCTGCATGTCGCTGAACAGCGAGGTCTGTTTTTCTTTTGTCACACGTGTGGATTTGACAATTTCCAGCGGCGCTTCGTGGATGAAAATAGGCTCGTGCTCTTTGGCACGTTTCTTTTCCTCGCGCACCGTTGCTTCACGTTTGTTAATGGCCTGTGCGCCGACGCGTTTATCCTGCCAGGTGCGCCAGCTATTGCGCGCCCACAGATACGATTTTTCAATACGAATGCCCAGCCAGTCGATCAGACGCAGCCAGGACAAGCCGCTGAACAAGCTGAAGCCGGTGGCCATCAGTACCAGCAGAAATAAAGTTGAGCCGGTGAATCCGAGCAGGTGTACCAGCGATGCGCCCAGCACACTGCCCAGCATGCCTCCCGGCGATAGCGGAAGTTGTGCCGACAGGCCGTGCATACGCGATGCTTCCAATGCGCTGCTGGAGAGTAACAAAACGGCATAACCGACAAGCGCGATCCACAGGGTGCGTTTATCAAACAGGCCGTGATGATCTTCCAGGTCCGGGTGCAGGCCGAGGTAACTCATGCGCACACGATGCAGCAAGAATGGAACCCACCACCAAGCCGAGAAGCCGAAAATATAGAGCAGCACATCCGACATCCACGCACCGACAATTCCGCCTGGATTATGGGTGGTTACGCTGCTTGCACTGTGCGACCACGCTGCATCATTGCGGTCATAACCATACAGTATGAGGATCAGATACAGGGCGATTGCGATCAGCAATAACCAGCGCGACTCGCGCAGCAATGTGACCAGTCTCGCGGGCAGTGGTGCGGAAGGGCGTTGGTTACGGTGGGGAATCATTGCGAAATTTCGCGCTTGCTGAAACTATATTGACGCAATCGGAGTTCAAACGTCATTTCGTCCCTCTGAAATGAGTGTGATCAATCCCAATTTTTGGGCTTTGCGTACCGCATCAAGGCGGCTGCTTACCTGCAATACCTGGTATGCACCGGCAACGTGGACTTTGATTGTGCCTTCCGCAAGATTCATTTTTTGCGCTATTTCCTTGTTTGAAAGACCTTCGGCCAAATATTGCAGTGCTTCCATCTGGCGCTTGGTCAACCCGTGATTACTGGCGGGCAAATTGATTCTGTCATCCATCCCGGCCAGGCTGGGAGTTGCTTTGGCTTGCACCAAAAGTTGCGGGGGAAAGTAAATGTCTCCGCCCAGTACTAGCCGCAAGGCACTGACCATCTCCTTGGCGGAAGACATTTTGGAGATAAAACCCATCGCACCATATTCCATTACCCATTCCATTTCAGAGCGTTGGTCAGAACCGGAAACGACAACCAGTGGAATGCCGGGGAAGCTGTGGTGAAAAATTCTGATCGACGAAACACCATCGCTACCGGGCATATTCAAATCAATCAGCGCAAGGTCTAAACCGGGATTCGTTTCGGCCTGCCGCATGGTTTCGGCAAAATCACCGGCACAGATCACATCCACCTGTTCGCTGAGCTGCTGCAATACATAGCGCATGCCGTCGCGAAACAGGGCATGGTCATCAGCCAGCAAAACCTGAAGTTTCATTTTCTCCTCCGTGGTGCATGTTTTTTCGACATGATACCACCTCAAGGGGCGGGGAATATACTGTATTGGCGGGATTTAATGGTCATTGGGCCCCTATGCTTCAGGGGCGACAGTGTTTTTGCGCAACGCAAAATACATGATGGATCGCAAACGCGCAGGAGCAATGGGTTTGTGCAGCAGCAAGGCGCCGCTGGCCTGTATTTTTTGCAGTGTCAGCGGGGCGGTATCTCCCGTCAGTACCAGCGTTGGTATATCCTTGCCCCATAGTTCTTGTAGCATCCTGATCCCATCAAGGGCTGTCAGCCCCTTTGGCAGGCGATAATCGCAAATCAGGATATCGGGGCACGCTCCAGCGTCAGCCATAGGCATGAGTACTTCATGCGGCAGTTCTCCTTCATGAACCCTGCAACCCCATTGTGTTAACAGCTTAGCCGCCATCTGGCGAATATCCCGATTGTCGTCCACCAGCGCCACGGTGATGCCGCTCAGGTCATGTCTGGCTTGTTGCGGTGTCAGCAACTGTTCCACTTGAACCGCCTTACCCTGAGGTATGCTGAAACTGAATACCGAACCCAGCGCCGGTCTTGAAATGACTGATACATGGCAGCCGAGCAGTACTTCCATCCGGCGTACAATCGCCAGACCCAAGCCGAGTCCCTTGAGACGATCGCGATGCTGGTTGTCCACCTGATAATATTCTTCAAAGATGTGCGGCAAACTTTTCGCGCGTATGCCTATGCCCGTATCCATCACGTCAAATAACAGCTTGTCATTTTCAAGCTCGCAACTGACGGTTACGCTGCCAAAGTCGGTGTAGCGTATCGCATTTGAAATCAGGTTGCGCAGAATGCGCTCCAGCAGGTGAGGGTCGCTATAGGCGAATAAATCTGTCTGCTGCATCACAAATTCAATGTCCTTTGCGACTGCCTGCGGCATGAAATCGGTTTGCAGCCGCTCAAAAATTCTTTGTACACTAAAATTCTGTTTTACTGCCTGCACCACGCCGGCATCCAGCTTGGAGATGTCCAATAGCTCATTAAACATATCCACCAGTGCACCGACCGATTTGCCGATCTGGTTGGACAAATGACGCGATTCGTTGTCCCTGGAAATTTCCTGCAGCGATTCACTGAACAGGACAAGCGCCTGCAAAGGCTGGCGTAAATCATGGCTGGCGGAAGCAAGAAAGCGCGACTTGTCGCGACTAGCGGCTTCAGCAATCGCCTTTTGGATGGTGAGCTGCTCAATCAAATTATCATTCTCATAGCGTTGCCATAGTGACTTCCAGAATGTTTTGCTTAATTCGCGGCCCGCACTGAGCGTGACGAATACATACAGCAATAGCATGGTGGCAAGTATCCATTGCGTCTCGCGTCCATAAAAAATTAAACTGCCAAGCAACGGTAAAGACACACCCAGTACATAGATGTACATTGAGGGAGGGTAAGCCGAGTCGAGCGTAATCGCACCTGCTACCAGACCCAGTGAAAGGCAAATCATCACCGCTTGAAAAGGCAAATCCTGCGGAAAAAACCACAATGCGTTCATGCCCCACATCAGCGAAGTAAGAACGGTAAACAATTTAAATCTCAGGCTCCACTGTCTGCACTCGCCCACGGTATGGAGATGCTCGCGGTAACGCCACCATGTCAACAAATCAATGGTATGAATAGCAAAAATACAAGCCAGCCATAGCAGCAGATGCTGGTGGTCTGCGTGATCCCAGAACAGCCACACAAACAGGGGCTCGAGAAAAGTCTGTATCACGATCATGACCGGATACAGGCGCAAACGTGCGCGCAATTGATCTGAGCGTATCTGCAAATTTTCCTCGGTAATATTGAAGCCAACTTCACCGGCCAGAGATTGCAAAAATGAAATGGTCATGGAGGGCGAGTGTCCTTATCTGGATATGCTGTTGGATTGTATGGAGTGAGTGATCAGCATGGTCATATAGGTTCAGTCAACAGATCGATATTCAGTTGTGATGAAATGGTTCGTGCATCGGCAGAAGACTGGTGCGGCACTATACCAAGCAAGGGTGAATTGATGCGCTGTTGCAGCGACTGGATATTTTCTTCCAGTGAAGCCATTTCAGCATCCACTACGTTGGCTACCCAGCCAGCGCATTTTAATCCGCAATCATTTATTGCGCGCACTGTAAGCAGGGCGTGATTCAGGCACCCCAGGCGCATGCCCACCACCACGATAACCGGTATTTCCAAAGCAATTACAAGATCGGTAGTGTCTTCGGCTTCATTCAAGGGAACCTGAAATCCTCCGGCACCCTCCACGATGACCACGTCGGCCTGCGCGGCAAGTTCCCTGTAGGATTCCAGGATACGCTCAAGATTGATACGCGCACCGGAATTGTGTGCGGCTATGTGCGGTGCGACAGGATAAGGAAAGCTGTAGGGATTGATCTGGCCCAGGCTGGCCAGAATGTTGGTGGCGGAGCGCAATTTTTTTACATCATCGTTCAGGTCGTCGTCATCGCAACCTGCTGCAACAGGTTTCATGCCGACTACGCGCTTGCCATGTGCAGCAAATGCATACAGCAGTGCGCAGCTGATTAGTGTTTTACCCACCCCGGTGTCGGTACCTGTGACAAAGTAATTCATATCACCTATTTATTTTCCGGAGAAGCGGCACTATTACTGTGTTTGGATAGAGGTAGTGGAGGTATTGGCAGTAGAAAGTATGGCTGACTGGGATTCATGGTCTTCCTGCAGCTTTAATAGTGTGATCACACATTTCCCAATATCGTCGTAAGAGTCTTGCCCCGTGCCATATTGTTCGGCCTCAGAATAAAAGAACTGGCAACAGAAGGCGTTTTCGCCGATTCTACACACGACAAAATTAGCGCCGCGTTCAGTCCAGAACAAGGTCGGGCACTTCGTCAGCTCTTCATTAGGCAAGTCAAGCTGCAATTCGCTGTCAGCCAGTTGCAACTCAACTTCATATCCATAATGCTGTTTCAAAAGCTCGAAAACAAGGGCCTGCATCTCTTTGGAATAATCGCTAATAGGTGTTTGCATGTGTGTGTGAATCCTGCTGCTAATGTTGCATCGTAATTATGTTTGTGCCCAAGGCAGACCGGCATGTCTCCAGCCATTGCAGGCATTGCGGTGGTGGTGATCATCAAGGTCACCCTCAAAGCCATTCAGCACATTATATACTTCCTGCAGTCCTGCTTTTTCCAGTGCCAGTCCGGCATCTGCGGAACGTCTGCCAGAACGGCAGATGAGCACCACAGGCCGGTTGACGCTGGCAGCCTTTTTGACGTGACTGGCAAAGTTCGGATCAATGTCCCAGTTTGGGCCGTCGACCCAGGGAATCAGCATGGAGCCGGACGGATGGCCGACAAACATGTATTCCATTTCGCTGCGCACATCGATAAAAACTGCCTCTGGATTGGCCTGCAAAAAATCATAAGCTTGTTGCGGAGTCAGATGTTGCATGATATCGCTCCTTTTCAGACAAGAAAGTCCAGGGTAAATATTCACCCGGACTTAACATGCGATCAAGTCAGCGCTGACTATACAACGAGCATTTGTTTCTTGGCAGTCAAATACCTGCAAATCAAAAAATCGGGCGTGATCCAGTCACGCATCGATTTCTTTAATCAATACACCGGATGAGCTTTTTGCTCCAGTGTCCGAATTTCAAAAGTCATGCTTTCCAGATCGGCCAGAATCCAGGTTAAGGGGGTAATGATGCCCGGTGCATGTACGCCTGCAACCGTGCCCGGATTGACCAGCGTGGTATGGCCGCCTTTTACGTTTGCATGACTGACGATTTCGGCAACATGGCTGTGGCCGCAACAGATCAGGTCATAGTTTCCTGTGCAGGCCATGCCATAACCGTAATGCGGGTAATGCGTGACAAAAATTTTTCGCCCGCCAAGCTCCAGCGTGGCATCCATGCCGTAAAAAACAAAACTCCCGGCAGATTTTTTCATCAGGTTGTGGATAGCCTGCGGGTCGCCAAGATTATTGCCCTGCACGACATGCATGGGCAGGCCTACCTTGAGAGAGGCGCGTAGTGTGTTGGCGCCAATCAGGTCTCCGCAATGGATAACTGCTTCTGCTCCGGCGGCATGGGCTGCGGTAATGGCGGCGGCAAGGGGTTCAGAGCGGTCATGACTATCGGAGACGATACAGATTTTCAATTTTCTATTGCCGGAATTTGATGATGAAACAAGTGCTCAATTGGCGGCACAATTGTGAATATATAAACCTCGACATTAGGCGGAATTGAGCGGTTTAGTGTCTATAACTATATCGGGTGGTGTAATATAGCCCAGTTGGGGGGGAGGTTGGTTTTGGTTATTTATACCCAGCCCATAAGCACTTGGTTGTATTATTTTTTGCTTATATTCATTTGCCACAATAGTATCGTGGGTAATTGGAAGCTTGCTCTATTAATGCCAATTTGTTACCTTTGCAGATGTAGCTATATCAGGGGGGTGTTGTATAACCCTCTTGGGGGGTGGTCATTACAGCATGTTTTGTAATTTTCAGCTTCCAGCCTATGAAGTGATGCTGGTGGTTTAAACGCATAAAAAATGCATCACAGGGACTCGAAATGAGGATTGTCAGATGAAACCCAAGATTCAACTTGTGGGGGGCTGTGCTTCTTCTTTTGAGAATGAGGCGCAGACTAAGCTTGTGCGTAATTCTGCCAATGTTGAGGGTACAAAAGCAGGGGATGCGGGAGCGCTGCTGGAGGAGCTTCTGGCGACGATAATCAAGTCGGTTGGCGCCAGTGCCGGCATTGTGCGGGTGTTGTCGCCGGACGGGCGCGAGTTCAAATCGATCGCGTCATCCGGCTTGCCGCTTGAAATCAGCCGGGATGAAAGTGTTGCGGCGGCAGGATGCGGCGTATGTGGACAATCTGCGAACAATCAGAAAATAGAGTCATCGGATGCTGAATATTGCATGAGC
>Ga0315281_10016067_pt1 | contig 10003 bp, 10 predicted proteins | sample YL17G07_0_MG_FD_204540 | JGI IMG/M metagenome (GOLD analysis project Ga0315281, IMG submission 204540) | Sediment microbial communities from Yellowstone Lake, YNP, Wyoming, USA - YL17G07_0 | ecosystem: Environmental > Aquatic > Freshwater > Lake > Sediment | place: USA: Wyoming | collected...
CTTTCAAGAAAAAATCTGCTACAATAATTTTGCCTCTTACTGCCCTCGTAGCTCAACGGATAGAGCGCGGGTCTTCTAAGCCTGAAATGGAGGTTCGATTCCTCCCGGGGGCACCAGTAAGAATTATCACGGGCCGTAGCGTAGTGGCTAACGCGCTTGCTTTGGGAGCAAGAGATCGTCGGTTCAAATCCGACCGGCCCGACCAATAAAAAACTTCGGCATTAATGCCGAAGTTTTTTGATTTAATAATTATTTGCTTCAAACTAACTTTTAGGCATTAAGAATAATCCCAAGAATAATAATAACAATACCAACTAAGGTGACTAATACACCAGTTAATAATTTATTTCTATTAGTACACGAACCCAATTTATAGCCAAAACCAAAAAGAACAATTAATCCAGTGATATTAGTGATAAAGATAGCAATACTTAAATTAAATACCACCGCCAATAATAAAAATAAAATCATTATTAGAAAAGAAGGAAGAAAAGAAAAAAGTAAGCATAATAAAGCTCCAATAATATCTTTTTTAGTTAATTTAGGTTTTTCCAAAGATTGAAAAGTAAGTGATAAAATTCTTTTAAAGATACTATCAATAACATATTTTTTTGTGGGTTCATCTAAAACATCAGCAATATTTTGTTCTAAGTTATTTTTTATTAATTTTTTCCCTGCTTCCTCTTCAGATGATTTTATTTTAAGAATCATTTTATTATAGCGTCCTTTTTCTAAGAAACTAGTAAAAAGAAACATTAGTCCTTCAATAACTGACCAAAATAAACTAACAAATATTACTACCTCAAAAAATTGGATAATTCCTCTTAAATTTTCTTCCTTTAAAATATAATGGATGTTATTAGTAAAAAGTAAAACTAAAACCAAACCCGTAATAATCTCCCACGGCCAATCAGTCGGCTCTAAATATTGAACTAAATATTTTTTTATCTTGTTTTTCCAATAATCTATAAGATCCATAAATTATTTTTTGGTACTAATAATTTTTTTAAGCACAGAAAAAATTAAATTACCCAAAAGCAGATAGATAAAAGCCCCTAAAATTAAAACCATCATCCAACTAAAAGATACTGGTTTCATAAAAATACCAAAGGTAGCTAAAATAATTGTTAGAATAACAGTAAAAATAGTAGCCAAAACAAACCAGCGGCCAGGATAGGGTTTAGCCCAAAAAACAGTTCTGGTGCGCACTAAATAAAGTGAGGCTTGCCCTCCTACTAATACCAACCAAGCAAAAACAAGAGTTTGGGTTTGAGCTAGGGATAAATCAAAAACATGATGAGGAATCCAAAAAACTAATAAACTCATTAAAAACATAATCAAAGCATTAAAAGAACCAAAAGTAACTAATTGCTTCATGTCCCAGCGATCTGGTTTAGGTGATGGCATAACATTATCTTTTGATAAACTAAAAGTAACAATATCTCCTAAAAACATAAAAACAAACACTAAAAGAGGAGTAATTACCGGTTCTTTAAAAATTAAAACCCCTAAAGACACAAAAGTAGGAATCGCTGCTTTTCGAGTAATCATCGCTGAAATCCAAGTTCTCATTCTTTGGTGAATATTTCGGCTAACCATAATCACTTGGGGAATATTAGTTAATCCTGACTGCGTAAGAACTAAATCGGCTGAAGATTTAGCTACTTCAGTAGCATTAGAAGTAGCAATACCGACTTCGGCTTGACGTAAGGCTGGAGCATCATTAACACCGTCACCGGTCATCCCCACCACATGGCCATTTTTTTGGAAAGCTTTAACAATAAAATATTTATCTTGCGGTAAAACGCGAGGAAAAACATCATATTTTTCTGCTTCTTTGGATGTTAATTTTTCGTAATTAATATCATCGGGAGCAGTTAATCCTTGAATTCCAACTTGCTTAGCCACTGATTCTGCTGTACTTTTTCCATCACCAGTTAATATTTTTATTTTAATTCCTTTGCTTTGAATAGTTTTAATTAATTCTATTGAATCGGTTCTAATGGGATCGGTTAAAGAAATTAAGCCTGCTAATTTTAATCCTGAGCCATCATTATCAATAAGAATAGCAATTACCCGATCTCCATTTTTTGATAATTCTTCTACTTGTTCACTAATTTTTGACCAATCAATTTTTGCTAACTTCGCTCCTACTTGAGGTTCAGCCTTGATCAGATAAATTTGTTTACCATTTTCTATAATCATTGCTCCTGAAGTTTTGGTTTCAGGATTAAAGGGTTCAAAAATAATTTGACTTTTTGTATCTTCTTTAAGTAAGTTTTGTTCTTTAGCTTTATTTAATAAGGCAATGGTCAAAGAGTCAGAACTAGCTGTTTCAGAGCCACGAGCGGCATAATACAAAATTTCATTTTCGGAATAAGAGCTGAGAGGGATAATAGTTTTTATTTGAGGTTTATTTTCGGTTAAAGTGCCAGTTTTATCAACACAAAAAATATCCATCGCCGCAGCATTTTCGATTGCTGATAAATGAGTAGTTAAAATTCCCATTTTAGCTAAATTGCCCACCCCCACGGTTGCTGATAAAGTAGACATAGCCGGCAAAGCCACGGGAACTGATAAAACTAAAAGCATCAATACAAAAGTAAGTATAGAAATAATGCTTGTTCCTAAATGAATCATCGCAATAATGGTAATAAGAGCTAAAATTATATCAATCGTTAAAAGATATTTACTGATACTTAAAGCTAAACGTTGAAGGAGAGGAGGTTTTTCCGCTAGTCTCACTAAACTAGCAGTCTTTCCGTAATAAGTTTTATCACCAATTGCTTCTACTAAGGCATCAGCCTCTCCTTGGGTAACTAAAGAGCCAGCGTAAGCTATTTGCTCATCTTTTATTTCGACTGTCATCGATTCACCAGTCAATTGAGATTGATCAACAAAAATAATCCCTTTAAGAATTTTAATATCAGCCGGAATAATATCGCCCCCTTGTAAATGAATGAAATCACCAACAACAATTTCTGAAGCAGAAATCCTTTTCCACTCGCCATCCCGTTTGACCTGAACAAAAATATTCAGTTTTTGCTTCAATAAAGCAATGGCTCGTTTGCCGTTACGCTCTTGATAAAATCCTAATAAGGCTTGGAAAATTAAAAGGATAGTAATTAAAATAGCATCAGCCCACTTCTTAACGATAAGATTGATCAAAATAGAAGCTTCAAGCATCCAAGGAATAACTCCCCAGAATTTATGAAGCAAAAGTAAAATCTCAGGAGTTTGTTTTTCACTAATGACATTTTTACCATCTTTTAAAAGACGCTTATTTGCTTCTTCAGTACTCAATCCTAAATTCTCATCTAAAGAATTATTAGATTGATCTTTATTTTTTATAACTTTAGTCATATTTCTATAATTTATTCAATCCACATCATTCCTACTACTTCATCGCCTTTTAATAATTCGACTTTTATACCGCGATATGTTTCCCAGTAATCACCAATAGTAATATCTTTCAAATCAACATCTTCCCATAAATTCCCAACAATAGCATCGTCAGATGAAAGCAAAGGAACTCTTTTAATTCCTCTCGGATTAGTCCAACCCTTGCCCTTTTTAATAGTCTTTAAAAAAGTTTTTGCTTTTTCTTCGATTTGTTCTTCAGCCATAATTTTATTAATTAATTTTATATCTTTTCTCAACTATCGACCTTAAATAGTTAAGATTTTGGCTTATTTTTTATAATTTTCTTTAAGGCAGAAATAAAAGCTGCTTCTTTTAAGTTAGTATTAAAGTCTTTGCTAATATTATAAATTTCATTAAAAGCAGTAGTTAATTGTTCTTCTAATTTTTGGTTTACTTCATCTTCAGTCCATTTTTCGTTCTTTTTATTTTGTAACCATTCAAAATAAGAAACAATTACTCCGCCACCATTAGCTAAAATATCAGGAGCGCTAATAATGCCTTTATTTTCTAAAATTGGATAAGCATTTTCAGTAATCGGACCATTAGCCATTTCAATAATTACTTTGACTTGAATTTTAGAAGCATTTTCTTCAGTAATAACATTTTCCAAAGCAGCGGGCACTAAAACATCAACTGGTAATTCTAATAATTCTTCATTAGAAATAACTTTTCCATCTTTAAAATTAATTACCGAACTAGTTTCTTCTTTAATTTTCATTATTTCTTCAGGATTAAATCCCTTTTCATTATAAATAGCTCCTTTCGAATCAGACAAAGCTACAATTTTATAACCTTTTTCATAAGCAATTTGAGCGAAATAATAACCAACATTACCAAATCCTTGCACAGCAATAGTCTGGTAATTTTTATTTAATTTTTTCAAAAGATTTTCCATGACAATCACGCCGCCGCGACCAGTGGCCTCAGTTCTTCCTAAACTACCACCATTTTCTATTGGTTTGCCAGTAAAAGTAGCTGAAGATTTTTTATTAATAGTTTTTTCGTATTCATCTAACATCCACATCATAATTTTACCATCAGTATTGACATCAGGAGCTGGCACATCAATATCTTCGCCAATAAAAGGAGCGATTGCTTTCGCATAAGTCCTTGAGAGTCTTTCTAATTCTCCTTCTGATAATTCTTTAGGATTAACAATTACGCCACCCTTACCTCCGCCTAAAGGTAAACTATTGGCCGCACATTTTAATGTCATTAGCATTGATAAAGCGATTACCTCTTCTCGCGAAACATTTTGATGAAACCTAATACCTCCTTTATACGGGCCTAAAGCATTATTGTGTTGAGAACGATAACCCACAAAAGTTTTTATAACACTATTATCCATTTTTACTGGCACTTTTACTTCAATTACTCTATCTGGCTGAATTATCAAATCAATTTCTTCTTGAGTGAGGTTTAATTTTTGCCCAGTTTTTTCAATTAATTCCTGAGCAGTTTTTAACATTTCGTTTTGAGTGTTGGTCATAGGTTTAAAAAATTAAATTTTAATTTTTATTTTTTCCTTAATTCATAATTCATGATTCATGATTCTATTATTCTAATTGCCTTACCTTTTATTAAGGCTTCAGCTATTTTTTTATAAGCAGATTGAAGCGTCCTCTGAAAAGTAGGTTGAGAAATACTCATTTTTTTTGCGGCTTCAATTTGCTCTAGGCCTAATAAATGTTTTAATCTTAAAGCCTCAGCCTCTTCCATTGTTATTTCTACTAATTCTAAATCTCTCATGGGAATCCCTTGAGGTTTAAAATAACAAGCTCCTAAACGGCATCTAATTCTGCGATAAATTCTTGGTCTGGACATAATTGGTCGATTTTAATTTATTAAAAGAGACCCTCAAAAAAGAGTCTCTTTTAAGTATTTATTTCTGGTCTTTGAGTTCTTTGTCTAAAGCCGCTTTTTCTTCCTTAAGAGTTTTTAATTCTTCTTCTAATGTTTGAATATCATCCTCTAAAGCAGCGGCTTCATTTTTAGGAGAAGCAAAGCGGCGATAACCATAGCCATAGCCATAACCACGGCCACAAGGGCCTAAGCCACGGCCACAAGGACCTAAGTCACGGCCAGTTCTTGGACCTTGACCCAAAGGGCCAGTACCATCAAATCTTGGCATAATTTTATTTATTTACTTATTAATTTTATTCTCTCGACCTTTATGAATATATATTCATAATACTCCTCCTAATTTTATTTGTCAAGAATTTTTACTTCTTAATAAATATTAAAGAAAAGAAAAAGAAAATAACATAAACCAAAATTACCAATGGCCCGCTAGGTAAATGATAGAGAAAAGATAAAATAATACCTAGTCCTGCTCCCAAGCCCCCGCTAGAAAGAGCAATGATTTTATATTTTTTAAAATCAGAAGAAATATTTTTGCTAATTGCCGCTGGTAAAGCTACTAAAGCAGCAGTAATTAATCCACCCACTAAATATACTCCCAAAGAAACAACTAGTGCTATTCCTAATAAATAAATTAAATTTATTTTTTTAACTTTGATCCCACTGGTTAAAGCTAAATCTTTATCAACATTAATAAGCATTAAATTATCATAAAAATGATTAATTAAAATAAATAAAATTAAAGAAATAATACTAATAAAGATAGTTTCCCCAAAAGAAATTTGCCCAATCTTACCTATCAGCGCTTCCTCCGCTTTATCAATGGGTAAAAATAATAATGACAGGCCCACTCCAGCAGCAAAAACAATAGCGGCTAAATTTTCCATAGGCAAATCGGTTTTTTGATCTAATAACCACATGATTAAGGCGCTCACAATAATTAAAGGAAAAACTCCCCAACCTAAATTAATTCCTAATAATATTGCAATGGCTACGCCAGGAAAAGCTAAATGCGCTAAAGGACCAGCCACCACTGACATCTTTTTAGAAAGCATCAAACTTCCTAAATAACCACTAAGACTGCCGATCAAGATTCCGCTAATTAAAGAAAGAATTAATTGCATATTAGTTTTCTTTAGTATGCTGATATAATTTAATATCTTTGCCAAATAATTTTTTAAAGGTTGCTTCAGTTAAGACATCTTTCACTTTTCCTAAACAATGATAATTAGAATGCGCTAAACATAAAACTTTATTAGAATATCTACCAATCACATCGAACTCATGAGTCACAAGAAGGATGGTTTGCTGTTTCTTTTCCCATAGCTCCTTGAGTAACGAATAAATTGTTTCACCTGATTGGTAGTCCAAACTAGTTTCTGGCTCGTCTAAAATCAAAATGTCAGGGTTATTCATTAAAACCCATTTAATTAACATTTTTTGAAATTGCCCACCAGATAAATTGCCAATTTTTTTCTGTAAAACATTCTGACCTAAATCAACTTCTTTTAAAATCTTTATTATTTCTTCTTTTGAAAGGTTCTTGTTTTTTAATTTAAAAAAGTCAAAAACAGTTAAGGGGTAATCTTTTACCTTTAAAGGGGTAAGTCCTTGGGGCAAATAGCCAATTTTAACTTTCGGCTGCCAAACAATTTCCCCTTTAAAAGGAATTAAATTTAATAAAGCCTTAAGAAGAGAGCTTTTGCCGCTTCCATTAGGCCCAATTACCGAAACAAAATCTCCTTTTTCTATCTCAAAAGAAAGATCCTTGATAACTGAATCATCATCAAAATTAATAGTAAGATTTTTGACTGAAAGCAAACCCATAAAGATTTAAATAAAAAATTAATTTAAACTATTATGCATATATATGCATTATACTCATTTAAAACTGAATATCAAATCCTAAGCTTTTAAATTAAAACTGCGAGCTGAAACTCGCAGTTTTAATATTTAAATCTATATTTTAACCAAACATTAGAAGTTCTGGCTTAAAAATCAAAAGCAAACCAATCAGAAGCATTAAAATTCCGCCAATTAAATGAGATAAATGGGAGTACTTATTAGCAATGCCAGTAACTCTTAAAGTAAGCATCGCGCCAACAAAAACAATGATATCGTCTAACATAAAGACAAGAAGATATAACAACATATAAAGATAGTATTGCCATTTTGCCAAATGACTTAAAGCTAATACTTGAGTAAAGATCACAGGAAAACCAGCAGAACAAATAAGTTCAATTAAGTTAACCGAAGCTGCTAAAATAATAATACCAATTAAAGCTAAAAGGAAAGATTTGCGATGAACAATGTCTTTCATTCTCTCAATTGTGGTTTTCTTTTGATTAGGATTAGTTACTTTACAAGCAGCCTCAGGATTTTTAAAGTAATCCCTCAAATTATAAACGCCACTGCCAATTGCCACTAAGCCTACTAATAATCTAATCCAGAAAATAAACCCTAAAAAGAGAATTAAATTAAGCCAAGCTGTCATAAAAAGAAAATAAACTCCAGCAGAAGCAGTAATAAAGGTAATTCCTAAAATCCACATTCTTTTGCGGTCTTGCATTTTTAAAAGTAAAGTAATCAAAAACACCAAAACCCACATCGCACAAGGGTTAAAACCATCAAGCCCGCCAATAAGAATTGCTAAAGCCGGTAAAGATAAATTTTTAGTTTCAATATCTCCGATTAAAGGAATCCTAATTTTTTCTGGTAAAGGTTTCTCTGTAGTTGATTGGCCCAAAGAACTAAAACGAGTCAAAACTTGGCCCACCAAATCAGGGCATTCATTTTCTAAATAACAATTAATCGCCTCACGGATTGCTTTGCCAGAAGTATCTTCATTGCGCCAACCAATTATAGTCTTTTCACCAATAACTAATAATGGCAAACCAGGGTTTTCAATGTTTAATTCTTCAACTGTTTGTTTAAAAATATCATCATTATTATCTTTAGAAACATTCAAATAGGTAATATCTAAATTAGGGTATTCTTCTTTAATTTTATTTAAAAAAGTTTTTTCAGCTAAACATAAAGGACAACCCTCAGTCCAAAATAAATAAGCTTTAACTTCTTTTTTAGGGATGGTGGTTGTAGTAATTGTTGGTTTCGTTGTTGATGGAGTTGGAACTTGAGGAACAATAATATCTTTAATTGAATCCTGGCAATCAGAATTTAAACATTTAATTACTAAATCTTCTATCTGCTTTCCTGTGCTCTCGTCATTATAATAACCAATAATTGGTTGATTATTAATGATAGTTAAAGGAACACCAGAAATATCAATATTTAATTGTTTACTAGCTTCTATTAATAAATCGCGGTTTGTACTGTTATACCAAACCTCAAAATCATAAACTTTTAATTGGGGGTATTTTTGTTTCAATGTTTCTAAAAACGGCTTCTCGGCGGCGCAATGGGGACAACCATTACCCCAGAAAAAATAAAGATTAACTTCTTTTGTTTGGGCTTTACTTATTGAGTGCCCCAAAAATAAACCAGTAAATAAAATTATAATAATAATTAAACCTAAATATTTTTTAAAATTAATCATGGTTATTAAAAATTAGTTTTTAAATATTCGTAAACTGAGAGAGCTGCTAAAGCTCCCTGGCCACACGCCATAATAATTTGTTTATGGTTAAAATTACAAACATCACCGGCGGCAAAAATTCCCTTTACTGAAGTGGCCATGGTTTTAGGATCAACAATAATTTCTTTTCTTTCGTTTAAATCAACTAATCCTTCCAAAAATTCTGTATTTGGTTTGGTACCAATTTCTACAAAACAACCATTAACTAAAATTTCTTTTTCTTCATTTGTTTTTCTATTTTTAAAAATAATTTTTTCTAATTCTTCGTTTCCTTCAAAGCTTAAAATTTCGGCACCAGTAACAACCTCTATCGAAGAAGAATTTAAAACTTCTTCTTTTAAAATTTCGTCACAAGTTAACTGATCTAAATATTCTAAAATATAAATTTTAGGACAAAATGTTTTTAGTTCTAAAGCGGCTTCAGCACCAGCATTACCACCACCAATTACTGCTACTGTTTTCCCTTCAAATGCTCTTTCGTCACAAGTTAAACAATAAGAAATCCCGTGACCAATAAATTTTTCTTCGTTTTTAATATCTAATTTTTTAGGAAAAGCGCCAGTAGTAATAATTAAAGACAAACTGGTATATTCATTTTCATTGGTAATAACTTTAAATTGGTTTCCTTCTTTTATTATCTTTTTAACCTCTTCGAATTTTTTAATTTCTATTTCATACTCTTGCAAATGCTTTTTAAAATTCTCCATTAAATTATGTCCAGTAATTTGAGGAAAGCCAGGATAATTTTCAATATTCCATGATAATTCAACTTGACCAGTAAAATCTTTGGTAATTAAAAGAGTTTTTAATTTCTTTCTTGAAGCATAAATACCAGCGGTAATACCAGCTGGACCACCACCAACAATAATTAAATCATAAACCATATTTTTGTAATAATTCATCGATTTTTGCTTTATTCCAGCCAATAACAATGTCTTCCCCCATAATAGTAACCGGAATATTTTTTTGTTTAGAAATTTCTTCCATTTCTTTTCTTTTTTCTGGCTGTTCGAAAAGATCGATTTCTTCAAACTCTACACCTTTTTGGATTAAATAATCTTTAACAGTATAACAATAAGGACAGTCTGGCGAAGAATAAATTTTTATTTTAGAATTATTAGTCAT
>Ga0315281_10016068_pt1 | contig 10003 bp, 6 predicted proteins | sample YL17G07_0_MG_FD_204540 | JGI IMG/M metagenome (GOLD analysis project Ga0315281, IMG submission 204540) | Sediment microbial communities from Yellowstone Lake, YNP, Wyoming, USA - YL17G07_0 | ecosystem: Environmental > Aquatic > Freshwater > Lake > Sediment | place: USA: Wyoming | collected...
CGCGCCGGCTTTCCCCAACACCTTCACCAGCATGCCCACCTCGGGCACCGGCGGCAGCGCGACGGCCTATCGCCTTGCTTCCGAATTCCGGCGCCCGCGGATACAGGAATTGAACATTGGCGTCGAACGGCAACTGCCGCTGGGCATGATCGCCTCGGTCAGCTACATCTACACCTACGGCGACCGTATGCAAATGATGTACGACACCAACATGATTCCGTCGAACTTCACCTTGACCTGGCAGTTGCCGAATGGCAACACGTTCCAGACACCATACTCGGCGGGCATGACGCGGACAGCGGCAGGGGCAACACTGCCGAACACCAACGGCTCGCGCCCCAACCCGGCCTACGGCGCGATTAGCGAGATCAGCTCGCTCGGCAAGAACTGGTACAACGGAATGCTGGTCGAGGTGAAGCGGCGCTTCCAGAAAGGCTTCGCGCTGAACGTGGCCTACACGCTGGCCAAGGCCGAGAACCTGTCGGGAACGGCCAGCGGGTACGGCGGCGGCTCGGAAAGCGGGTATGGCAGTGGCAACGTGCTGGATCAGTTCCACCTGAACGCGAACCGCGCCGCGGCCGGAACTGACCAGCGTCACCGCTTGGTGGCAAACGCTGTGTGGGAGCCGGCTTGGAAGAGCGCCAATCCCACGGTGAACAAGCTGATCCACGGCTATCGCTTCAGCACCATCGTTGCCATCGAGTCGGGCCGTCCGTATTCGCCGAATATCTCCCTGGGGACGACCCGCTTCCAGACGCCGGATGGGGCGCAGTGGCAGGGAATGGGCGGCGGTCTTTACGGGCAGGGTGGCTTGAGCGTAGCTCCCGGGTACAAACGCAACAGCTTCTACGCCACCTGGAGATACACGATTGACCTGCGCGCCTTGCGCCAATTCCGGGTGACCGAGCGCTTGTCATTCGAGCTGATGGGCGAAGTGTTCAACCTGATCAACCATCCGAACTACTATGGCGTGAACACCAGCCTGTTCACGGCGCCGTCGCCCGCGGCGACGACGCCGGTCGGCACTCCGATCGCACTGACGCAGAGGACCGACTTCGGCACGCCGTACACGACCAGTATTTTCCCGGACGGCACCAGCGCGCGCCGCTTCCAGCTTGCGGCGCGCCTCCGCTTCTGAATCCCGGCTGCGCCGGAACCGCCAACCAGGACTCACCCAGGGCGCGGAGAACCACTCTCCGCGCCCTTTTTTCCTGTTCCCAGGATTGCTATTCTGAGAGGCCGCGGAAACAAGACCCCCGCTCCAGATGGGCGTGGATGTCCGCAACAAAATCGGAAAGGGACCATTGAGGAGGCTGAATATGAGAAGGTTGAACATGAGAACCAATTCCATCATTCTGGCGATTTTGCTCTCATGCCTGGTATCTCCATCCAGAGCGAGCGATCCGTCATCAGGATCGAGCGATGCGCCGCAGCGGCTCACCATCCTGCACTCGAACGACGTGCACGGCCATCTGCGGCCTTACAGTTATCCCGAGATTTCATCGCTCAGGAGTGGGAGCGTGCTCGCGGGGAGCATGATGGCGGGGAGCATACTCGGCGCTTTTGATCTGCCCGCGCGACGCGACATCGGCGGAATCGCGAGGCGCGCCACACTCGCCACCCTCATCCGAACGGACCTGGCGAAGCGGGACACGCCCGTTTGGCTGATCGATGCGGGGGATTTTTTCTACTATAGCGCCTTCTCAAACGAGTACCAAGGAGACGCGGACGTGCTGGCGATGAACCAGGCCGGCTATGACTTCGCGACGCTCGGCAATCATGAGTTCGATATCACGCTGGCCCAGCTCAAAAAACTGATTGCGGATGCGCGTTTCCACTTCCTTTGCGCGAACGTCACGGAGAGCGCGACCCGCCGGCCGCTCGTGAAGCGCAATGAAGTGCGGCAGGTCGGAGCTGTGCGCGTGGGGATCTTCGGGCTCGTCACGAACTCTGCCCGTAGCCGCGCGGGGAGCGAAGGTCTGGAATTCGAGGATGCCTTCACCGCCGCGTCAGCCGCCGTCGCGGAGCTTCGCGGCCCCATGAAGGCGGATATCGTCATCCTGATCTCGCACCTCGGCGGGTCGGCGGACAAGCAGCTCGCCCGCCAGGTTCCAGGGATCGACGTGATCCTCGCCAGCCATTGGCACACGCGGCTGCCGCAAGGCGAGATAGTCCAGTGGTCCGACGAGCTGAAGCCGGACGAGGTCAACGGAACGGTCATCGTGCAAGCGGGCCAGTGGGGCGGTGAATTGGGCCGGCTCGACCTCCTGCTGCAAAAGAACGCGGCCGGAAAGTGGCGGGTCAACCACTATCAAGAGCGCCTGATCCCGGTCACGAGCGAGACGCCGGAGGATCCGGCTGTGACCGCTGTGCTCAACAGACTTTGGGCGCCGTACGCCGCGAAGTACGACGAGGTGCTCGCGACGGCGACCGCCGATTTCGCCGATCGAGGAGACGACTTCTCCCAAAATAACCTGTTCGCGGACGTAGTGCGGGCCGAGTTCGGTGTCGAGGTGGAGTTCGAAGGTCTGGGAGGCGTGCACTGGCCGATTGTCGCGGGGCCGGTCACGCGGGCGGCGCTTGTCGATGTCGATCAGAACCCGTCTACGGTCGTCACCTTCCGCATGAAAGGGAGCGAGATCCGTCGATTCGTCCAACGGTCCACGCCGATCGGTTCGGGGCTCCGCTACCGGATGTTCCGCGGCAAGCTCGAGGCCATCACGGTCAATGATGCGCCTCTGGACGATGCGCGCGTATACTCGTGCGCGGCAAGTTCCTCTCTGGCCGCCCGCATGAATGGCTTCGAGGTGCTCGACAAGAGGGACACGAAGAGACCGTGGTCCGACGTGGTGATCGACGCCATCCGGAAGGCGCGCACGATTACCCCTGCTTACGATGGCCGGCGCATCGTGGTCGATACTCCTCGATCGGTGGCCCGCGACCAGTGACTCGAGGACGGGTCCGCCTGGCCGCAAGCGACCAGCGATTGCCTCCTCACGCCCCCGTTCCCCCCCAGCTTTTTGAGTCAGAAGCACGTTCAATCATGGGGTGACAGAGGGGGACATGGTTGTCGTCCACTCTGACGGCGTCCCGCCGGCAGCCAATCGGCGACTGCGAAATCAAGGATCAGTCGCGGACTTGCTGGGGCAGGCGGTCAAGAATGGCGGCGAGCAGCGAGCGGGCAATGGCCAGCGAGCCTCGTGCCTCTTCTGGAGTTGGCTCGTCGAATTCGCCCGGATAACGCGATAGCACGGCGAACTGCGTCAGACGGTACGACCGCTTGACGCACGTTTCCAGGGACGCATCGATCGAGATGCATTGCCTGCCAACGGTCGCCAGGTCGTGCGTTTTCGGGAAGCTGCGCTCGTGCCATACCAGAAATGCCTTCATCGCTTTCTCCGCTGCCTGCTGGCAGTGGAACAGCGCGCTCTTTGTTAGAGGAGCCGGCAATGAAATAAGCGTTTCTGCGGCGGCAAGGTCCTCCCGCACGCAGGCAAGCCATTGCCTGGTTTCATCTTCGCGAAACAGCGTCGGCGTCATATAGCAACTTACCTTCACGCACTACAGTAGCCGGTAGAGAACTTTTCACCACTTGGCGGCCTTCGAAGTCAGTGTGTCGCCAGGGGACCACATCAATCGGTACCTCGACTTCACTCAGTTCTTCATAGATGCGGCCAGACATGCGCAGTTCGCGTGGGCAATCATCGGGCAAGACCACAAGAAAATCCAGGTCGCTATCGGGGCCGAACTCGCCCCTGGCCGCGGAACCGAACAGATAGATCCGCTCCGGGTCGTAGAACTCCACCAGGCGGCGCACCGCCTCCGCGATTTTCGGATTCAGCGTGTTTTCGTCCATTGCTCCTGCGGCCATGTTAGCAGATCAAACCAGCAGCGTGCGCGCCAGCGCGGCATTCTCGGCCACCTGCTCGCTGAAGCGGTTCCACATGCCGACGATGACGCCGTCGGCCGGCTTGATGTTGCGGTAGGCGTACTCGAAGGCGGCCCGACGCTGCGCCGGCGTGTCGGAGGCGCGTCCCGCCGCCAGGATCTTGTAGCCCAGGCACGGCTTCTTGCACTTGCGCATGGCCGCGGTGGCCCGCGCCGTGTCGCCGGAAAGATAAGGCTCGCCCAGCGGAAGCTCGCCCAGCATCTTCTGCAGCTCGTCTTTGGGCCGCGACACGTAATAGAAGCAGGCCATGTAGAAGTCGATGTCCCAGCCCTCGCTCTCCATCCTGTCGATGGCTGCTGCCGGGTTGTGGCAGGCGACGCCCACCAGCACTCCGGCCTGGCGCACGCGCTGGAGCAGATCGCGCGACTTCTGGAACTCGCCGGCGCGGAACACCCGGTCGGTGATGCCGCCGTGCTGCACGATGGCGATGGGCTTGTGCTTGAGGGCCTCGGCGACCAGCGCCGGGTTGTCCAGGAACGTGGGGCGGCAAACGCAAATCCAGTTCAGCTTCCCGCCCTGCTCCCGGAACCGCCCCAGGTCGGAAACCATGCGTTCGTCGTAGCTGGACTGCCAGGTATTGATGCCGTTGGCTTCGGCCGATTTCAGCAACTCGACCACCCGCTCCGGGGTGTGGTAGTCGCGCATGTGCTGGTCGTAGAGCCTGTTGAAATGCGAATAGCCGTAGATGGGGTTGGCGCCGAGGATCAGCCGGGTGATTTGATGCTTGCCCAGCCGGATGGTCGGCAGCGCGTTGGCGGCGGCAGCGGCCGGCGCGGCGACGGTAGCCGTCAGCGCGGCGGCCCCCTTGAGGAACTCGCGGCGGTTGCGTCTCATGCCGCTTGTTATACACCAAAACGGGCAGAACTGAGTACTGATCGCCGGGTACGCGGACGGCAGGGGCGGCCGTCGGGAAAGGCGTCTCACATTCGGTTGCGGCGCGAACCGCTTTGTTTGTCCGGGGTGAATCGGGCCGACCGGCGGCTAAAAAGCTTGCCTGCCGCGATTCTCGCCCTTATCGTAATGGATCAGAGCCATGGCCGAATTCGATGTGCTTGCCGCCGGCGATCTCAACGTGGACCTGCTGCTATCCGGCTGCCCGGCGCCCGAGCCCGGCAAGGAGCGGCTGGCGGCGGGCATGAACTACACGCTGGGCGGCTCGGCGGCCATCTTTGCCTGCAACCTGGCCGCGTTGGGCGCGCGCGTTTGCTTCGCCGCCAAGGTGGGCCGCGACGCTCCGGGAGAGTTTTGCCTCGATCAACTCCGCGCGTGCGGCGTGGATGTCTCCGGAGTGTGCCTCTCCGACGAACACCGGACCGGGATTTCCGTGATCCTGGCGGTCGAGGGCCAGGCTCAGAAGGCCATCCTGACCTATCGCGGCGCGATGGAGCGGTTGGAAGAAGCCGACATTCCCAATGAGCTGCTGCGGCGCGTCCGGCATTTGCATGTGGCCGCGTTCTATCTGCTGCCCGCGCTGCAGCCCGGTTGCGCCCGGCTGTTCGAGCGGGCGCGCGCATGCGGGCTGACCACTTCACTGGACACCAACGATGACCCGGACGAGCGCTGGAACTCGAATCTGCTCGAGGTGTTGAAATTCACCGACATCTTTTTTCCCAACCGGCGGGAGGCGTTGTCGATCGCGGGCGAAAGCGATCTGTGCCGGGCGGCGCTCAAGCTGGCCGGGTACGCGCGCACCGTGGCCGTGAAGGCCGACGCGGATGGGGCCGTGCTGGCTGGCGGCGCCTCCGGTTCCCGGCTGGAGCTTCGGGTGCCGCGGGCAGCCATCGAGTTCGTGGAAGCCACGGGCGCCGGCGACAGCTTCGACGCCGGCTTCCTGTTTCGCTACCTGGCCGGGGCGCCGCCGGCCGATTGCCTGCGATTCGCCAATGCCTGTGGCGCGCTGGCGGTCACGGCGGTGGGCGGGACCGAGGCCTTCCACCGCCCGGACCTGCACGCCAGACTCCAGGAGGTGGAGATGGTCCGATGACGTCTGCTGACCAATACCTTGCCAGACGCGCCGCGGCGGATACGCCGCTGGCGGCGATGCTGCGGCTGCCCATCGAGGAGCAGCGGCGGCTGGGCGTGGAACACACGGCGCGCGAGATCCTGCAGCAACCGTGGACGTGGCGCCAGACTGCGCGCCTTGTGCTGCGCGAGCAAGCCGAGGCCGTCCGGCGCTTCCTCGGCTGCGGCGCGATTACGGACCTGGTGCTGGCGGGCGCCGGCTCATCCGCCTATGCCGGCCTGGCGCTGGTGCCGCTGTTCCGGCAGGTGTGCGGCTGGGCGGCCGACGCCGTGCCGACCACGGATCTGCTGCTCGAGGCGCGCGGCGCCTTCCTCCCCGGCCAACGGCAGCCGGCTCGTTCCCTGCTGGTCTCGTTGGCGCGCTCGGGCGACAGCCCGGAAAGCACCGGCGTGGTCGATCGCCTGCTTCGCGAGCTGCCCGAGGTGCGCCATCTCATCCTTTGCTGCAACGGCCAGGGCGCTTTGGCGCAAAGGTACCGCGGCCGCCCCAACGTCTGCACCCTGGTTCTGCCCGAGGCGGCCAACGACCAGAGCCTGATGATGACCAGCTCCTTCACCAGCCTGATTGTCGCCGGACAATGCGTGGCCGCGCTGGCGGCCGGCGCCGAGCGGCAATACGAGGCCGTGGTCGAAACCATGTGCGCCGCGGGGGAATGCCTGTTGGATGCCGCGGCCGTCGCCAAGGAACTGGCCGAGCCCGTCCCGGACCGCGTCTGCCTGCTGACCTCGCGCGCGCTGAGCGGCATGGCGCGCGAGGGCGCGCTCAAGCTGCTGGAATCGACCGCGGGCCGCGTGGCCGCCCTTCCGGAGACCTTCCTCGGCTTCCGGCACGGGCCCATGGCCTTTGCCGACCAGCGCACCATCCTGCTGTTTTTTTTGAGCTCGGATGAGAGCAACCGGCCCTACGAGCTGGACCTGCTGCGCGAGGCGCGCGCCAAAGGGGTGGGAAGGAAATCAGTGGCGCTCGGGCCGGGCGCGGAAAACGTGGAAGCCGATGTGCGGTTGAGCGCTCCGTACGCGGCGCCGCTGCCGGATTGCTATCGCGCTCCGGTGGATGTGATCTTCCCTCAGATGCTGGCTTTCTTCAGTTGCCTGCAACTCGGCCTTCAGCCGGATGCTCCCAGCGCCGCGGGCGTGATCCACCGCGTCGTCCAAGGGGTGCGCGTCTATGGATGAAGCGTGCCGTAGCGCCGGCATCCCGGCGCTCCCCGCCACGCGCAGTGTGCGTGGCGGGGCGGATCACCGGGTCTTTCTTCCTGTTTCTACCAGAAGAACTTGAGCCGCACCTGGATCTGCCGCGGCATCATGTTCTGGGTTGACACCGTCGAGGGGATGACGGCGCCGAAGTTGGAGCTGCTGGGATCGGTGGTGATATCGGTGCGGCCGAAGTAGTTGTGGTTGAGGAAGTTGAAGGCCTCGAACCCGAACTGGAACGAAGTCCGCTCGGTGATCTTCGTCCTCTTCAGGAGTGAAACGTCCATCTGCATGGCGTGGTGCTTTCGGATGTTGCCCGAGCGGTACGGGGTGTAGCGCGGGGCATAGCTGGCGGTCTGCAGCCAGGCATAGCTGCCCCAATTGTTGCTCCAGTCGGCGCCGCAGCCCAGGGCCAGGCTGGCCGGTGTCGGCGAGATCGAGCCGTCGTCAAACTGCCGGAGCACGCACGGGTTCCACTCCCGGACGATGTAGCCCTTCCAGTTGACGTGACCGTCGAAACCGCCGCCGGGCGTCCGAGGATCCTTCAGCATGATCGCGTTGCCGGGCAGAGTCGCGGGCAAGCCTGAGAATGCGTCAACTATGAAGGTCGTCCAGTCCCAGCCGGAAATGAGCCTCTTGGCGATGCCGCGCGCACCCGCACCGAACTTCTGCCCTTCGCCGAACGGCAGGGCCCAAACCGTAGTCAATTTCAGGACTTGCGGCCGGTCCAGGGTGTACGGACCCTGTTGGTACGTGTTGGTGAACCGGTCGTTGAAGCCCCACTCCTCGATCTGCTTGGAGAGCGTGTAGTTGGCAAGCAGGTTGACGCCCTTGCGCGTCCGCCAGTTGTAATTGATCTGGAGTGAGTTGTACTTGATCCACGAGTCGTTCCGGCCATACTGCGGCAGCGTGCCGCTAAACTGCGGGAAGGGCCGGTTCAACTGGTAGTAGTTGATGGTGGTCGCCGTGTAGTAGCTGGTCCCGTTAAAGGCCTCGATGCCCCTGAACGGGTTGGGGTAGGTAGCGTTGCAGGTTGCCGGCCTACCGCCCTCCAGTAGGTTGCACTGCTTGCGCACGTCCAGGGTGGGGTTATTGTAGTCGGCGTTCATGTTCAGGTTGTAGCTGCGGCTGCCGACGTAGGAAACATCGAGCGTCGAACTGGGGGTGGTCTGGTACTGGAATCCCAGCGAGAACTGCCAGACACTTGGGAGCACGAAACCCGAGTCGAACCAGCTCGGGTTTTGCCCGACAAAGGTCGCCGCGCCCAGCGAAGCGCCGGTCGGGACCTGGATGCCGGTGGGGTACGGGTTGGAGAGGATGTTGGCGATGGGGGTGCGGCCGCCGTCCAGTGAGTTCACAATGCTGGTGCTGGTGGTGAACCCGTTGCTCCGGTAGTTATCGTTGTTCGGGTTGGAGGTGTACTCGCCGAAGCCTCCACGAATCACCAGTTTGTTCTTGAGCTGGTAGGCAAAGCCAACCCGCGGCTGAATGTTGTTCTTGTCCCACGGGAACGGGTTGTGGCCCAGGCCGCCCACGCCGGCAAACGTGAGGCCGCCCTTCATGCTAGCCAGTTTCGCGTAAAGTGGCGCCACACTGGCCGGTATTTGCGACCCGAGCGCCGTCACATTGGCCGCTACCGCCGCCGCGATCGGGCTGGCTACTGTCGGGTTGAACGGACCGTTCTGGCGGGCCCATTTCTCGTACGACGGCGAGAGGAAATCCCAGCGCACCCCGAGATTGAGTGTCAGGCGCCGCGTGACTTTCCAGTCGTCGCTGAGGTAGGGAGCAAAGTACCACTGCTTCCACCACGGGAACAGCGGATAGGCGGACGAGCCACCCACGATTCCCAGCAGGAAAGAAGCATAGCCATCGCCGGTGTTGCTATTGGCGCTGGTCCACGCATTCTGGGTCCAGCCGGTGTTTCCGGTGTAATTCAGGATGTTGCCGGTGTTCTGGATTTCGTAGTTGATCTGGCGGACGTCAATGCCGGCCTTGATCGTGTGCGGTCCAGCGACCTTCGTAGCGCTGGCCGACAACTGGTAGGTATCGGTAAAGTTGTTGCTCTGGCTGCGGCCGAGCGACTGGTAGCCGCTGTCGAAATCCCATCGGCCGAAGTACACCGGGCTGGGCAGTTGGCTCAACAGCGACTTCGAGATGCCCAGGGTGGTCAAGTCGAAGCCTTCGTTGGCACGGCCATAACCCTTCTCGATGAACCGGTTGTAGGAAGCACGCGCGTTCAGGATGAAGGTGGGTGAAATGGCGCCCACCCAGTCGGCCACGTACGCGTCGTTGATGCGCTGGAAGGGCTGCTGGCCGGTGGTGCCCGGCTTGTTGTCGATGCCGTTATCGGTTCGATCTTCGGTGCGGTCGTTGGACGCGTGCCGGAAGAAAACGCGGTGCTTGTCGCCGAAGTTCCAGTCGAACTTCATGATCAGGCTGTAAAACTTGTCCTTGTCAAAATAGTCGGGCATGTAAAGGTTGCCGTTCGAATACCGGTATCCCGGGGGCGACGGCCGGTTGGGCGAAGGCATGTACTTGGTAACCGCGGCCGCGATGGGGTTAATCCGAGCCGGCGGAATGATGTTCCCCGGAAAGACCTGGCGAGGGGAAGTGGTATTGCCGCTCGCATCGTAGGTGGCGGTGAGCGGATCGTAAATGGTGATCGCCTGTCCTACCGAGTTGGTCAGCTTGGAGAAGTTGCCCATCCGCATTTCCGCTTCCGGCCAGGAGACGATCAGCGGGTTGGGGGTGCCCTCGCGATAAAGCTCCAGCGCTCCCATGTAGAACAGTTTCACCGGGCCGTCCTTCTTGAGCAGGCCCGGAAATCGCACCGGCCCT
>Ga0315281_10016069_pt1 | contig 10003 bp, 6 predicted proteins | sample YL17G07_0_MG_FD_204540 | JGI IMG/M metagenome (GOLD analysis project Ga0315281, IMG submission 204540) | Sediment microbial communities from Yellowstone Lake, YNP, Wyoming, USA - YL17G07_0 | ecosystem: Environmental > Aquatic > Freshwater > Lake > Sediment | place: USA: Wyoming | collected...
AGATAGCCGTCGCCGTTCATATCCCCCACCGCTACGCTATAGGTATAGTCTGTCCCGGTGCCGAAGCAACGCGCATTCGCCGGCGGGGCGTTGCAATTTACCGCGCCCGTATAAAAGTTCCCCGCCCCGTCGTTGAAGTAGACGACATTCTGTTCAGAGTTCGCGTTTCCGGCGACAATGTCCAGATAGCCATCGCCGTTCATATCCCCCACCGCCACGCTAAAAGTGCTATCGTTTCCTGTGCCGAAGTTGCGCGCGGTGGTGAAGTTGCCCGCGCCATTGTTCAGGTAGACCACATTTTGATTACCATTATTCCCGGTGACGATGTCGAGGTAGCCGTCGCCGTTCAGGTCCCCCACCGCCACGCTTCGGGTGTTGTCTATCCCTGTGCCGAAGTTGCGCGTCGTGAAATTGCTCGCGCCATCGTTCAGGTAGACGATATTTTGAGAACCGGCATACCCGGCGACGATGTCCAGATAGCCGTCGCCGTTCATATCCCCCACCGCCTGGCTTAAGAGCTGACCACCCGTCCCCGTGCCGAAGTTGCGCGCATTGGTGATGCTACCCGCGCCGTCGTTCAGATAGACCACGCTTTGCTGGCTACCGCTGTTTCCTGCGACAATATCCAGACTACCGTCGCCGTTCATATCCCCCACCGCTACGCTAAGGGTATAGTCCGTCCCCGTGCCGAAATTGCGCGCCGTGGTGAAGTTGCCCGCGCCATCGTTCAAGTAGACCACATTCTGCTGACTAACGTTTCCGGCGACGATGTCCAGATAGCCGTCGCCGTTCATATCTCCCACCGCGACACCTGTCGTGTAATCCGTTCCCGTGCCAAAGTTGCGCGTCGTGGTGAAGTCCCCCGTCCCGTCATTCAGATAGACCGCATTCTGAAACGCAAGATAATTATTCCCGGTGACGATATCCAGATAACCGTCGCCGTTCATGTCCCCTACCGCCACGCTCCAGGTAGAGTATGAGTTGAAGTTGCGCGCGGCGGAGAAGTTGCCGGCGCCGTCATTGAGAAAGACTGATCCCAACTGATTGTAGTATCCAACGACGATATCCAAATAGCCATCGCCGTTCAAATCCCCGAGCGCCATGGTCCAGGTGGTATCCGTACTGTTGCCGAGGTTGCGCGCGGTGGTGAAGTGGCCTGCCCCGTCGTTCAGGTAGACCACGTCTTGAGACCCGTTGTTTCCGACAACGATGTCCAGAGAGCCGTCGCCGTTCATATCTCCCACCGCCACGCTGTGGGTATTGGCATACGTCCCCGTGCCGAGGCAACGCACATTCGCAGGCGGGGCGTTGCAATCTACTGCGCCTGAATAAAAGTTTCCCGCCCCGTCGTTCAGGTAAACCACGCTGTATCCATAGTTTCCAACGACGATATCCAGATAGCCGTCGCCGTTCATATCCCCTACCGCCACACTCTTAGTTTGGTCTGTGCTTGAGCCGAAGTTGTGTGTCGTGTTGAAGTTGCCCGCTCCGTCATTCAGATAGACGGCACTCTGGTAACCATCATTCCCCGTGACGATGTCCAGATAGCCGTCACCGTTCATATCCCCCACTGCCACGCTGGACAGGTAGTCCGCCCCGGCGCCGAAAAAACGCTTGCTCCCAAAGGATGGGTCGTCGGCCTGGGCGGGGCGGGCCAAGGCGAGGGCCATGTATACCAGCAAAATGGACCATATCAGACGCACATTCAAAGAACGTGAAATTAGACGGGACATAGCGCCTCCACAAGATAAAAGCCTTCAAGGGTAAATTTAGAGTGACAATCGTAAGGTAAGTAGAGTCTACTCTGGGATATGGTCATAAGCAATATGCCTATCTTACCCCCCAACAAATGTGCGAAGTTGTCGCTAATTGTCGGGAATTGGCCGTTTAGGGCGTCACCACGCTCGCCCCGGCTTGACGAAAGTTTTAGCGATTGAGTTCGCCTGCTATAATTCGCCTCGATGAATCCGCCTGCCGCCAAAACCAGCAACGGCTCTCCTCGCGCCACCCTCCGCCAGCGCCGCTTATATGCCGTCTGGGCCGTGGCCTTCATTCTTCTCGGCCTCGCCCTCCTCGCCCTCAATCTCAGTTTCTCCGGCCCCTTCGCCGCGTTGGCCATGGCCTGGCCCGCGCTCATCATCCTCGCCGGAATCGTCGTGCTGTGGGTCAGCCGCGCGGCGCGCGACTTTGTGCCGCCCGCCTATGCCGTTGGTCGCGGCGAGTGTGAGGCGGCGTGTTTGCAAGTCTCCACTTTTGCCACGGATGTGCGCGTGGGCGCGTTTGTCGGGACCACACAACTCGTGGTCGGGCAGTTCGCCGACCCGGCGGGGCCACGCGTCCGCACGGAGAGCAAGCAGACCCGTCTCGTCCTCGACCAGCGCGCCGCGCCCCCGTTCATCGCGGGTGATTGGACCGCCGACCTCGTCAAAGGTCTCGCCTGGTCATTCGAGTTGCAGACCGTCATCGGCCACTATCTGCTTAACTTGCGCGATCTGACCCTCGGGAGTTTCGCGCTCCGCTCGCTCGCAGGCAACGTGGAGATGACGCTCCCCGCGACGGGGCAGGGCGAACTGGATTTGCGCCTGACCTTTGGCGATGTGACTGTGCGCGCCCCTGAGGGGATGGCCGTTAAAATTCGCGTCTGGCCCGGCCCGCTGGCGAGCGTGCGCCTCGACGATCGACTCTTTATCAAGACCGACAAGAACGAATGGGTCACACCGTATTACTCCTCGGCTCCTAATCGTTACTCGCTTACCATCGCCCTCGGCACGGGAGACCTAACAGTAACGTAACCTCCAACCTCCAACCTCCAACCTCCAACTTCCAACCTCCAACTTCCAACTTCCAATTCTCGCCTTCCCCCCCAACTCCCATTGCCCCCGCGTTCTAAAACCGCATATAATCCTAGTATGTTCACCCGCCTCCGCCGTCTCGTCATTCTCCTCATCCTGGCCGATGGTTTGTCCACCCAGCTCGCGCTCCTCGCCGCTGATTACACTCGGCGCCTCCTCCCGCTCGGCAATACGCTCAGTAAAGATACCACTTACCTCAACCCTATCATTCAACTCATCGCGGCGGCGGTGTTTCTCGTCACCTTTGCCTCTCTGCGAGTCTACGACGTGCGGCGCGACATCCGCCCGGTGGGCGATGCCACCGGCCTCACCCGCGCGGTGGCCGTGGCGACTTTCGTCTTTGCGGGAGCGATCTATTTCACGTTCCGCGACCTCCCCCGGCTTACCGTGATTTACTTTTTGGTGTACGAACTGGCGCTGGTGGCCGTGACGCGCTTTGTCGCGCTGGTGGTCTTGCGCCTCCTGCGGCATCAGGGCCGGCCCCTCAGCCGGGTTCTGCTCGTCGGCGCCGGCGAGGCCGCCGAGGCCGTGGCCAAGGCCGTCAAAGTGCGTCTCGGCGACTCCGTGGAAATTATCGGATGCATTGACGATACGGCGACCGTCGGCCCGCTGGGTCTACCGGTGCTGGGCCGGTTCGCCGAAGCGCCGGAATTGGCGCGCGCGCAAGCGGTGGACGAAGTCATCATCGCGTTGCCCGCCGAGCAATATGCCATCGTCGAGAAGTTGGCTTATGCGCTCCTCACGCAACCCGTGCGGGTGCGGCTGGTGCCGGATTATCTGCGCCTCGTCGTCGTGCAATCCTCGGTTGAGGCGCTGGCGGGCATCCCGCTCATCGGTTTGCGCGAGCCGCGTATCGCCGGGCTGGCCTGGGCCGTCAAGCGCATTTTCGACGTTGTCGTCACGACGATTTTGCTTTTGCTCAGTTGGCCGTTGCTGGCGCTCATCACCCTCGCCATTAAACTCGATTCGCCCGGCCCGGTCATCTTCAAGCAACAGCGCGTCGGCGAAAATGGCCACCTGTTCTGGATGTACAAATTTCGCACGATGGTGACAAATGCCGATATGCGTCAGCCGGAGATCGTCCTTGATGTGGATGGGCGGCAGGTCTACAAAGCCCCCGACGACAAGCGCATCACCGGCCTCGGGCGCCTGCTTCGCCGCGCCAGCCTCGACGAACTGCCGCAGTTCTTCAACGTCATCCGCGGGGATATGAGTCTCGTCGGGCCCCGCCCGGAGATGCAGTTCATCGTCGAGCAATATCAACCGTGGCAACGCCAGCGCCTCGCCGTGCCACCGGGCATCACCGGCTGGTGGCAGGTGAGTGGGCGCAGTGATTTGCCGATGCACCTCAACACGCAATTCGATCTCTACTACATCCGCAACTATTCCCTCTGGCTCGACATCAAAATCCTCTTCAAGACCGTCAAGGTTGTTTTGACTGGGCAAGGGGCATACTAAAATCCCAAACCCTCGCAGATCCCCGAAGCCAAGCGAAGGGGACAAACTCCAAATCCCAAATCTCGAACTTTCGCGCCTCCTTGACGGCATTCAAGCTTAACCGCGAAGTGCGCGAAGAACCCCCAACAAAAACCTTTGCGTTCTTGGCAACGGTTGCGTTTCTGCTTGTCCCTGTGAATTTCCTCCGCCCCGCGCCGTTAGTGTTATCATTCTTCCGCCATGCGCCAACTTCATTTTGCCCCAGCCGCCGCGCGCGTCGGGTTCGGCCTCGCTATTTGTTATCTCTTGTGGCTGGGGAGCGCGTACTTCGGCCTGGTGCTGTTTCCGTTGAATGTGCTGTCCCTGGGGCTGATGCTCGTCGGCTTGGGCGCGTGGTTCGCGTGGCGCGTGAAGCGCGGGCGCGGGTTCGCGCAGACCCCACTCGATGGGGCGCTCCTCCTCGGCCTGGGCGCGGCGGCCCTCAGCGCCGTTTTTTCCATTGACCCCGGACGAAGCGCCGGGATGACCTGGCTCGGCGCGGTGTGGGTGGGCGTCTACTGGGTCATCGCCGATGCCCTCGCCGAAGGCCTCCCGCGTCCACTTCTCGCCCGCGCCATTTATCTCGCGGGCTGGCTGGTCATCCTCATCGGCATTGTGCAGGTCTTCAACTTCTGGCGCGGCTGGCTCGCGCTCGGCCTCCTGCCGCCGGTTTCCTATCGCGTCGCTGCGCCCAACCCCACCGCCAACGGCCTCAACTTCATCTGGCCCCTCCTGCTTGCCGAAATTTTCGAGACTGATAAACGCTGGCTCAAATTCGTGATGGGCGTGATGCTTTTCAGCGTAGCGGTGACGATACTTTACACCTCCTCGCGCGGCGGCTGGCTGGGGATGGGCGTGGGGATCGTGATTTTTGCTTTACTCAAAGGCGAGACCCTGCGGAGACTGGCCCGCCGGGTGTGGGTGAATCCGCTCGTCCGCGTGGCCCTGAGCCTCGTCGCGTTGGGCCTCGCCTTCGGGGTCATCGCCCTCGCCGTGCGGCAGATGCGTCACGCGACACATGGCGCGACGCTGGAGCAGGCGCGCGGCGCGTATTGGGATACCGCGTGGCAAACTTTTCTGCGCCAGCCACTCACCGGGCAAGGCTTGTTTACTTATGGCTCGGCGTTCCTGCCCGTGTGGCCCGTCCCGCCGACGGGCCTTTACAATCAAGCGCATGGCGTGATTCACAATCTACTGGCCGAGACAGGTCTCATCGGCTTCGCCGCCGCCGTCTTTCTGCTCATCACTTTTCTGCGCGCGCTCAAGTGGCCGCAAGATGCGTGGCAGGTCGCCGCGCTCGCGGCATTGGGTACGGCCTTAGGGCATAGCTTGTTTGAGACTCCGTACGTCAGCCCTTCAACACTCGTGCTAGCCGCGCTCATGGCCGCCTTGCTCATGCCCGCCACCAAGCGCGGTTGGCGCAACGGAGTATTGCTGATTCCGGTGGCCGTGATCGGCGTGTGGGCGGTGTGGGCCTATGCGCCATTGCATCGCGGCATTGAACTGGGCAACAACGGGGATTGGCCCGCCGCGCAACCGCAGTTGGCCGAAGCTGTGCGGCGCGATCCGCTCTCGACGTTTGCGAAATTCCAAGCCGCGTACGCCGCGCAACGCGTGGGCGACTCCCAGCGCGCCGTCGAATTATATCGAGCCGCACTCCCGCACGAGCCGGGCTACTCAATTAATTGGGCCAACTTCGCCGCCGCGCAATGGGCGAATGGTGATCACGCGGGCGCGCTCGCGTCGTTGGCACAGGCCCACGTCCTCGCGCCCCCCGCGGAAGTTTATCGTTACACGGAAAGTTTATGGCGCAATCAACCCGCCGCGCCCGCCGTTTTATCTGCCGACGAACTGCTCGACGTGCGTATCGCGCAAGCCATAGGCGGGCGCCTGGCTCCGGCGGAATTGCAAGCCGATGGGGAACGCTTGCGCGCAGTGTTCACGCGAGGCGCGGCGACTTCCGCGCAAGTACTGCAATTGGCCGAGATTGAATTATTGCAAGGGAATACCGACCGGGCGCAGTATCTTTCACACTATGCGCGGGCGACGCAGGACTTCGACTCAGCCGCCATGCGTTTGATGAGCGGCGACCTCGCGGCGGCGGCCGGGGATACCGAAACGGCGGCGCGCTGGTATGCCGAAGCCTGGGCGGCTTATCCGCCACCCGATTACTATGGCCCCGGTTTCGACTATGCGTGGTTGCTCTTTGTGCGCGAGAGTTTGCAAGCCAGTCTCGCGCCGGGGTTGACGTGGCCGCCGTATCCCCGGGCCCTCGTCGAGCGGTGGCGCACCCTCGTCGAGTGGCAGAAGCAGTTAGGGCAAACGGAGGCCGCGCGGGCGGTGGAAGCATCGCTCGCGGCGCGCAGTGAATGGGGCCAATGAATCGCTCCCGTCTTGCTTCAATCCTTTTCGTCTCCGCCCTCGCCGTCATCGCCGTCACCGCCGTCATCGCCGTCGCCATTTATCTGCCTTATGGCGTGGATTGGCATCTCACGTTCCGCCCGGCCGCGCTGGCAGTGTTTGCGGGGAAGTCGCCGTACTCGGTGGATATTTTTGGACTCGCCCCGTGGGGCTTGTTGCCGCTCCTGCCGTTAGCCCTGCTCCCCGAGAGCCTGGGGCGCGCGATTTTGTTTGTCGGCGGCCTCGCGGCCTACGCCCTCGCGGCCCGGCGGTTGGGCGCGAAACCGCTGGCCCTCGGCGCGTTTTTGCTCTCGCCGGTGGTCGTGCATGGTCTGCTCAACTCCAACGTGGATTGGATGCCTCTGCTTGGCTTCACCCTGCCGCCGCAGATCGGATTGTTCTTCATTACCGTGAAGCCGCAAGTAGGTTCGGGCGTGGCGTTGTTTTGGCTGGTCGAAGCGTGGCGCAAAGGCGGGTGGCGCGAAGCCGGGCGCGTGTTCTGGCCTATTGCGCTCGCCACGCTGTTATCGTTTGCGCTGTTCGGCTTTTGGCCTGCGAGTGCGCTGTACGTTTTTGCCTCGTCGCAGACGTGGAACGCGAGCCTCTGGCCGGTGAGCCTCCCGGTGGGACTCGTGTTGCTCGTCACCGCTCTGCGCCAACGCGAAGCGCGTTACGCGATGGCGGCTGGGCCGTGCCTCTCGCCCTACGTCCTTTTTCACGCGTGGGTGGGCGCGCTCGCCGCTCTCGCCCCGGCCACAGCAGAGATGCTCGCCGCCGTCGCCGGTTTGTGGTTATTAATCATCATTCGCGCGCTTGGCAACGGTTAATATTGTTTTAGGGTGCGGCCCGTCGCTCCCAGACCAGCATCCCGTCACTGCCATAAAGGTCAGTAGTAATTTTTTCGACCAACTCGTATTCCGCTAAGAACTGCGGGTCAACGAACAAGCCTTTGCGCCCGTAGATTTCGAGTTCCACTACGTAGTCGGGCTGGCGGTCAGTGATAAGTTTAGGCGGGACAGCGTACACGTCCATCGCATAGAGCGCCGGGTCGAGCGGGAAGTAGGCTGAGGCTTCGGGCGATATGAGGCCGACAGTGTCGAGGATGCGCGCGTTGGAGTAGTAACCGAGCGCGCCCACGTCCCCGGCGGCGACGACGGTTGGCGGCGTGACTCGCGCCGCGAGATCGCGCCCCACTTGCGCGTAGAGCAGTTCGAGTTTCACCCACGCCATCTCGGGGGCAGGGCGGTCGGGGCCATGATCGGGATGCAAGACCCAGGCGTGAAGGGAGAGAAGAAGGAAGAAGAGGAAAGGAAGAAGGAAGAAGGATGAAGGATGAAGCGTGAAGCGTGAAGCGTGGCGCGAATTGGGTATTCTTGAGACTAGATCGCTTGAAACTTTGTGAAGGCCCGTGAGGATAAGCAAAAAGTAAAAGGGCAGTGGCGGGGCGAGATACCAGCGAAAGATGAGCGGGTTGGCGATGACAAAGGTAATAAAGTAGAGCAGGGGATAAAGAACGATGGGCCACGCGCGCGCATCGTGGCGGAGCATATACAACGCGCCGATGACGGATAAACCGAGGTAGGCAATCAGAAAGCCGACGAGCGCGTAAAAATTGGGAAAGGCCATCTGCTCGAAGAACGGCGTGGCATAGTTCTGCAACAGACGCAATAACGCGCCGCCCGGTTGGACGCGATAGGCCAGCGATTTCGCCGCGATGGAATGCGTGAGCGGCGAGCCGAAGTAGAGCGTGGCGAAGATGACCCACGGTATAAGCGGGGTAAGGCAGAGGCTTGCTTCAACTAACGGGAATTTTTTCTCTCGCCCGCGCCGCCAGAGCAAATCCAGAATCAGCGGCCCGACGAAGAGCGCGCCATCCGGGCGGGTGAGCAACAACAGCCCGGCGGTCAGCGCGGCCCAGCGGGTACGGCCACTCAGATAGAGTTCGGCGGTCCCTACGAGCAACAGGATGAACACCGAGGTCTCCATCCCGCCAATCGCAAATGTCACGCTCATCGGCGCGATGGCCCACAGCAGGCTGGCGCATAATCCCACGAGACGTTGCCCGCTCAGTCTTTCGCCGAGCCGCGCGAGGATGAGGCAAGTGAGCACATCGGCGAAGGCGTTGACGAGCAAGGCCAGTTCCGGATAGTTGCCGGAACGGGTGAGGCCGCCGAGCGCGGCCATGAGCAATGTGTAAAGCGGTGTGGTCGTGCCGAAGACGCGCTCGCCGGGGTTGTAGACGAGGCCCACCCCCGCGAGCAGGTTGCGCGCGTAACGGAAGGTAATGAAGGCGTCGTCTATCGAGCGCGGGCCGGGGACGAGGCGCGCCGCGAGGGCGATGAGGGCGATGAGATAAGGCCAATAGGCGCGGCGAGTTGGCATACGTGAGATTATAGAGGCGAGACAGGAGGCAGACAATTGAGCGATGTATGACGTTTTGACTTTTTTTCGCCCGTGGGGAGAAGCCTTGTGGCATGGTCAATATACTCCGCAATATCCGTTGCCGATGGTCGGCTTTTTTGCTTTCCTGGCGTTGCTCCCGCCGCCAGTGGCTGTCGGATTGGTCTTTGCGCTGAATTTGATTTTATTCGTGGTTCTATTTAAGCGCAAAGCCGCGGGGTGGCTTTTCTATGTCCCAGTTTTGATGATTTTCAACGAGGGGCAATTGGAGTTTATTTTCTTCTGGCTCATTCTCACGGGCACTCCGGCGGCGCTGGCGTTGGCCACGCTCAAACCGCAATTGTTTATCTTTGCGTTACCTAAATTGGCCGCAGATCGCAAACTATGGCCCAAGTTTCTGTTGTGGCTGGCCGTGTTGTACTTGCCCATCACGCTTATCCGGCCGACGTGGATCGCCGAATGGCTAAATAACGTGCGGGGGGAAGGGCGTTTGAGCAATAATGATTCCGCCTCGCTCTGGTCTCTGTTGCCTTTCCATCCCCCGACAATTTTCTATGTGTTTGTTTTAGGCGTGTTGGCTGTTGTCATCATTAAGCGCCCGGATTGGAAAGGGGTGTTGGCCGCGTTTTACCCCGTTATGCGTCCATACGATTACTTACTGGCGACCGGGACGGAGGCGAGCGCGTGGCTCATTCCGCTTTCGTGGGTGTGTGTCATATGGGGTTATCACTGGACGGTTAACCCGTGGCCCTTTGCTTTTCTAGGGATTGCGACGACGGCGCTGGCGAAATTGAAATGGCCTGCGCGGCCTCCGCCTCCAGACTTTGGGCCTTGACCCGCGCGCCCCCGCGCGCCCCCTCGCGTTTGAGTTTCAC
>Ga0315281_10016070_pt1 | contig 10003 bp, 12 predicted proteins | sample YL17G07_0_MG_FD_204540 | JGI IMG/M metagenome (GOLD analysis project Ga0315281, IMG submission 204540) | Sediment microbial communities from Yellowstone Lake, YNP, Wyoming, USA - YL17G07_0 | ecosystem: Environmental > Aquatic > Freshwater > Lake > Sediment | place: USA: Wyoming | collected...
GTGTTCGCGGCAACTCGTATTCCATCAGAGTCAGTAAGGTTGCTGTAATTCCATTTTTCTATTTGATTTCCGAGGAGTCTGGTGTTAGACATCTCACCTGATAAAGTGGAAGCGTCAAGATAAATGCCATCTTTGCCATTATTTTGAAGCGTGGATCCTTCTATTAATGTTTTATCCACCCCTTTGAGGTAGATTCCATAGCCATCTTTGAAGCCGCTAGCCCATCCGCCCGTAAAGTGTAGTCCTGCAACGAAGCCGCCGTTCTCGTTGCTTATACGCATCCCGTCAGCTGACGCAAAACTTGATGTTATCGCGAAATCGAACGCTACATTTACCATCCACAACCACTGAACTATAGCGCTTGTAACAGGGTCAGCAAGCAAGCCGTATTTATGATCCAGAAAATCGGAATCGCTTATCCAAACTCCGCCTGTTGCTGTTATGTGTACACCCGCGCCAACGCTATTAAAACCTCCCGGACTACTTATGACATTATCAAGGTAAGTATCATTGGCTCCAATGATGCGTACCATATCATTCAGTATCTTTGTCGCTCGGCAACGATGAATCATTGTGCCGTAAGCAGTTCCGTTTACTATGCCATCATAAACGTTGGATATGTCTAGATTGCGTAGAATTACATCGTAAATACTAACTGTTGGGTCAACATTTATTCCAACGCTACCTAAAATGGGTGTTCCAGTTCCCGTCAGACCTATCTTTGCTACCTGTGTGTTGCTCGCCATGACACTCACGATTTTTTGATTTGCATTAGTTGCTTGTATGTTGGTAGCTAGTCCAGTGCCTTCTAGTCCGACGTTTGGTTTGTTTAAGGTGATGGGAACGTCCGTTGGAAATTGGCCGTCAATAAGTGAAACGAGTCCACCCGGATTTACAAGATTAATGTAACTAGAAAGAAAAGCGCCATACCATCGGCGAACCTTAAATGTTTCTTTTGGAAAACCCAGACCTTTCCGAAGTTTCAAATATCCATAAAACCCTCGGCTCAAGAATTCTCTGATGAATAATTGTGAGCGAGCTTCTTTCTGTGAAGTTTGAAATTCTGTACTTTCTCCAACTTTACATATGGCTTTTTGAATATCCTCTCCCGTCACCCCATTATCACGAGCCTGAAATATTCTCTGCAAAGCTTTTATGCCTAAGTCCTTCCTGGAGTAAACAGTGAGATCTTCCTGTTCTCGACGTTGACCTTGCCGCATTTTTTCCATTATGAGGTCTCTGTACTTTTCTATTTCATCATTTTCTTGCGAAGTGTTCGCCATCCTTTTCTTTATTCTAGTGCATCTAGAGCGGCTTGTATGACTGCAGCTACATCGAGGCTAGGACCAAAGTCTGATCTCCCTGTTTTGCCGTTAATTGCTACATACTCCTCGCTTTTGGAATAAGGATCGGTGTTTATCACATATGTCGCTGATTTTTGTGGAGATGTGTATTTCTTAATCACATCCCATATTGTTGGATCAACGAGTGGTGGGGGGACGTTGACATAACGATTTATGGAGTATCAACTCCTATATTCTCTATGCAACCACCTAAACCGTCAGGTATGAATGAGACGTCCGGGACGTTTACATTGGTGAAAGTATAACTGAAAGATAGTATACCAGCTTCTATGGTGCCTTGAGCGTAGAAATCATTGATTCCGAAACTCACACCTTTTGGCACTCCGATGTATGCGTCTTTCGTTGAGTCATAGAATAATGAGCCGAGATTTGCGTACAGAGTGCTTAATTGAGGAGAATCAATAGTGATAGGAGAATGCCCGTTTCTTAATGCGGTCGTTAAAATCCATGGGCACGCGACAACACTTGCATAAGCCGAAGCTAAAGTTAGATTGATTGTTATCGTATGGCTTGAGCCTACGGTGAGGGGGACAAACAGTTTGTAACAATATATCCCAAACGCATCAGTTCCACCATTTTCGTCTGGTGTGGTTATTGTCGTGCCATCAACCTGCACTGATAATCCTGAACCCCATGCCTTATCACATGTTATCGTTAAAGCGTAAACTGCTTGTTTCAGTGCACCGAGGGGAGTAACTCTCGCGTTTATTGTGAGAGAAATATCCGTTGAGGCCGCCGTATAATGCTGAAATGCAGAAGTCGCCAAGTCATTAAAACTTGTGATGCCTACAGAAAAACCATATTGATGAACAGATAATATTTCTCCCACGACCGCGAGAGTTGCGAAGTTATCTGTAGCTCCATAAAGAGAGACATCATACGTGCCCGCGTTAAGCCAAACAATGCATCCTAACGTATCTTTTTTCCATGCGGTAATCGGTGGGGAACTAAGAATTGAAATATGCTTTCCCGCTATTGCGTTTCCACCTACTTTGAGCACGAAATAAGCGTCCGCTGTAGGATTGGGGTCAGCAATCGTAGAAAGCTCTATTCCTGCCGAGAAGTAAACAAGTCTGCCACCTGAGGGAACCACAATGTTTCCATAATCATGAATAAGAAAAAGGGTGCCACTATTCGTGGAATATACTTCCTTATTTGTAAGCAGATTTTGCTCACTAGTTAAGATTCTTTCCTGTTCAGCCAATAACATGTTTTACTTCTCTTTTTGTTTATGTTGTGAACGTGATTCTCTTTCTGAGAGGATTATTCATGCTCGTTGGCGTCATTATCACATTTTGAAGGTTTTGGCGAATCAACCTTACGGCGAGTTTCGCGGTCGCCATATCAGCGTTTCCCTCCACATTTACGAGCGGAGAGTTTATGTTTATCGTCACTGAGGGCGTCATGTGACTCAAGGGAATGACTGCTTCAGGACCTGCTTCACCGATCAAAGCGAGCGTGGGTCTTGTCACAATGCCGCCCTGCGCCATGCCGATCATCGCCTTAATCCCGGCGATACCCGCTCCAACCGCCGCCAAGATTATTGGCACGGCAATACCCAAAGTTACGGTTCCTTGGAATGCCATCCACGCAACTGTGGCAATCACTATGGCTGCAGCCGCCGCCATTATTGGCGCGACAATACCACGGATACTTGCAGGCAATGCGTCTAAGACAGTGCTAAAAATTATGAACGATCCGGCAAGTGCCGCAACACTTACCAACGCTGTCGATGCGCTTATACCCACACCAGATATTCCCTCAGAAACTTTATGAATCATGGAGGGTAAGTCTCCCCATATTTTGCCTAGACTAGTCAGCATCGTAATCATTGATGGAATGATTGTGACTGCCGCGCTCATCATTGCTTGGTTTACATTGCCTTGTGCAAGGTTGGCTCTTTCACATGCAACCTCATATCGTTCCTGCGCCAGTTTCAAATCTCCAGAGGCTAAAGTTGCCTCTTGACTGTCAACGCCGAACTTTTCGACTGTAGCATTATATTTTCTTTGGGCATCTTCAACAGCGTTTGCAGTGGTTTTCACAGCCAAGTTTGCCCTGTCGAGGGCTACCTGCGCGGTTTCAACTCTATCTATGGCATTGTAGAGTGCGAGGCCGCTTGTGGCCACGTTGTTGAATGCTAAAGCGACGTCTTTGCTGCTTTTCTCCACTTTAATGTTTGCATCTTTCATTTTGCCGAGGCTAGTGTCAGCTGTCGTGGCAACGCCTTTGATCGTGTCGCTTGCCTTGTCAACGGCTTTAAGCAGAATAGTGATGTCGGTGCTCAATTCAACGTTTCCTGCTTATTTGCTTGTACCAAAAGTTTGTCCAGGACATGAGAAACTGAAGTTGAAAAGGAGTCAACGATTCAATGTAGTCTAGGGTGTAGCCGTATTCATGTGCTATTAAGCCGAGGATTTGGGCGTCTTCGTTTTGGCTGATCCAGGCGTCGATGTCTGAGGGAGATGGAAAAAATTTTCGGGGCTCGCAATCAATTCGCAGAGGCGCGTGATTTCTTCAGGGGGAAAGTCATCTAGGTCAGTTTCGCTCTTCAATTCGGGGTATGCTTTGTGCAAGAGCAGAAAGATCGTTTTGCGCGTACGTTCCCATTCATCGGGGAGTTTATTGAGTTCCCAGAAGTCTTTCGCTGCCAATACGGTGTATTTCAGCTCTCCCAGAACAGGATCCTTAATGATTTTGATTGTCCTTGCCTTTTCCAGAATCCGTCTCGGATCAAATTTTTTGGCTATCTCTCGCTCCGCTGCCTCTTCCTTTTCGAACAGTTCACGCCCTACCTCTGCAGGACGTTTGCATGGTTTGTTTTCAGACAACCTTTTCAGGGCTCCTAATAGACGCCGAGACTTAGGCTTGCAGCTTCGCCGCTTCCGTCTTCGATAACTATTCCTGCTTGCTCGTCGCGCCAGCCATGATGAAAGATTATGGCGTTCGAAAGCGTGTATTTTGGTTGTCCAGCTGGAGTGCAGTTTGCAGGACCCAGCAGAATCGTCATTTTCGTTCCTGCCAAAACCAGGGCCGCATATGTTGTGTCGATGAACATTTTTTGGAAACTGAATTTGATGGTTTTGTTGCCGCTTTCCAGGACCGCGGGGATATCGCTTGTGAATTTGTAGTCTTTAATCACGTCTGCATCGAGGTCGAAGGTTACGCCTTTGATGTAGCCTGCTTCAGTTCCGTTTATGGTTATGCTTCCGTTTCTACCTATCGCGGGAGTTGTGTTTACCATTTCATTTTCACCTTTTTTCTTGCTTTGCGCAGAACCGATCAAAGTCGATTCTGATTCGCACCAAGTTTGAAAGATGCGCTGTAAGCATCATGTCAAGAAACTCGCTTTTGTAAAGTTGAAAATGTGATTCGGGAATACTCTTGAAGTTGAGTTCCCATTGACTCGCATATTCACGGGTGAATTCATCCATGGAGAGACTCTTTAGGGCCCGTTCATACTCTTCATGCACGGTGACGAAGGCAAGGCCAATCCAAGCCCGGTAATACCGGTCGTTTTCGCCCACGTACAACAGGATTTTCCGTGTTGCCGACAGAAACGTGAGGAAATTGCGGTCCTCGAGGCCGCCTAAAGTTTGATGAGGCACATCGTCGAAGCGGCCGCCCCACACTTCCAGGCAGTAAGCGTTAAACAAGTGTTGGAAGACGTGTTTGGCCATGCGCGTCTGAGGAAAAGTGGCCGTGGGCTCAGGCACGAGTTTGTCGATGACGCGCATACACAGATTGATCAGTCTCTTCAGCAGGTGCTCTTTCAATTCCTTATGCAAAACGAGCCCTTCAAGGACTGAACAGGACTATTGCAGAAAAGCGCACGACCCCCCCATAGTAGAGTTTGCCCTGGGTCCGGATCTCGCCGGGACTGAAGAAAATAGGGTTAACATCCTTCACGGTCCCATTTAAAGTGGAGTCGGCTATGATTGCGTCCATCACGTCGCTCATGGGAGAGATTATGTCTGCAAACCAGTCGGAGGGCTCGGTTTCACGAATCATCACTATAACTGAAAATGTGACATGGTTTTCAAGCATGGTGCCGAGGGCTGCCAATGCGATGTCTGTGGGCTCCGGGTTGATTGTGGCCATAGGCAACTCAGTGACTTTGAACTGTTCGCCGAGGACTACACGCTTGATTGAGGAGACCGCCTCGAGATCCGTTTTCACCCGGTCAAAAAGGGCCTTGTAACTGGTATAGAATTTGTTGGTCATGGTCTAATCTCCCCGCAATATTCCCAACATCCGACTTTGCATTCACATTCCTGGCACTTCTTCACACCTGTGGAATCTTTGAAGTAACAAGAGTGTCCAGCGAAATAGATTGTAGTCATTATTTGATTTCGTCCCTGGCTATTTCATTCCACAATTCCGGAAGTTTCTGCCGGGTCGCTTCAGCTGTTTCCCTTACGAACGGTTGCGCTCGAGTACCCGGATGATGCACTAGATGAGTGAAAACGATTTTGCCCTCAACTTCAAACCGCAAAACGGAGGCGTAGACCGGATGGATCTCATGAGGCGCCGTGCCATACTCAACGTAAATGGCATAGGGCACGGTAGGACCGATAGTTGCTTCGAGGCCTCTCACATCTTTCCGTATACTTCCCAACATTCTTGCAGTTTTCACCGGCGCCTTGGCCGACATCAATGCATAAGCGTATTCTGCAGCGTTCTTCACGAGCAGCGGCAACAGTTTGTCGTCAACCTGGTCGGCTAAGAGTTGGATGTCTAAGCCGCGCTGCTGCACCTCGATTGAGATGCTCATCCACAAGCGACCATTTTGCGAATGAAAGGCGTAAGCATCACTTGAAGTTCTCGTGTGAAGACGTCTGGAAAAATGACTTTCAAACTGAAGTCGTCGATGCGGCTTACTGGGTTGACTTTTCGCTGCAGGATCTCCTGGAGGCTGTTGGTGCAGATCTGAATGCACACATGTTTGACAGCGGTAGGAACCGAGGCGTATCCCGCAGTGTAGCTTACTCTCACGCTTTGTTCTGGGATTGCAGGGGTCTTGTTGACGAGCATGAGCTGCCCAGTGTCTAGGTTGAGGATGTAGTCGATTGAGGCGAGTGTTACCCAGTTTGGCGCTGTTCCGTAGCCTTGATCGTTATATTCGACTTTTGAAATCGTTACAATGGGGTAATACCGGAGGTCTATCCAGGGATACTTGTAGTCGTAGAGTTGGCTTGTGAAGGCTTTTCCTGCCGCATCAAAGAACCCTATGGGTGCGTTGCAATAGTTTTCTATCAAACCTTGAGCTTGCAAGATTAAACTATCAAGGAAAGTGTTGAAGGCTGTTTCGTTGGCGTAGCCGAGATCTTCATAGGTGATTTTGTTGAAGGCTTTAATTTCGTCTTTTGTGCAATAAACCGTTTGGCTTCACCTCACTCGTAGACGTCGCGGAATTTGATTTCAAACTCGGCTTTTGTGGGGAAGGTCATGACTTTGCCGTCTGCAAAGGTAATTTCGAATTCTGCCTCGTAAACCACGTAGCCGTCAGCCTCTAGGGTGACGTCTGTGTCTCCTACAATCCAGTCATAACGGACCTGGCCACTGGTTGCGGGCGATACGATTGTTGCGGATGCGTTAACCTTGACTGTGGAGTCTTTTTTCATGTGGAATTTGGCTGTGCACCCTGTTAGGTCCACAGTCGTCCCATCTGAGTATTTCAAGGCGGCTAATACTGAGGGTTTGCGGTCGCCTTTGACCATTTCAAAAGTTGTTTTAGTCAAGAGTTACGGCTCCCAGGTTTCCTTCAAGATTTACGTTGCCAATATTGACTTCGAGAGTGATGGATCGTGTTATGATGTCGGTTGCGGTCGTGATTTGGGGGATGCTATGTGTATAATGGGGGGAGAGGGTTTCATCAGAGGAGGCGTTGATTATTTGAGTTGGCGCCGCCTCGTTTCGGCTCGGCCTCGAACTTGCAAGGCTCATCTTAGTATCACTACATTGAACGTTTTGTTTTCTGATACGATCGTGCCGAAATGAAGAATGAAAGTTGTTGCAGTCGGTGTGTCTGCCCAGGCGCCGTATCCCTGGGGATCTCCCTGGAAGGTCGGGATTATTTTGTCAACGGTTGGTGCATATCCGAGGGCGTGCGTGACCGTGACGGTTTCAGCGCCTGCTAGAATTGTTGCTGTGCCTCTCCAGGCGACCGCATTAGTTTTGCTAGGCCTCACTTGAACCATAATCTTATGCTCCCAGGTCTCTCTCGAGGTGACGGTAAGCGATCGTTCTCGTTGCTGTCACGTCTGTTGAGCATTGAATCGTTACTTTGCAGTAGCCGTGAACTAGGTTGATTTCGATGCTTGGATACTCGTTTTCCTGTCCGACCACGTATTCGGCGTAGGCTGAGGGTTTGTCGCTGTAGTTTGCGCCGTCAATTTTGTTGTAGACTCGGATTTTGACTGTTCCGCCCTCGGTTGCTGTTTCCAAGGTGTCAAGGTCAAAGAAGACTGAAAGCGCATAGATGCCTGCCTTCGCAATTTCAACGACTTGCGTTTCCGTCTTGTCATTGACAGTTGTGATGTCATGCGTCAAGTTCCCCGCGTCAACAGCATTCTCAACTTTCCCCTCAACATCAGCAGTGGAAATGTTGTTGAGAGCTGTAAGAGTGCTTTGAAGTGCCACTGCGCCAGCAGAAAGATTGTCAAGATAACCTGCACGAGTTGCCGAAAGTCTCGTCAGGAGAGTAGTATGATCTGTGAGGAGAACGACATGATCAGCGAGAAGTGTGTTGATCGCGTCTTTAATTGCCTTCAGAGTTTCAGTTGACCATCCCGCGCCCTTCATTGCCGTTAGTGTAGCTTCGAGGGCCACGGCCCCGACACTCAGATTATCCAAGTATCCTGCACGGAGGGCAGATAATCGCGCGAGCAAAGTATCGACGTCTGCAGGAAGATTTGCCGCGCCTAATTCTCCAAGTCTTACATCAGTGCAGATAGAGGCTAAAGCCACGGCGCCGCCGCTGAGATTATCAAGATATCCTGCACGGGCAGCGGATAAGCGAGAGAGGACCGTTGCCATGTCGGCGTTGAGTGCTATGGCGCCTCCTGAAAGATTGTCTAGGTAGCCTGCTCTTGTTGCAGTAAGGCGAGCCAGTAGTGCGTCAAGGTCTGTATTCAGTGCAGCGAGTCCATAGGTGCCGTTTGCGAGGAGAGCTTCATTGCCGAGTCCGACTGGAAAGGCTAAGCCGCCATACTGCTCGGGACTTGTGCATGAAAACTTGATTGCCCAAACACCCGCTGTGTCAGGGGTGAACTGGGCGTAGTAGAGTCCGCCTGCAATTTCCGTGACTGCTGGCGTGTTGAATTGGGTGAAAGTTTCGTCGTAGACGATGGCGGTGACGGTTTTGCCTGTTGCAGGCTTACCAGTTGAAGGATCAATTAAGAAGAAAATAGAAGAGATGACTTCGTTTATGGCATACATCTTTCAATTTTCCCCATGAAGTGTTTCAGGGAGTATTGTAGAATTGACCGCCGTTCAGTCGATCTTCCCAAACGTCAAAATTGCCGTCTGCAGTAGCTCCGCCATAATACTTTTCGCCAGTCCCACCGTAACTCGGGTTCAGAAGCAAACCACTCCCAGAATCATCATAAAATCCTAGATCATTTAATCCGCCTTCAACAGTGCATGCAGTCGCAACCATCTTGGAAACGTACGGACCAGTATATGTTGTGCTTGTTGGGCAACCGAAAAATCCCACTTCTGAATCTTCATACACGTGGCATCTGTCAAGTTCCAGCCATGAACTTGCAACGTTGACTCCACTGTAACCGTACCATGTGATATTTACTTTTCCAGTCACGAAACCATAGTCAACAGTGAAGGCTTCACAACCTTCTAGCAATACGTGACTTGTTCCGCTTATGCTGAATCCAATGCTGAATTGATAGGCTTGACAATTTATGAGCGTGTGTGCATTCGCGTAAGGACCGAAAATTCTTATTCCCTCTGAACCCGAAGGTTTAGAGGTTTCAGAAGCGACCTTGATGTTAATCAGGTACAGTTCTGAAGTCCAACTAGCATCTAAAGCTCCCTTCAATGTTGCACTATCACAGTAAATTGCTATATTTTCCATACGCAATTGATTGTTACTGCCGTCGCTATGTGTGCCATTAATTTGTACTGTCTTCATCGCCCAATCAGTCCCATTGTAATGCAAGACCGTTCCGACAGTTGCTGTCCCTATGTTGCCAACATCAAGGGTAGTGTCGCCTACAATTGCAGATACTTGTGGAAGAACAATCGTGTTCCAAAGATCGTAATGTCCAGATTTGATGTAAACTTGCCCTGAAGCATTTCCAAGCGCAAACGATATGACTTGGCTTGCGTTTGTGCTGTAATATTCAAGCCTTCCCGCCCTGTCGTCTGAACCGTTAATTATGCAGTAATAGGAGCCATGGGCACTGATGATGTAGCTTGCAGTTTTCACCATCGCCGAAATCGTGCTGTTCACAGGGATGTTTAAGGTTTCATTAAGTAGTTGCTGTTGACTTTCGAGGTAGTCGAGGCGCGCCTGCAATTCTAGGCTGATGTTCCATTGGACGCCTTGACTGGCTGTGTAACCAATAGCAAGAATCATGCCAATTATGAGTAGTCCTGCTACAACCTTCTTTTTGAAACTA
>Ga0315281_10016071_pt1 | contig 10003 bp, 7 predicted proteins | sample YL17G07_0_MG_FD_204540 | JGI IMG/M metagenome (GOLD analysis project Ga0315281, IMG submission 204540) | Sediment microbial communities from Yellowstone Lake, YNP, Wyoming, USA - YL17G07_0 | ecosystem: Environmental > Aquatic > Freshwater > Lake > Sediment | place: USA: Wyoming | collected...
AGAGTCGAACTCCCATCTTGTCCTTGGCAAGGACACATAATAAGCCGCTATACGATACCCGCTCGTTTTTTGATTCTCGTCCGATTGCGATTCGTACCCGATTTAGTGAGAAAGAATATAACAAATATCCTCATCCCTCGCAAGCATCCCGCTCAATACTTAACTTCGTATATACGCAGATAAGTATTGTCTATTTTAGTGGGATTTCTTTTGCTTCAAATATTTTGACCCACCGTTTAATTTTTAGACGTCCGATTAAATGTGTTAGGTCATGACGTACGTCTTTATTGGTGACCCAGACGCTTCGTTGACTGAAGGAAAAACCGGATCGCTCCAGGGTTCGGCGGAAATGGTCGCGGGAAGTATTTGCTCTGATTGGAAAATCAAAAGTCACGATGACCTTCTTTTTATCCGTAAGCATTTCCGTGGTTCGGGCGATGATGAGCTGTAATGCAGCAATCCTTCCATCTTTGGTTAACTTCCAAATTACCTTGTCATTGATTTTTTTCTCCTCAATCCAACCGTTCTGCTTCATTCGGCGTAATATGGCTCTTCGTCGATATTCCTCGATTTCCTCCAGATACGCGCGGGCTTCCTTCACACTCATTCTATAGGTGAGTGATTGGTGCGCTTTTGCAAATAGGACATCGTCATACCAATCGAAGATTGCTAGTAGCACTTTCCCCGTCTGAGTCAGGGTATTATTTGCGATATGTCTGATCGTTTTCGCGTGCTTTACAAACATATCTGCGTATATGCGAAGATAAGGATTATTGGGGGACAAAGAATGGGCGCGGCTGATCGGGCCGGCCCAAACTTTGGGGTGTGTCTCTGCGGCGTTGTGCGGGGCGTTCTGTGGTCCGTCGAACATGGTCGTCCGATGGCTGTCCGCGGATCGTGCCCGCTCATGCACCGACGATCACGCGTGTGCGGGAACTGGCTCGGGCTTGCCTTCTCGGGCGCGGAGCCAGCCGACGTTCCGCCCGTTGCGCCAACTGCGCATGGCGGTGTTGGTCACGAACTCGCGGAGCGCGTCAGACTGTTCGCCCGAGAGGCGGAACCGCTCGCTGAGCGCACGGCACTCGCCGGAGAGCACATCAAGAAACGGTTTTCTCTTTTCCTCTTCCATGTGGATCACCCCCTTTCTTCCGTGTCCGAGAGCCGAGGTACACGGCGGTGGAGAGGATGCCCGCGGGCGCGAGTGCGATCGCATACGGCATGAGCGCGCGGACCGCGGCCGGTTTTTGCGCCGCGGGCGGCGAGCGCGGACTCACGGTGACCGCATCCGTATCGAGAGGAAGGATGCGCAGATCGGTGCCATCATGGACAAGCAGTCCGCGCGCGGTCACGGTGTCGCCGGCAAGGATAGTGCGGGTCTTGTCCACCGGCACGAGCACGGTTGTGTCGCCATCCGCGATGCGCACGCGTGTCGGTTGTCGCTCCACGACCGCGCCGCGCGTTTCGATGATCTCACCCACATGCGTTTCGATTTCCGCGAGCGGCACGGTCGCCGGTGGAAGCGGGTCGTCGTGTCCAATCACGTCTATCGCTTCATCTTTTTTTACGAGCAGCCGGGGGAGCGGCGCGGTCTTCGCCGTGGACCACGTGCCGCTCGCGGTGATGCGATCACCTTCGATGAACTGCGCCGTCGAGCCGGTCGGCAGGTGCACCTGCACGCCATCTCCCGCATCAGTGCGCACCGCCATGTATCCTTTCCAAACCTTGTCCGGCGCCACGATGACCATGCCGCTCACCATCGCTGCGCCTTTGGGCGTCGGCGCGGCGGACGATGCTGCGAGCGCCGAACCCGCACCATCGCCCCCGTCTCTCCCGTCCGCGTAGATGGTGAGCTGTTCGATCACCACCACGCTCTCTGCATGCATGCCGGGAACGTCTGCGAGCAGCTGGTGCAGCAAGTCGTTGATCCACTTCTTGTCATCTGCACTCACACGCACCGTGCTCGGCATGATCGTTTTCGTGGTCGTCGTTTTTGTCGATGATGGCGATGATGGCGACGGCGCAGGGGAGGGCGATGGCGGTGACGGCGCCGTAATCGTGTTCCGCGAACCTGGAGTGGGGGTGGTGGTCACGTTGAAATCGATTTGATCGACGTCGGTGTCAGCTCCGTCCCGGACGCGTGCGATCGCTTGTCCTGATTCCGGCGCTGTAGCGTTCGTACCCGCATCATTCCAGTCGCCGTAGGTGGCTTCATCGATCGCATCGCCGGCCGTGTCGCGAAGCGTCAGCACATCGCCGCCGTTGTTGAGTCGGGATGTCGAGAGTTCGACGGTCGTGTATTGCGTGGGCATGAGCATACCGTTCAACTCGACGACGTTCTCACCAGTGCCGTCAGCGATGCTCCACCCGGCGAGGTCCGCCGCAACGCCAGTTGGGTTAAAAAGTTCAATCCACTCTTTGGTGCCTTTCGGCGGATTAGGCATGAACTCATTTATGACGAGCGGGACCGGTTCTGGTGGGGGGGCAGGAGTGGGCGGCGGGGGTGAAGGCGTGGGGGCAGGTGTTGGCGCGGGTGATGGCGGCGGCGGATCGGGCGTCGGAGCCGGCGGCGGTGTTGGTTCTGGAGCTGGCGCGGGCGCTGGCGGAGGCTCTGGCGCAGGAGTCGGGTCTGGCGGTGGCGGTGGCGCGGGTGGCGGCGGTGGTGGAAGGGGCGCTGCGGTTCCGTACGCATAGTGGAACACGATCGTCGCGTCAGCATCTGACGTGAGAGCGGCTTGCGCAGAGACGAGGTACACGTTGCCGCCGGAGTTCGCGAGCGAGATGGTGCTCTGCGTGAGCTGCGGCGTCACGCTGCCGGTGTACCCGCTCCCCGCGATGCGATACGCGCCGTGCGCCGCGATGCTCGCTGCGGTGGGAAAATTCTTTTTCGTATATGAAGTTCCGGTCGTGCCGCGGTATTGGATTGACCACGTGCCGATCGGCACCGTTGCGTTGGTTTGGTTCTGGAGGTCGATGTACTCGTCGTCTGACGTGACTCCCGACGCCTGCACGTTCGAGATGATGACCGGTGGTTCGGCCGCAACCGCCGGCGAGGCGAACAGTAATCCGATGAGTGCGAAAAAGATGAGAAGCATATGCCCCCATTCTTCCCTTCGCATCGTGCGACAACAACAGAAACGTCATACACAACAAACACACACCCGTCCTCACATGGATAAACACCGTCGCTTCGCGCGTCAGCGAGTGCTGACAATCCACAGGCGCTGCGCTAGAGTGGAGCTCTGCTCGGGTGGTGGAACGGTATACACGCCAGCCTTAGGAGCTGGTGCCCGAAAGGGCTTGAGAGTTCGAATCTCTCCCCGAGCAAAGAGAATTTTATGCGTTGGCTCATCGTTGCCTTCATCTCGCCCATCCTCCACGGATTCGCGAACATAGAGGACAACTATCTTTCAAACAAGCTTTTCAAAAGCGTGTGGACGCTCACTTTCTACAGCGTGCTCTTTGGCGCGCTGTTCCTGCCGCTCGTCTTCATCTTCAGCATCCCGGCGCTGCCGCCACTGCACCTGCTCCCGTACTTCATCATCATCGCAGCTATAGAGGTGCTGTATCTTTTTCCGTATTACAAATCCTTGCAGGCAGACGACACCTCCATCGTCACCTCACTCTTTTCGCTTGGCAGGATTTTCGTGCCGATTCTCGCGTTCATCTTCGTCGGCGAGGTGCTGCGCGTGAGCCAGTACGTCGGCTTCACCGTCATCGTCGTGGGGAGCGCGGCGCTCACATTGGACCATCCGCGCGGCACACTTCGCTTCAACAAAGCATTCCTCTATATGCTCGTCTGCTCGACGCTGCTCGCGATCGAGGCAGTCATATATAAGTACCTCTTTGAGACTGTGAGCTGGAGCACCGGTTTCGTGTGGACCACGCTCATCTCGTTCCTCTTTGCGCTCTGCTTCCTGCTCATCCCAAAACTACGACGCGATATCGTGCGCCAGGCCGGCAACTTCGGGCGACATATAAAAGTTTTCGCATTCGAAGAACTGCTCACTTTCGGCGGATCGGCCGCTGCGGTGTATGCGATCTCGCTCGTGCCGGTCACGCTGGTGGAAGCGGTGGAAGCGTTCCAGCCGCTCTTCGTGCTCTTCTACGCGGTGCTCTTTGAGCGCTACGCGCCGCGCATCTTCCACGAACATATCGACCGCAAAAGCGTGATGAAGAAATCACTGCTCTTCATCATCATGGTGCTCGGCATCTACCTGGTTGCGAGGTAGGACGCGGGAGAGTAGCATCAGCAGCAACCACGGAGGAGGTATGACATGGGAGTACAGCAGCGTGTGGTGCTGGTGGTTGAAGACGACCGGGACATCCAGGCGGTGTATACGGAATATTTCATCACGGCATCGCCATCGATCAAGATCCTTTCGGCGTACACCACGACCGAGGGGAAGCGGCTCTTTCGTACGCATCCTGGCGCGGACGCGATCGTCATGGACGGCAACATGCCGGGGTCGATCACCACCGTTGAGCTCGTGCATTTCATGCGCCGGACCTACCGCGGTCCGATCTTCGCGACATCGAACGATGAAGCCATGCAGGGTGAACTGCTCGCCGCCGGGTGCGACCTTCACTGCAAGAAGCATGAGCTTCCGCAGGCCATCATCCTGAAGTTCGGCCTGTAGCACCTCGGCTGCCCTCGCGCGGGCGGCCTCTTTTTTTTCTGCACCAATCTGCTACGGTGCGGGCAGTTCTGTCACAAACGAACTATAGACAAAGGAGCTACCGTGGGAGGAACAAAGACGTACGCGGGAACCGGCGTGAATTACGATCTCATGGATCCGTTCAAGCGCGCTGCGACCACAGCGGCACGCGAGACTGCGGGCAACTTGCGGGATCCGTACCGCGAGTACGAGAAGAGCCGCGGGGAGAGTTGCTATTTGATTGAGGCTGAGGGCTGCCTGCTCGCACATGTGGAGGAGGGGCTGGGCACCAAGAATCTGGTCGCCGATGCGGTGTACCGCGCACGCCCCGAACGTTCGTATTACGACCACATCGCGCAGTGCGCGGTGGCGATGATCGTGAACGACATGGTCACGGTCGGCGCGATGCCGCTCTCGGTGGCGATGCACCTTGCGGTCGGCTCGAGTGATTGGTTCAAGGATGAACGGCGCGTGAGCGACCTCATCGCCGGCTGGAAAAAAGCCTGCGACCTCTCGTGCTGCGTGTGGGGCGGCGGCGAGACGCCGACGCTTAAGGGTATCATCGCGCCCGAGACGGCAGTCATCGCCGGTTCGGCGATGGGGGTCGTGCGGCCGAAGACCTCGCTCATCAGCGAGTGGCGGCTCGGGAACAACGACGTTATCGTGTTGCTGTTCAGTAACGGCATCCATGCGAACGGGCTGACCCTCGCGCGTACCATCGCCGAACAGCACCCGGACGGGTATGACGCACGGCTCTCCGACGGCCGTACGTTCGGTGCGTCGCTCCTCGACCCCACGCACATCTACGTGCCGATCGTCGCGAACGTGCTGGCAGCAGGCATAGACATCCACTACGCGGCGAACATCACCGGGCACGGCTGGCGCAAGTTAATGCGCCACCCCGCACCGTTCGTCTACGAACTGGACCACATCCCTGTGCCGCATCCGGTGTTCGAGTTCATCATGCGTCAGGGTCCGGTCACCGAGCGTGAGATGTACGCCAATTTCAACATGGGGGCTGGCTTCGCGCTGTATGTCTCCGAGTCGGATGCCTCGCGGGTGATCGACATCTCGATTCGGCATGGTATCCACGCGATCCGTGCGGGCACAGTCCGGCTGGATGGCGCCGCCAAGCGCGTCGTCATCCCGTCGAAGGACATCGTGTTCGAAGCCGAGGAGCTCGCGGTGCGCTGAACCGGTCGACGTTTCGCTCTGACCGTCCTGTCGACACTTCGTGTCGACAAATGGGCTCTTCCGCCGCTATGGAGAGCCCTTTTTTCTTCCCCACACGTTGCCCACACCCATGTTCTTGACGGAAAAACGGCCTTCTTGTACTATATCTTTGAAATTATCCACACCGGACCCGCTCCATCTATGAGTCAGAACCTTGCTCGTAACATGAGAACCAGCGCGTAGCCGGAATTTTTGGGTGCTACTCCGCTGGATCTCCAGCGGTTTTCTTTTTTCAGAATCTTTCCGAGGGTCACAGCCCCTTACAAAAGACTCTGAACCCCGCAGTACCAATGGGATGGGAACGGGTCAGCACGTTGACAATTGAGAGAAGTAAACTAGAACTTTGGAAGTTTCGGCGTTGCGATCAGCGCGCTGGAATGGAAAAAGTTCTGGGTACGAAGCATCTGAATTAAAACGTCATTGAATTCTTGTGGTTCTCGAAATCTCTTCGCAAGAAGAGTCCAGAAATCTCTGGAAGACAAAAAGGGCGTACGGTGGATGCCTCGGCACGGAAAGCCTATGAAGGACGTAGCAGCCTGCGAAAAGTCTCGGTGAGGTGGCAAGCAACCTTTGACCCGGGAATATCCGAATGAGGAAACTCATCCTGATGGAAGATCAGGATATCTTGCACTGAATATATAGGTGTGAGAAGGGAACTCAGCGAAGTGAAACATCTCAGTAGCTGAAGGAACAGAAAAAACGGTGCAACTTCGAAATCGCTTTTCGCACGGACCATCTCGCAAGAGGTGGTGCGCGCGAACTGCGATCAGTCGTTGTGCTTATTCCCCTAGTAGCGGCGAGCGAACGGGGATCAGCCCAAACTCCGCAACGTGAACTGTAGGTACGGGTCGTGCATCGAAAGGTGTGCAATCACGACCAGCAGGGCAGTGCTAGGACCTGGAGCGTAGCGGAGTGTAATAGACGTATGCGTTGTCCGCCTAATCGGACAGGCAAAGGAAATGAAATGGTAACTTCCCAAGCAGAACGGCCTGGAACGGCCGACCAGAGCGGGTGAGAGTCCCGTACGCGAATGGGGTTATCCCTTTGTTGCATGTGTTCTTGAGTAATACGGGACTCGTGAAATCCTGTATGAAGTAGGGAGGACTTTCTCCCAAGGCTAAATACTTTCCGCGACCGATAGTGAACGAGTACCGTGAGGGAAAGGTTAAAAGCAGCCCGGAAGGGCGATGAAAGAGTATCTGAAACCGTATGCTTACAAGGAATGAAAGCGGACTTGTTCCGTGATCGTGTTCCTATTGAAGAATGAGCCAACGAGTTTGCTGCGTGTGGCGAAGTTTAAGCCCGCGAGGGCGAAGACGGAGCGAAAGCGAGCGTGAAAGCGCGTTCTCAACTAATCTCGTTTGCCGTAAGGCAGACGAGAGACGTTGAGTCAGTCGCACGCACAAGACCCGAAACCCGGTGATCAATCTATGGCCAGGGTGAAGTTCCGCGAAAGCGGAATGGAGGCCCGAACACATAAGCTGTGCAACACTTTGTGATGAGCCGTGGATAGCGGAGAAATTCCAATCGAACTGGGTAATAGCTGGTTCTCCCCGAAATAGCTTGAGGGCTAGCGTCGGTCAATAACATGCTGGTGGTAGAGCACTGAATGGGAATCGGTGGAGTGATCCTACGATTTCCAACCAACCTCCGAATGCCAGTATGTGTTCCCGGCAGTCAGCACGTGGGGGCTAAGCTCCATGGTGCGCAACGGAAACAGCCGTTGATCTCCAACTAAGGTCCTTAAATCTGCATTAAGTGGAAAAGGATGTGGAACGACTCAAACAACCAGGAGGTTGGCTTAGAAGCAGCCATCCTTTAAAGAAAGCGTAACAGCTCACTGGTCGAGTTATTCTGCGCCGAAAATATACCGGGGCTAAAATGCAGTACCGAAGTTGAGGGTGTGCCCGACTTTGTTGGGCACGCGGTAGGGGAGTGTTTGCACTGCAGTGAAGGCGAAGGCGTGAGCCACGCTGGAGCGGTGCGAAGTACGAATGTTGGCATAAGTAGCAAAAACTGGTGCGAGAACCACCAGCGCCGTAAGAGGAAGGTTTCCTGGGCAACGCAAATCGGCTCAGGGTGAGGCGATCCTAAGCGGAGGCCGAAAGGCGTACGCGATGGAAAAGCAGGTTAATATTCCTGCCCCTCGATGTGGAACTACCCGGACTGACGCATCTGAAGTGCGCGAGCGTGTTTTGGTTATGCACGTGGCTGCCATGGGAAACTGTGGTGGACGCAGCTTGAACCGAAAGGGGAAGGCAATTCGCGAACATGAGGTGCCAGGAAAAGGTCCGGAGACTATCGCATCGAGTCCGTACCGTAAACCGACACAGGTCCTCGGGCACAAGTGTGCCAAGGCGGACGAGAGAAACATCGTTCAGGAACTAGGCAAAAAAGTGGCCGTAACTTCGGGATAAGGCCTGCTCCGTCGCAAGACGGAGCCGCAGCGAGCGTCTATGAAGCGACTGTTTACCAAAAACACAGGTCCCTGCTAAGCCGCAAGGCGACGTATAGGGGCTGATGCCTGGCCAGTGTCAGAACGTTAAGGGGAGGTGTTGACTCCGTAAGGGGAAGGCACTGAACCGAAGCGCTGATGAACGCCGGCGGTAACTATAACCGTCCTAAGGTGGAACATGCTGCCTTAGTGAGGTGCAAGACCTCCTTCGAACTTTGTCATGCCGACAAAGAGGTAGAAGAAAATCTGGCTGTATCGGTGAACATCCCTAAACAGGGACAACCCCGAGGCAACCTGCGCAAGCAGAGAGTCCGTAGAGACTAATACGCCAGACCTTCGGAGAAATCCGAAGTGAAGATAGAGTCCGATCTCGCTGGTAACAGCGAGAGCGCGTTAAGGAATAACGTGCCGTTCTGAAAAGAACGTAACAAATCGAGCGTAATCCCTTGTCGGGTGAACACACGTTCCTCCTGGTCGGAGAGAACTCGCCCGAGCATCGCGGCAACGTGATGCATGCAAATCGACTCATAACGGTGAAGTCCCGCAGCGCGGGATAATACCGTGGGAAGTCGGCCAGAAATCTGGCTTGACCCCGTAACGACTGCTCCGAAAGGAAAGATCTGACGAAACGTCAGATAACACGTCGACCCTTATCAGTCATCACTAATCCGATGGAGATAACTTCCTACATAACCGGATTCACCGATGGTGAAGGAAGTTTCCTGGTATCGTTCTCGATCCGTCCAACGTTGCGCGCCGGCATTGAAGCTCGTCCGAGCTTCAGCCTGAGCCAGCATGAGCGGAGCAAGGAGATACTCTCCGAACTCAGACGATACTTCGAGTGCGGCAGTATACGTTTCGATCGACATGATCAAACGTACAAATATGAAGTGCGAAGTTTGTCCGACTTGGTCGGACGAATCATCCCGCACTTCAAAAAATTCCCACTTAAGACGTCAAAGTCCGAAGACTTCAACCGGTTCGCCGAAATCTGTCAGTTGATGACAGAACAGCGACACCGCACGAAGGAAGGAATGAAACGCATCGTGGACCTCGCCTACGGGATGAATAATCTCGGAGCGCGCAGATTCGCGAAATCAGATCTCCTACAGGAAGTGGATAAGGTGAAGGTATAGTCTGAACACTGCGGTAACGCGGTGATAACACGATGGAGTTCCGACCCGCACGAATGGCATAACGACTTCATAACTGTCTTGACGATGTACTCGGCGAAATTGCAAGTGGCGTGAAGATGCGCTGTACCCGCAGCTGGACGAAAAGACCCCGTGAAGCTTTACTACTCCTTGTCATTGGAACATGTTTTCGCATGTTCAGCGTAGGTGGGAGCCGCAAGGCGCCAATGAGACACCACCCTTGTGATGATATGTTTCTTACCGAACACCGTGAATCCGGTGATTGAGACAGTGGCTGGAAGGTAGTTTGACTGGGGCGGTCGCCTCCTAAACAGTAACGGAGGCGTTTACAAAGGTAGGCTTGGCTCGGATGGAAATCGAGCTCGAAGCGCAAACGCAGAAGCCTGCTTGACTGCGAGGGTGATAGCCCGAGCAGAGACGAAAGTCGAAGTTAGTGATCCGACGGTCCCTCAGAGGAGGGCCGAAGCTCAACAGACAAAAGCTACTCCGGGGATAACAGGCTGATC
>Ga0315281_10016072_pt1 | contig 10002 bp, 5 predicted proteins | sample YL17G07_0_MG_FD_204540 | JGI IMG/M metagenome (GOLD analysis project Ga0315281, IMG submission 204540) | Sediment microbial communities from Yellowstone Lake, YNP, Wyoming, USA - YL17G07_0 | ecosystem: Environmental > Aquatic > Freshwater > Lake > Sediment | place: USA: Wyoming | collected...
GGGCACTGTGCGCAAAGTTGAATAACTGCACACGGCGACCCGCGAGCGGCGGAACGAAGTTATACATTTCCAGCGCACGTCCCAACCAGGCGCGGAATTCCAGCCAGGTCATGCGCAAGGTCGACGTGTCGGCCGCGGTTTGCAGCAATTCCAACTCCTGAATAACGCGCGCACCGGCGGCGTCGTCGCGCCATGCGCGGTCCAAGCCCAGTTGCGCAATGCTGGCGTACAGCGCGTGCAAGAAAATGCGCGCCGGTTGGGCGCGGTTGCCGAGCAGCGGAGTCAACGGTTGCGCTGCGGCCTGTAAACGGTCAAGCAGCGCGCCCACCGCATCGTAGCCGGTGCCAGGTTCGCCGGACAGGCGTTCGCGGCGCCGCCGCAACTGGCGGCGATAACGTTCCAGATTGCGCGCCACGTTTTCATTGCGGACGATATCTTCTTCCAGGCGATAAACCGCGGTGAGATGTTGCTCGCGATCGACCTCGGGAAAAATAAACGCCGATTTCAAAACATCCAGCATCGGTTCGTGCGCGAAGTCTTCCTCTACGCACTCCAGCCAGCGTTCCAATGCGCTGGCCGCGCTGGTAGTGGACAAGGCCCAGCCGGTCAAATCGTCGGGCGCGAGGCCGGCGCGTTCGAGCAGCGCGCGCACGCGCCGCGCCAGAAGCCGGTTTTCGGTGACGATGCCGACCTGCTGCGCGCCATCCAGCAGCCAGCGCCGTACTTGCAGCTCGATCGCGCGCGCTTCTTCTTCCGCGCCGCGCGCCGCGAACAACGTCCAATATTCCGTGACTTGACTGATCGGGTGTTGGACGGCGAATGCGCGCGCTCGGGCGGCAAGCGCTGGCATCGCCGGGCCAAAGGCAGCATCGAGAAAATCCGCGCGCGCGGAGCTGGTAACCTCCGATGTCAGGGTGTTGCCGAGCGCTGCGGTCAACGTACGTAACGGCGCGTGGGCATCGCCGTCGTCGGGCGGGGCGGTGCTACCGCCATGCAGCAGTACCGTGCAGGCCGCCCGGTCTGCCAGGGTTCGGATCCAGACAATTTCGGCGGCGCACCAACTGCTGAAGCCGACCGCGTACACGTGAGTGTCGGGTAGCAGGTAGTCGGTGCTGTGCGCGAGTTGCAGCAAGTAAGCGCTATGCGTATCCACGCTGTCGGTGCTGCGCAGTTGCTCGTGCCACGCCTGCCACAACGTGTGCACCAGAGTCGCCTCGCGACTCAGCGCCTGCGGCGCGTTGGCGCGCACGCCGTAGGCTTGCGCCAAGCGCGCATGAAATGCCTCGACATCCGGCGGCAAATCGCATTGATGCAGTGTCAGTTCGTCGAACAAGCGCAGCAGGCTGTCGGTCAAATGCCACGGACGCGCCTTGCCATACAGGTGCGGATAACGCACCAGCGCTTCGGTCAGCAGCAGTTCGCGCGCGTAGCCGCTAACCACCGGGGTTTGCAGTGCGGAACACTGTGCGGCCCACAGGCGTGGCGTGGTGATGGCCGGGCCGAGCAACGCATGGCAGTCGCAGGCGCGCGCCGCGCTGAGCAATTCACGTCGCAGCCGCGCGGCGACCGTGAGTTCCGGTAACAGAATGACGAGCGCGGTGAGGTCGGGCAGTTGCTGGCGATGTGTCGTGCAGATGTGCTGCGCCAGCACGCGCAGCGGATCGTCTGCGTAGGGAACCGTAATTAATTGCGGCGCGGTGCGCGGAGGAAACTCACGGACATCGTCGCCGGGTTGCAACTTGACTACTTCTCCAGGTACTTGAGCTTGTCTTTTACCGCGTCCCATTCCTTGGCATCGTCGGGCGCGGGCATTTTTTGGGTGATCACCGGCCATTTTTTTGCCAAATCGGCATTAAGCTTGACAAATTGCTGCTGCGCTGCGGGCACATCGTCTTCCGCCAGAATCGCGTTCACCGGGCACTCCGGTTCGCACAGACTGCAATCGATGCACTCGTCGGGATCGATCACCAGCATGTTCGGGCCCTTGTGGAAGCAATCCACCGGACAGACTTCCACGCAGTCGGTGTAGACACAGCGTATGCAGCTCTCGGTAACAACGTAGGTCATGAATGCGATCTCGGTCTGAAAGAATACGGGCGCCATTTTAAACCCAACGACCGGTGGGCGCGAGCTGCTAACGACTCTCGCTCTTGCTCGCTCCGCAACGCGCGCAACGGTACAGCGTGACGAGCTTGCCCTGCCGCACGTCGAATGGCTTGTCCTGTACCACTTCCCATTTATGAAAGCCGCGCGTGCACAAGGTTTTGCCTTGGTGTTTTTCGGCGGCTTTGGGTTTTTTAAAGGGCAGGATGTTGGACACGCTTGTTAGTTAACACTAACGCGTTAAAGGATCAATACCGGCGTCGCGGTCAGCAGGTCAAGGGAACGCCGCAGGTGTGTAAAAAATTCGCGGTTGAATCATCCCCCGAAAATAATCTGCAACAGAACAATCAAAGCTTGAATGGCCGAAAGGCCGACAATTATAAAATCTTGGACAGGGCAAGCAAGGCTTGGACGCTTCTTGACGCGTACGGTCCGCTTTCCGCCAATTTCAGTCATTCAATTACTGACTCAGATCGAGCTTTCTACAGCGTTTCAAGGTGTCTGTCGGAGTCACCGAAAATATTTTTCTTTGCTCTCAGAATGCTCATCCGAACAAAACGCCGCCTCCCAGATGCGTATTGGTGCTCGTTTGTTCATCTAGATAATCGCTAACGCTGCTGTTCTCGGTTGGGGAAATATTCTTGTCGAGACTATGTCGCATTAAAATGTGCGACCCCACCACTAGCGAATATATTAAATCCGTTAGGCCAAAACCATTGGTATCCGAACAAAACTCCGGTATCGATAAAGCTAACTTTTGCGCTTGAGCCCGTGTCACATAACGATGTTTGAAAAAGTAAAAACGAAGAAATAAGTACGTAAATATTTTCATACCGTAGCCACCCTTCACTATTTGCGCCCATCGAAGAAACAGGCCGCGTTGAAATTACGCTTGGTTCATCACCAGCCCAGGAAGGCCGTGCCTGCATGCGGTCGCAGTATCGGAAAGAAAATCGCTCGGGGCCACACCGTTGCGACAAGCGGAGAAAATCAGTCGCGAATGAACGCCGGGAAGGAATGGATGACGGGATGGGAAGCAGCCCGATTACATCTGCCGGAATCGATGCGCGTATTGCCGACTCACGAGCAGGGTTTCGTCGCGGTCCTTGAGTTGCAGGGTATAGCCGCCGTTCAAGGTTTTGCGCGCCACCGCGATGCTGGCCAGGTTCACGATCAAGCCGCGATGGATGCGCCAGAATTTGTCGGGATCAAGTTCGGCCTCAAGCACCAAAACCGATTTGCGGATCAGAAATTTATCGTCGCGCGTAACGACCGTCGTGTACTTGTCTTCAGACTTGAAGTAGCACACGTCGTCAGCGGGAATCAGATAAGTCGCGTCCCGACGCGAGGCGCGCAGCCAGCTTAAATAGCCGCTGGCGGGCTTGTTCGGCAGCCCTTGTGCTAACTGTTGAACTAGCCGCGTCCATTCGGGCGCGCGGCCAACTTGGCTCGCGATGCGCTTTTGCAGGCGCACAACCGTTTCCGCCAGCCGTGCCGGCTCCACCGGCTTCAGCAAATAATCGACCGCGGCGCGCTCGAAGGCCTCTACGGCATATTCGTCGTAGGCGGTGATGAAAACGATGTGGCTGCTGTCGCCGCAACTGGTAGCAACTTCGAGCCCGGACAACAACGGCATTTTGATGTCGAGAAAGGCGACCTCCGGTGCGTGTTCGTGTATCAGCGCCAGTGCCTCGGCGCCGTTGCCCGCCATGCCGACGACCTGTAACTCCGGCCAGAGATTGGCGAGCAGGGACTTCAGGTGTTCGCGCAGCGGTGCTTCGTCATCGGCGATGACCGCCTTAATTGCTGACATAGGGCGCCTCAATGGTTGCCGTAACCCCGGTCGGCGCGTTCGCTTCGATACGCAGTCTGGCTTTGTCGCCGTAGAGCGAACTCAGGCGCTCGCGAATGTTGACGAGACCGAAACCTGATTCCGTATCGTGTCGCAGCCCAAGTCCGTTATCCATCACCTGCAATCGCAGAACATCGCCGTGGCGTTCAGCGGCAATGCGGATTGCGCCGCCCGCCGGCGCGGGCTCAAGCCCGTGCTGGATGGCGTTTTCCACCAGTGGCTGCAACAACATCGGCATGAACCGCTGCGCGAGGCAGTCATCGGGGATATCGATGGTGTAACTCAAGCGCGTGCCCATGCGGATCTTGAAAATATCCAGGTAGTCGCGGATGAGTTCGATTTCCTGCCGCAGCGTGGCATCGTGCTCACGGCTGCGCTTCAGCGTTGAGCGTAAATAGCGGGTCAAATTGGCTAGCATTTTTTTGCCCTGCGCCGGATCGGTGTCCACCAGGCTCGACACATGGGACAGGGTGTTGAACAGGAAATGCGGTTCGATCTGGGCCTGCAACAGATGCAGGCGTGTCTCGACCATATGTTTTTCCTGGGCCAGATTTTTAATGCGCGCCTCCTGCAGTGCATGACTGACGAGAATGACGCGCGAACGGGTGATCAGGAAATACAAAATGATCGGGGAAAAGAACAGGGCGATGAGTATGTTCTGGGTTAGTCCTGCAAGCCCAGCCTCTACCGCCGCCCAGACCTCGGCGAGTGTCGCTTGACGGTCCACGGCAAAAACGACAACTTGCAGCAACGTGCCGATCAGCGCGCCGAGCAACAGCGGCATCCAGAATGTAGTCAACCTGATCTCCATAAACCGGTCGAAGACTACGAAGCACGCATAAATCGACAAGCCTAAAAACTGCGAGACGAGCAGGCTGCCCAGAAACTTGAAATGCAACACGGCGTTAAGTAACACCGCGATGCCGGTGTTAAACAACAACACCCAAAACAGTCCGCGCAATACGGAGATGGCTGCCAGGGATTTGCTTGAAAAGTTGTACATGTTTCGACCGATTTAAAGTTGCCTATATCCGGAATGGACGGCGTCACGCTGCCTTTCAGGCACGAAGACGCTCGTTGTGAAATCTATTTTGACTGACCTGCCAGGGAGCGTGCTAGCCTTGCGACCAACCGCACAATAAACCGGACAGACTGCCGAAGCGCAGCGCAAGCGGCGTGGTCCACAGCTTAAATCCAAGTTGAGCGTGTCGCTGTCTCGGCCTTCGAGTCGCAGCGTGCCCTTTACGGTCTGTTTCCAGCACTGAAGCGGACGTGGTTCTTTTATGGTCTTCGTATGGCTGGGTCGTGCTGGTTCACTCGCCTTGTGCACGACAGTTAACTGTTTGTATTTTTATAGGGCGCTGTACAAGACTTTAACTAACAAAAAATACGCGGTGGGAATCATCCCCTCCCCGCGGAGAGCCAGCGCGGTGGGAATTATGCGCTGGCTGTTTGGAGTGTGGGGTGCGGGACTATGTGCGGTAGTGCGTCGGCAGATGCGGCCGTGATCGGCGATGCCAGTTCGACCGGCAGGACCACGGTAAATATCGAGCCCTGACCCGCTGTGCTCTCGACAAAGATATCGCCGCCCAGCAACGTGCACAGATGTTTGCTGATGGCCAGGCCCAGGCCGGTACCGCCGAAGCGGCGTGTGGTGGAACTGTCGGCCTGCATAAATGACTGAAACAGGCGGGCGCACTGTTCGGGTGTCATGCCGATGCCGCTGTCGCGAATTTCAAATTCGATCCAGTCGCGACTATCCAAGACGAAGCGCCGCACCGCGAGTGTGACCGTGCCGTTGTCCGTGAATTTGAACGCGTTGCTCAACAGGTTAATGATGATCTGGCGCAGCCGCACGACGTCGGACACCATCACGCCGAGTGATTCGGAACCATGCACTTCGAAGCGGTTGTGGTGCGCGCCAATCAACGGTTGAATGGTGCTTTGCACTTGATCGAGGACATCCGTCACGTTGACGGATTCCAGGCTCAAGTCGATTTTTCCGGCTTCGATTTTCGACAGATCCAGGATGTTGTTGATCAGGCTCAACAGGTGGCGGCCGGCAAGCTTGATGCGCTCCAGGTCCGCGTTGCTCCCTTTCATGCCGGCCATGTCCGCATCCTCCTGCAGCATTTCGGAGTAACCGATGATTGCATTCAGCGGCGTGCGTAACTCATGCGACATGTTGGCGAGAAAATGACTTTTGGCGATGCTGGCTTGGTTCGCTTCGAGCGCGGTCTTGGCCAGCATCTGGTTGGTGAGGCGCAGATCGCGCGTGCTGCGATCCACGCGCTGTTGCAGCGTTTCATTCAATCCGGCGATCTCGTTTTGCGATTTGAGCAGGCGCTGCTGCGACTCTTCCAGCTCGTGAATGCGTTGGTCCAGGCTCTGCGCCATCGCATTAAAACCTTCCGCCAATGCCGCAAGCTCAGAACTGCGCGGAACCTCGAAGCGCACGCTGCGTTCGCCGTTGGCGATGCGCGCCATGCCGTCGTGAAACCGCTGCAGAGGCCGTGTCGTTACGCGTGAAAAAATCAGCACGGTTACCACCGTGAACGATGCCGCCAGGATGAAAACGAGCATGTATTTTTGAATCATGCGATCCAGCGGCGCCAACGCTTCCGCGGTCGGCAGTTCGACGATTTCCCACCAATTGTTGTCGGCGTCGTACGAACTTATGCCCAGGACTTCGATCCCCTGCAAACTGCGGTAGGTTAATACGTCGCTGGATTCGCCGTGGGTCAGCAACGCCGGCGGCACTTGGGTTTCGGTAATTTTCAAACCTTTCAGTACCAGGCTTTGATCGGCGTGGCCGATCAACGCGTATTCGGCATCGACGACATACGCATAGCCGCTGCGGCCGATACGCTGCTGCTGAACTAGCGCCCACAATGCCTTGAGGTTGATCACCATCGTGATCGCCCCGTCAGTATTGCCGGACGGGCCGACTGGAAAACTCGCGTGTAAAATCGGTTCCAGATATTGCGAAAACTCAATCTTGGAATACGCGCTGTTTCCCGCCAGTGCGCTTTGCACCTGCGCGTCGGTGCTAACGTCGCGCAGGTCTTTGGCCGCATAGCCATGCAGGCGTGACAGACGGATTTGTTCGCGGCCCGTGGGTGCGACGAGACTGATTTCCTCGATCTCGATCCGGTCGCGTAACAGTTGATTGAACAGATAAGTCGTGTCTTGACTATTCAGTCGCACGCCGTGGATCAGATCGGCCACGACCCGAGTCTGCAAATTAATCGGACTGAAAAAATTCCCGATGGTGGTCTGCACGCGCAACGCCGATTCATGCAGCTGGCTGCGGATTGAATTAGTCAATTCCTGGCGCGAACTCTGGTAGGTGATGGTTCCCCAAAGCGCAATCGACACCAATTCCAGTGCCAGCACCAGCAGGATGATGCGGTTCGCCAGTGTGCCTACGCGCATGAACATCGACGCTAGCCGTCTTTTATTCGATGATTTCGGTGACCTGGCTGCGTACCAGCGCGGGCAGGTCAAGCCCGAGTTTTTTCAGCGCGGTCTGACTCACGCTGTATTCGTATTTGGTCGGGACTTCGAATGGGTTGCTGCTCGCGGGCACGCCGCTCAGAATTTTCTGCGCCAGCCGCGCGCCTTGGCGGCCGAGTTCCGTGAACGGTGCGCCATAACTCGCCAATGCACCGGCCTGCAGCATCGAGCGCGAGTGCGCCATCACCGGTATTTTCAGCCGTTCCGTGTTGGGCAGGATCACGTTTTTGAGTTCGTTGTCGATCGGCGCGGTCGGAACCAACAGCATCGCGTCGACGTCGCCCGGCCGCAGTGCTTCCATCGCCTGCTTGATTTCATCGGCCTTGGTTACGGCCCGCTCCACGATCTGGATGCCGTATTTGTTTGCCTCGTCGCGCGCATGTTGCAGACCAATCGCGGACGGCTCGATTTTCGGGTGGTACAACACCAGCAATCGCTTTAGGTTGGGGATGAGATCGTGCATCAGTTCCACGCGCTTGCCGGACAGTTCCGCATTCAAATTGTCGATACCGGTCACATTCCAGCCGGGATTGCGCCGATCGGCGACGAATTGGCGTTCGATGATGGAGTTAATGTAAAGCACCAGCACCGGCGTTTGCCCTTTGCTTTTGTCGAGCTGCGCCTTGATTTCTTCCGCTTCCAAGCCTCCGGCCGCCACCAGCAAATCAAGCGGTTGGGCGAGCAGCTGCTCCGTCAAGGGCTTGAGTTGTTTCGGATCATTGTTTGAATTAAGGGTGGTAACCAGCAGATTTTTGCCGTCTTCAAAGCCAAGGGTTTTCATTTCTTCAAGAAAGCCGGTTTGCAACGGGATACGCGACTCACCATGCAGCAGGATGCCGATGTGCTTGGGCGCGGCCGGTTGGCCGCAGCCGGTGAGTGCGGCCAGCAGCATGAACATGCAGCAGAGTGTTTTCGTTGCAACGCGCATCGGAGTGCTCTCTATCGTTTTGAATTTTTGGGACAACTCGACATCGACTCTATCGGCACCAATCGTGCCGACATGACACAAAAAGGGGCGGCACCATTCGGTGTCGCCCCTGTTGTAAGTTGCCGCGAGCGGTGAGCGCCGCAGCGGTTCAGTCGTTGTTGCTAAATGGTAATCGTCGTGCCGTCGAACTTGGTCAGCGAGAAACCCGCGAACGGTTCGATGTAGCCCTCGCGCGCATCGCGTAGCAACTCGATGGCGATGGCTTCGCCCATTAACATGCTGTTGATGGTGTCGGAGCGCCAGTGCACACCCGCCGTGTCGCGACCGATAGCGATGTTACACGCCAGCTTGGTGATCTCGTTACCCAGCGTCAGCGGTGCGCCGGCCCACTGTACCAGCGACAGGCCATCGTCGGCCGCGAACATCGGACTGGGGATCACGTAGGCTTCGTTGAACAGCGCCTTGAGAATGGTGGAGCAGGCGCCGGCGATCGCCGCATGTCCCGACGGGTACGCCGGATGCAGCGGCACGCCTTCGGGAAATTGCTGCGCCAGCAGGTAGGTGCCTTGTTTTGAAAATACCCGGCCCACCGCCGCCGAATTCAGCACATCGCGGTGAATTGGATAACTCGCGGCACCGTTCATGTGATTGTGCACGCGCCCGGCGAATTTTTCCGGACGCAGGCGGCGATGCAGCACCCACTTGTGATACCACGCGGTGGTTTGCGCGATACGCCCGGCGCGCGTCACCAGATCAAACATGTGGTGCGGACCGAAGGTGCCGTGTCCGTGTTGCGTCGGATGGCCGTTGTACGGGTTGGCCAAATCATAAGGCGCGCCGAATTTGCGCAGGCACACCACGCCGGCGTCCATGTAGGGTTGGAACAACATGTCGCGGCCGACGAATTCGCCCATGTCGCGTCCGCTGCGCACGTAGCGCTTGGTCGAATCGTTGAGCTTGGTCGTATTCACGTCGCCGTTTTGCGCGGCGAGCCAGCTTGCGTAGTCGGTGAGATAGTCCTTGCCCGGTTCCGTTGTAATGATCTGCGGTTTGATGACATACGGCCCGTATTGCAGATCCGTGAACAGCAACTGGGAGATGAACGGCCCGCCCATCGCGCCCGAAAATCCGGAACGGAAAATGGTATTGGGCGTGACCGCGCCGTTTTCTCTCGGGCCACGGAATACCGAGAGTCTCGACAAGTCGGCGCAGGCCGCGGCAATGTCCGAATCGGTCGCGTATTTTGACAACGGCACATCGCGCGTGAGCGCATGCCAATACATCTCGACCATTTCGCCGGCGGTTTCCGCACTGGCGAACGTCGGTGCCGGTGGCAGATACACGTTCTGCGCGTCCGGTCCGAAGTAGTCGATCGACCACAAGCTACTGATGTTGCGGAACGTCGCCCGATTTGGGTTGGGATTACCCATCGGGATCTGTTTCATCATCTCCCAGTCGCCGGTGTCGATCGCGGCCGCGTAAATCTGGTACGCGTTCACATCGACTTCACCCAGGCTGTTGTGCGGCATGCCCTTGGTGAAACTGGCCAGGCGGTTGGCATAGCGCGCGTCGTCGCCGTTGTTGTAGTTGGGGGCCAACGGCA
>Ga0315281_10016073_pt1 | contig 10001 bp, 8 predicted proteins | sample YL17G07_0_MG_FD_204540 | JGI IMG/M metagenome (GOLD analysis project Ga0315281, IMG submission 204540) | Sediment microbial communities from Yellowstone Lake, YNP, Wyoming, USA - YL17G07_0 | ecosystem: Environmental > Aquatic > Freshwater > Lake > Sediment | place: USA: Wyoming | collected...
AGTTCAGGCATTGGGTCGAGCAGTCGCCACAGGAGACTTTCTCTCCGAATGGGCATCGGTAGCAGTAGGGAAATGGTGCGTGGAAAACTCCCGGCACGAGCGGCAAGAATCCAGCACGGTAGTGTCGACGGGCAGTTGCTGAGAGCGCAAAGAGGGTCTTGCCATGGAAGCCTCCCTGAAATGCCATTACCTCCATCTTGCGAGTGTGAAGGCGTGCTAATTTGAGGCCGACATCGATCGCTTCGCCGCCGCCTGTGAGAAGATGAGTCCGTTTCAGCGGTCTGGGAACGACCTGAGCAATCTTCTTGACCAGTTCAGCTCTAAGAGGGTTGGGCGCTTGGGCGGCGGGCGCATGTGTCATGATGCCTGCTTGCTTCCTGATTGCCTCGACGACTTTGGGGTGACAGTGGCCAGCAATTCCGACGCAGAAGGCTGCGGTCATGTCAACGTATAGGTTGTCGTCAACGTCGATCACGTTTGCTCCACGCGTTTCTTTCCACGCGGTAGGGGTTTCTCCCATGCGAACTGGAGAGAGAGTCGGCGTCTCGAACTCACCCAAAACGGCTGCAATCGCCTTTGAGTTCGGTCCGGGCGGATCGGTTTTCATCCTCGGAAGAAGTGATCCAAGTTGTTCCTGCACATGCAATTCCAATCTACTTCGACCAATACGGCTCTTTCGCGTCCGCAAAAAGGTTTCCCTACGCCGAGTCGCTACGCCCACAACTGATGGACATGCAGCCATACCTCTGCAAGTCTCATAGGGAGTTCCTAAATAGGAAGCGCCTCCTGCTAGCAGCTGAAACGAGCGGAAAAGCTTGTACTCAGTTCTTGACGCGAAACAACTCGATGAGATTCACCTTGCAACTCTGAATGTGCTCGAACGAACTGGAGTCATGGTATACGACGATGATGTTCTCCTGCTACTCAAATCGGCCGGGTGTGAAGTCGATCAGAAAAGGAAGGTTGCGAAGTTCCCGAAAAACGTCATTGATGACACGATTAAGAAGGCCCCTCACCGCCTCGTCCTTGGCGGCCGAGACAAGGAACACGACTTGCTGATCGAGCGCGGAAGGATCTTCACTCGGCCGGGGAGTGCCTACACGAAAGTTCTCGATATGGATACAGGGCAATGCCGAAACGGGACCCTCAAGGATACTGAGATCGCAGCCAAGCTCGTTGACGCCCTGGAGAACATCTCATTCTGTGCGACACATGTGTCTCCAAGCGATGTTCCCCAAAGCGTGGCCGATATCTACGCGGTCAAGGTTTGCCTTGAAACTACAATCAAGCATCTCTTCTTCTCCCCATTGACACACGAGACTTTTCGTACAATCATAGAGGCGGCACAAGTTGTCAGAGGAAGCAAGGATGAATTTCAGAAGCGCCCTTTGGTAAGCTTCCTGGCAGCTACTTCGACTCCACTCAAGATCGCTCAAGACTGTGCCAGACAGCTGATCGACTGTGCGAAGCTTCGAGTCCCTGTGATGCTTGACTCGAGCCCTATGCTTGGCGCTACAGGCCCGGTAACACTCGCAGGTTCACTTGTGCTGCAGAACGCAGAAGACCTTGCGATGAACGCGATAATCCAACTGAGTAACCCCAACTCACCGGTGATCTACGGCGCTCGATGCGCGCCGATTGACATGAGGACAGGATTCCTGTCGTGGGGATCCGCCGAGACTGCGATAATGTCCGCGGCGGCTGTTCAGATCGCTCACTATTATGGTATGCCAGTGGATGGTCATGGGCCATGTACTGACTCGAAGACGTTTGACGAGCAGGTCGGATTCGAGAAATCCATGACTGGTCTTCTTCCCGCCATGGCTGGCGCGGAAATAATCTCGGCGGCCGGAATCGTTGACAGTCTGGTAGTCACTAGCCCGCTTCAACTGGTGATCGATGATGAATTCTTCGGAATGATGTTCCGAGTTCTAAGGGGAATAAGAGTTGACCACGAAACGCTGGCAACTGAATTGATCGCGCAAATCGGATACGATGCATCGTACCTCAAGTCGAGACACACTCTAAGGAACTATGAGAAGGAGCACCACTTAGCGAAGCTCTTTGACAAGCGTTTCCGCGGGCCATGGGAAACAGCGGGTGCGGAGAGCATCGATAGAGTCGCAAAGAAGCGGGTTCAATCAATCCTATCAAAGCATGAGATCACTCCTCTCGATCGAGATATCCAAAAGAAGCTGGACGAGATCGTCCATCGTGAAGAGAAGCGCACAAGCACCTGAATCTGCTGTTACGCGCTTAGCGGATCCATTACGAAATATCGCTCAAGACGACGAGGTTTGTTTCTTTTCGAGAAGTTCGAAGATCACGTCGGTTTGGTCTTCTGTGTTTAGGTAGCCCCATTTCACGCCGGGACGATTTCCGCTCTGGATTACTCGGAAGTCCTTCTCCTGCATTTCCTTCACACTCTGTTCCATGTTGTCTGTCTTGATCCCCAAATGGTGGAGTCCGTATCCTTTGCGCTGAGCGAATTCATCATAGATCGTTTCCCCGTACAGAGGTTGCATGAGCTCAATCTGTATCGGCCCTGCTTTCGCGAGGGCTATCCTTATCTTGAATTTGCCAGTCTTGCCCCGGTAGGTCAGATCGCGATATTCGGGTTCGAGTATCTCGAAGGGACCGATTCCGATCAACTTCTCAAGTTTCTTTGCAGCTTCTGCTACGTCTTTCACGAGAATGCCAACTTGAATGATCTCCTTCCCGAGCGATCCTGATTCATCACTCAACGACCCCAGCCTCCAACTTTAGCTTCGATCTAGGCAGAATGTGAGGAATGTTCACCGACCGTATGTATCTTTGATGTACGGCAGAATGTTCTTTGCGCAGAGCTCAATGAACGCCTTTTCATCTGGGCTCGTGCTCTGGAGATAGATGTGATTGAATCCTAGTTTAATCAGTTTCTCTATTCTGGAGATGAAGTCCTCTGCCTTCGTCCCTATTGCGAAGCCTTTTGCGACTTGCTCGTCGCCAACGAGGCTTCCCATGGCCTCGATCTCTCGCGGGTCAGCTATTCCATACTTGAAGGTCACATGGAACATTGCCCCGGTCCAGAAGCGGACTTTTTTCAGTGCTTTCGTGTAGTCTTTGTCGTAGCCGAGGCCGAGTTCGATGACCCTTTCGATTTTCGATGGGTCGCGTCCCATTTGCTTTGCACCTCGCTCAACAGCAGGAAACAGCACATTGCGAAGATGATCCTCGGAAACCAAAGTTGTAATGTAGCCGTCCGCGTATTTTCCCGCGATTTCAGCGACCTTCGGTCCGAACGATGCCACGTAGATCGGCACGGGCGTTGTAGGTTTAACGTAGAGCTTTGCCTGCTTGAGTCGGTAGTACTTACCTTTGAAGTCAACCCACTCTTCTGTCCACAGTTTCTTCATTATCTGTATTGATTCTTCGAAGCGTTCGATGCGCTCCTTCACTGAAGGCCAAGTGTATCCCAGAGGGACTTCATTCAGCGCCTCTCCGGTCCCCAGACCGACGAAGATCCTGTCCGGGTACATTGCCCGGAGCGTGGCGAATGCCTGTGCAACGATTGCAGGATGGTATCTGAACGTCGGGCATGTCACTGCCGTTCCGATTGGGGCATTCTTCGTTCTCTCTGCAGCTGCTGCAATCCACGCCCAAGTGAAGCAGGAGGAAGCGTCCGTGTCTTGCCAAGGGTGGAAGTGATCGCTCGCCCAGATTGTATCGAACCCTGCTTTCTCAGCAAGAGGAGCGAGTTCAAGGAAGACGTTCGGATGATACAGTTCCATGCAGCAGTCGTATCCGATCCGCAGCTTCATAGCTGAACCCGCGGCAAACTAACATTCAGTAGATATAAGAACTCAATTCACCCGAGCTGCAGACGGCAGACTCGGTAACCCAGACAGGCCGGGTTCTTCAGATTCCTTGCCGTTCGCTTTCCACGCTTTGCAGCAAAGCGATTTTATAGAAGCTTGACAAGGAAGGCGGTCAAAGGTACGAGGAAGATCTGTATGAAACCGATCGTCGGAATTACTATGGGCGATGCGGCCGGGATTGGCCCTGAAGTGATCGTGAAGGCTCTTACTCACAAAGAGGTCTACGATGTCTGCTCTCCTCTTGTCGTGGGCGATGCCTCTGTGATGAAGAACGCTCTCAAGATTGCGAAGAAGAACCTGAAGGTTCAGTCTGTTGATGATCCAGCCAAATGCAAGTATCAATACGGTACGATCGATATGCTGGACCTGCACAACATTGACGCGAGCAAACTTCAGATCGGAAAGGTTCAGCAGATGGCTGGGAAAGCTGCGCTGGAATACATAGAGACCGCCGTCAAGCTGGCCCAGCAGAACAAGATCAACGCGCTATGCACAGCCTCAATCAATAAGGAAGCCATCAGATTGGCAGGAGCAAAGGTTCCAGGGCACACAGAGATTCTTGCGAATCTCACCAACACAAAGGAAGTCACAATGCTGCTGATCTCAGGAAAGATACGCGTCTTTCACGTTACAATTCATGTGCCACTCAGCAAGGTTCCGTCGTTGATTACCAAGGAATCTGTGTTAGAGACCATCAAGTTGGCATACGATTCGCTCTGTAGCCTAGGAATACCTGACCCAAAGATAGCGGTTGCAGGACTGAATCCACACGCAAGCGACGGCGGATTGTTCGGGCCGGAGGAGAAAGAGAAGATAGCACCCGCAGTGGAGGCGGCCAACAAAGAGGGAATGAAGGCCTTCGGTCCGGTTCCACCAGACAGCGTCTTCGTACGAGCCAACAAAGGAGAGTTTGACGCTGTCGTGGCAATGTATCACGATCAAGGACACATCCCCATCAAGCTCTTGGCGTTCGAGTCAGGCGTCAACGTAACTATAGGACTACCAATAATCAGAACGTCCGTTGATCACGGCACAGCCTTCGATATCGCTGGGAAAGGAATTGCTGACGAGAAGAGCATGGTAGAGGCTATCAAGCTCGCGGCCAAAATGGCTGAAGTCAAGATGGCCTCGAAACACTGATTTGCGTGTCTGTATCTTTGGCACTTGAGAGTTGCTAGGCATTTAGCGTAGCGACTAGTTCCGGAAGGATCTTCCCATTCGAGATTATGACTTCCGTCCCGCCCAGGTGTAACGGATTGCCTTTGAAGTCGGTGGCTTTTCCTCCAGCTTCCTCGGCAATCACGACCCCGGCTGCAACATCAACTACTTTCGTCTTGTGCCATATCCTCGCGTCTGCAACTCCAGACGCGACTAGGCATGCGTCGGTGGCTGCGGAACCGGAGATTCGCACAGTGAAGATCTTCGGGTAGAGTTTCTGGAGGTTTGGAAACATGTCCTCTCTCTTGTGGAACTGGTTATCGTACATGACCAAGGCCTCGCTCAGCTTGCTTCTGTCAGACACGTGAGTTGGTTGTCCGTTCACGAAGGCACCTTTGCCTCTCTCTGCATAGAACATCTTATCGTGGACTGGGTCGTATATTGCGCCGAGAATGAGCTGGTCGCCGCGAGCCAGCGCGATCGACGTATTGAAGAATGGTACCCCGTACGTGTAGTTGTGTGTTCCGTCAAGCGGGTCCACAATCCACACGTAGTCTTCTGCAGTGTACTTCTCCTTACCAAGCTCTTCGGATTCGAACTTGTGACTTGGGAACTGTTCCCTAATCGTTTTCACGATCACGCCTTCGGATTCAACGTCAACATTCGTAACGAGTTCCTTTGCTTCTTTATGGTGAACCTGTTTCTTCTTCTCGAAGTTCTCCATCAAGATCTTTCCGGCTTTCCTGGACGCTTCGATTGCTACATCCTTGAATTGCGGCACGCTGGATCACGTCGTCATGTTGGCCTGAACTTGGCTTTAAACTAATACTGAGAGATTCCTCCAATTGCGGGAATGGTAAGGCCTTTTTTAGCGAGCCTGCTATTGCAGTAGACCTGATCTGAAGAGAGCTGGGTCTGATTGAAAGCCGTCAGGAAGATTGAGCCAAAGCCTGGAATTGTTGTTCAGGAGACTGAGGAGCCGAAGATTGGGCCATCACAAGTCCTAGTCGAGATCAAGGCGACCGCGATATGCGGGTCAGACATTCACATATACCGCTGGGACGAGCAGACTACGCGTTGGAAGACTCCACTTCCGATGACTGTGGGCCACGAATTCTCAGGAAAGGTCGTCGAAGTTGGAAAGGAAGTAAGATCCATTCGGTCAGGCGACAACGTAGCAGGAGAATCGCACATCCCGTGCGGGATCTGCTACTACTGTAGAACCGGCAACATGCACATCTGCCAAGATATGCTGATATTCGGATTGCAGACGAAAGAAGGATCCTTCGCCAAATATGCAGCCGTTCCGGAAGTCATCGCATACAAGTTGCCGCCGGGGATATCCTATGAGGAGGGCGCTCTCCTGGAACCCTTTGGCGTGGCTGTCCACGCCATCGAGAGAACGCGCATAGAGCCCGGAGACGTTGTGCTCATCATCGGCTCAGGGGCCATTGGAATCTTTGCGCAGCAGGTCGCAAAGGTTTCAGGCGCATCGATGGTCATCGCCGTAGGACGAAGAAGATTCAGATTGGATCTTGCGAAACGGATTGGATCGGCAGATGTGTATTTGAGCAGCGAGAGTGAGGACATAGTCAAGCGCACAACGGAGCTGACAAATGGGAGGGGAGCCGACGTTGTTATCGAGCTTGCTGGAAGCCCGACGACTATTCGCCAGGCGTTTCAGGCACTGAAGAAAAATGGGCGAGTGGGGCTGGTGGGCCTTCCTGAGAAGCCGGTCGAAATAGAAGCCACTAGCATGATCATCTACAAAGAAGCAACCGTCACTGGGAGCACTGGGCGCTCAATGTTCGGAACATGGGAGCGGATGGTAAGCTTGGTGGCGAACAAGCGCGTGAACTTGGTGGGAGTCATAACCGACCGCCTCCCGCTTGAAAAAGCCGAAGATGGATTCCAGCGCGTCATGAAAGGAGAAAGCGGAAAGGTTCTCTTCATACCGTAGCTAGATCACTCGAAAGTCTAGGACGCCAGTTTCTCTGGGGCTTCCAATAGTTGCTTGACTCTTTGCAGGAATCTGGCAGCTAAGACGCCGTCAATGACTCTGTGATCAAAGACGAGCGTCAGGGTCAACATCTGTCTGATCGCCATATTCTCTCCTACAATGATGAGCTTCGGAACTATCCTGCCGACGCCGAGTATTGCTGTTTCGGGAGGATTGATCACTGGCGCAAACAGGTCGACATCGTACATTCCCAAGTTGCTGACCGTGAACGTTCCGCCGGACATTTCCCTGGTTGTTAGGGCTCCGCCTCTTGCTCGCTCGATCAGTGTCTTCGCGCTTTTCGAGATGTCTGTGATTGACAGGCGGTCTGCGTTCCTGACGACAGGCACCAGAAGATCGTCTCCTGATACGACTGCAAAGCCCACGTTCACTTCGCTCATGGTCCTAAGTTCCTGACCGAGCAACATCGTGTTCACTGCAGGGAATTCTCTAAGGCCTGTTGCGGTTGCTTTGATGATGAAGTCGTTATAGGAAATCTGCAGACCAGTCTTTTCCTTTTCAGACTTCAGTTTCGCAGCCGGTGTCATGTCGACTTCCATGGTGATGGGAACGTGTACTGCTGTTCGAGCGCTCAGGGACAATCGGTCGGCTATGACCTTTCTATGGCCTGCCAATGGCGCTGACTTGTACTCTTCAGCAATAGGGCCGGCCTCACGTCTGCCGGTGGCTTTGAGCACATCTTCCGATACTATGCGACCGCCAGGTCCCGTGCCTTTGATCTTGGTGATGTCGACTCCACGCTCTCTTGCCAATCTCCTGGCGGAGGGCGATATTCGGACTCTCTCAAGAGAAACTTCTGGTGCTTCTGATACGGCCGGAGACGGACGAGCGAACTCGGTTCTCTCACTCGGAGTGGGCTGAGGGCCAGTTGCTACAGCGGGTCCACCAGTCGTGGGAATCGAAGAGATGTCTTCTCCTGGTGATCCGATCACTGCGATGACTGCGTTCACCGGCACGGCGGTTCCTTCTCTGTGAAAGACCTTGAGAAGAGTTCCGCTTGCTGGAGCTTGGATCTCGTCGGTCGTCTTCTCTGTCTCGACCTCACAGAGGCCTTCGCCTTCTGAGACTTTGTCTCCTTCGTGCTTGAGCCACTTTGCGATTAGGCCCTCCTCCATCGTCCACGTCATTTTCTTGAGGTAAACGGGTGTGGCCATCCGTCATCCCTTTCTGAGAGTCTAGTCCTTCTGTCCCACGAGTTCCAGCACGGCTTCCGTGATATGTTTCTCTTGAGGGACCACGGTGCTTTCTAGTGCTGGTGCGTATGGTATCGGGACGTCGAGCGCAGAGACGCGTTTGACGGGGGCGTCTAGGTAGTCAAAAGCCTCCTCCATTATCATGGCTGCGATCTCAGCTCCCACGCCTGCCCTCTTGGTATCCTCAGAGGCTACAATGACCTTTCCGGTCTTCTTCACTGAGTCGATGATCGCTTGCTTGTCCAGTGGGACGAGTGTCCGCGGGTCAATCACTTCCATGCTTATTCCCTTCTTTGCTAGTTCTTCCGCCACCCTGAGGGACTTGTGAACCATCATCATGGTTGCAATGACGGTGATGTCCTCGCCAGGTCGCTTGACATCGGCGTTTCCGAATGGGATTGCGTAAGGCTCCTCAGGAACTTTCTGGATAAGTGTAGGGTATGGCCCGCGTAGGCTTGCCATTCTTTTCGCATAGTAGAGAAGCTTGTGCTCGACAAACAGTACTGGATCCTCGCCCCTAATGGCGTTGATGAGCAGGCCTTTCGCGTCATACGGCATTGAAGGCGTGACCACTTTGAGCCCCGGCACGTGCATGAACCAGGCCTCCAGGCTCTGAGAATGATGGGCGGCACCACAGGCTACGGGATATCTTGACCCAGCGGGGGTCCGCAAGACAACTGGGACCTTCATGGAACCGCCGAACATGTATCGGATCTTCGCCATCTGGTTGAATATCTGATCCATCGGACATCCGATGAAGTCCATGAATTCTAGTTCAGCAATTGGATGCATGCCTGTTATGGCTGCGCCGACCGCGGCGCCTACGATAGCAGTCTCGGATATTGGAGTGTCACGTACTCTTTCCTCGCCAAATTCCGCTTGAAGTCCTTTCGTGCACCCGAAAATACCGCCAAACTTGCCAACGTCCTCGCCTAGGAGGATGACGGTCTTGTCTCTCAGCATCTCTTGGCGAATTGCTTCACGAATCGCTTCCGCGAAGTCTAGTTCTCGAGTCTCACTCACGCCGTGTCACCTCTCCGAAACGAACAGGTAACTTGTCACGTCTTCAGGTTTCGGTGATGGACTTTCCTTTGCGAAGGCAACTGCATCTTCGATTTCTTTCATTGTCTCCTGGTTTATGGCGTCGAGTTCAGCCTGAGTCGCTTTCCGATCTTTGATCATCTTATCGCCTAGTCGGATGATTGGATCACGTTTCTCCCATTCGTCCATCTCTTGCTTGGTACGGTACGTCTCTCCTTTCTTGGGATCGCCCTCGTGGTGCCCTCTGAAACGATAGGTCTTACACTCCACCAGCGTAGGACCTTGCCCCTTTCGTGCTCTTTCCACAGCCTCCGAAACGGCTTGGTATACAGAGAGAACATCCATTCCATCAGCCACAGCAGAGCGCATGCCATATGCGGCAGCCCTGTCAGAGAGGTTCTTCAGTTTCGATGACCTTACCGCGGGCGTAGATATCGCATAGAGATTATTCTCAAGAACGTAGACAACGGGAAGTTCCCAAAGTGACGCGAGGTTCATCCCCTCGTGGAAGGCACCTGTGTTTGATGCACCATCGCCGAAAAATGACACACAGACCTGGTCGGTTTTTCTGAGTTTGCTTGACAGCCCGACGCCTGCTGCGATTGGAATTCCCGCGCCTGCTATACCGCTGCACCCTACAATGCCGATTTCCGGCGCCGCGATGTGCATCGAGCCTCCTCTACCTTTGCAGTATCCTGTTTCTTTCGCAAAAAGCTCAGCCATCATCTTGCG
>Ga0315281_10016074_pt1 | contig 10001 bp, 9 predicted proteins | sample YL17G07_0_MG_FD_204540 | JGI IMG/M metagenome (GOLD analysis project Ga0315281, IMG submission 204540) | Sediment microbial communities from Yellowstone Lake, YNP, Wyoming, USA - YL17G07_0 | ecosystem: Environmental > Aquatic > Freshwater > Lake > Sediment | place: USA: Wyoming | collected...
CGACGTCCCCGGCGTGGATTCCGATCCGGAGGAGGATGCGGCGCTCCTCGCCCGCCGCGGCGTTGCGGTCGCCCATGGACTTCTGGATCTCGATGCCGCAGCGGACCGCCGCGGGCGCGTCCGGGAACTCGAGCATGAACGAGTCCCCGATCGTCTTGACCTCGCGGCCCGAGAACGGCGGAAAGACCCGGCGGATGATCGCCTCGTGCTCCTCGAGGACTTCCAGGGCCAGCGTCTCGTTGCGCTCGGCCAGCCGGCTGAACCCGACGATGTCCGTGAACATGATCGCCGCGAACTTGCGCTTGGTTGAGTGCCCGTCTGCCATTGTCCAACCCACTCTAGCCTCCCGCCGCCCTGCCCCTCAAGGTGTGGTGTTGACGGGACGAGCGGGGTGGTGTAGCATGCCACCAAAACAAAGGGCCTGGGCAACGGCGTCCAGCCTGATCCCAAAGGGAGGGCAAGACACCATCATGGCCAATACTGTCCAGGAGTTCATGGCCCAGGTCATCTCGCACAACCCGGGCCAGCCCGATTTCCACCAGGCGGTCCACGAGGTAGCGAAGTCCGTGCTTCCCGTGATCCACGCCACACCGGCCTATCGCAAGGCGAAACTGCTCGAGCGGATGGTCGAGCCCGAGCGCGTGATCATGTTCCGGGTCAACTGGGAAGACGACGAGAACGAGATCCAGGTCAACCGCGGCTACCGGATCGAGATGTCGAGCGCGCTGGGACCCTACAAGGGCGGCCTGCGATTCCACCCCACGGTGCGGCTCGGCCTCCTCAAGTTCCTCGCGTTCGAGCAGGTCTTCAAGAACAGCCTGACGACGCTCCCCATGGGCGGCGCCAAGGGCGGGTCCGACTTCGACCCCAAGGGGAAGAGCGACAACGAGGTCATGCGGTTCTGCCAGAGTTTCATGACCGAGCTCTCGCGGCACATCGGCCCGGACACGGACGTGCCCGCCGGCGACATCGGCGTGGGCGGACGCGAGATCGGGTTCATGTTCGGCCAGTACAAGCGCCTGCGGAACGAGTTCACGGGCGTCCTGACCGGCAAGGCGCTCGAGTGGGGCGGATCGCTCATCCGGCCGGAGGCGACCGGGTACGGCGCGGCCTACTTCGCCGCCGACATGCTGGCCCTGCGCGGCGACGGGCTCAAGGGCAAGGTCGTGTCGGTCTCGGGCTCCGGCAACGTGGCCCAGTACACGGTCGAGAAGGTGAACGAGCTCGGCGGAAAATGCATCACGCTCTCGGACTCGGACGGCACGATCTGGGACCACGCCGGCATCGGCCCGGAGAAGCTGGCCTGGGTCATGGACCTCAAGAACGTGCGGCGCGGGCGCATCCGCGAGTACGCGGCGAAGTTCAAGACCGCGCGATTCTTCCCCGGCAAGCGGCCGTGGTTCGTGGAATGCGATGTCGCCTTCCCGAGCGCGACCCAGAACGAAATCGGCGGCGCGGACGCCCGGACGCTCGTGAAGAACGGGTGCATCGCCGTGGCGGAGGGCGCGAACATGCCGTCCACGCCGGAGGCGGTGGACATCTTCCAGAAGGCGAGGATCTGCTTCGGGCCGGGCAAGGCCGCGAACGCGGGGGGAGTCGCGACCTCGGGGCTGGAGATGTCCCAGAACTCCCTGCGCCTCTCGTGGACGCGGGAGGAGGTGGACCGCCGCCTCCAGGGCATCATGAAGTCGATCCACGACACCTGCGTCAAGTACGGCAAGGTTGGACGCCACGTGGACTATGTCAAGGGCGCGAACATCGGCGGATTCGTCAAGGTGGCTGATGCCATGCTCGACCAGGGGCTCGTCTAGGGGCCGCTTCCGCGTAGCCACGGGTCGATCACGGGCGAGTCAGGCTCGGACGACCCGTCCCGGCTTCTGGTATCGTGCCGTCATATGAGCACGAAAGCCTCTCTCCGGGACAAGTTCCGCGGGTGCATCGCCGCCAGCTGGGCGGGCTCGGCCATGGGCGCCGTCGTCGAGGGATGGCCTCACGCCGAGGTCCGCCGGAAGCACGGCCTCCTTGACCGCCTCCTCCCCTACCGCCACTACGTCGAGGAGACGAACTGGCGCCGGCTCCCGGGGACGACCGAGGACGGGATCGAGCGGCAGAAGCTGATCGCGACCGCGATAATCGAGAAGCGGGACCGGATCCTGGCCCAGGACCTGGTCGCGGTCTGGGTCCGCGACCTGGACCCGAGGAAGATGAAGTACAAGCAGGAGGCCTTCGACCGCTCGCTCCTCGAGATGGCCAAGGCGGGCGTCCCGGCCTCGGAACTGGGAAAGCTCTGGCCGTTCCCGAACGTGGTCTCGATGGCGCGCGCGTCGCACCCCCTGGGTCTGATCAACGCCGGGGACCCGCGCGGGGCCGCCGACGACACCTTCGAGGCCGGCAAGGTCTACTGCCGCGACACCCACTTCGCCCTGCGCTGGGCCGCGCTCTACAACGCCTCGATCGCGGCCGCGTGCGAGCCGGGCGCCACGGTCGACTCCGTGCTCGCGACCGCCCGCGCGTTCGCCGGGTACCGGGCCGAGGGCGCGAAACTCTACGCCCGGTACGACACGGTCAGGCATGACCTCGAGCAGGCTCTGGACTTCGCGAGGAGAGCCGTGGACTGGCAGGACATGAGGGCCCGGTTCGACTCGGTCTACTTCGGCGGCGGGTACTTCAACTACGGCATGGCCCAGGCCAACGAGATCGTGGCCAAGGGCTTCGGCGTTTTCGCCCACGTGCGCGGCGACCCGGAGAAGGCCATCGTGACAGCCGTGAACTTCGGCCGGGACACCGACTGCCTCGCGGCCGTGGCCGGCGGGCTTTCGGGCGCCCTAACCGGCATTGGGCACCTGCCAGGCCGATGGATCGTGCAGGTGAACCGGGCCACGAAGCGTGACCCGTACACGAACAGCCGGCGGACGATCGAGCAGACGGCGGACGGGCTCCTCCGGGCCTTCCACGCCCGCCGTGCCCGGCTCAAGGCGTGGGCAAGCAGGATGGGCTGATGCGGAACTTCGTATTCCACAATCCCGTCAAGCTCGTGTTCGGGAAGGGCACGATCGCGCAACTGCCCGGTCTCCTGCCGGCCGGGGGCAGGATCATGATGACCTGGGGCGGCGGGTCGATCAAGGCCAACGGCGTCTACGATCAGGTGCGGGCGGCGCTCCAGGGCCGCGACATCGTCGAGTTCCCGGGGATCGAGCCCAACCCCCGGTACGCGACGCTCATGAAGGCGGTCGCAGTCGCCCGGGCGGAGAAACCCGCGTTCCTCCTCTCCGTGGGCGGGGGGTCCGTCCTCGACGGGACCAAGTTCATCGCCGCCGCGCTCATGTTCGCGGGCCCCGATCCGTGGGATATCCTCGAGAAAGGAACCGCGGTGACAACCGCGGTTCCCCTGGGCTGCGTCCTGACCCTGCCGGCGACGGGAAGCGAGATGAACGGGAACGCCGTGATCTCGCGCGCGGAGACGAGGCAGAAGCTCGGGTTCTCGAGCGAGGCCGTCATGCCCCGGTTCTCGATCCTGGACCCCGAGACGACGTACACGCTTCGCCCGCGCCAGACGGCGAACGGTATCGTGGACACGATGGCCCACGTCTTCGAGCAGTACCTGACCAGGGACATGCACAATCCGCTGAACGAGGGCATCGCGGAGGCCGTCCTGCGCGTCACGATCGAGAACGGCCGGAGCGTCCTCGCCCGGCCCCGGGACTACGAGGTCCGGGCGAACCTGATGTGGTCGGCCACGCTGGCGCTCAACGGACTGATCGGGGTCAACGCCTCCCACGACTGGGCGAGCCACAACATCGGGCACGAGCTCACGGCCTTCCACGGGCTCGACCACGGCCAGTCGCTCGCCGTAGTCTTTCCGAACGTCCTGAGATTCAAGCGGGACGCCAAGCGCACGATGCTCGCCCGGTACGCCCGGCGCGTCTGGGGCGTCACGGACCCCGACGACGGTGATGCCGGGCTCGCGGGCGTGGACCGGACCGTCGAGTTCTGGCGGTCGCTGGGGGTGAAGACCCGGCTCTCGGAATACGGGGCCGGGGACGAGCACTTCGCCGAGATCGCGGACCGGCTCGGCGGCGGGGACCGCCGGCAGGGCGAGAACGGGGATCTCGGCTTCGCCGAGATCCAGGAGATCCTGCGGATGAGCCGCTAGGGGCATCCCGGCAACTGCCAGCGCTCGCGTCCCTGTTGCCCTCACCCCGACATTCGGTTGCTCCAGCTGAACGCCGCAGTTCCGAATGCCACCAACCACCTCGTTATCGGGGAGCACCAGCCATTCCGGCTGGTGTCCTTGCAGGCTGACGCGCCACGAGGGGCAGGACGGGTGCTAGGATGGAGACATGAACGCGCAGCTGGATCGGATCAGCGTCAACCCGAAGGTCTGCTTCGGCAAACCGTGCATCAAGGGGACCCGCATCTGGGTGTCCCTGCTGCTCGACAAGCTCGCCCATGGCCTGACGGAGGAGAAGCTTCTGGAGGCGTACCCTCAGCTCACCCACGAGGACGTTCTGGCGGCGATCGCGTACGGCGCCGAAGTGTCCCGCGAGAGGATCGTCCCGGTACCCACCGAAGCGGCCTGATGCGGCTCAAACTCGACGAGAACTTCAGCCAGCAGTCCGCCGCATTCCTCCGCAGTGCAGGCCACGACGTGATGACCGTCCGCGAGGAACGCCTGGGCGGTGCCGAAGATGAAACCGTGTTTGCGGCGCGCGTGGCCGAAAAGCGCGTCCTGATCACGCTCGACCATGACTTCGGGAACGTGATCCGGTTCCCTCCCGACAAATCGCACGGCATCGTCGTCATCGAATTGCCGCCGGGACAACCGCCGGCCTCCGTCCAGGCGGGACTCGCCACGTTTCTCGGCGCGCTGAAACTGAACCCACTGGCGAACGCCCTCTGGATCGTCGAGCCGGGAAGGGTGCGGATCCACCAACCCGACGATCTCGAATCCCAAAGCTGACTCGTCAGGGACAGGGGGAGCCGCTTGCGGTAGACTGGTTGATACCGGGCCAGCAGCTCAGTTGGTAGAGCACCAGCCTTTTAAACAGCCGCTGGCCCGAAAGCCCTGCGAGAGCACCAACCGGAAGGACGCCCCACGAGCCCGCACGGATCTCCGTGCGGGCTTCGCCTTTCCCGCCGCCTCCGACTCACCAACTCTCCGGCGTATCATCCGATTTCGTCGGTGTTCAGCCTCCCACGCTGAACATCGGGACTATGGACATGTTCTCCTGCCGAAACGGCGAGAGGCGAGCTGAATGCGCCCGCCTCCCCGTCTGGGCCCGAATCGGCCCCTACTTCGCCGGAGCCTTCTCCATCGCTGCCGGCCCGCCCATCATCGGACAGCCCGGGCCGCCCCGCATGGGGCACCAGCAGCACATGACGATCGCGTGGAGGGCCGCCGCGAGGATGACCCCCGCCAGCACTCCCCACCAGAACTTCCCCTGACCACAGCAGCAGTGACCTTCTTCCTTCTTGGGCATCTATCGCGATCCTCCTTCGTGTTTGCTTTCGGAACTAAGCCTTCTTGTCCGCTTTTGTGTATGGCTTGAGCCTGCGCTCCGCGAACGGCCACGCGATGCGCGCGAGCGGGAGCTTGAGCCCTTCCCTGGCCAGCACCTCGCGCCGGTTCGGCCCGTTGAGGTCGATGATCTGGCCGATGTACTTCTCGTAGAGTTCCCGGTCCACCATCATCCCGTCACGACTCAGGATCGGCCGGTCCGCCGTGCCCAGGGTTTTGAGCGACTTCGTCATGGCCTTGCTGCCCTTGACCGAGTCGGCGACCGTGTTCAGCGGCGTGTATCCGGTGTCCGCGCACTTGCCCGACTGGAGGGTGACCATGACCCCGTCGACGGGGTTGGGCCCGAACGCGAGGTCGGCGGCCTTCACCCCCACCGCGACCGCGTCCCGGAAGTCCGGCTCGGACATGATCTCGAGGTTGTTGCGGTTGAGGTAGTCCGGCCCCTCCGCCCGCACCTTCATGCTCCCGTAGACCTCGGCCGGTATTCTCAGCTCCTTCTCCAGCAGGAGCTTGAGAAAGAGGGCCACCCGGCCGTCGGAAACGCTCGTGTTCTTGTGCGCGTCCGTGTGGATCTTGAACTGGGTGCCGAACTTCGGACTCGAGACGCTGAGATGATACCCCAGGTACTGCTCGCCGTCGTGCGCCCCCTCGGAAGCCACGACGAAGAGGTTGCCGTGGCGGTCGTAGGCGTCCTGGCACCGGGCGAGGAAGGCGTCCTTGTTGAACCCGCCCTCCTTGGTCAGGATCACGTGCGGGCCGTATGACTCGTCGATCCTGGCCAGCACGCTCGCGGCCGCGCCCCATCCCTCGTCGCGGCCCATGAACACGGCGACCTGGGCCACCGCGCCTTCGCGCAGGGCCCCGCCCCGGGTCGCCCCCTTCGGGATCCCGAACGCGTCGATGTCGCCCTGGAGGCTCGCGGTGACGAGCGCCACCTGCTTGGCGAACGATGCGTACCCCGGGCAACGGTGCGTGACGAGGAGGTCGTTGTCCACGGTCTTCGGAATCCCGACGACGTGGAGTTCGTAGTTCTGCTTCTTCGCGAACTCCGCCAGGATGATCGCCTTCTCCTGCGTGTCGTTCCCGCCGTTGAGGAAGACGTGGTTGACGCCGTGCGCCTTGAAGAGCTCGAGCAGGCGCTCGCAGTCCTCGTCGTCGGGCTTGTGCCGCGAGGTCCCGAACACGGGCGTGGCCGGCCACTTGAGCTGGTTCATCCGGCCCTTCGCGCCCGCCTCGCCGTCCCGGAGGGCCCACGCGAAGACGTCCACGACGTCCTCGTTGAGCGCTCCGCGCATCCCGCCGATCGCGGCGAGGAACGTCCCCACCTTGTCCCGGTACGCCTCGAAGGTCCTGTTGATCAGGCCGTACGCGCTCGCGCTGATGACGGGAGTGCCGCCGCCGCCCATGACGTACATCGCGTTCGGTTTGCCCATACCGCCCTCCTGGCGGCCCGGCTCTTCGCGCCGGACAGCCCGACTACTTTAACATGGGGAACCTTGCAGGCGAGGCGGCCCAGGCGTCCAACATCCCCACACCGCCGCATGCTAGTCTAGGGGCCGTGGGAGGGCGTACGGCGGTCGCCGCACTACTCCGCCTGCGGGAGCGACTGGTCAAGCCGCACGCGCGCATCACCGCCCCCGAGGACCGGCACGGGGCCCGGCTGTTCGCGATCCTCATGCTGGTCCACGTCACCGTGATCCTGCTCGTCCTCGCGATCATGGACCGCGCCTACGTCGCCACCGTCGGCCGCAGCCTGTGGATCGACCGGGACACCTGGGTCATCCTGGGCGGCACCGCCCTGATCGGGTTCACGTACCTGCTCCTCCGCGCCGGCCGGTACCGGCTGAGCGTCGCGCTCTACATCCTCGTGTCCGCCGCCATCCCGCTCACGGCCCCGTTCGTCAACGACCCCAACGCCGAGATCGGGAGCCTCGCCACGGCCCTGATTCCCCCTCTCCTGGCGTCGTACGTCTACTCCTCCCGGTGGGTCGCCGGCGTCCTCGTCGCCACGGTCGGGCTGGCCTCCGCCCGGCTCGTGACCGCGCCCCTGCCGCCCAGAAGCATCGGGACCGGGTTCGTGATCCTCATCGCCGTCCTCGTCGCCGGCTTCCTCACCATCGTCTCCCGCCGCCGGTTCACGGTCCTCGAGCGCGCCCGGCTCGCCCGCCTGCGCGAGAGCGAGGCGGCCCTCGAGGAGAGCACCGAGCGCCTCCGCGTCCTGCTCGGCCACTCGCTGGACGTCCTCGTCGGCACCGACCGCCACGGGTTCGTGACCTTCATCGGAGGCGCCTTCGAGGCCACGACCGGGTACACGGCCGACGAGCGCCTGGGCCGGTCGCTCTTCGACCACATCCTGCCCGATGACGTCCCCCGGATCCGGCGCGAGTTCGACAACCTCCTCGTCGAGCGCGCGAAGGAGCTCCGGACCGAGTGGCGGCAGGCCCACCGGGACGGCCGGATCCTCTGGATCGAGGCGCTCGCGGCCAACCGGCTGGGCCATCCCGGCCTCGACAACGTGCTCTTCAGCCTCCGGGACGTATCCGCGCGCCGCCGTGCCGAGGAGGACCTGCGCCAGAGCGAACAGAAGTACCGGAACCTGCTCACCGAGCGCCAGCGCGCCGACGACGCGAAAGCCTAGCCCGAAAGAAACTCCCGCCCGAACCTGATGCCGTGGTCGTACAGCGCCCGGATATTCCCGAGCGGCGTCTCGGGCAGGATCGAGCTCGTCGAGGCCAGCGCGAATCCGCCCCCGGGCGCGGCCGTCCGGAAACACCGCTCGACGTCGCGCCGGACGTCGTCCGCCGTGCCGAACGGGAGCGTCGTCGTCACCGAGACGCTCCCCCATAGAATGAGATTCTTCCCGTCCCGCGTCCGGTGCTTCGCCACGCGGTCGAGCGTGCACCCGGTCTCCTCCTGGAACCCCTGCAACCCGGAAACGCCCACGGGGTCCAGGAGACGCCCCAGGATCGGACGGATGTCCCCGTCGCAGTGCCAGACGATCCGGATCCCGGCCCGGTGCAGGGGCTCCACGGCCCGGACCAGCGCCGGGAAGTAGAGCGCGTCCAGCGCCGCGACCGAGCAGATCGGCCCGGCGTTGAAGCAGATGTCCTGCCCGCCGTAGACGAACGGCGCCAGCCCGTGCTTCCCGACCGCGCGAACCACCGCGAGGTTCATGAGCCGGGCCTCCTCGCCCGAGTGGTCGAAGTACCGCCTGAGGTGGTCCGGGTAGAGCGCGATCGCCTCGAGGTAGTTGTCGTACCCGAACCGCGTGTACCCGCCCATGAAGTCCGCCTGCCCGAAGTCCCCGAGGAAGAGCATCCCGCCGCCCGCCATCGCGCGCAGGCGCAGGATCGGCTCCGCGTACCGGTCCGCCGTCGTCTCGAGATCGAACCCCGCCTCCAGCGTGGCCGGGTCCGGAAGGGCGTCGATCCAGGCCCGCACCTGTTCCGGAGACTCGAATCCGGGCCGCCCTCCGGCGGCGTCCTCCCCGTGCGGCGAGAATGGGTCAACGGCGATGTGCTCGATCCGGGGCGAGGGCATGACGAACTGGGGGCACAGGTTCGCCCCGGCCCTCAGGTACGCCTCGACGACCGCCCCGGGCGCGTCGGCGTAGATGTCGTCCCGCCCCGAGAAGGCCCGGAAGAACTCGCGGTGCATGGTCCAGGACGAGAGGATGCACGGCTCCGCCACCCGCTCCAGCGCGAGCGTGCGCAACGCCGTCTCTTCGCCCTGGATTCCCCCCACGTTACCAGTATGGGGCAATTCGCGGCGCACCCCAAGGCTTCCCTGCGGCTCCGGACCGGCGTATCCTCGATGCATGCGCCGGGGGATACTCGCGGATCACCAGCGGAAGGCCGATGGCGGGCCGGGGATGCGGATCGGAAGCGGCAGCATCGTCGAGCTCATCCCCGAGTTCCCGAAGCTGGGGTTCCGCTTCCTCGAGATCTTCCTCGATCCCGCCCTCGACGACCCCGCCGAGCGGAAATGGTTCGTGGACTTCGCCGCCCGCGCCCGCGACCTGGGGCTCGACCTCTGGTCCATGCACGTGCCGTTCAGCCGGGACATCTCCGTCGCCGACGGCGCCGCGCGCGGGGAAACGCTCCGGGGAATCGAGTCCTCGATCGCGCTCGCGGCCGCCGCCGGGGCCCGGTTCGCGGTCGTGCACCCCGGGTCGGAGACTCCCCCGGAGGAGCGTCCGTCCCGGGTCGAGACGAGCGTCCGGAGCCTCACCCGGCTCAACGCGTTCTGCCGCGACCACGGGATCCGGATGGCGGTCGAGAACATGCTCCCGACCAACGTCGCCGAGGGGGCCCGGGGACTGCGGGGAATCCTGGACCGGCTCCCGCACGACGCCGGCGTCTGCTTCGACACCGGCCACGCGCATGTCACCGACGGCTCGCCCGCGAAGGCCCTCGAGGTGATCAAGGACCGGCTCTTGACCCTCCACGTCCACGACAACGACGGGACCGGCGACCAGCACCGG
>Ga0315281_10016075_pt1 | contig 10001 bp, 4 predicted proteins | sample YL17G07_0_MG_FD_204540 | JGI IMG/M metagenome (GOLD analysis project Ga0315281, IMG submission 204540) | Sediment microbial communities from Yellowstone Lake, YNP, Wyoming, USA - YL17G07_0 | ecosystem: Environmental > Aquatic > Freshwater > Lake > Sediment | place: USA: Wyoming | collected...
ATTTAATTAAACCTATAATATTTTCATTAATATAAATACCCTCAAATGGCGTTAAAATATAATCGTAGTGGAATATTTTTAATTTCTCTTCGGGTGCCAATGCCTGCGAAAATGGTTTAAATTCCTTACCACCCGGCTTCTCAAACCAATACAATGATTTGAAGTTTTTGGACTGAATATAATCCCAATCTTGTGCTGTGAGCCCGTTTATTTTAGCAATAGTTATTTTATTATTAATTTCTACATCACAAATTTCTTGAATTATCTTTTCAAGCAATTTAAATTTATTGGCAATTATCAATCGATTCATTATATGAATGTACAGAATCGATTTAAATTGGTGTTCTGTCTTATAAAAAAATGGGGCGTCTATCGTACTTTTTTTTATCATCGTCGCCTTAAAAATATTATTATCTGGTATCATAAAAAAGAGTGAAAGTAACCCCCCTTTGGGGTTTATAATTTCATTACTCAGCGTGACATTCCCATTGACCAACCATGCGGTTGGTTCTTCCTTAATTTTATAATCAATGCCCGTAAGTTTGGCTCGCATATCTTCCTTAATATTCTTCACTCCATCATTCATCTTGTTCGGATCCAAAGTAAATTCCATATTTCTGGCTTGAAATATTTCGTCATACTCCTGCTGACGATCTGGTCTTATTTCAATCATTTTTGTTTTCGGGTTTGTGTTTGCAAAATAATTTTTTAGTGTTTTTTCAATCGAATCCGGACGGAGTAGTGCTAGACCTAATGGATTTAATGCAGCAAAACCCAAAATAAGTTTCAATTCATTGATTCTCGCGGGAGGTTGATTTCCCAATAATTTCTGTATCACTGTATTATCGAGGTATGGTTCCACATATGTCTGGATAATTTCTTCTCTTCCTGGTAAATCAACTATCAAAAATGGTACATATGTTTCTTGGCTGAATAGTTCTAATTGAAAATCATAAATCACAATTGAACGCGAACTCACTGGATTATTGGGAGTATTCCTGATTCGCCCGGCTTCTTTTCTTTTTGCATCGATTTCGTCGACAAAATTATTGAAATTTTTAAATACAGATGAAACACTGTTTTCCGCAATGTTATAATAAGTATTTCCCTTTGGTGTACTCGCCATAAAACGTTTGATATTCTCGTCACCAACAATCTGCGTTACATCCCCGCTCATCTTCATTTCTGTACCAATTAGTTGTATATTATACGCATATAAACATTGATCTATCGTTCTCCCCGGTTGCTTCTCCCAATAATGTGGAAATGGTAATCCTAACCCATATAATTCGATCACCCTAAGATACACCGACTTCAATCCATTCACATCATTCAATGTCGTTTGTAAGATTCCAGGAATATTATTCTTGGCATCTCCAAACAATATAAATGATTTCCCTGTCCCACTGTAACCATATGTCATCATACCCAAACCATTCGCTTGTGATAATAATGTATCGATTGTCATATATTTTGATATTTCGGAACTATTACTGAATTGCGTTGAGTCAAATACTTCCGTGAATTTTAGTACATCTCCTTGCTTCGCATCTGTCTTCTCTTCTGGCTTCTTCGGGCACGCTGCCTCGTTTATGTATAATTTACTTACATCAATTTTTGTTGTATCATCAGGATGGCGTAATTTATAATCATAATCCGATACATACATCATTTTTTCATACATTTCTTTTGATGATGGATTCATTTCATCTCCTAAATCATTCACTCTTGCATAAATGGTGATTTTATTTCCTGACAACACATTGTAATTCATAATTATTCCCTTAAAATGATTTAACAATAAAAACATATTGGCTGTATTCCCAGAACACGCATTAATATCAATTATATCATCAAATAGACATTCTCTTTCTTTTTTCTTCCTACATGGCTCAGTGTAGTCCCCTTCACATTCTTTTGCTTGCTCCCGACATTTTGGAGGAGTACACGCATCCACACAGGCTTTTGCGAATTTATTGTGCATTTCTGTTGATTTACATAGTGCCATTTTTTTTACTTTCATTTCGTTTAGTTGACTGGATAATACACCCACAAATGAATGTAATTTCTGAATTGTCACCGCATGACATTTGCTCAAATAAATATTAATCTCTTTCTCTGGATTATTTGTCATGTCATTTAACATACTTCTTAAAATTCTTTCATATAGTGATAGCGCACCTCTTTGTATATATTCATGCACGACATACCCATTTGTCAACATCTGATTTGTCGCGACCATAACTAAAAATAAATTATGAATGGCATTATTAATCAAATCCTCTTGGTTATCATGTAATTTTTTATTATACTTATTTGCCAATTGATTATAACTCCAAACGGCTTGATATAATTCTCCTTGCTCACTAATTAGTTTTTTAATGTCATCTACACTCGCACCACCTCTCATATTTTTTCTTCTTCGACCTCCTGATAACACATTTCCAATCAGCGCTTTCGGAAACTCTATCAACATTTTTTTGAACTCATTGCCAGATAATTTTTGTTCCTTCTCTTTGCTCACTACGAAATCTCCCACTAATTTTTTAACAAATCCAACATCGATCAAATCCTTGTCAGAAAAAAAGGCATTGTTTATTCTTGTATTGTTTATACCATCATAGTATTTTTTAAATTTTCCATATCCCGTAATATGTCTTATTTGGCTTATGTATTTTATTGCATTATCGTTAAAATATTCTATTTGACCACTACATCTATCTCTTGTTGCCGTAATAAGCGCCACGATTCCAGCCGCATCCACTGGTTTAGGGTTGGATTCATCAACCGCCTTTTGAAGATCATCCAAAAACACATCGAATTTTTTGACAAACTTTATTTCACTCTCATCATATGCATAAACCAAATCATTTCCAGCACCTGTTAAAAATTGGTCTAGTTCGGATATTGAAGTATTTAATGCATTCCCTTTTTCTGCAAACTCATTAATTTGTTTCAATATATCCCCGTGTAAATTTTCGAAATTCATATTTTGTTTTTGCATATTCTCCTGATCAGTATCAATAATTCCATCAATTTTCTTATTATATTCATCAAAAATATTGTTAAAATTGTACAACTCCTTATCACTAAATTTAACTAATTTCTGGACTGGAAATTTTTGTTGCCTTAAATCCTCTGTACTCCTATGGGATGTTATGTCATCCAATGACGTTAAACCAACTTTTAATAAATTCATTGTTGATTGAATCATTTCTTTTCCCTCAAAAAATTCCGTGACATCATGGACAATGTGTGGGTTTGTACTTAATTTCTCTTCAATATTTTTCATTAATAAATCAATTTGTGCAAACATGGCTGCTTGCTTACTTGTGTCTGTTGTCTGGAGTGATCTAATGGCTCCTTGCATTTCTAATAAATTTTGAAGTATTTTACCACCACCAATAAACTTTTTTGGGCACCCCCCATTCAAAATTCCAGCATATTCTGAATGTTTGCGAACATAGTTTTGGGCTGTGTCCATGATTTGCATATTTCTTGTATTATTTTTGACAATATAATTCGGTATACCTTCATTTCTCATCCATTTCAAATATCCATACAGATATGCCAATATGTGTTCCGACATATAGTTTGATATATTATAATAATATAATATATTTCTATATTTGAAAACGTACTTATTTTTTCGTTTATGCATTTAGCGATTTATTTAAAAAACTCATCACTAAAATAATATCAATCCTTTCTTCCTCAAATTGTTCCAAATCTATACAACTATCACCATCTAAATCTTTCGTAATTTCTAACATTTTTCTGATAAATATATTCATCATACCAATTAAAATTTCATACATCAGTTGTTGGGGTTTAGGATCTTTTTTATTAAATTGTTCCGACCAGCCACGTATAGTGGAAATTTTAACAAATCTATCCACAGTAATTTTATTTTTAATCACATCATCTAATGTGTGGATCGCATAATGACTGAATAAAATTATATTTATCATTAGTCTATCCAATGTAGCGAGTTTGTTATAAATATTGTTCATCAAACTTTTTAATTCACTAACACTATGATTAAATGCAAATAAAATTCTTGTCGTGTCATTATCGTTATCTTTATTTTCTTCTATTTTTTTTATCATTGTATCCCAATTTCCTCCTGTGTATTTGTAATTTTTAACAGAATCAGCATATTGACCCATTTGTGTCGATTCTGAAAATAATTCTCTCACAATGTCAATATTTTTTTGGAGTATATTCATTTTTTGATCTATTTCTAATATTTTTTGCCTTAATACTATATCAATTTTTTTATTTTTAGTTTCATATGCATCTATTTCTTGCTGCAATATAATATTTTTTTCTATTAACTTCCTTTTTTCGCCCTGAAAATCAAATTTAAATAAACCAATCAGTTTGTTGACCGCGTGTAATAGCCGTGATGATTCTTGTAGTTCCTTTATTTGCTCCGGTTCAATTTTGGTAAATGTCAATGTTTTAATTCTATCATAGTTTTTAACAAAATTAACTAAATTTAAATTATGTATTAAATATGATTGCAAAAATTTTTGCATCGATTCTTGTTGCCACAGCGCGCCTGCTTTCATTACATCATTCATCTCGTCGGAACATATACACTTAATCACCGACAACATAAATATATATGTTTTGGGTAAAGTTTTCATTCTGATGGTTTCATTTGTAAACTTTTTCATCCTTTGTACATCCCTATTATCAGGATACTTAGGGTTTTTTTTAATATAGAATTCATTGTACTCTTTCATTAATGTCTTAATTTTTACATCAAAATCATCCTCTTCCACCATATCAACAATTGATGATTGCATGCTTTTCACGATCTCCCATACTTTTTTGGGATTTCTATCTACGACAGGGGGGGGAACCTTTATTAGATTCGCATATTTTGAATGATCCATGTCATCCTTCAATGCATGTTTGGTAACAAATCTCGTCCAATGTGTGTGGCTCTTTATACACAAGTTTGCACCGGATTGAATTAACTCTACAATAATTCCCAGTTCTTCTGCACTCATACTAAACAACCCATCATATTCTTTGTTATTCAATTCATCCATCACTTTAGCATAAATTATCATGTCATCTACTTTCTTTTCCACATCCGCTAGCATTATTTCTTTACCCATCATGTCTTTACCTGTAATAACTGATAATACTTTTCTTACATCGGATTCGGCGTTTTTTTTGTCTGTATGTATCTTCTCTTTATTCCCAATTAGAGCGTATATCCTCTCGTATTCTCTAATAGTTTTGATATTTATATCTATTTCTTTTTTGTTTTTATTTATCGACGAAAAAGAACCTAATAATAATTTCTCATTAGGATCACACTTTTCATGCACTTTCGTTTTTTGTAATGAATTAAAATCATATTTTACACTATCTTTTAATTCATTGTACATTTCAATGATTTTTTCATAAATTGTATTGTACGTTATTATTTCATCTTCAATTTTACCAGTCGTTTCGCGTAATTGAGTCGTATTAAACTCAGTTCCATTGACAAATTTGTAGTTGTATGTATTTTCTACTTTTAATAAATCTTTGACTGAATTAAATAATCCACGAAAATCTATCACACTTGGTTTTTCTAAATTATTTATGGGCTTTATGACATTTCTATCGGTAATATTATAATATTGTTTTAGTTTATTCATACTCTCTCTCATGGCTGGTTCAATAGATTGAACACTGAATAATTTCCAAAAATCTTTATCGATTTCTAAACTTGTTTCACCTTTTCTCAAATATAATAAAATTTCATCCAGCATTTCATTGGTTCTTTTTAAACCAATATTTCTTGGAATGTGCGGATTTTCAGTCATTAATATTATAATGATTGATAATAAATTTAAAAATTTTTTTATTTTATCGTGGCAATTAGTTCGGATGCAATGACTCCTAATCTTTTCATCGAGGATTCGGGATAAATTATTTCTAATCTAGTCGCTCGTGTTGATAATTCCGTTAATAGTCCCATATGCTTATCTAATCTATCAGCCAGTTTCCGCAAAAAATCGTCAACTTCTCTATTCCTAACTAGTGTTACATGTTGGTTAAAAACTGCATCATCCCCATTTATAATCTGTAATTTTTTGAGTGGTTCGACGTTGTATTGCGCTACTTCGTCCTTCCAATTTAGCGTATCCCCTTCCAAATGCTGTATTATTGTTTTTAATGGATCCACTTTTGTATTGGTTAGCACTTTTGCGTTAATCAAGTCAACTAATTCATTGTATAAATTCGTTATTTTATTAAACATTTCAATAAAAAATTGTATCACTACTTTTATTTCTATCACCTCATTAGTTTGTGTTTCTATTGTTTCTCCCTTTTTAATTCTTTTATCATTTATTACTATCGGTCCTTTAAGTTCTCCTGTTGCTTTATCACCGGTCGGTATGACTCTCGGTCCTGTCGCTTCCTTTTGGGTTCCCTTATCATTTATTACTATCGGTCCTTTAAGTTCTCCTGTTGCTTTATCACCGGTCGGTATGACTCTCGGTCCTGTATCTTCCTTTTGGGTTCCCTGATCATTTATTATTATTGATCCTTTACGTTCTCCAGTTGCTTTATCACCGGTCGGTATGACTCTTGGTCCTGTCGCTTCCTTTTGGGTTCCCTGATCATTTATTAATATCGGTCCTATAAGTTCTCCAGTTGCTTTATCACCGGTCGATATGACTCTCGGACCTGTCGCTTCCTTTTGGGTTCCCTGATCATTTATTAATATCGATCCTTTACGTTCTCCAGTTGCTTTATCACCGTCTCTCTCAGTTCGTGTTCCTCTTGGTCTTAGTTCACCTTCTCCATCCTCATGCGAACCTTGCTCATGTATCCTTTGTGTTTCCTGATCTTGGGTTCCTTTATTTCCCTGGTCTCCTTTTAATCCTTGCGTTTCTGAACATTGTGTTCCTTGTTCTCTTGTCCCAAGACATGGCTTTCCCGGTTCTCCTGGCTTTCCCGGTTCTCCCTTTTCTCCCTTTTCTCCAATTTCTCCCATTTCTCCCTTTTCTCCCTTTTCTCCCATTTCTCCCTTTTCTCCCTTTTCTCCCTTTTCTCCCATTTCTCCCTTTTCTCCCTTTTCTCCCATTTCTCCCTTTTCTCCCTTTTCTCCCATTTCTCCCTTTTCTCCCTTTTCTCCCTTTTCTCCCTTTTCTCCAATTTCTCCCTTTTCTCCAATTTCTCCCTTTTCTCCTGGCTTTCCCGGTGCTTTTTCTTTCTCACTTATTGCATCCCCATCTTTTATAGATTCGTCAAAATCACTTAATTCTCCTATTGATTTATCAAAATCACTTAATTCTCCTATTGATTTATCAACATCACTTGTATCTTGGATTGAATCTCTCAGTAATTTTGTTGGTTTCCCATCTGACTGGAAATTTTGATGTAAATGTGGTTCGCATTTTATATTTGGATTAACATTAATTTGGAACAATGGCAATCCTTTCTTTTCAACAAGTCCATATATACCTTCTAAAAGTTCATTGACTCCAGTGGACGATCGTCGTGACCGTGAACTATCATGACTCGTTGGAGACATGTAAAAATTCTGTGTGATTGTGGTTGATTTAGAATCACCTATTCTTCTTGTTCTGGTACTCAAAGATTTTAGTGGATCTTCTGTTAGTCCTGATATGATACTGTCATCACCTTCTGGTACAGTGTCATCTTCTAATAAAGTCCTGTCATCTTCTGGTACAGTATCATCTTCTAATAAAGTCCTGTCATCTTCTGGTACAGGTCGTACAGACTTTTCGTCATCACTCTCACCATCATCTATCGTTGATCTATGTGGCATTGGTTCTGTACCATCATCTCTCGTTGATCTATGTGGCATTGGTTCTGTACCATCATCTATCGTTGATCTATGTGGCATTGGTTCTGTACCATCATCTCTCGTTGATCTATGTGGCATTGGTTCTGTACCATCATCTCTCGTTGATCTATGTGGCATTGGTTCTGTACCATCATCTCTCGTTGATCTATGTGGCATTGGTTCTGTACCATCATCTCTCGTTGATCTATGTGGTACGGGCTCGTCACCAAATGATAGTCTTAATATATCCCCGTAGTCATCTGAGAAAGTTGATCCTATACTATCATCTTCACTCTCACCATCGGAGCCATCTGATTTCATTGATCTATGTGACATCGGTCCTGTACCGTCATCTTTTTTTTCTATTTCTGTTTGAGTTTCTGTGTCTTTGTGAGGCAATGCTGGTGGTTTTGGTCGCGCAGGTAGCACACGACGATAATAATCCATGTGAGGCAATGCTGGTGATTCTGGTATTATTTCTGATCTAGCGTGACCATGACAATCATCATCCTTTAAACATTTCCTTACATTATATTGCATTAACGCTTGATAGACATTAGCATCATCCTGTAGTGAATATGGGTTAAAATATTGGTAACTCATCGTATTTATATTATAAGCGGATATTTATATTTATCATTTTATTTTGACTTTAAATTTTATATAGTTATTTTTTACAATAAAAAATAATTATAATTTTGAAATTATTGAAAATATTTATTTGGGAATAGATGCAGGGTATGCTCGTGGTATTATTCGTGAGAACCTACTTTTCTGCTCTTCTTGATCATATATCGGTACGCTATTTAGTTTCTCAAACGCTTTTGTTAATTCCGACATGTCTGGCAGTTGGAAGTCTCCTAAATCTTTCATTTTTTCTTGGAAACGTGCCATAAACAGTGTAACTTGATCGATAAGTCCAGTCAAATCATCACTCATCAGGGCATATGATTTCTGTATTTCATCAAGTTTACCAAGGTTAAAAGCATTTATATCAATTGGTTTACCACTCGCATCGTGTGCCTTTTTTATTTGATCCAGTTGATCCTCCATTCCATCAAATGCGGTAGTTACCGAATTTGGTATAACTCCTCCTGTTTGTCCCAATTTGTATTTCTTTATTTTTGAATAATATAAATCCATCTTCTTGGAGTTAGATTCATTTTCTAATTTGGTTAAATATTTTTTTAACTTATATTGGTGAGACATAATATTGTTATATATTATATATATAGACAATGTTTTGCAAAAATCTTAAAAATATATATTTAAATTTAAAAAAGAACAATCTATATGAAGCAAAATATTGCGCAGATAATCTATTACGCTATGTAAATACCATTCAATCTGGTGGTGCTCTTCCTCCAGAAGTCAAACGTGAATTAGATACACTTGGATTGGATATGTCTAAAATAATTGATGTCCTAACATTTTTATTGGACTATATCAGCAAAATTAAATTTGGTGATGTTAGTCAAATTAAATCAACATTGGAATCAATGAATAAAACCCTCAAACAACGTCTGGAAGGACAGGAAAAAGATTAATTTTCATCATACTCATACACTGCATAATAATCATCATCTGGTGAAAAAATTGCACTATTCGGAGATATTTCTCTCGGACCAAAACGAACCTCATTCAATACTTCTTTTTTCCTCCCAAACGATTTCTTTTGGGGAGGAGGTATAATCCCCCCATGTTCGATGTCAAGCTTATTCCGTAAATAATCAATAATTTCGTCGAAAATTATGTCATAGATTTGCACGTCGTCTAATTCAGATGCTTCCAAAAATTTATCCATTTTCATTTTCTTTAATGTATCCAAATAATACGGATATGTTGCTGCGTTGATCCGTAATGATTCCGTTTCTATATCAAATTCTTTATCTTTATGTTTTTCTATGTATTTAAGCCTGCGCGTTTTTAACTCTTGTTTTGTTATCTTCAAATGAATGTGGTAATCTGCTTTAAAATCTAACTTCTCTGTTGGAAATGCCGAGCCAATTACAACACAACCATCTTTTTTACTTTTATTAATTTCTTCATTTAATGCGTTCCAATCAAATGCATTATCAGAATCATAATTCACAATCGAAACTTCATTCGATAACGTAACTTTTTCATCATAATCCTTCTTGTAAAATTTGTCCTCATTGATCTTTTTTAATTTAAA
>Ga0315281_10016076_pt1 | contig 10001 bp, 9 predicted proteins | sample YL17G07_0_MG_FD_204540 | JGI IMG/M metagenome (GOLD analysis project Ga0315281, IMG submission 204540) | Sediment microbial communities from Yellowstone Lake, YNP, Wyoming, USA - YL17G07_0 | ecosystem: Environmental > Aquatic > Freshwater > Lake > Sediment | place: USA: Wyoming | collected...
TATCTCGCCGCGATGCGGGCGCACCTTGCCGAGGATTTGGGGATCGCGCTGGATCGCGTCAACGTCAAAGCGACCACCACCGAAGGCATGGGCTTCACCGGCCGCCTCGAAGGCATTGGGTGCCATGCCGTTGCATTAATTGAAGGATGATGCTGTGGTGTGAACAGCGCGCTTTGCCTGAAGTATTTAAATAAACCGCCCATTTCCGTTTAACTGTCGTTCCCGCGCAGGCGGGAATCCAGTAATTTCAGGGCGTTTCTGGATGCCCGCCTACGCGGGCATGACGGCGAGTTTGGGCATTTCCGAGGCTTTGAATGAAGTGAACACAACCAGGCGTTCCGCACTCTGATGAATTATTCCTACGTTCTTGGCGCACCGCCTGCCACCGCTACCTTGCGCGCGACCCCCGAAGATTTTGAAGTGCACGAGGTGCTCGGTTTTGAACCCGACGGCGCCGGCGACCATGCGCTGTTGTTGATTCAAAAACGGAACACCAACACCGAATGGCTGGCGCGTAACCTCGCCAAGTTTGCCGGTGTGAAGCAGGTCGATGTCGGCTACGGCGGTTTGAAAGACCGTAACGCGGTGACCTCGCAATGGTTCAGCGTGAATCTGAGCGGCAAGACTGAACCGGATTGGACGCAACTCGAATCCGCTGATACGCGCGTGCTGCGCGCGACGCGCAATCGGCGCAAATTGAAGCGCGGCGCGCATCATGGCAATCGCTTTGTGATTACGCTGCGCGACGTGAACGGCGACGCGAGCGAACTCGAAGCGCGGCTGCACGCAATCCGTGATCAAGGTGTGCCGAACTACTTCGGCGAGCAGCGCTTCGGCATCGACGCGAACAACATCGAGCAGGCGCGTGCAATGTTCGCGGGCGAAATTCAGGTCAGTGACCGACACCGACGTGGTTTGTATCTGTCCGCCGCGCGCTCGTGGTTGTTCAACGCGGTATTGTCAAGACGTGTCACTGAACAATCGTGGAACACCGCGCTGCCCGGCGATGCGCTGATGCTCGACGGCACGCACAGTTTTTTTGTCGCCGACGTTATTGATGAAACGTTGGTGCAACGGCTGCACTCCGGCGACGTGCATCCGACTGGACCGCTGTGGGGACGCGGCGAATCGCCGCTGCGCGCCGCCGCACGCGCCCTGGAAGACGACGTGCTGCGTGACTACACGCTGTTTCGCACCGGGCTTGAGCAGGCCGGGTTAGACCAGGAACGACGTGCATTACGTCTGCGCGTTGAGCAATTGAGTTGGCAGCTCGGTCCCGACCGCAGTCTGCGTCTGGAGTTTATGTTGCCGTCCGGCGCCTACGCCACGACCGTGCTGCGCGAACTGGTGAATTATGCGCAAACCGGCGCCGTCGCCGGCGAACCTTGACACAGAACTTGACACGCATCGGCTGCACACGGGGGCACAAAAATGTGCGACAATGCGCGCCGTTTTGCCAGATGTTGAGTCGGCCCTAGCAGCCTGTTCTGCAACACCTCGCATGTTCATCGAGTCTCCGGATTAACTCGGCTGCGCCGATACTGATCCCGAGTTTGTACTTGACCATATACCATTTGGAATCATGCCGTGCTCTCTACCGCAAACATCACCATGCAATTCGGGCCCAAGCCCCTGTTCGAAAATATTTCTGTCAAGTTCGGCAACGGTAACCGTTACGGGTTGATCGGCGCCAACGGCTGCGGCAAAACGACGTTCATGAAAATTCTCGGCGGCGATCTGGTGCCCAGCAACGGCAACGTATCCATCGACCAGCACGAGCGCCTCGGCAAATTGCGCCAGGATCAATTCGCGTTCGAAAAGTTTTCGGTGATTGACACCGTGATCATGGGGCACACCAAGCTGTGGGCCGTGAAGCAGGAACGCGACCGCATTTACGCGCTACCCGAAATGAGCGAAGCCGACGGCATGAAAGTCGCTGAACTCGAAGTGCAATTCGGCGAACTCGACGGCTACACCGCCGAAGCCCGCGCCGCGGAGCTGTTGTCGGGTCTGGACATCCCGTTGGAGTTACATAATGGGCCGATGAGTCAAGTCGCGCCCGGCTGGAAATTGCGCGTGTTGCTGGCGCAGGCCTTGTTCGCCGATCCGGAAATCCTGCTGCTCGACGAACCGACCAACAACCTTGACATTAATACTATTCGCTGGCTCGAAGGCGTCATCAACGAACGCAAGAGCACCATGGTCATCATTTCGCATGACCGGCATTTTTTGAATAGCGTGTGCACGCACATGGCCGACATGGATTTCGGCGAGCTGCGCGTGTATCCCGGCAACTACGACGAGTACATGACGGCCTCGTCGCTGGTGCGCAGTCAGTTGATGGCGGACAACGAAAAGAAGAAAACCCAAATCGCCGATCTGCAATCGTTCGTCAGCCGCTTCTCCGCCAATGCATCCAAAGCAAAGCAGGCGACCTCGCGTGCGAAGCAAATTGAAAAGATCGAGCTGGCGGAAATCAAACCATCGAGCCGCATGAATCCTTTCATCCGTTTTGATCAGGACAAAAAACTCTATCGCCTCGCGGTGGAAATGAGGGGTGTGAGCAAGGGCTTCGACAACGGCCCGCTGTTTCGCGGGCTGGATTTGGCGGTCGAGGCGGGTGAACGCGTCGCCGTGATCGGACCCAACGGTATCGGTAAAACCACCTTGCTGCGCACGCTGGTGGGTGAGCTCACTCCGGACAGCGGCATCGTGAAATGGGCTGAGAATGCCGACGTCGGCTACATGGCGCAAGATCATGCCGCCGATTTCGCTACCGACATGAATCTGTTCGACTGGATGAGTTACTGGAAACAGCCGCGCGACGACGAACAAGCCGTGCGCGCCGTATTGGGGCGCCTGTTGTTTTCAACCGACGACAGTAAAAAATCCGTGAAGATCATCTCCGGCGGCGAGCAGGGTCGCATGCTGTTCGGCAAGCAAATGCTGCTGAAGAAAAATGTCTTGATCCTCGATGAGCCGACCAATCACCTCGATATGGAATCGATCGAGTCGCTTAACACCGCGTTGGAAAATTATCCCGGCACGTTGATCTTTGTCAGTCATGATCGCGAATTTGTGTCATCGCTGGCCACGCGCATTGTCGAGTTGACGCCGGAAGGCGTAGTCAACTACAGCGGCACGTACGAAGAATATCTGGCCAACCAGGCGCTGCAGCAGAATGCGAAAGCGACGCAAACCGGGCGTGGTCGTTAAACGACGTGCGCGGCAGGGGCGCGATTCATCGCGCCATTGGGCTCGTAAGGAGCGTTTCTTCCCCTGCAAGCGGGAAGGAGCGCTTTGTTTCGCAGGGCGAGGTTCTTTGCAATTTTAACGTTCCAGCGGTCTTGTCATCGCGCAGCGCGCCATTTCTACCACAATTTCACACACGGTCCTTTCAGCACATACTCGCCGCTGGGTGCGGCGATTGTGGCAGCGTCTGCGCGTTCAGCAGATACGGCCAATGTCGTGACATTTTTAAATACATTGTCGGCCGGCGCATCGAGGGTGATTCGGGATTTTCCGCTGGGTTGAACGATGCCGATGCGGTGCGGCGGTGCATTTTTCGGCAACGCCCACAGCACCAACATCTGCCCGGTCTTGACTTCAAGCGGTTCGATCATTTTTACAAACAGTGTTGACTCTTTACGCATAGCGCTCGCGTGCATGACGGGAGTTGCGTCGGCAGCGGGGGCGAGAAAACCCACATAACTTTCCGGCAGCGTTTCGCTGTGTTTCCCCCAGATCACCACGGCCGCGCCCAGCACCAAACCAAATGCCAGTGACGCTGCGCCGCGCCAGAAGCCAAAGCCGACGCGCGCGGGCTTGTGCTGCGCATGCGGTGGTGCGGGATTGACGTGTGCTTCGATCGCTTTCCAAACCTGCGGTGACGGTGCGACCGGGGGGACGCCGGAGGCGAGCGGTAGCAGCCGGTTTTCCCACGCGCGCACGCGCTGTTCGAGCTCCGGATGTTCGCGCATGAGTTGCGCGCAGCGTTCGCGTTCGGACGCGGTCAACGTGCCGAGCACGTAGGCGGCCGCGATCTGGTCGAGCAATTCGGGATTGATGTCGGCCATGTTTTTATTCCGGGTTGCCGTGCGCGGCGTCGATGCAACGTCGTAACCGTTCCAGCCCGCGACGGATCCAGGATTTGACTGTTCCGGCCGGAGCGCCGAATTCAGCCGCGACTTGCTCGTGGGTCAGGCCGCGATAAAACGCTGCGGTAATGCTCATCAATTGGTTCGGATCAAGCGCGGCAAAACAGTCGCGCAACGCGCGTGACTCGACCGCCGCCAGCAAGTGGTCCAATGCGTCAGGTGCGTCGTCCGCAATGTTATCGATCGCATCATCATCGCTCGTGTACGCCGTGTTGGTGTGCTTGGGCGAGCGCAAATAGTCGAGCGCACGGTTGCGCACAATGCTGGTAATCCACGTCATCGCCTGGCTCCTCGTAGCCATATACGAGCCGGCGTGCTGCCAGATGCTTATGAAACACTCTTGCAGGATTTCTTCAGCGATCGCGCGCGAACGCACCAGGCGCAGCAGCATGCCCAGCAACCGTGGACTGGTCAGTTCGTAGAGCCGTTGGAATGCGCGTTGATCGCGCAGCGCGGTGCGCGCGAGCAAATCAGCGAGTTCGTCGGCGGGCTTCACGGTATTTTTCAGGCGGGTCGTAGCCAAGTGGTCCGTCACATCGTAATCGTCGTTCCGTGCGCGGAAGTTTATCGCATTGTTCGCGGCTTCCAAATCGAAGGCGTAAAAAACTTTTTCTCGCTGCGGCGCATCCGCGCCGTTCGCTGTTCCGTATCTGCTGTGAGTCCGTGTCATGTGGTTCGTCGAGGTCGACAGACGAAGCCGGTGCGCTGGTCGTGCTGTCCAACGAGCTAGGGGGCGTGAGTCGCATTGTCGCTGCGCAGACAGGTTTGCAGCGGTGGCGCCGCATGGCACGGGCTTTTTGATGCCAAACAATTTCAGAGAGCAACTTAATTTGGGGGTGCTGGTGATGAACAGATTATTTAGCGTTGCAGTCGTGGCGATCGCCGCGCTGCTGTTGCAAGCGTGTCCCGAAGATCGCCCGGTGGCGGAAGCCGGACCCAGTCAGGCGGTGAGCGTGGGGCAGTCGGTAACGCTGGACGGCAGTGCCTCCAGCGATCCCAGCGGCAAGGCGCTGAGTTATCACTGGGCGTTCTCCTCCATCCCGGCCACCAGCACGGCGGTGTTGTCGGATGTAAACATTGCCAAGCCGAGTTTCACTGCGGATCTGGCCGGTACCTACCTCGTGGAATTGATCGTGAGCAGCAGCGACAAGAGTAGCGTGCCGGATGTTGTCACCATCACTGCGTCGGCAACGCCGCTGCCGTTTGTGCACGCGACCGTCACCCAGCCCTGCGCAACTTGCCACGACGGCGGCAACAGCACCGGTAAACCAGTGACACATATTGCCAGCAGCAATCTGTGTGAAACCTGCCATACGCTCACGGCGTGGAAGCCGGTGGCGCATGTGGATCATGCGCAAACCATCGGTAGTTGCAGCGGTTGCCACAACAGCATTGCAGCCACAGGCAAACCGGCGACGCATGTTGTCACCACCCAAGAGTGTGGCACGTGCCACAGCACGACAGCCTGGCTACCGGCGACCATCCCTCCACCGGCGCCGTTTGATCACAGCACCGTTGTCGGCACGACCTGCGTGACTTGCCATAACGGCACGAACGCGAAGGGCAAGAACACAGCTCATCTCAGCACATCGAATGATTGCCAGTTGTGTCACACCAGCACCACCTCGTGGATTGGCGCAATCGTGAACCACGCGGCGGTGACCGGCAGTTGCGTGCATTGCCACAACGGCTCGACCAAGGGCCGAGCGCTGCCCTCCGGTCACTGTGCGATTGCCGCGGGCGTGGATTGCGCCGCGTGTCATGGCAGCACTTCAAACTGGATCGCCAGCATAACTAATCTTTGCGGAACGACGCCGCCGCCTCCGCCGGCAGTATTCGATCACGCTACGGTGGTCGGCACCGCCTGCGCGAGCTGTCACGACGGCACCGGCGTTAAAGCAAAAACGGGTAAATCAGCGGCACATTTGCCCACGTCGCTGGCCTGCGATGACTGCCATAAATCAGTAGCCACGTGGAGCGGAGCAAAGGTCGACCATGCAGCAATTGCGGTCAATTGCGTCAGTTGCCATAGCGGTGTGTTTGCCGGGGCACGGGGCAAGTCCGGACGGCACCTGGTGGGGTTAAATACCAGCAATATTTGCGAAGCGTGCCATGTCAAAGCGCCAGCCGCGTGGAAGCCGATCCTGAAGTTCGATCATCTTCAGATTCAGCCCGCGACCGCGTGCGCGATCTGCCACGATGGAACCGGCACGCTGACCAATAACGGTAAGAATGTCATGCACATTGCGACTAACTTAGACTGTGAGACTTGCCATACGAGTTCAGCGTGGAAACCGGCAGCGGTCGACCATACCGGGTTGGTTAACGGTTGCGAAGTTTGCCACGATGGCGTGAAAGCCAGTGGTTTCGGTGGCAAACACCTCATAGGCCTGATCACCAGCGTTCAGTGCGAGTCTTGTCACAATAAGTTTCCGCTGAAGTGGATCGTCACCACGAGGTTCGATCACACACAGACGACAATCGCCGTGTGTTCGACCTGCCATAACAACCGACTGGCACGTGGAAAATATGCGGGGCACCCTTCAGCGCCCAGAGACTGCGGCGCCTGTCACACGGTACAGAAGTGGTTTTAGGCGGCGTTACTTGACAGTTTATCGACGGATAAATACGGCCGCTACTGCGGCCGTATTATTTTAGGTGTGCATGCTGCCCGCTAAATCGGGAGGCTTACACGTACCTGCGTACCCTGGCCGGGCTTACTGTCGATTTGCAAAATTCCGCCGTGTGCTTCGGCAATGACGCGGCATAAATACAGGCCCAGGCCGTAGCCGCCGGTTGCGCGCAGGCGCGCGGCGTCGGCGCGGTAGAACGGTTCGCTTAAGTGCGGCAGGTGCTGCGGTTCGATGCCGGTGCCGTGATCGGTGATGGTCAGCACCGCGTACTGGTCGCGCTGTTCCAATTGCAATTCCGGCGCGGGCGCACCAGCGGGCGTGTGGCGCAGTGCGTTGTCTAAAAGATTTTTGAGCAGCAAGCGCACGCGGACTTCGTCAACTTCGGCGTTGATGTCATGCTCTGGAGCCAGAAACTGGATTGAGCGCCCCGCGAACGTCTCATTAACCACGGTGCGTGCGAGCTGATTCAGCGACGTGCGTTTTTTATTGAGCACGTCGTGGCGCGCGGTCAGGCGTTCGGTTTCCAGTAATTCCTCGATTAATTTTTCCATCTCATTCAGGTCGCGGCTGAGGTCGCCGCGCTGTTGCGCGTCGTCGAGCAATTCCACCGCGACTTTCGCGCGCGTGAGCGGCGAGCGCAGTTCGTGGCTGATAGCGAGCAGCAATTGGCGTTTTGCGTCCAGCATGCGTTGAATGTCCTCGGCCATGCGGTTGACGCTGCCCGCCAGTTCGCCGAATTCGTCGCGGCGTTTAATGTAAATGCGGTGCGCGAGGTCGCCGGCACCGATGCGCGCGAGCCCGGTCTTGAGTATTTCAATCGGCGCAAACAGGCGGCGTGTGCCGTGGTAAAGCAGCGCCAAAATCACCAGCAGTACGATCAGCGGCACCAGGCGCCAATGCCAGGGTCCGCGCTCGCGCGTGGTCGTGGTGCCTAACGCCAGGGTGTATTGCGGCAAATGCGCGACCAGATATTCGTGGTCGTCCCACGCGCCAAACTCGAAATCGACATTGTTATTGGTAAAGCGCCGATGCACCTGCATATGTGTCAAGTCGAGCGCCGTCGGGCCGGACGACCACGCGCCGTCGGGGCCGTGGATGTGAATCTCCACATCCAGTTCGCGCGCCAGTTGTTCCGCGCGCGCGAGGTTGGGCGGCGCGCCGATGTCGGCTTGAATGTACTGCAGGTAGCGCAGCAAGTGCGGCCGCACCGTGTCCTGAAAATGCGAACGAAACGCGTTGCCGATGCTTAAGCCCACCAGCAGCACAAAGGCGATCGCCGTGATCACGAACAGCGCGACCAGTCGACCGGACAGGGAGTGGCGGCGAGGTTTCATGACGTGACTTTTCCGACAAAGCAATATCCGCTGCCGCGTTGCGTTTTGATGCAGTCAAGCGGTTTGAGCTTGGTGCGCAGGCGGCTGATCAGGATATCGACGGAACGGGTAAACAAGTCGTCAGCGTCCACGCCTTTCAACGCGTTGAGGATTTCATCGCGGCTAAAGGTTTTACCCGGATGACGCGCGAACAGTTCCAGCAGTTGATATTCCATGCTGCTCAAGCTTAGCAACGCGCCGCCCAGCAGGACGCTGCGCAGTTGTGTGTCGACGATGAGCGTGCCGAAGTCAAGCACCGCTCCTGCCGGCGCCGTGCGGCCGGTGCGTTTCAAGATGTTTTGAATGCGCGCCACCAGCTCGCGCGGCTCGAACGGTTTGGCCAGGTAATCGTCCGCGCCGATTTCCAGGCCCACCACGCGGTCCATGACGTCACCGCGCGCGGTGAGCATGATGATGGGAATGTCGCTGCTTTTGCGGATTGCCTTGCAGACTTCGAAGCCATCCATCTCCGGCAGCATCACGTCGAGTATCACCAGGTCGAAGCGCCCACTGTTGAGTTTTTTGAGTCCGCTGCTGGGTGCGGCTGCGTGCTCCACGTGCAAGTCAAAGCGCTCGAAGTAGCGCGCGAGTAACTCCGCTAAACGCTGATCGTCGTCGATTAACAAAACGTGCGGTGTCGCGGCGCGCTGGGTCATGGTTGCGTGTCTGGTTGAACGGGTGAACTGATTATTTCCTGGCGCCGACTTTCCATACACCCACCGCTGCCGCTGCCAGCGTAAGTAAAACGTTTACGGCGCCAAAGATGGATTCTTGCATATATGCGGCTTGGTACGCGGGAAGGAGCTGGCCTTGTGCAAGCGAACGCTCGGCCAACTCGGTTGCTGAAGCCACTGCAGGCGCAATGAGAAAATGTGCGTTCACCACCACCAATGTGATGAGCAACAACTTGAGTTGGAAAAAGCGCTGTTTCACGCCATAACGTAGATAGCCCATCCACACGCCGGTAATGGCAAGCAGCCACATGCCGGGGAGCGTCAGGACGTTTGTGCCGGTGCTAATGATCTTTCGCCCAAAGGCGATGTTGTCCAGACTTGCGCCTTCGATCAGCGCGGATATGACGATGAACGTGAGAATACTGCCAAGAAAAATTACCAGCCCGCCGAAGTGAAGCAATTTCAGTCCGCGAATCATTGTTTTCCTCCCTGTGTGTGGCTGCTTACGAATTATAGCCAGCGCTGCATTGATCGTTGGTAATTCATATTGATATTTTCTAAATTGATCGACAACGTACCCCTCACCCGGCAAGCGGGGTGAGGGATTTTCCATCAATACGAAAAACCTTTTAACAGAGGGTTAGTTCCACGACCCATGCCCATGATGCTGTTCCATGCGCTCCGCAATCTCCTTGCGCAAGGTCTGTTGCTGTTGCGCGGTCAGGCTGTCGTAGAAATCACCGAACGCGTTGACCACCGGTTGGGCGGTGTTATTCAGCAACTGGGTATGCGACGCAATCATCGCCAACGCCTGAGCACGGTCAAAGCTTGACTGATCCAGCAGCGCTAACGCCTGCGTACGGGTTTTGTCATGCGCATCGTGTAATTCCGTGCGCGCCTTCAACGCCTGATCTTTGAGCGCGTTGAGCTTCACGATTTGCACGTCAGTGAGCGTCAGTAGTTTCGTGGCTTTCTCCACCACATACTGCGCCATGTCTTCCGGATCTTGTCGGTGCGACCACGGACCACACGCTGCCAGCCCGCCGACCAGAGTGACAACGCCGACGCCCGCTGCAATACGTTTAATCATTTTGTTCATGTTGGTTCTCCATTGGGTTAAACACGCTCACACAGTAGCCCGCTGTACGCGGAGAAACCTTTCAT
>Ga0315281_10016077_pt1 | contig 10000 bp, 9 predicted proteins | sample YL17G07_0_MG_FD_204540 | JGI IMG/M metagenome (GOLD analysis project Ga0315281, IMG submission 204540) | Sediment microbial communities from Yellowstone Lake, YNP, Wyoming, USA - YL17G07_0 | ecosystem: Environmental > Aquatic > Freshwater > Lake > Sediment | place: USA: Wyoming | collected...
TCTCCATGAGGGCATAGTCGATGGAGAGGGCCGGGATCTCCTCAAAGACCGAGTGGAGCCCCTTCCGGTTCTTTTTCTCAAGGGCATCGAGCATCCGTTCCCAGAAGGGAAAGAACTTCGGAGCGTATCTCCGGAGTTTCCGGGCGAAGGCGTCCGCCCTCCAAAGGAACATGCCCGAGTTCCAATAGTAGTTCCCGTCGGCCAGGAAGCGCTCAGCCTCGGCCCGGCCGGGTTTCTCCTTGAATTCCAGGACCGGGAAGAAGGGCTCTCCGCCGATCCGTTTTTCCTTCTCCCTGGAAAAATGGATATATCCGTAGCCCGTGGATGGGAACGCGGGCGGGATGCCGAAGGTGACGATCCGGTCCCCCGAATAGGCTGCCTTGGCCCCGGATTGGAGCTTGCTCAAGAACCTGTCCGGGTCGCCGATGAGGTGGTCGGCCGCGAGGGCGGCGATGACGGTCTCCGGGTCCTGGAGATAGGCGTGGGCTGTCGCCAGCATCAGGGAGGGCGCGGTGTTCCTGGCCAAGGGCTCAACGAGGAAGTTCCGTTTTGGGAGGTCCGGCAGGAGGTCCCGCAAGGCGGCGGTCTGGTTGCCATCGGCGATCGTAAAGATATCCTTGGGGGGGATGAGCGGCAAGAGCCTCGCCACCGTCTCTTCGATCATGGACCTCGAGCTCACGATGTCCAGGAACTGTTTCGGCCTTGTCTTGCGGCTGAGCGGCCAGAACCGCGTGCCGCTCCCTCCCGCCATGATGACCGCCCGGATGTTCATGCCGTCCTCTCTCCTTTCGGGAAATCCCGGCTCAGGGATCGCTCAGGCGCTTGATGACCTTTTCCAGAACGCCGCGCACTTCCTTCTGGATGGCCTCCAGGTCGGCTTCGGTCTCTCCTTCGAAACGAAGGACAAGGAGCGCCTGGGTATTAGACGGACGGACGAGACCCCAGCCTTTCGGGAAGAGCGCCCGCACGCCGTCGATGTCGATCACGGGATATTTTTTGGCCAGCTCGGTCCGGACCTCGTCGACGATCCTGAACTTCACCTCGTCCGAGGCATAGACCCGGATCTCGGGCGTCGTGAAGGTCTTCGGAAGGTCCGAGAGCATCGCGGCGAGCTTCATCTCCGACCGGGAGAGGATCTCGAGCAGACGGGCCGACGAATAGATGGCGTCGTCAAAACCGAACCAGCGGTCGGCGAAAAAGATATGGCCGCTCATCTCGCCGGCCAGCAGGGCCTTCTCCTCCTTGATCTTCTTCTTGATGAGCGAATGTCCCGTCTTCCACATGATGGGCTTCCCGCCCAGCCGGGCGATCTCGTCGTAGAGGACCTTGGAGGCCTTGACCTCGGAGATGATGGGCGCCCCGGGATGCGACGGAAGGATGTCGCGGGCGAAAACGACCATGAGCTGGTCCCCCCAGATGAGGCCCCCCTTGTCGTCCACGACGCCGATCCGGTCACCGTCGCCGTCGTAGCCGATCCCCAGGTCCGCCTTCGTCGTCAGGACCGTGCGAATGAGGTCCTGCATCGCCTCGGGGAGCGTGGGATCGGGGTGATGGTTGGGAAAATGTCCGTCCATGCCGCAGTAAAGCTCGACCACGTCGCAGCCGAGCTTCCGGAAGAGCGGCACGGCCACGACGCCGCCCGTGCCGTTTCCCGCGTCCACGACCACTTTCAGGCGTTTCTCGAGCTTGACATTGCCGAGGACGTAGGCCGTGTATTCGGGGACAAGGTCGTAAGCGGACACCCGCCCCCGGCCCTCGGCGAACTTTCCGACCTCGATGATCCTATAGACGTCCTGGATGTCCGGGCCGGAGAGGGTCTCTTCGCCCGCCATCATCTTGAAGCCGTTGTGCTCGGGCGGATTGTGCGAGCCCGTGATCATGACACCGGCCTCTTTCTTCTTGTAGAAAATGCCGAAGTAGAGGAGCGGTGTCGGGATGATCCCCAGGTCCGTGACGTCGCAGCCCGTAGCGAGGAGCCCCCGGATCAAGGCCCCGGCAAACGACGGCGAGCTCAGCCGACAGTCCCGGCCCACAGCTACGTCCTTCTTGCCGCGGCCCAGGAAATACGTACCCATGGCCCTGCCGAGCGTCTCGACGACGCTTTCATCCAGATCCTGATCAACGATGCCCCGGATGTCGTATTCCCTGAAGATCTTGGGATTGATGTTCACGGTCGCCTCCCCTGCTGAGATTTGCCTATATGGCCGGGCCCTTGATCTCGCGCACCCTCGCCGAAACGTCCTCCCATTTGCCCTGGGCCTTGAGGATGAACTCGAGGAACTCGCGCACGGCGCCCCGGCCGCCGGGTGTCCGGCAGATGTAGTGGCAGTGCTCTTTGACATCCGGATGGGCGTCGGCCACGGCCGCGGCCAGGCCCACGGACCTCATGACCGCCAGGTCCCCCAAGTCGTCTCCGATGTAGGCGACCGCCTCAGGATTCAGTCCCCGTTTCTCCAGGATCGAGGCCAGGACCCGGGGCTTGTCCAGGACCCCCTGGTGGAGTTCCGTGATGCGAAGCCTTTCCGCCCTCTTCTCCAGGCCCTTCGACGTCTTGCCCGTGATGATCCCGAGGTCCAGGCCGGCCAGCCGGGCCAAGAGGATCCCCAGGCCGTCGTGGACATGATAGGTTTTGAGCTCCTCGCCCTCCGGCGTCACGATGAGCGACCCGTCGGTCAGAGTGCCGTCCACGTCCATGAGGACGAGCACGATCCTCCGGGCCCGCTCTTCCGCGGTCATCAGAACATCTCCGTCCGCCACAGGTCATGGAGGTGGATGATGCCGTCCACCCGGCCCTCCTTGTTCCGGATCACGAGCGAAGTGATCTTCTTTTCCTCCATGATGTTGAGGGCCTTGGTGGCCAGGTCTCCCTTGTCGATCGTGATCGGGTCCGGAGTCATGCAGTCGCCGGCCGTCTTCCTGAATAGATTTCCCCTGAACCTGTCGAGCATGCGCCTCAGGTCGCCGTCCGTGATGACTCCGGCCAGAAGGCCCGTCTCGTCGAGGACGCAGGTCATCCCGATCTTTTTCACGCTCATCTCCTGGATCGCGTCCTTCATCGGCGTCGTCACCCGGACGACGGGGATCTTCGAACCGCGGCGCATCAGGCTCTCGACCCTGAGGAGCTTCCGGCCCGCCTGGCCCTTGGGATGGACGACGGCAAAGTCTTTTTCGCTGAACCCCTTCTTCTGCATCGCCGCGATGGCCAGAGCGTCCCCCAAAGCGAGGGCAGCCGTGGACGAGGCCGTCGGGATGATGTTGCCGGGACCGGCCTCCTTTTCGACGCGGGCGTCGAGGACGATATCGCTGTACTTGGCGATCCGGGAGTTTTTGTCTCCCGTGATGGCGATGAGCTTGACGCCGATCCTCTTGAAGAAATCGAGGAGACCGACGACCTCTCGCGTCTCACCGCTGTAGGAAATGGCTATGACGATGTCCTCCTTGAGGATCATTCCCAGGTCGCCATGTCCCGCTTCGGCGGGATGGATGAAGATGGCCGGCGTGCCGCAGCTGGCGAGGGTCGCCGCGAGCTTGCGGCCGACAAGACCGGACTTGCCCATCCCGATGACGATGACGCGCGTCTTGGCCCGGCAGAGGAGATTGACGGCCTGGACGAACTCCTCCCCAAGATTCCGGCTGAGGAAGGCGACGGCCCCACTTTCCGTGGCCAGGACGTCCTTGCCCGCCTCGATGATCTCTTTTTTCGTCATGGTCTCTCCAAGCGGTCAGTCCCGGGCCGGGCCGACGGCTTCCCGGATGCGGCCAAGGCCGGCCAGAAGTTCTTGTAATTTATTTAATATCAATGAGTTATGCTTGTCCGAAAGGGCCGCGGCGGGATCATCGTGGACCTCGAGGAAGACCCCGTCGGCGCCGACCGCCATTCCGGCCCGGGCAATGTGGGGGATGAATCCCGCTTCCCCTCCCGAGCTCAAGCCGTCGGCGCCGGGGCGCTGGACGCTGTGCGAGGCATCGATAATAACCGGATACCCCCAGCTTTTCATGATCGGGATGGAGCGGACATCGAAAATAAGGTTGTTATAGCCGAAGACAGTTCCCCTCTCGGTCAGTATCACTTTATCGTTTCCCGCGCTGAGGACCTTGTCCAGGACGTTCCTCATTTCTTGGGGAGAAAGGAACTGGCCTTTCTTGATATTGACGGGCTTCATCGTCCGGGCGGCTTCGAGAAGAAGGTCCGTCTGCCTGCAGAGCAGGGCGGGGATCTGGATCACGTCCAGGACCTCCGCAGCCCTCCCGACCTGGCAGGTCTCGTGGACGTCTGATAGGACCGGGACGCCCGCTTCTTCCTTTACGGTCCTCAGGACGGCCAGGCCCTTCTCGAGCCCGGGTCCCCTAAAGGACGCGCCCGAAGAGCGGTTCGCCTTGTCGAACGACGCCTTGAAAATGAAAGGCACTCCGAGGGCCGCGCAGGTCCTTCCGATCTCCCTCGCCAACCGTAGCGAGTGCTCCTCGCTCTCGATGACGCAGGGTCCGGCGACGAGGAAGAACGGCCCTTTCCCGCCGACCTTAACTCTTGGCGCGATCTCGATTTCTTTTGAGACGATAAGCATAGCTCGCTCCGATAAAGGCTTTGAACAAGGGGTGCGGTTCCACGGGTTTGGACTTAAACTCGGGATGAAACTGGCAGCCCAGAAACCAGGGGTGGTCCCTGAGCTCGACGATCTCGACGAGCCCGTATTCGGGGTTCTTCCCGGAAAAAACGAGCCCGGCCTGGGCCAGGAGCCCCTCGTATTTCGGGTTAAACTCGTAGCGGTGACGGTGCCGCTCGTGGATGGAAAGGCTGCCGTAGGCCTTGTAAGCGAGAGTGTTCTTCTTCACCCGGCAAAGGTACTGCCCAAGCCTCATGGTACCGCCCAGATCGCCGTCCTTTTTGAGTTCGCGCCACATGGTGATGACCTTGTGCGGGGTCCCCTGGTCGAACTCGGAGCTGTTTGCCCCAGCCAGCCCGGCCACGTTGCGGGCGAACTCGATCGAGGCGCACTGCATGCCCAGGCAGATGCCGAAGAACGGGATCTTTTTCTCCCGAGCGAAGGTAACGGCCCGGATCTTTCCTTCGATGCCCCGGACCCCAAAACCGCCCGGGACGAGGATGCCGTCCATTTCTCCCAGGGTCTCCTCGATCTCCCCTTCTTCTAGGTTCTCGGCCTCGATCCAGTCGATGTTGACCTTGAGTCTATGGCAAAATCCTCCATGGTCCAGGGCTTGGTTCAGGCTTATGTAGGAGTCGTGGAGGTCGGCATATTTCCCGACCATGGCGATGTTGACCTCGTCGCGGGGGTTCTTGACCTTGTCCAGGAGCGTTTCCCAAGATGCCAGGTTTCGTTTCTTCTGGGGGAGCCGCAACAGCTTCAGGACGATCGCGTCCAGCCCCTCCTTGGCGAAATTGATGGGAATTTCGTAGATGCTTTCGGCATCCTTTGCCGAAATGACCGCTTCGATGGGGACGTTGGTGAACAGGCTGATCTTGGATTTGAAGTCGGGCGGAATGGTCCGGTCCGCGCGGCAGAGTAGGATATCCGGCTGGATCCCGATGGCCCGAAGCTCCTTGACGCTATGCTGAGTCGGCTTCGTCTTGAGCTCCCCCGATGTGCATATAAAGGGGACGAGCGTCAGATGGACGAACAGGGTGTTCTCCGGGCCGAAGGTCAGGCGCATCTGACGGACGGCCTCGAGGAAAGGCAGACTTTCGATGTCGCCCACCGTGCCGCCGATCTCGACGATGACGATGTCGTTCTTGCCCGAAACGGCGCCAAAGGCGCTCTTGATCTCGTCGGTCACGTGAGGGATGACCTGGACGGTCTTGCCCAGGTATTCGCCCTTGCGCTCCTTCCGGATGATGGACTCGTAAATGCGGCCGGCCGTCCAGTTATGCGCCCGGGTCGTCCTCGTCGACGTAAATCGTTCATAATGGCCAAGATCCAGGTCTGTCTCGGCCCCGTCGTCCGTCACGTAGACCTCGCCGTGCTGGAAAGGGCTCATCGTGCCGGGATCTACATTGAGGTAGGGATCGAACTTCTGAATCGTGATCTTATAGCCGTGGCTTTCAAGGAGCATGCCCATGGAAGCGGCCGCGATGCCCTTGCCTAATCCCGATATGACGCCGCCCGTCACGAAGATATACTTAGTCATGTCCTTTCCCTCTGAGGAACTTTTCAACTTCGATTATATCCCGAGGCGAATCCACGCTCAAGGTGGAACATGGGGTTTCGATCATTTTGATCCGGTAACCGTTCTCGAGCGCCCGCAGCTGCTCCAGACTTTCCGCTTTTTCGAGCCCGAACGGGGGAAGGCCGCAGAACCGGAACAGGAACTCGGCCTTGTATCCATAGATGCCGACGTGTTGGAAGAAGCCTTCCTGAGACTGGTAGGGGATCGGCGCCCGGGAAAAATAGAGCGCGAATCCGTCCTTGTCCACGACGACCTTGACCCGGTTCCTGTCTTTGAAAGCGGCCGGGTCCTTGGTCCTGGTCATGAGGGATGCCATAAGAACGGATTCATCCTGAAGGGCCTCGACCAAGGCATCGAGCATGGCGGGATCGAGCATAGGTTCGTCGCCCTGGATATTGACGACGAGAGAAGCCCCCAGTTCCCGGGCAACCTCGGCGGCCCTTTCCGTCCCTGAACTGTGGTCAGGAGAGGTCATTCTGGCGGGGATCCCCAAGCCGACGCATGCTGTCACGATCCGGTCGTCATCCGTGGCTACGATCACCCGCTCCAGAAATTTGGCCTTCATCGACCTCTCGTAAACCATTTGAATCATTGGCTTTCCGAGGATAAGGGCCAGAGGCTTGCCCGGAAAACGGGTCGAACCGTATCTGGCCGGAATGATCCCAGTCGCAAGCTTCAAGGTCAGTTTTCCGTCTTGGCCGCTTGTCCTGGTTGGGACGGGGCAGCTTTTTCCGTTGTTTGGCAGTTGGCCTCAAGATAGGCCCCCTCCTCCACAATCAGCCGCGGGGTCTGGATGGTTCCGAAAACCCTCCCTTTGTTGTGGATCTCTACCTTATCGAAGGCCTGGATATTGCCTTTGACCTCGCCGTTGATAATGATCTGGCCGACCTTGACGTCAGCCTCGACTTTGCCTCGCTCCCCGATGATGAGCAAAGAGTCCGAGGTGACCGTCCCCTTAAAATTGCCCTCGATCCGAAACGAGCCCTTGAAGGTCAAGTCGCCTTTCAGCTCCGTTCCCTGATCGATCAGCCCGGCGATCTTTGAGTTGAGGATCTCCCTTTCCTTATCTTTCATCATAATGCTCCTTTTATCCTGGCATAGATCCGATTGAGGTCATCCAGAGAGAAATAAAAGATCTTGAGGGCGCCTTTGTTCCTGTTGCCCGAGATCAGGACCTTCGTCCCCAGCATCTTTAACAGTTCCTCCTGGAGGGCATGGAGGTCCGGGTCCTCCAGGCTCCGTTGCGCCCGTGGAGACTTTTCTTTCATCCTGTTCACGAGTTTTTCAGTATTGCGAACCGAAAGACTCTTGTCGATGATCTTCCGGAAGGCGGCAAGCTGGACCTCCGGTTCCTCCAGCGCCAGGAGCGCCCTGGCGTGCCCCATAGAGAGACTTTCTTCGACGAGGCCCGCCCGGATCTCCTGAGGCAGTTTCAGCAGCCTCAAGTAGTTGGTGACGGACGTCCGGTCCTTCCCCACCTTATCAGCAATGTCCTGTTGGGAGTAGTTCAATTCGCTGGACATCCGCTGGTAAGCTAAGGCTATCTCCATGGGATTGAGGTCCTTCCGGTGGATGTTCTCTATGATCGAGATCTCGAGCTGTTTCTCCAGGGGCAGGTTACGGATCATGACGGGGATCTTTTTCAAACCCGCCTTCTGAGCAGCTCTCCACCGCCGCTCCCCGACGATGATCTTGTAATGGCCATTATCCGGTACGACAAGAACGGGCTGGACGATCCCGGACTCTTTAATGGACTGGGCCAGCTCGTCAATGGCCTGGTCATCGAACTTCATCCTGGGTTGGAGAGGATTCGGCTTGAGTTGCTCGACGTCGAGTTCAGCGTAGCGTTCTTCCTTGATGATCCCGAATTCCTCCGGAATGAACGCGCTGAGACCTTTTCCCAATGCTTTTTTTATCATCTGCGAAGTATCTCCTCTGCGAGATTGAGATAGGCTACAGCCCCTCTCGACTTGATATCATAAAGGACGACCGGCTTCCCGAAGCTCGGAGCTTCCGCCAGCCTGACGCTCCTCGGGATGACGGATTTGAAGGTTATTCCTTTCAATGACTTGCGGATCTCTTCGGCGACCTGTTTGGAAAGGTTGGTTCGTTCATCGTACATGGTCAGGACGATACCCTCGATGGTCAGTTTCGGGTTGAAATAAGTCTTCACGGTTTCCAGTGTCTGAAAGAGGTCGGGAATTCCTTCCATGCAAAAGAACTCACATTGGACCGGGATCAGGATGGAGTCGGCCGCCGTCAGGGCGTTGATGGTCAGGAATCCTAAGGAAGGAGGACAATCGATAAAGATGAAGTTGAAAAATATTTTGATCTTCTCAAGGGCCCCCTTTAGCCATTTTTCCCTGTTATCCTTGGAATAAAGCTCGACCTCGGCGCCTGATAACTCGGGGGAACATGGGCAAATATAGAAATTGTCTAAACCTCCCCCCTGAACATTATCCATCGTGTCCCCCCCGTTGAGCAGAGCCTCATAGATGCCTTTTTTAGCCTCTTTCGGTCTCCCTAGACCCAAAGTAGCCATCCCCTGGGGATCAAGGTCCACGAGCAGGACCCTCATATTTTTCATGGCCAGGGCAGCGGAAAGATTGATGGAAGTAGTCGTTTTTCCGACCCCACCCTTTTGATTGGCAACGGCAATGATCTTATTCATCTTCGGTCAATGTTTCACGTGGAACATTCTTAGCCTTGCCTGTTCGCTTTCTTCGTTCGGCTTCAACGAATACGCTCAGATTGAACAAGGCGGCCGGGGTCAGCCCGGGAATTCTTTTTGCCTCGCCAATCGTCCCGGGCCTATATTTTTCGAGCTTCTCCAAGGCTTCCCTCGTCAATCCGGACATTTTTGCAAGATCCAAACCCTTTGGGATCTTCATCCTATCAGTCCTTCTGAGCTTCGAGACCTCCTTTTTCTGTCTCTTGAGGTAGCCTTCGTACTTGACCTCGGATTCAATGGCCCGCATTTCCTCATCGCTCAGGGACTCGGAGAATTTTCCATATTCTAACACATCTTGGATCCTGATTTCAGGTTGTTTCAAATATTTTAATAAAGTTAGGGTGTCCCCCTTTTTATCCTTGACCTTTCCCTGCCCGAGAAAGACCGTGGCGGCTTGAATCCTCTTCTGCTTGGCCTCCTGCTCTTGGTATTCCTCTCCGGATATCAGGCCAAGTTCGCGGCCGAACGGCATCAGCCTTCTATCGGCGTTGTCGATCCTCAAGTGAAGCCTATATTCGGCCCTGGACGTGAAAAGCCGGTAGGGCTCCTCCACTCCTTTGGTGATCAGGTCGTCTATGAGGACGCCGATATACGCTTGGTCCCTTCGTAGGATGAACGGTTTTTTCTTCCTGATTTTCAGAGCCGCGTTGATCCCGGCCATCAGGCCTTGGGCTGCGGCCTCTTCATAGCCTGAGGTCCCGTTGATCTGTCCGGCCAAGTACAGATTTCCTATCTTTCTGGTTTCGAGGCTGGGAAGAAGCTCGGTCGGCGAAACGGCGTCGTATTCAATTCCGTAGGCCGGCCGGACGATCGTTGCCCGGTCCAGGCCGGGAATCGTCTCCAGGATCTTTTTCTGGACTTCGAGAGGAAGGCTCGATGACATCCCGTTGACATAGACCTCGGTCGTCTCCAGCCCTTCGGGTTCGAGAAAGAACTGATGGCGGGCATGGTGGGAGAACTTGACGACCTTATCTTCGATGGAAGGACAGTAACGGGGCCCGATCCCGGTGATCATCCCGCTGTATAGGGGGGATTTGTCAAGATTCCCCCGGATCACTTCATGGGTGCGGGCATTCGTATGACCGA
>Ga0315281_10016078_pt1 | contig 10000 bp, 1 predicted proteins | sample YL17G07_0_MG_FD_204540 | JGI IMG/M metagenome (GOLD analysis project Ga0315281, IMG submission 204540) | Sediment microbial communities from Yellowstone Lake, YNP, Wyoming, USA - YL17G07_0 | ecosystem: Environmental > Aquatic > Freshwater > Lake > Sediment | place: USA: Wyoming | collected...
CGGTCACAGAGCCACAGTCACCGCCGACGCATGTGACGTTCATACTGACATTGAACGTGCTGTACTGCGTCAAATTCTGGGAGCTAAGGGCAGCCGGGCTCTGATAACTGACGTTGAGCCAGCCGTAATTCCTTAGAGTCAGCGTATGGTTCGCCTGGGTGTAGGTGTAGTTATCGTTAGAGAAGTTGGCTATGATCAGGTAAGCTCCGGCCGGGTAAGGCGTGAGGTTCGTGATATTCGTCAGCGGGCTGGTCTGATTGTACCAGAGAGCCATAGCCCCGGTAAGATTGGTCCAAAGGCTTATGTTGAAGCTGTAGGCGCTAGAGAAGTTCGCGGTGAAGTTGGCGTCGCTGTTGTTGAATAGAGTCTTATCCCCATCAGTGCCATTGATATATAGGCTGATCGGTATCCAGCTCTTGTTCACCTGGAAAGTCTGGTTAGAGCTATTGAAGTAGGCCAAAGAAGTATCGTTTGCCCACCAGGTGTAAGTATAAGTTCCAGCAGCCAAGACTCCTGCATTATAATACCAGGAGTTCCCGCCCGGGTTCGTCGCAGTGTAATTGGTGAATGATCCGCTGAAGTTGGCTCTAAGCCAGACCTTGCTGACCTGTGAAGAGTTGAAGGCGGTTGCGTTGAACTGATAGCCCTGGCTAGAGGAGTAGTTCGACAGCGAGGAAACGTTGCTTGTGAAGTTGCTGAATATGATGCGAGAATCATTCAATGTCATGACGACGCTTACATTGCCGGTAGTGTAGTTCCCATCGCCGCTGAAGTTCATCATCACAGTATACGCTTTGGCAGCGTATTGATTCGTGTTAAACGCTTGTGGCGAGGTGATAGAAGCCCCATCCAGGTAGAAATTTACTGATGAGTTGATATAACCGGGCGTGGTAGTGTTCCCGATATTGACGACGGTGTTGTTTAAGTACGACCTGTCCCCAGCGGTGCCATTGAGCGTAACTGAAAGCACGGGGCTGCTCTTGTTCACCTGGTAGTAGTGGACCCAGTCGCTGTTGTTCAGGTTGCCATAGCTGTCGTTGGCGTACCACTTGATGTAGTAATAGCCCGCAGCCAAAGACTGATTGTTATAATAATAGACGCTGCCAACGTTAGTGGTTGTGTAGTTGGCTAGAGTTCCACTGAAGTTGTGCTCTATCCACACATAGCTTATCGCGCTCTGATCAGTCACAGTCACGTTGAAATGATATCCCTGCGTCGAGCTGTAGTTAGTCATGTTCGTGACATTGAAATTAAAGGTCGCTATGTTCGGGGCATTGCCCTCGATCAGCGTCAGGCTATGGTTCGCCTGAGTGTAAGTGTAGTTCTGATTCGAGAAATTGGCTATTATCAGATATCCTGTCCTCGCCTGGTAAGGCGTGAGGTTTGTGATATTTGTCAGCGGGCTGGTCTGATTGTACCAGAGGCCCATAGTCCCGGTAAGATTAGTCCACAAGCTTATGTTGAAGCCATAGCTAGAGCTGAAGTTAGCAGTAAAGTTAGCGAAAGAGTTGTTGTACAATATCTTATCGCCATCAGTGCCGTTGATATATAGGCTAATCGGTATCCAGCTCTTATTGACCTGGAAAGTCTGGTTAGAGCTGTTGAAATAGGCGAGATAGGTATTGTTGGCGCACCAGGTGTAGGTATAGCTCCCAGCGGCCAAGACCCCCGCGTTATAGTAGAATTGCGTCACGCCGTAGTTAGTAGCGGTATAGTTGGCGAAAGCGCCTGTGAAATTAGCTCTTATCCAGACCGCGCTGTACTGCGAGGAATTGAAGGCGGTGGCGTTGAACTGATAGCCCTGGCTAGACGAGTAGTTCGACAGCGAGGAGACGTTGCTTGTGAAGTTGTCGAACATTATGCGAGAGTCGTTCAATGTCATGACGACGCTTACATTGCCGGTAGTGTAGTTCCCATCGCCGCTGAAGTTCATCATCACAGTATACGCTTTGGCAGCGTATTGATTCGTGTTAAACGCTTGTGGCGAGGTGATAGAAGCCCCATCCAGGTAGAAATTTACTGATGAGTTGATATAACCGGGCGTGGTAGTGTTCCCGATATTGACGACGGTGTTGTTTAAGTACGACCTGTCCCCAGCGGTGCCATTGAGCGTAACTGAAAGCACGGGGCTGCTCTTGTTCACCTGGTAGTAGTGGACCCAGTCGCTGTTGTTCAGGTTGCCATAGCTGTCGTTGGCGTACCACTTGATGTAGTAATAGCCCGCAGCCAAAGACTGATTGTTATAATAATAGACGCTGCCAACGTTAGTGGTTGTGTAGTTGGCTAGAGTTCCACTGAAGTTGTGCTCTATCCACACATAGCTTATCGTGCTCTGGTCAGTGACAGTCACGTTGAAATGATATCCCTGCGTCGCGCTGTAATTGGTCATGTTCGTGACGTTGAAATTAAAGGTCGCTATGTTCGGGGCATTGCTCTCACCCAGTGTCAGCGTATGGTTTGCCTGAGTGTAGCTATAGTTCTGATTGCTGAAGTTAGCGATGATCAGATAAGTCCTAGCCTGATAAGGCGATAGAACGGTATAGTTCATGAGAGGGCTGACGTGATTGTCCCAGAGAGCCATAGTGCCGGTAAGGTTGGTGTAAAGCGTTATATTGAACGAATAGCTGGACGAGAAGTTAGCGGTGAAGTTGGCGTCGCTGTTGTTGAATAACGTACTATCGCCATTCGTCCCGTTTATGTAGAGAGTGATAGGTATCCAGCTCTTATTGACCTGGTAATAGTGCACCCAGTCGCTGTTGTTCAGGTTAATGTTGGCTGACGTGTCGTTCGCGTACCACTTGACATAATAGAAGCCCGCTGCTAATGGAGTGACATTATAGCAATAATTCGCCCCGCACTGAGTCGCGGTGGTGTTGGTTAGAGTGCCGCTAAAGTTCTGCTCGACCCACACATAGCTGACTCCCGTGCCATCTGCTACTGCCGCACTGAACGAATAACCCTGCGTACTAGAGTAATTGGTCATGTTAGTTACGTTGAACGCCCAACTGGCTATGTTCGGTGGAGTGCTATCCGCCTGAGTTATGTTAATCTGGAAATTGCCGCTATCGTTCGCAGGCACCTGGCTATAATTAGAACTGAAGTTGGCATCCAAAAGGTACTGGGTGTCTGGTGTTCCTGTAGCATTGACTGTCCACGATAGTTGGCAGGTCTGGCTTTGAGTTAAAGAACCGCAGGAGAGGGGATTTATCCTGTCTTCATAAGTCCTGACTTCGTAAGGTATATCGGCGTCAGACCACAGTATTGCTATTGCGATTTCCTTTCTGCCATTGTTGTTCGCATCGCCTATCGCAACCGAGCCGATCTTGTCGGGAGTGTCTTTCAGAAGGCTTTCGGTCCACCCGCCGCTGGCATTCTTGTACATCCTGAGTTCATACGTCCCGTTGCTTAATCCGACAACCACCTCGTTCCTCCCGTCGTTATCAGCGTCTCCAACCGCCACCGTCTGCACGGCGTAGCTGGGGCTGGCTATCTCGCTCCTTACCCACGAACCGGACTTATTTTCAAATAGGTATACCTTGTCTGCATACACAACCAGGTCATTCTGCCCGTCATTGTTCGCATCTCCTATCACCACGGCGGATGTCGTTATATTATTCGTTATGTTGGTCTCGGCCCATCCGCCAGAGATGTTTTTATACGCCCTCGTAAGATTTGTGTTAACTAATGCGGCGCTCATTCCGGAGACTATCTCGTTGTCGTCGTCATTGTTAACATCGCCGATAGCCACTGAATTGACTGATGGTGCCGTCCCCACATCCAGGCAACTAACATTGGTTTGGACCCAGCCGCCGCTCTTGTTCTCATACATCTTTGTGCAGTTAGAGACTCCAAAGACCAACTCGTTCTTACCATCGTTGTTCGCATCTCTTATCGCCAGGTTTGTTGCGGCTGAAACGTTGGTGATGTTTGTCTCGATCCAGCCTCCACTGGCGTTCTTGTACATCCTAGTCGGGTATGGACTCTCGGCGGTGCGCGCAACTATTTCATTCAAGAGGTCGTTATCCGGATCCCCAATCGCGACAGAATAGACGCCATTCGGCAGTGAGCCTATCTGTGTCTCCACCCACTGGCCTGTCTTGTTCTCATACATTCTAAGGGTCGTTGGGCCGGCCACCCACTCGATTCCGACAACAATCTCGTTCTTCCCGTCGTTGTTAGCGTCTCCTATCGCAATCGTTCTTGGCGGATTCCCATAATTGCTTATGTTCGTCTCATAGAAAGGCCGTGTGGTCGTTGAAACCGAACCATAGATCGCGTAGAAGGGAACTGTGCCGTTGAGTTCGCTCACATTGGTGTCGGGATTAAGACCAGAGCTCCCGTTGTACCTAAGAACACCGCTAACCGACCCGCAGGATCCGCCGATGCACGTAATGTTCATGGTGATGTTAAATAGCGAGCTTTGATTAACGTTCTGGGAGCTCCCGTTCGCCGGGCTCTGATAACTGACGTTGAGCCAGCCGTAGTTAGCCAATGTCAGGGTGTGGTTCGCCTGGCTATAAGTGTAGTTTTGATTCGAGAAATTGGCTATGATCAGATAGCCTGTTCTCGCCATGTACAGATTCAGCACAGTGTAGTTCATGAGAGGACTTGCCCGATTGTCCCATAATATCATAGAGCCGGTGAGGTTCGTGTACAGCGTTATATTGAACGAATAGCTGGACGAGAAGTTAGCAGTGAAGTTCGCAGTAGTGGCATTGCTTGCTGTTACATCGCCATTAGTCCCGTTGATGTACAGCGTCAGCGGTATGTAGCTCTTGTTGACTTGATAGTAATGCACCCAATCGGTGTTGTTCAGGTTTCCATAGCTGTCGTTGGCGTACCACTTGATGTAGTAATAGCCCGCAGCAAGAGAATTATTGTTGTAATAATACTCATTCCCAGCGTTCCCTGTTGCACTATAGTTTGTCAGCGTTCCAGAGAAGTTGTGCTCTATCCACACATAGCTTATCGTGCTCTGATCGGTCACAGTCACGTTGAAATGATAGCCCTGCGTCGAGCTGTAGTTGGTCATGTTCGTGACATTGAAATTAAAGGTCGCTATGTTCGGGGCATTGCTCTCGCCCAGTGTCAGCGTATGGTTTGCCTGAGTGTAGCTATAGTTCTGGTTGCTGAAGTTAGCTATTATCAGATAGGCTCTGGCCTGATAAGGCGATAGAACGGTATAGTTCATGAGAGGGCTGACGTGATTGTCCCATAGAGTCCATGCGCCGGTGAGGTTCGTGTACAGCGTTATATTGAACGAATAGCTGGACGAGAAGTTAGCAGTGAAGTTCGCAGTAGTGGCATTGCTTGCTGTTACATCGCCATTAGTCCCGTTGATGTACAGCGTCAGCGGTATGTAGCTCTTGTTGACTTGATAGTAATGCACCCAGTCGGTGTTGTTCAGGTTCCCATTGCTGTCGTTAGCGTACCACTTGATATAGTAATAGCCAGCGGCCAGAGAAGCATTGTTATAGTAATAGACGCTGCCGAAGTTGGACGTTGTATAGTTTCTGAGCGTCCCTGAGAAGTTATGCTCTATCCACACATAGCTTATCGCGCTCTGATCGGTCACAGTCACATTGAAGTGATATCCCTGCGTGCTGGAATAATTCGTCATGTTTGTGACATTGAAGTTAAATGTCGCTATATTCGGAACATTGCCCTCTATCAGCGTCAGGCTATGGTTCGCTTCGCTGTAAGTGTAGTTCTGGTTACTGAAATTAGCTATGATCAGATAAGTCCTTGCTTGATACGGGTTAAGGACGGTATAGTTCCTTAAAGGCGAGTTCTGCGTGTCCCATAATGTCATCGTGCCTGTGAGGTTTGTGTACAGAGTTATCGGTAGAGTGTAGCTAGAGCTGAAGTTGGCAGTGAAATTAGCGTTGCTGTTGTTATAAAGCGTCTTGTCTGTATCAGTCCCGTTGATATACAATGTCAGCGGTATCCAGCTCTTGTTCACCTGATAGTAATGCACCCAGTCCGTGTTGTTCAATACTCCACCCGTGTCGTTGGCGTACCATTTTATATAATATGGGACTCCAGAAGGAGAAGCAGCGAGAGAAGCGTTGTTGTAATAATACTCACTACTAATGTTTCCCGTCGCGCTGTAGTTCTTCAGCGTCCCGGAGAAGTTGTGCTCGATCCAGACGTAGCTGACATTGGTCCCGTCTGTAACGGTGACGTTAAACTGATATCCCTGCGTAGAGGAATAATTCGTCATATTTGTGACGTTGAACTTGAAATTGCCTATGTTCGGCGGAGTGGTGTCAGGCGGAGCCGTCACGCTGACCAGCACCAACTCGGTCCAGTTGACGTTCGCCCCGTTTTGAGCAGAGCTGTTTGCATAACACCTGACTGAATAACTGCCGGGTGTCGAACTGTTTATCATGAATGCCTTGGTTTGGGGCGTGCTGTTATCCACATCAGAGAACACTATCGGACTGCTCTCGTTCGCCTTTAGGCTGGTCGAGCCGGTCATGTTGTACCATACGCCTGTCGAGGTGTTATACTGCGCCCAGATAGACACCGAACTGGCGTTGCCTGCCAGCGCACTGACATTACAGGTGAGATTGAAATTGTCCGATTCATCGTTAGACAATGTGATCGGCGAAACCAAATCCGTTTCTATGCTAGTATTCAATAAAACTTGCGTGACGTTCATGGTGCCGTTCAATGAGATGTTATAGGCAACATTTGTCTGGTCGGTGATATTGCATCTGAGAAGATAGTTGTTTCCGGTCCAGTTCCCGAAGACGGCAAATCTATACGGAGTGCTAGCCGTTATGGCAGAGAAGTTCCTCGGGTTTTCTCCATTAGTGGTGTCGTAGGTGAGATTCTGAGGCATATATGCGGTCGTCGTGTTCAAATCATACCATGCGGTTTTGTTGTAGTACTGCAGGCTCAGGAAGCCGGTGACCGCAGTGCCGGAACCGCTGATTGTGAGATTGCAAAATATGTCATTGTCAGTGGCCCCTCTAGTCGTATTGCTGACATTCCCTATCGTTACGCTACTGACCCTAAATTTAGGTTGTGTTGCGACAGTAAGAGGATAGGCTACAGTGGTGTTTGTGTATAGACCGTCGTAAATGGACGAGTTGGTCGTGCAGTTAAACCAATAATTGCCATTGGTATGTGCCTTCACCTGATAGGTCTGGTTGAAGAAAGTAGTGGTCTCATTATCTACATCACTATAAAGATATGGCGTGGCGACATCGGCATAAAGGGCGTTGGTGTTTATGGTGTTCATATTGGTCCATGTGGCGTTGGTCGAAGAGTTCCATTTTAGATAGACATGGACAGAACTGGCGTTGCCTTCGCCTACAGTGACGTTACAGGTTATGTTGAGGTCATTGCCATCGTCAGAATAGACCGTGGCCGTGCTGGTGTTGATGGCGGCAATCTTGAGGGTTGGAGCAGTGATATTCATTCGCGGTGCCGTGAGGAAGCTGCTGTTCATAGCGGTTGACCCATCATAGCCCCAGCAGCGGAACATGTTCCCCGTCCCGTTCCTCAGAGCCAAAGTGTTAAAACTGAAATTGGTGGGATATCTTATGCTAGCGGATTGTGGCGTAGTGTCTAACTGAGAGACATTGAGCGCATTTGACTCGGACAGGTTAATCCAGCCACTAGATCCGCCAGTTCCGTTCTGATACTGTAGGGCGGCGTACATCGTCGTGGTTGGTGGTCCTCCGGTCGCAACCAATTCGCACACCAGTTCCCTATAGCTTCCTCTAGATAAGTTGGTGACATTCCATATTTTGACCGAAGAGAGAGTCGCCGCCGCATCCGCGACTACCACGTGCCAAGGTTCGCTCTGCTGCCCACCCAGCCCTAAAATGAAATCATAATCAGTCGTTGGATGAGTCACCTGCTCAGATTTTACAAGATACCAGTTAGACACAGCACCAGTTATGTTGTCATAGTGCCAGGATATCTTGCTGTGCGATGAGTTGTAGTTCTCGACAGTCCCACCATTATTGTCTATCATCGGCCAGTTGACTGGGAAATAATCAGTGAAATTAACATCGTTCAGCTTGCCATCAAATGTTGCTGTTATGCTCATATTCACCGGCGATTCTGACGGGACTTTATGTTGTCCGCACCTATCGCAGTCCAGGCTTCGGTCGAAACTAATGTTTGACGTAGGCTTCTGAGTTCCAATGGTTTCCTGAATCAAGTAGTCCTTTGTCGAGAGTTGGGGGACAATCCACGAGAGAGTGTCTGCTTTTCCGTTTCCGTCGGTGTCCAGGAAAGTGACGTTATAGGCGGGGTCATTAATTATCTCCTTTTCAGGCATCTCAATTATTGTAACCTTCTTATTTTCCGGAACCGCAACGGAAACAAGGATGCTGCTATAATGCAAAGTGCTTTCAGAGGATACAATCACCTTTCTCTCGTACGGGCTATCAGATAGGACCTCTTCAAAGACAATCACGGGCGATGTGGTGAAGCTCATCTGGATGTCATGCTCGCCCGAAAGGATTAGGGTGTCATTTTCTAAAGTATAATTCCCGACCGCGTCAATCATTGCCAGATCCCGATAGTCCAAAGGCAGGTTCAGGCCGACAGTGTAGTTATCTCCGCCGTGCGTCTTGATCTGCCTGTACCACTGCACCCTCTGGCCTATCGTTATCGGCTCGTGGCGATAGACGATCTCCTCGACCATTGTCTCTATTACTGGCATTGGCGCTTCAGTTATATTGGTCGGCTCAGGCTCTGTTATATTTAGCAAGGCTTCGCTGTTGTTTATCTCGACCACAACAGATTCATTGGTGTTCTCCTCAGCCGGCAGAGTTATCGACTCTATCGTGCCGTTGACTAGTATTTCGGTTATGTTACTAGCATTTGTATAGTTCAGTACTAAAGTGGTTATGTTGATGAGGGACTCGTTAGAGACATTCACCACGGTCTCATTCGAGGCGAAGTATACGGTTCCCAACAGTGGCAGCGTCAAAAGGAGCAGGAAACCGTATACGGAAAATATCTCGCCGAGCCCCTTGTTGTTATGATTATGATTGTTTATCTCATGCTTTATCTTCCTCAGTTGCCCGACTATCCTGTTATCCTTGTTAAGAGAATACATCTTCGCCATGCCTATTGTCCTGGTATGCACTATGATCTCGTGCCTCTCCAGGAACGGCCATATGTCAGAAACCGTCTTGAAGGTGACGTCTGCCCCTCTCGCGATGGCAGACTTGCTGTTTTCCTCTTCGCAGGTGAGCAAGAAATTGAGCACCTTCCCTATGGAACCTCGAAATAGCGATACGAGTTCTAACTCTTCTACCATCGAAAGGAATAGGTAGTGGTTATATAAAAAACTTCCTATTTTTAGGCAAAAAAGTTCTTAATATTATATAAAAAATTAGCTAACAGCCGCTATGCATAACCGCATTACTTCCTTTTAGCGGCTTTTTTAACTGGTTTTGGTTTTGCCTTTTTCGGCGCTTTCTTGGCCTTCTTCGGCGCCAGTTTCTTCTTGAGCTTCTCGACCATCTTCTCGAGCTTGGAGACAGACCTCATCATCACCCTGTCGCTCTTCTTGTCGCTTTCCATTTCTCTATCCAGTCGGGCGAACTTCCTCTCTTCTTGGTTCAGCTTGCCTTCGACAGCAGATATCTCTCTCATGAGGCTCTGCTTCTCCAAAGCCAGTTTCTCTCGGTCGACCAGGTCAGGAAGCATTTTCTTGAAGTCATCCACATTGTGCTCTAGTCTGCCCAAGTCATGCCTCAGCTGCATGTTGAGCTTCAGAAGTCGAATCCTTTGTATCCTCAGGCTTAGAGCGACGACAATAACTAGCAGCACAGCAATAGCGCCGAATGTCAATTCAAGCCACATTGGACCACATTTTCTATTTACACCATTTCTATATAAATATCTTACTCTATATATTGACTTTTTTGCAATATTTCACAATAGGACACACGGAACAGCGCGGCTTCCGTGGCAAGCAGATGTTCTGGCCATGTCTGACTAGCAGCTCGTTCAAATCTATCCAATA
>Ga0315281_10016079_pt1 | contig 10000 bp, 8 predicted proteins | sample YL17G07_0_MG_FD_204540 | JGI IMG/M metagenome (GOLD analysis project Ga0315281, IMG submission 204540) | Sediment microbial communities from Yellowstone Lake, YNP, Wyoming, USA - YL17G07_0 | ecosystem: Environmental > Aquatic > Freshwater > Lake > Sediment | place: USA: Wyoming | collected...
CGCTCGAAGACACCGTGCTGGCGCTGAAGTGCCTCTACGGAGTGGATCTCGGCATCAAGACCGAGATGTTCTGCGATGTTTCGCGATTCATCCTTGAGCGCGCTAAAGTCACCATTCCCGGCAACCGGCCGATCGTCGGCGACATGCTGTATCAAATCGAGTCCGGCATCGTCGCCGGATTTTTCCGCAAGGCGCGCGAGCATCACCCGCTCGAATACGTGCCGTTCGCTCCGGAACTCGTCGGGCAGAAGCCGGTCGGAATTGTGCTCGGCAAAAACAGCGGCTTGCCCTCCATGCAGGAGTGGTGCGAGAAGCTGAAAGTGCAGGCGAGCGAAGAGCAGATGATGGAGATGCTGCGCCTGACCAAAGAAAAATCGTTCGAGAAGAAAGACCTGCTGACCGAGGATGAATTCAAGTTCATCGTGGACCGCGTGATGAATAGAGCCGCGGCGGCAAGCTAAGTAGCGCCGCCCTTCAGGGCGGCACGTGCCGGCCTAAAGGCCGGCGCTACAGAATCCCGCCGGGTGGCGAAGACATCGCGTTTTATGCGATGTCTGCGATTGGCCGGGAAGAGGATTCCCCGCTTGATTCAAAACCTCACTGAACTTGTCGAGCGCGCGAAGCAACTTGGCCCGGCACGCATCGCCGTGGTCGAGGCGCACGATCCCGACGTGCTCGAAAGCCTGGCGCAGGCCGAACCCCTGGGCCTGGCGAAATCCATCTTGGTGGGCACGCCGGCCAAGATCGAAGCGGCGGCGAAGAAAGTTGGCTATCCGCTGCGGCCCGAGTCGCTCCTCGAGACAGCAGGCGAGGACGCTTCAATCCGTCAATCCATCGACCTCGTGCGCGAGGGCAAGGCCGACCTGCTCATGAAGGGCAAGGTCACCACCGCCAGCCTCATTCGCGGCATCCTCGACAAGGAGCGCGGCCTGCGCACGGGACGCCTGCTGAGCCAGGTGATCGCCTTCCAGGTGCCGCACATCCCGCGCCTGATGCTGATGACCGACGGCGCCATCAACATTGCGCCCACGCTCGAGCAGAAGGCCGGCATCACGCGCAACGCCATTAGTGTCGCGCATGCGCTGGGCATCGCCGAGCCGAAGGTGGTGCTGCTCACGGCGCTGGAATTTGTCAATCCCGACATGCCCGCCACCGTCGATGCCGCAGCACTCGTTCAGATGAACCGCCGCGGGCAGATTACGGGCGCTTACCTTGAAGGTCCGCTGGCCATGGATGTACCGCTCAGCCGCTTTGCCGCCGAACGGAAGAACATCCAGAGTCCGGTTGTCGAGGCCACCGACGTCTTCATCGCGCCGAACATCGAGGCGGCGAATATTCTCTACCGCGCCATTCTCTATTTCGCGCGCGGCGAGTCGGGCGGGATCGTCGTGGGCGCGCGCGTCCCTTTGGTTCTGCTCTCGCGCGCGGAGACCCCGGCGACGAAGATTCGCTCCATCGCCTTGGCGCTGGTCGTGCAGCATTACGAGCGCCCAAAATCCGAGCAGAAGATCCCTTCGGTCTAACCTCGTATGGATCTGTGTAATCTGGGTAATCTGCGGATTCCTGAAAGAGAACAATCGTGAAAGTGCTCGTCCCCAACCTTGGCTCGACGTCGCTCAAATATCAATTGCTGGATATGGACGGCGAGCGCGTGCTGGCGCGCGGCAAGATTGAGCGTATCGGCAGCGCGCAGGCGATCATCAACACATCGGACGCTGGGGGAAAGAGCGAGCAAACCACTGCCGTGATTCCCGACCATCGCGCGGCGATTGCCTTGCTCGTCGAACAACTGCGCAGCGGCGCGCACCCGGCGGGAATTGACGCCGTGGGTTTCAAGGCCGTGCACGGCGGGCCGCGCTATCGGGGCAGCTTCGTCGTGGATGACGACCTGCTCGCCGCCATGCAGGACTTTGTGCCCGTCGCTCCCGTTCACAATCCGGTCTATATCCAGGCCATGAATATCTTCCGCGAGATCCTGCCCGGCGTGCCCATGGTGGCGGTGTTCGAGCCGGGCTTCCACCTCACGATTCCAGACCGCGCGGCGGTTTACGGGATTCCTTACGATTGGACGGAAAAGCACGGGATCCGCCGTTACGGTTTTCATGGCTCGTCGCACCGCTACATCTCGCAGCGCGTGCCGCAAATGCTGGAGCGGCCCGTGGCGGGGCTACGTCTGGTTGCCTGCCACCTGGGCGGCAGCTCATCGATCTGCGCGATTCGCGACGGCAAATCGGTGGATTCAAGTTTCGGTTTCTCGGCGCAGTCGGGCCTGGAGCACGCGGCGCGCTCCGGAGAGCTCGACCCGTTCGCGGTACTCTATGTGATGGAGAAGGAAAAACTGACCTCCGCCGAGGTCAGCGAAATTCTCTGCAAGAAAAGTGGCCTGCTGGGCATCTCGGGCGTCAGCAGCGACCTGCGCGATATCGAAGCGGCCGCGGCGAGTGGCAACGCCCGCGCCGCGCTCGCCGTTGACATTCTCGTTTACGAAGTGAAGAAGTATATCGGCGCCTTCGCGGCGGCGATGGGCGGACTGGATGCCGTGGCGTTTGCGGGCGGGATTGGCGAAAATTCCTGGCGCGTTCGCGAAGCCGTGTGTCGCGAGATGGAGCTCCTGGGGATTTTTCTCGACGAGGAGAAGAATCGCCGGCCTGCAAGCGGCGACCGCGTGATCTCCCGCGCGGAATCCAAAACGGCCGTGCTGGTGGTTTACACCAACGAAGAGATTATCGTGGCGCGCGAGACCGTGCGCGTGTTGACGACGTAGCGCCGCGCTTTAGCGCGGCATGTGCCGGGCTGAAGCCCGGCGCTACAGCGCGCCATGAAGGACCAAGCATGAAACTTGTCAACTTCGAACTTGAAGGCAGCACGTGCCTGGGTGCCGTGAAGGGCGATGCCATCGTCGAAATTCCGCTCGCCCTCGATGACATACTCGGGCGCGTCGCCGAGCCCTTCCATGCTGCCCTCGAAACCGGCCGCCGGGTCATGCCGCTTGGCCAAGCCCGGCTGCTCGCACCCATCGCGCGCCCTGGCAAGATTATCTGTGTGGGGCGCAACTACGCCGCGCACGCGCGCGAGCGCGGCGCTGAGGTCCCCACGCAGCCCATCTTTTTCCTGAAATCCAACAACACGATCTGCGGCCCGGGCGACGCTATCGTCCTCCCCGAAGTGTCAAAGCAAGTTGATTACGAGGCCGAGCTTGCGGTGGTGATCGGCAAAGGTGGGAAGAACATCCCAGAAGACAAAGCCTACGAACACGTCGCGGGTTATATGATGCTCAATGACGTCAGCGCGCGCGACCTGCAGTCGGCCGACAAGCAGTGGTTCCGCGGCAAGAGTTGCGACACGTTCGCGCCGATCGGCCCGTGGATCGTTACCAAGGACGAAATCCGGGACCCGCACCGCCTGCGCATCTCGCTCACGCTCAACGGCCAAACGATGCAGGATTCGAACACGGGCAATATGATGTTTACGATTCCCCATTTAATTAGCTACCTGTCGGGAACGCTGACCTGGGAACCGGGCGACATCCTTTCGACCGGAACGCCGGAAGGCATCGGCGCCAGCCGCACGCCGCCGGTCTTCCTCAAGCCGGGCGATAGCGTGAGCATCACCGTCGACAACATCGGCACGCTCACTAACCCCGTCGTGGCACAATCCTCGACAAACCGCTAGCCGCAAGCTGAGATAACCTTTCACGGATGTCATCCTGAGCGCAGCGAAGGATCTTGGTCATTTGTTTTCAAACCAATACAGGGATGCTTCGCTCCGCTCAGCATGACAACTCACGAATCTCGGGCGCTTCTGCGGTGCGGCTATCCTTCCCGGGGGCGAACCGTTATAATTCTTGTTTCGCAAATTCATACGGGAGGCACTCTTCATGCAATTACCCGAGTTCAAGAATGAGCCCTTGAGCGACTTCAAGGGCAATCCGGAGCACGCTCGGAGGATGAAGGAAGCGGTCGAGGAAGTGGCCAAGGAGCTGGGCCGCGACTACGACCTGATCATCGGCGGCGAGCGCGTCAAGACCGAGGACAAGCTGGTTTCCTACGATCCGGGCCAGAAGGACCGCGTGGTGGGAAGCTTCTCGAAGGCCAGCAAAGACCTGGCGGCGCGCGCGATCGAAGCGGCCGACCAGACGTTCAAGACCTGGAGCCGCGTGCCCGCCGAGGAGCGCGCGGAGTTGCTTCTCAAGACGGGCAAGGTCATCCGCGACCGGAAGTATTACTACTCCGCCTGGCTGGTTTATGAAGTAGGTAAGACGTGGCCGGAGGCCGACGCCGACGTGGCGGAAACGATCGACTTCTGCGAGTACTACAGCCGCGAGATGCTGCGGCTCTCGAAGCCCCAGCCGCTCACGCCGGTGCCCGGCGAGAAAAACTTCATGAAGTACATTCCTCTCGGCGTGGGCGTGGTGATCCCGCCCTGGAACTTCCCTATGGCGATATTGGCGGGCATGACGCTGGCCTCGATTGTGGCGGGGAACACCGTAGTGCTGAAGCCTTCGAGCGACTCGCCCGCCATCGGTTACAAGTTTACGGAAGCGCTCGAACAGGCGGGGATGCCGCCGGGCGTGGTGAACTTCTGCCCCTGCCCGGGCGGTTCGGTGGGCGATACGCTCGTGGGGCATCCGCGCACCCGCTATATCGCTTTCACCGGCTCGAAGGACGTGGGCCTGCACATCAACGAACTGGCGGCCAAGACCGCGCCGGGGCAGATCTGGATCAAGCGCGTGCTGGCGGAAATGGGCGGCAAGGACTCCATCATCGTCGATAGCGAGACGGACCTCGACCAGGCCGTCGAAGGCGTGGCGGTCTCGGCGTTCGGCTATCAAGGCCAGAAGTGCTCGGCCTGCTCGCGCGCCATTGTGGATGCGAAAGTTTATGACGCTTTCCTGGAAAAGCTGAAGGCGCGGGTTGAGAAAATCAAAGTCGGGCCGCCCACCGATCCCAGTAACTACATGGGCCCGGTGATCAACGCGGGCTCGAAGAAATCTATTCTGGAATACATCGAAGTCGGCAAAAAGGAAGGCCGGCTGATTACGGGCGGAGGCGAAGCGCCCGGCCCGGGCAATTACCTTCAGCCGACGGTGATCGCCGACGTGCCGCCCAAAGGACGCATCGCGCAGGAAGAAATCTTCGGGCCGGTGCTGGCTGTCATCAAGGCCAAGGACTTCGACGACGCGATGGAGATCGCCAACAATACGGAGTACGGCCTGACCGGCGCCATCTACACCAAAAACCGGCAGAAACTCGACCGCGCCGCGGAAGAGTTCTTTGTCGGCAACCTCTACCTGAACCGCAAGTGCACGGGGGCGCTGGTGGGCGCGCATCCCTTCGGCGGCTTCAATATGTCCGGGACCGACTCGAAAGGCGGCGGCCAGGATTATCTGCTGATCTTCACCCAAGCCAAAGTTGTGGCCGAGAAGGTTGCGCCGTAAGAGCTAGTGGCGCGGACCTGGTTGCGAGGTCCGCGGTGCGGCCCGAAAAGCGCCCTCCTGACCGTGGGTTTTCGTTGATGGGAAAAGCCTGCCTGCGGCAGGCAGGCCCACGGTCACAATCGGGACGATTGGCTGTAGCTAGGCGCTCGTCTGTCAAACGCGGATGATTTCTGCCTTGAGCGAGTAAAGGATAGCGAGCACGTCTTTTTGGGTGGTCTCGTCGATGCCGTTCTTGTTTAGCGCGCCCATGATGTCGTCCATCACGGCCAGGTACTCCTGCTCGCTGATATTCATCCCTTTGTGCGCGGCGCGCATGTCCTTGCCGGTGTATTTCTCCGGGCCGCCCGATCCCGCAGCGAAAAACTCGCACGCCATTTGCTTGAGGTGCTGAAGGTCCTCGACGTTTTGAAACCGGGTTTGGACCAGCGGGTTTGCCAGATGCCCGGCGACGACATCGTCGACGATCCTGGCAATGCCCTGCGCGCCTCCCAGACGCTCATAAAGCGACTTACTCATGATGTTTCTCCTGTCTTCTCGTTACGGCACGATAAAACTCCAGCGCGCCGAGGAAAATTCTAGCATTTCGAGTAGGGAGCGCAAAGCCCCTTCGAGCGAGCGAACTGGTGGCCACGGTCAGTGCCCTCCTGACCGTGGGTTTTGGCCGATGGGAAAAGCCTGCCTGCGGCAGGCAGGCCCACTGTCAATCAGAGTACAATTGACTGTGGCTACCCGCGTTCCTGACCGCATGGCGCAGCGAATCAAATTGCCGAAAACCAACGCCGAAATGCAGCGGTGGTGCGCCCTGCTGGAAGAAGAAGTTGCCGCCTGGCCGCAAGTGAAGAGCCGTCCCATGTTCGGCATGCTGGCGCTGTATCGTGGGAAGAAGATCTTTGCGGCGCTTCCGCGCACGCGCGCGGCAGAGACGGAGTTCTCGCTGCTGATCAAGCTGCCGGGCGCGGACCATCCGCGGCTGCGGAATGCGAGCGGTCCGGGCGCGGGCTGGACGACCTTCGAAATGAATTCGGAATCCGATATTGCGGAAGCATTGCGCTGGTTGGAGCGCGCTTATCGGAAAGCAAAATAGCCAGTCGCGCGGATCTGACGGGTAGGTCCGTGACTCGCTCTTCCACGGGACGATCACAGACATCGCAAGAGGCGTGATGTCTGATGGCATAAGGTCGTCGGCTCCTCGATGGCGAGAGTAGACTGGGGTTGGAAGAGAAACCAGGAACTCTCAACCGAAGGAGGAGCCGAGACATGATGATTATAGGCTGTGATTTCCATTCGCGCTCGCAGCAGATTGCGCTGCTGGACACGGAGACGGGCGAGTTGGTAGAGAGGCGGCTGGAGCACGAAAGCGGGGAAGCGAAAAGATTCTACGAAGGTTTGAAGGAGCCGGCGCTGGTGGGGATCGAGACGACGGGCTACACGCGGTGGTTTGCCGAGATGCTGGCCGAACTCGGGCACGAGCTGGTGGTGGGAGAAGCGGGGAAGATCCGGGCGCAGCGGCCGCGCAAGCAGAAGCACGACCGCGGGGACGCGCAGCACCTTCTGGAGCTGCTCGTGCGAGGCGATTTTCCGCGCGTCTGGCTGCCCAGCCCCGAGGAGCGCGATGTGCGCGTGCTGGTCGAGCATCGTCATCAGTTGGTGGAGTTGCGCACGCGCGCGAAAAATGGCTTGCAGGCGATGGCCCTCAGCTACGGGCTCAGGAGACGCGGGCGGCTGTGGAGCGAGCGCGGACAGGAAGAGCTGAAAAAGCTTCCTCTAAGAGAAGGGATGGAGCGGCGGCGAGAAGACCTGCTGCGCTTGCTCGGGCAACTGAACACCTGGGTGAAGGAACTCGACCAGCGCATCGAGCAGGAAGCGGCGCGCCGCGAAGATGCGCAACGGCTGATGACGCATCCCGGTGTCGGCGCGCAGACGGCGCTGGCGACGGTGCTGGTGCTCGGCCCGGTCGAGCGTTTCCCCGACGCCCGGCACCTGACCAGCTATCTGGGGCTGATCCCGGAAGAAGATTCCAGCGCCGGAAGGCAACGCTTCGGGCACCTGACCAAACAAGGCAATCGTCTGATGCGGTTTCTGTTGGTCGAAGCCGCGCAGACCGCCAGTCGGTACGACGCGCGTCTGCGCCGCGCCTACCGCCGCCTAGCCTTTCGCAAGGGCGCGGCCATCGCCAAAGTGGCCGTGGCACGCAAGCTGGCGATTCGCCTTTTCATTATGTTGAGAGACCAGATCGATTACGCGGAATTTTGTCGGCGCGGTTCGCATGCCGGGATGCTCGGGGATGTGGCGCTGGCCTAACCTGCCTGCCGCAGGCAGACCATGGCCGACTGTCTGATTGAGCTCCCGGCCTCCCTCGGCACGAGCAGAGGGAGTCAGAAAAAGCCATCATGGTCCCGCTCCGAGCGGGATCGAATAGATGTGTGGTGGAACCTGGCCACCGACGCGAGGCGAACCACGAACCAGGCCCGACAAATGACTCGATCGTTTTTTCGCTTGACGGGGCCGACGACCTTATAGATGCGCCACCCGCGGCTCGCCGGTTGAATGGGTGTTGTATTTGAAGTACTCTTGGTTTCGAGCGCCCGAAGTTTCATGGAGCGCGGCGTCATGAACAACTGCGCCGCGGCTCGCCGCCCCCGGCGGGCTTCGGCGTAGGCTGACCAGGACCGGTTTTGTCCAGGTCAGCCTAACAGGAGTTAGGCGGACATGCCGGTATGTCGTCGGCGTTGAACTACAAAGAGCTGATGTGGGAGTCATGGCACTACCGTTTCGGCCTCGCGGGAGAGGGGCAGGCCGACGTCATTCAGAACTTTCTTGAGCGCTACCGAGGGGTCGTGCTGAATGTCGGCTGTGGCTTGGACGGGGCCAAGCTTGCGCGTCTCGCGGCGCATTGTAACGCGCAGGTTGCCCTGGACAAGGACCGCGGCATGGTGAAATCAGCCGAAAGCACTTGTAGCGCGAATAACGTTGCTTTCCTTGTCGCTGACGCCCACGATCTGCCGTTCAGGGATTGTTCCGCCGATCATGTCGTCGCGCTCGGCCTATTCGCTTATATGAGCGACGCGGCACGGGTTCTGCGAGAGTTTCACCGGGTGTGCCGACGAGGTGGGCATGTGATGATCACAAACTCAGTCTCACGCTCGAGAGAACATCACCGTAAGGCTGGAGTTGAGGCCGGTCTGTGTCTCGTTGAAGAGATGGAAGGTTATTGCCCGGCAGCTTCTGGCGACATCAAGCGGCGCTACTTGCTCGTGTTCTCGAGGACCTGACAGGAATTTGCAGTGGGCCACCTAACAACGCGATGAAACTCCGTGCCTATCAAGAAGAAGCACTTCGCATCTCTAAACAGAAATGGAACGCGGGAGTGACACGCCAGTTACTCGCCCTGCCGACTGGAACTGGAAAGACTTGCATTTTTGCCAGTCTGCCCCAGCAGCACAAAATAAATAAGAGCATGCTCATCCTGGTCCACCGCTCGGAACTTGCAAACCAAGCTTTCGACAAAATCCACTCATGGAATCCAGACCTCCGAATGAGGCACGTGGGGATTGAGATGGGTTTCTACAAGTGCACTGGTTGGGAAAAAGTTGTGATAGCTGGAGTTCAAACCGTAGGTCGCGACGACTCGAAGCGACTCTTGAAGTTCCCGGCTAATTACTTCGATGTGATCGTTTGCGACGAGGCTCACCATAGCTCTGCGCACACCTATTTGAACGTGTTCGACCATTTCGGCCTATTTGATCGTGACAATGAGAAGCTATTGCTCGGCGTGACGGCGACTCCCTTCCGGGCCGACGACAAAAAGCTGGTTCCAGGGGTATACCAGGAAATTATCTATAACATGCCGATGCTGCAAGCTATTGAGCAGGGGTGGCTCTGCGACGTTCGGGGATTCAGAATCACAGGGACAGACACGAATCTAGATTCGGTCATGGTGCTGGGTGACGACTTCGCCGAATACTACCTCGGATTGGCAGTCAACAATCGAGTACGCAATGGCCTGATCGCGAAAGAATGGCAAAAACTGGCCGGGGCGCGGAGGACAATCGTCTTCGCAGTTACCGTAGAGCACGCGATTCAGTTGGCCGCAGCCTTTCGAGACTACTGTGGTGTCAAGGCAGACGCAGTGTGGGGGGAAGACCCTGAGCGGGAAGGGAAGTTGGAGGCACATCTGAAAGGAAGGCTGCAAGTCCTGTGCAACTGTGCAGTCCTGACAGAGGGCTACGATGACTGGGGGATCGAGTGCATTGTCATGGCGCGTCCAACACTAAGCAAGGGTCTGTTCGTCCAGATGATCGGTAGGGGGACACGCATCGAAGACTTCGAAGACGGAATAAGCCTGGTCCAAGCCCGCCAGAGGGGCCTGCCAATCTCGAAAGCCGAGTGCATAGTCATCGATGTCGTCGATAACACAACGAAACACGATTTGGTTACTCTCGCTTCACTATTCAACAGTGGGATTGACTTTCGAGGGAAATCCCTCTCAGAAGCCGCGAAGCAGGCCAAGCCAGGAGCGGTCGCCATTCCATCCTTGACCTCGACCGAAATACAAAAGGTTGA
>Ga0315281_10016080_pt1 | contig 9999 bp, 6 predicted proteins | sample YL17G07_0_MG_FD_204540 | JGI IMG/M metagenome (GOLD analysis project Ga0315281, IMG submission 204540) | Sediment microbial communities from Yellowstone Lake, YNP, Wyoming, USA - YL17G07_0 | ecosystem: Environmental > Aquatic > Freshwater > Lake > Sediment | place: USA: Wyoming | collected...
CCTCTCGCCCGAAGAACTCAACAAGGTCGTTGAGGGACTCCTGGAGATCGTCGGCGATTGAACGCGGCGCGCTGCGGGCCTTTATGTTCGCCCCCGACCAATATCAGTTGCTCGACTTCGGCGATGGCCGGCGGCTGGAGCAGTTTGGGTCGTGGCTGCTCGACCGGCCGTGCCCGGCGGCGGAGGGTTTTGCCCGGGCCCAGCCGGACGCCTGGCAGCAGGCCGACGCGCGGTTCGACCGCACCGAGGGCGAGGAGGGGCAGTGGTCGCTCAGGCAAGAATTGCCCGCGCAGTGGACGATCGCGCACGGGCCGCTGACCTTCGAGCTGAAGCGGGCGCCGGCGGGGCACCTGGGCGTGTTTCCCGAACAGGCCACCAACTGGGACTGGATCGCCGACCAGCTCGGGAAAAGGGGACAGTCCCTCTCGTCAGAAGGGACTGTCCCCTTTTCCCCGCCGCGAGTGCTCAACCTCTTCGCCTACACCGGCGGCAGCACGCTGACCGCCGCGGCGGCAGGCGCCGAGGTGGTCCACGTCGATGCCGCCGGGAACACGGTCGGCTGGGCCCGCCGCAACGCCGAGCTATCGGGCCTGGCCGACCGGCCGATCCGGTGGATCACCGAGGATGCCCTGAAGTTCGTCAAACGAGAATTGCGGCGTGGCAGCCGCTACGACGCCGTGGTCCTCGACCCGCCCAGCTACGGCCATGGGCCGCGGGGCGAGGTCTGGCGGCTGTCGAAACACTTGCCGCAGTTGCTCGAGCTTTGCGGCCAGTTGACGGCCGGGCGGCGGCGCTTCATGCTGCTGACGTGCCATACGCCCGGTTTCGACCCCGCACGGCTGGAAGCGATGATGGCCGAGGCCCTGGGAGAAATGGGCGAGGCCACGGTAACCGCCCTGGAACTGACCATCCGTTCGGCCGCCGGACGAGAGTTGCCCAGCGGGGTGGTTGCCCGTTGGCAGCCGCACGATTGAAACTTGCCCTCTGGGCCGACGTACCGTCGGCCGCTAAACCCGGATTATTCACGGGCCAGGGAAAGCCGCCGCAGTGTGCCACTGCTTCGCCAGAAGCAGTGCAGTGCGTAACGTCGATGCACTGTTTGCCTTGCGGCAAGCAGTGGCACACTACCGTGAATAATCCGGGCTAAACTGTTCGATCCGGCAGGGACAACTAGCGTTTAGCGGTCGTCGGCACGACGACCTTTGGCCATGACTACCATCACCAGCCTCCAGAACCAGCGCGTCAAGGAGGCAGTCCGCCTGCGCGACCGCCGGCACCGCGAGAAGCAGGGGCGGATCCTCATCGACGGCGCCCGGGAGTTGGCCCGGGCCGTTGGCGCCGGCGTCCGGATGCTCGAGATGTTCGTCTGCGAGCCGCTGTGTACCAGCCGGGAGGCGCAGGGGCTGTTGGGCTGGCTGCCGGACTGCCGCGCCGAGGTCTTCCGCGTGACCGAGCCGGTCTTCGAGAAGCTCAGCTTCGGTCATCGGGCCGAGGGCGTGCTGGGCGTGGCCGAGATGCCCCGGCAGAGGCTCGAGGAGCTACAACTGCCGGAGCGGCCATTGGTGGCGGTGCTCGAGGGCGTGGAGAAGCCGGGCAACGTGGGGGCCGTGCTCCGCAGCGCCGATGCCGCCGGCCTGTCGGCCCTGATCGTGGCCGACGCCTGGACCGATCTGTACAACCCCAACGCGATCCGCGCCAGCCTGGGGACGATCTTCACGATGCCCGTCTGCGCCGCAACCTCCGCCGATACGCTGGAGTGGCTCCGTCGGAAACGTCTAGCCATCTACGCCGCCCGGGCCGACGCCTCGCTGCCCTACACCGAGGTTGACTACCGCGGCCCGACGGCCATCGTGCTGGGGAGCGAGGCCGAGGGACTCTCGGCCGGCTGGTCGGGCGGCGACGTCACTGCGGTACGCCTGCCGATGCACGGCGCGGCCGACAGCTTGAACGTCTCGGCTGCCGCGGCGGTGCTCTTCTACGAGGCCCGCAGACAGCGCGGTTGACCGTATTTGTGCCAGGAACCTCACACGGAGGCACGGAGGGCACGGAGAAAAGGACGCGAGTACGATGCTGATGGTCTTCTTCGCGTCCGAGGGCTGGTCACTTGAGTGACCAGCCCGGCAGATCTACTGACGATGTGCGTGCGAGAAATCCGGCCTTGCGGCTGGTCGAGGCGGACGGGATCTGGTAGGGTACAGGCTTCGACAGCCGGATGTACTACACGCAGGAGGTTGTTCATGCCCTGGTTCGCTGAGAAGTCGGACCGGATCGGGCCGCGGCGGCTGGAGGAGCTGATGCGGCAGACGGTCGAGAAGGCCCGCCGGCGGATTTGTGCCCGGCCGCGGCGGGTGTTGCTCCTGCCGCCGGACATCACGCGGGCGCACTCGGGCGCCGGCCGGCTGACGGAGATCCTCTACAACCTGCTGGCGGATCAGGCCGAGGTGCACGTGATCCCGACGCTGGGCCAGCACGTGCCCCACACGGCGGAAGAAAACCGCCGCATGTTCGGCGCGATTCCCGAAGAGAAGATTCACCCGCACGACTGGCGGGGCGGCTGCGTCCGGCTGGGCGAGATCCCGGCGGAGTTTGTCCGGGAGGTCAGCCGCGGGGCCGCCGATTGGGCCATTCCCGTGGTGGTCAACCGCACGTTGATCGAGGGGCCCTGGGACCTGGTTGTGAACGTCGGCCACGTGGTGCCGCACGAGGTGCTGGGGTTCGCCAATCACAACAAGAACTACTTCATCGGGCTGGCCGGCAAGGAGATGATCTGCGCCGCCCACATGGCGGCCGCCTGCTACGGGATCGAGAACAACCTGGGCACGCTGATCACGCCGCTGCGGGCCTGCTTCAACAAGGCCGAAGAGGACTATCTCGGCGACCTGCCCGACCTGTACGTGCAGATCGTGATGGCCCGAAACGCGCAAGGCGAGCTGGTACAGACGGGCCTGTACGTGGGCGACGACCTGGAGACGTATCTGGAGGCGGCCCGGCAATCGCTTAAGCAGAACATCACGGTCCTCGACGAGCCGCTTCGGAAGGTCGTGTGCGTGATGCAGGGGGACGAGTTCTTCAGCACTTGGGTGGCCAACAAGGCGATCTATCGCACGCGGATGGCCCTGGCCGACGGCGGCGAGCTGGTCGTGATCGCCCCGGGGCTGAAGCGATTCGGCGAGCAGCCGGAGGTCGACCGGCTGATCCGCAAGTACGGCTACGTGGGGACGCCCAAGGTGATGGAATACTTTCGCAGCGACCCGGCGCTGCAGGACCTTGCTCATGCCGCGGCCCACCTGGTGCACGGTTCGTCCGAGGGCCGCTTTTCGATCACCTATGCCCCGGGCCACCTGTCGCGGGAAGAGATCGAGGGCGTCAACTTCCAGTACGCCGATTTGGCCGAGAACCTGGCGAAGTATCCGCCCGATCGGCTGAAAGAAGGCTTCAACGACCTGCCCAATGGCGAGCGAATCTTCTTTATCCCCACGCCGTCCGCCGGCCTCTGGGCGACCCGCGAAAAACTCTTCAGCCGCGCGGCCGGGTTTGAGGGAGAGCCGTAGGGAGCGTGCTTGCACGGACGACGAAGCCGGGACGATGCGAGCAGGACTGGCGTTTCGTGGCCAAATGTGGCGCGCTTGTTCACAGGGCTGTGTGTGTTGCGCGCCCCTACCACCACGACGATGAGTACATCATGTGCATCGGGTTGTCAGGTTGCTAGGCGCTGCCAGGCAGCACCCGCACGAGTTGACGATAGATCTGCAACCATTCGGGTGTGCCGCGCTGGGCCTGCCGGTCCACGATCCTTCTTGCCCACCGGTCTACCCGTTCTCGTCTCGCCAATTCTGGCCTCTTTCGGAGGCGGGGCCCTCCACCTCTCGGTCTAAGCCGCGTCATTTGTAGGTGTCCATATTCGGTTGGGAGGAGTTGACTTGACGCACCTGGTCGATATCGCGCATCCGATGGCGGCGCGATATCGACACTATTCTACGGCGATCGGTGCAGAAGGCAACCCCCCGCAGCCGCTGCTCCAGCACCCTTGATCCTCCGGCCGGCGGCCGCTTAGGGCTTGCGTTCGAGTAGTTCCCGGAAGACCGCCGCGTTGCGGGGGGCGTGGGCATGGTAGTCGTTGTTGAAGAAGGCGTAGAGGGTGCGGTTGGGGAGGTGGGGCGCAAGGCGGGAGGCCCAATCAGTTAGTTCCTCGCGGGTGTAGTCGTAGCGATAGAGCTGGCGGCCCAGGCCGTGGAAGCGGACGTAGAGAAAATCGGTCGTGGGGTAGAACGCGTCGGGCAGGCTGGGGTGGCTGACGGCGACGAAGGCGGCGTTGTGGCGGGCGAGCGTGGCGGCCACCTCGTCGTGCCACCAGCTTGCGTGGCGGAACTCGACCGCGTGGCGGACCTGCTGCGGCAGGCCCGAGAGGAACTCATCCAGCCGCGCAGTGTCCTTGTGCAGCGACGGCGGAAGCTGCCAGAGGATCGCCCGCAACGTCTGCAACTGAAGGGCGCGTTGAAGAAACATCTCCAGCGGCTCGCGGCAGTCGCGGAGCTTTTTGAGATGGGTCACCGTGCGGGCGCCCTTCAGGACCAAGTGAAAGTCTTCGCCCAGCCGGCGGTTCCAGGCGTCGATCATCGGCTGGGTGGGCGTGCGGTAGAAGCTGGCGTTGACCTCCACGGTGTTGAACTGCTGGGCGTAGAACGACAACCGATCGGGGCCCTTGACACCCTCGGGGTAGAAGGCGCCCGACCAATCGTCATACGTCCAGCCGGAGGTGCCGACGTAAACGTGCTGCGTGGCCATTGACTGCAAACACCCTCAGTCGCCACAGCCAAGCGGCGGGCAAGCCCGCCCGCTAAACGGCGCTGTTGCGGCGGCTATGTGCTAGCGCCAAGGCTCGATCAGTTTCTGGGCCTGCTCGGGGCCGAAGTCCTTTGGCGCCGGCTTGTCCTGGTTGGCCTGAAGCTCTGCGAAGGTGGGCGTCTTCGAGGGGACGCCGCCTTCGGGGACTTCGACCTTCGCTATCCAGACGATGGCGTTGAGCACCACCGTGCGGAAGCCGTCGTTGGCCCAGCTCCAGTGAAAGTGGCCCCCGGTAAAGCCGAAGCCGCGGCCGCCGTCGGGCCGCACCCGGGCCCAGGCCACGTGCTCGGGCATGCCCTTGCGGGCCCGCACGGTCGGGTTGCCGCCGTGGGCGTCGTCGCGGCCCTCGTGGGTGTTGTCGGGCGGGACGTCGGTGAGGATCGGGGTGACGCCCTCCATGTCGTCCATGAATCGCATGTGGTAGTACCACTCGTCGTTGATCTTAAAGGGCTTGACGCCGCGGGTGATGGGGTGGTCGGGCAGTTTTTTGAAGTCGGCGACCCAGAACGGGTTGACCGACCAGAAGGTCTCGAAGTACCCGCCGGTCCAGTCTTTCAAGAGGTCGCCCGCTTTGCCCTTGGGGACCTCGACGGCGTAATGGAGGCAGGCCAGGCCGACGCCCTTCTTCATGAGCTTTCCGACTTCTTCCAGGTGGGGCATGATGGGGTGGCCCCCGCCGCCGTCGGAGAAGATCACGATCGCGTCGGCGCCCTCCAGGGCGTTGGGCTCCTTGGGCCAGCCGTTCTTGTAGACGACCGCCTCGACGGGCAGCCCGCTCTCGTTGAGCCACTTGGCCAACAGCAGGCAGCCGGCGTTGTGTTCGTGGCTCGCATAGCCGTGGCTCGGCGGGCCGGCGATCAGCACGATTCTCTTCTTAGGGGCCAGCGGCGAGGGGCGAGGGGCGAGGGGCCGGGGACCAGCGGCCAGGGAATAGGGGCCAGGCGATACGGGCGAGGGGTGAAGGGCGGTGAATGAGAGGGCAGCGCCATTATGGACCCTGGGCCCCGAAGCTTGGTGCCTCACCTCTGGCCTCTGGCTTCTCGCCCCTGACCCCTGACCCCTGACCCCTGACCCCTGCTTCTTGAGTTCCTTCAGCCGGATGTTGCGGAACTCGACTTTCATGGGCGGCCCGGCGTGCAGTTGTAGCGCGATGATCCCGTCGGCCCGCCGCATCTTGGTGTCCTCGTCGGTCACGTCGTCCATGGTCTGGCCGTTGATCTTTTGGATGATGTGGTTGCCCTGGGCGATGATGTGGTACTCGTTCCAGCCCTTCAGGTCGATCTTCGAGAGCAGGTCTTTCGAGTCGCCGAGTTGGCCGACGACCTTGGGCTTGTGGTCTTCACCGATGATGACCTGCTGACCGCGCAGGGCGAGGATGCCGCGGGCCCTCTCCTCATAAAGGATGCCGGAGAACTGCCCGGTCCCTTCGATGTCGGACTGGTAGCCGCCGACGACCCATTTCTCTTTGGGGACCTCGAAGCTGCGGAACTGGATGCCGGAGTTGTGGTTCCGCAGCCGGAAGTCGACCTTCAACTCGAGGTCGGCCGGTTTGCCGCCCCGCCAGATGATGAAGGTGTTGCCGGAGGTGGGATTCTCCGCGGTCGTCTCGCCGACGATGCAGCCGTCTTCTACGCGCCAGAACTTGGGATTGCCGTCCCAGCCCTTGAGTGTCTTGCCGTCGAAGATGGGCCGAAAACCTTCGTCCTCGGCGGCCGCCGCCGCCAGGGGCACGAGCACCAGTAGAGCTAGGGTTAAGAGACAGAGAAACTTGGCCTGGCCTTTCATCAGTAATCTCCTTTTAAGCTGAGGGCGTGGAACTGGGTGTGTCGGAACTCGGGGGGGCCGGAATGCTGGGCGCCATTGTAGCAAGGCGCCCTGCCGTCGGTCAAACGGCGGCGCGTCACGTGTGTGGCAAGGTTTTCTGGCGGATGCGTGGGTGGCTGGCGGTCGGCCGCAGGCCGCCCCCAGCAGGCTCATCTGGGGGCTCGCTCCGCTCGACCCCAGGCACCAAGTTGCCAGAAAAACTTGCCGCACACCGCGTCACGGCCGTCCAATGAGCTTCCCCAATTGCGGCTCACCGGGCTTCAGCTCCGCCCGATGGGTGTCGGCGAGTTTACGGATCTCGGCGACGACCTGGGGATGGTCGGCGGCGACGTTGAACTTCTCGCCCGGGTCGTGGCCGAGGTGGAATAACAGGGGCGGGTCGTGCTCTTGGGGCTTTTCGTTGCCGTAGCCCGACCGGGTAACGAAATGGGCCTTGAACTGGCCGTAGCGAACCGCATACAGCTTCGTGCCGTGGTAGAAGAACATGGTCTGGCGAGGACTTGGCCCGGTGCCCAACAGCGCCGGCGAGAGGTCCAGGCCGTCGATCACCCGGTCTGCCGGCACCTTGCCGCCGGCCAACTTGATGCAGGTGGTGAAGACGTCCATGGTCGAGCCCACGTCGTGGACCACGGCGGGCTTGATCTTGCCGGGCCACCAGAAGATGGCCGGTTCGCGCATGCCGCCGTCCCAGGTGCTCCCCTTGCCCTCGCGGAGCAAGCCGGCCGAGCCGCCGTGCTGGTCGAAGCTGAGCCAGGGGCCGTTGTCCGAGGTGAACACGACCAGCGTCCGCCGATGGAGGTTCAGCTCGCGGAGCGTCTGGAGGATCCGCCCCACGCCTGCGTCGATCTCCTCGACCACGTCGCCGAAGAGTCCCCGCCGGCTGCGGCCTTGGAACTCCTGCGAGGCGAACAGCGGCACGTGCGGCAGGTTGTGGGCGAGGTAGCAGTAGAACGGCCGGCCGGAGTTTGCCCGGATGAAGCGGATCGCCTCATCGGTGTAGCGCCGAGTGATGGTGTACTGATCGGCGGGCCGCTCGAGGATCTGTTGGTTGCGCATCAGCGGGACGTTCCAGTACTCGGGCTTGGGGTTCCAGAAGGCTGCGCGGCCGGCGGGAGAATCGGCCGCGCGGTCCATGTCGTTCGAGTAGGGGATGCCGAAGTACGAGTCGAAGCCTTGTGTGGTGGGCAGGTACTGGGGCAGATGCCCGAGATGCCACTTGCCCACACAGGCCGTGGCGTAGCCCAGGTCCTTAAGCGCCTCGGCCATGGTGATTTCCTCGGGGGGCAGCCCGCTGGCCGAGTCGGGAAACAGCACGCCGCGGCGGTCGTCGCACATGCCGTTGCGGATCGGCAGCCGGCCGGTCAACAGGGCGGCGCGGCTGGGCGTGCAGACCGGGGCGGCCGCATAGAAGTCGGTCCACCGCTGACCCTCGGCCGCCATGCGGTCGAGGTTGGGCGTGGCGGTCGTCGGGTGGCCGTAGCAGCCCAGGTCGCCGTAGCCCAGGTCGTCGGCCAAGATGACCACGAAGTTCGGCGGCGGCTCGGCGCCGACCGCCGCAACGGTCGACGCAGCCAAGAGACCGATGGCCAGCGCGGCGAGCGACTTTCTCATCTCGGGCTCCTTCAACGGCGGGGAGAAAGTACGGAGGTATAATGCGTCGAGTATAGCACAACCGCAAGGCACAGGCAAAAGAGGACGACTCGGAAGAGTGTGTAGGACGAAAGGTGACAAGGAGTAGGGTTCCACTGCACTCACACGGCATGACCACGTTGGCCGCCGTGGGCGACGTCTGCGCACCTCCCGGCGGGCAGAAGCGGTAGCGCACTCAAAGGGCCGCCGGTTATAATCCCGACGGCCCTTGATATGAAGAGGCCAAAGCCGTTGTTGGCTATCGCACCCGCCTCCCTCGCCACCAGGCGAGGGCGACGCCGAGGACTCCCAGGAGGGTCCAGATCATGAGGGTGGAGGGTTCGGGAATTACCTCCGGTTCGTACGCCTCCTCATGCTGAACATATCGCACCTCGTGCTCTCCCAAGTAGAGATCCTGGCTGGTCCAAGTCTCGCTCGGCAAGTACGCTGTGGCCAGCAGGGCCTCCGTAATCCCACCGGGGCCCGAGACGAATTGCCAGGGGAGGGATGCCAGCGACGGGCTGGCCTGGAACACTCCACCGGAAAGGGTGGCCCAGTGGGAAAAGTCGTTTGCCGGATCGAATGGATCGGTCCCCGTCCAACTGAACGAAGCCAACGGCCCGGTCGACGAAAGACGCAGGCCGTCTTCCTGGGTCTTCAACTCCACCAGTGCCCCTTCGTCCAGGGCGAGAAACTCCCAGTCGGACTCGAACCAGAGTTCCTCATCGACGAACAGTAGCTGCGAGCAACTGAACGGATCTTCCTTGCCTTCAACGGTGACATAGTACACGTAGTCGTTGTCAAACGGCCGCCATTTCTGCACGATTTTCTTGATCTCGGTGTTTGTGTCCATGAACGGACGGGTGGCCAGAACCAGGTCGCTGACGTTGTAAGTCCAGGCCTTCAGTTCGCCTTCGTCCCAGGGCTTGGGCGCCCGAGCTATCGCCTGAAGGCTGCCCGAGAGGTTCGTCCCACCCTGCACCGCCTCAGGCGCTCTGATCTGGAATTGCGTTTCCCCCCAGCCACCGTGATAAGGCACGAATACCGTTTGGGACTTCCCGTTGGCCGGGACGTCGAACGTCGCCTTGAACGCCGCCGGAGCCGAGAAGGCCGTCGAGTGCCCCCAGGGATCGGGGTTGAAGCCGAAATAGTAGTTGTAGTCCCATCTGGCGGTAACCGGCGAGTCGGAGGGCACGAATACCACCGGCAGCATCAGCTTTCCACCCCCTCCGGCGAGTGCCTCCTGAGGAACCAAACACGCGGCGCCTGCCAACACGACCAGTACCGGGAATTCAAATTCATTAGTCCAACGTCTCATCTGTCTACCCTTTTTGGCTAAGAGTTGTGCGACCGCCGGACACCCTCCCCCGCTAGTAATCCGCCGCTGGACCTCGATTCCTGACAGACGGCGGCCAGAATCAACTCTGATTTCTGACAGACGGCGGCCAGAATCAACTCTCCAGAGGGGGCGGTCGCCGTGGGGGCGTAATGTCAACTGCGGCCGACGAAGAAGGTGCCCCCCGATCCGCGCCGGATGGCCCGGTGCCGATCGGCAGCGCATGCCGGGGCCGCCGGATACTCGGCTGTTGACTTGAGGACAGGATGTGTTTGCGGTTTTGTGGAAGAAGGGTGTCCAGCCGCCAGCCACCTCATTTCAGACGCGCCCATCCCAGAGCGCGCCGGCCGCCGGTCGCACAACGC
>Ga0315281_10016081_pt1 | contig 9999 bp, 13 predicted proteins | sample YL17G07_0_MG_FD_204540 | JGI IMG/M metagenome (GOLD analysis project Ga0315281, IMG submission 204540) | Sediment microbial communities from Yellowstone Lake, YNP, Wyoming, USA - YL17G07_0 | ecosystem: Environmental > Aquatic > Freshwater > Lake > Sediment | place: USA: Wyoming | collected...
TAATTCTATATGACATTTATTACTCCCCTATACATCCCCATACTGCACATAAATGCAATTTGTTGAGGCTGACTTGGTGCGGTAAAAACAATGTCGCCGGACGTTCCAACCGGAATTACTTTTTGGATACCAAGTTGTGGTATAGTAAACGCCTGAATACAACTTGTTCCATCTCTATTTTGCAAATGAAGAGTAACTTGACTGCCCGCTTTAACAGACAAATTGCTGGGCGTATACTCTCTTTGGCCAATGGTGATTGTTGCTTCATTTACGACTGCACTCATTGCCGCGGATGCGCTGTTGTCGCAAAAACTGACCGTGCACCAAAAACCTTTCCATGCGTTTTCAAGTGTAAGGTTGCTTCCCGTTAGTGCAATTGCGTTGTTGAGATTAAAAATCGCAAGAAGGATAATTGCAAAAGCCGCAAACCTCATAAACTTTTGATGCAGACTGTCTCCAAGCCTTGTTGCAAAATAACCTAAAACAAAAAACAGAGGAGAAGTACCCAGGACAAAAGCAAACAATATTGAAGCCCCGATGACAGGATTTCCCGACGCAATTGCCAAAGCCATCATGGCTTGAGTAGTCCCACAAGGGATCAAAACGGTAAACGCGCCAAGAAGACCAGGGGCAAAAACATCATTGCTCTTTGATTGTTTCCTAGCTAAACGGGTAAGAAACCTCGGCGGCTGAATAATAAAGTATCTAAAAATCGGGTGAACGTTAAGAATATTGAGCGCGGTCCCAAGCATAAAAACCACAACCGCAATCTGCATAATTACCCTGGTAGTAATTGAAAGCGTAAAAAGTGAGCCAAACCAACCAAGAAGCAACCCCAAAAGCGTATAGGCAGTTAATTTTGCTACCAGAAATGAAACAATCGGCAAGGCATTTCCACCTTTTTTAAGGTTAGCTTTGAGTTTTTCTTCTTCTCTTTGAGCAATGGTTGCCGCCAAAAGCCCGCCCTGCACCGCCAAGCAACTTAAACCTCCAACAAAAAGTCCTGTTAAAAATATCGCGATTATATTGGTGTTTCCCATATCTCTATATTCTACTATATCTTGGAAATGTTTACTCTTTTTAATCTTAGCGAATTGGAAACAACTGAAATTGAACTCAAAGCCATAGCGGCCGATGCAAAAATAGGATTTAAGAGTATATGAAAAAACGGATACAAAACTCCCATAGCAACCGGGATAAGGATAATGTTATAGCCAAACGCCCAGAAAAGATTTTGCCTAATTGTCCCCATTGTCTTCTTAGAAAGATTTACTGTTTGCGCGACTGATCTCAAATCCTTATTTATAAGCGTTATATCCGCGGCTTCTATAGCAACATCTGTGCCGCTCCCCATGGCAATCCCAACGTCGGCCGCGGCCAGGGCCGGCGCGTCATTTATTCCATCCCCCACCATGGCCACAATACGAGGTTTTAGGTTATGGGTTTTAGATTGCAGTTCCCTAACTATTTTCTCTTTTTCTTGAGGCAAAACTTCCGACAATACCCTTTTTATACCAATCTGCCTTGCGATTGCTTCTGCTGTTTTTTTGTTATCACCTGTAATCATAACAACCTCTATACCAAGTTTATAAAGAGCCGCAACTCCCTCTTTAGCAGACTCTTTTACCGTATCAGCAACGGCAATTAAGCCAATAAGTTTTCCGTCAACAGCCAACATCATTACGGTTTTCCCCTCATTCTCCAGCCTCGCAAGGCCAGGCCTTGCGAGGCTAATATCGATATTTTCTTTTTCCATTAGCTTTCTATTCCCAAAGAATAATTTTTTATTGCCAATCAAACCTTCAACGCCATGTCCTGCAATTGCCTTAAATGCTTCGACTTTACCCAAGGCAAGTTTTTTTTCTTCTGCTTTTTTGACAATAGCATCGGCGAGCGAGTGTTCCGAGCCCTTCTCGATAGAGCCAGCAAGCTTTAAAATAGTTCGTAGGTTATAGGTTTTAGGATTTAGGGAAATTACGTCTGCCACTTCCGGTTTTCCGTTTGTTAAAGTTCCTGTTTTGTCAAAAATTACCGTATCTATTTTGTGCGCAATTTCCAAACTTTGAGCATCTTTAATAAGTATTCCGTGCTCTGCCCCTTTTCCGGTGCCGACCATAATAGCGGTCGGCGTTGCCAAACCCATCGCGCAAGGACAGGCAATGATAAGAACCGCGACCGTACTTAAAATTGCAAAAAGCAAAGAACCACCAAATACATACCAAACAACAAAAGTGACTATTGCAAGCATGATTACAATTGGAACAAAATATGAGGAAATTAAATCGGCCAGCCTTTGAATAGGCGCTTTGCTTCCCTGCGCCTCCTGGACAAGTTTTATAATTTGAGAAAGCATAGACTCTTGCCCTACTTTTGTCGCTTTAAAAGTAAACGTTCCGCTTTTATTCATAGTTGCTCCTATGACCGTATCTCCTTTTGTTTTATCAACGGGAATGCTCTCCCCCGTAACCATTGACTCGTCAACCGAAGAGTCTCCTTCAACAATAACTCCGTCAACGGGAATTTTTTCTCCCGGGCGCACACGAATTAAATCACCGACCAAAACTTGCCCTATGGGAATATCAATATCTTTCCCTTTCCTCACTACTCGGGCGGTTTTGGGCGCCAATCCAATCAATTTCTTAATCGCTTCACTAGTCTGCCCTTTTGCTTTTGCTTCCAAATAGCGCCCAAGAAGGATAAGCCCAATTACAATAGTTGCTACGTCAAAATAAGGCATTTGTTCAATTCCAAACTGCTTTATAAACTGGGGAAACAAAACTACAAACGCCGAATAGAAGAACGCGACAGAAGTTCCAAGAGCAACAAGGGTATCCATGTTGGCAGTTCTGTTCTTTAGCGCGGGAATAGTCGCCCTGTAAAACACGCTTCCCGCCCAAAATTGCACAGGAAGAGCAAGGACAAGTTGTACGAAAAAACTTTTAAGAATTCCCGGAGCCGTTTGCATCAAGCCCGGAAAGCTCCCCCAAAGAATTAGCGATCCCAAAAACAGGCTTACAACAACTTTATTTCTTAGCTTTTTGAGCTCTTTTTGCTTTTCCAGTTTTTCTTCATCTTGGGAAACACCTTCTTCATCAAGCAAAACTTTATAACCAACGTCGGCAACGCTCTCTGCTATTTTTTCATCGGTTACCCTATCTTTGTCAAAAGTTACGGTTACTTTTTCTGTTGCCAAATTTGCGTTTGCATCAATTACTCCATCAACTTTTTTTAGCGCCCGCTCTATAGTGCTCACGCATGATGCGCAGTGCATCCCTTTTATAGAAAATGTCTTTTTAACCTCTGCCATATAGCTACAATCTTTTCTTATTTACTGCATGTTTTGTAATTTCTAAATTACAGCTGTTATGTTTCTTACACCAATCTTCGCATTTTTCCGCTAAGTCTTTTTCCAGATATGAAAGGCGACATTGAGAACAAGTGTAGGGTTTATTTTTATTCATATTACTTCACGATTATTTTCCCGTGAAACATATTCATGCCACAAACAAAATCATAAGTTCCGGTTTTTTCAGGCTTGATGGAAATACTAACTTTTTGATTGAGTGGAAGATATTTTCGTATTTTAAAATCGCTTAAAATAACTTCCTCTAAGCAACTGCTTGAATCACGGCGAATAAAATTGATTTGCGTTGTTTTACCTTTGGGAATAGAAATAGAGCTTGGAGAATATCCACCTTCAACAATAATATCTACACTATTTTCTACTTCTAAAATCTCGTCTTTTTTCATAAGAAAAAACCAATAAGTGAAAACGGCTCCCAAAAGTCCAATTATTATTACAAGTATTTTATCTACGCTCATTAGTTTTTCTTTCTGAAGACTTCCATTACTTCTTTTATTGCTTTTTCCTGGTTACCTTCTTTTATGGAATCCGCAACGCAAGTCCTCAAATGGTTTTCCAAAATAACAGAGTCTGTTTCTTTGAGCGCCGCCTGAACCGCACTCGACTGATGCAAAACATCTATGCAATACGTATCGCTTTGGACCATCTTAATAACTTTTTCCAAATGGCCCTTTGCAATTTTTAGCCTGTGTGTTATTCTTTCCTGTTCATCTTTTGGCCTAAACATATTTATTTGAGGTAAATATCGATTGCATATCCCCCCTACAGGGATAGGGTAGCATCACGCAATTTTCTTGTCAAGAGCAATTCTAATGGCTAAAAAGAGGTTATCTAAAAAGTACGAAGAAAAAACTTAAAATAGCAAATAGGCTATTCAAAACTATTAAAACTTTCCAGGCCTTGGGCAAGGGAATTTTTGTATGCCTTACCGCTCTTGCCGTTTCAAAAATGATAAGAGCGTGAAATATCAAAAGACAAATAAATAAAATGAGAAAAAATATGAAATAAAATAAATCGTAGTTCATCTTCTCTTTCCCCCTGTTGTAAGCGCCAAGTTTTCCAATATGTCTTCAATTTTTTGAGCGTTTTGCGGAGTCCTGAATATAAAAGGCTCCGCCCTTTCAAATGTTGCCATATACATGTAAACATCTTCTATTCCCAAAAGGTCATACAAAATATTTGGCGCGCTTCTGTCTATCTCCTTCTCCGTCACTTTTTCAAAAAATATTTCCTCTTGATAAAAACCTTTTATCCTAAAAAAATGTACATGGATAACTCTTTTTGTGGTAATTATGTAAAATTGATAATACCATCGCATGAATGTATACGTGCCTATAGTTGAAGAGACAGAAAGCAAAATCAGACACATACCCACGTACAATCTGGGGCTTAGAAATGGGATGAAGTTAAGGTAAGAACTATCTTTGTGCTGTAGAATAAGAATAACAGCGAGAGCTATTGCTATGCTAAGAAATATAATAAACGCGAGCTTGAACAGTATTACTATGAAATGCTGTCTTTGCACTTCCAGTAATTTCTCATCCGCAGTAGCGTTTTTTGCCAAATAGTCAAAGACGTAATGAAGCAAAGGTCTATCGTCTTTTTTTCTTTCAAAAATTTTTTCTTCATCCATAAAGCTATCTAACGGTAAAACCGCCATCAACAACCAAAATTTCACCACTTACAAAATCCGATTCAGAAGAAGCCAAGTACAGCGTTGCAAAGGCAATATCTTCAGGCTTTCCAAATCTGCCAACCGGGGTTTTTGAGAGGAAATCTTTTCTCATGCTTTCATCTGATAACATGTCTTTTGTCATATCTGTTTCTATAAACCCGGGGGCAATTGCATTGACGTTTATCCCTTTTGAAGAATAATCAAGAGCCATCTCGCGCGTAAGATTTATAACTCCGCCTTTTGCCGCGCCATACGCGGCGCTTCTCTCAAACCCAATAAGCCCTGCAATTGAGGCCATGTTTACGATTTTCCCCTTTCCTTGTTTTATCATTTGAGGCAAGATCGCCTTACTGCAAAGCCAAACTCCTTTGAGGTCTGTATTTATGACTTTATCCCAATCTTCTTCACTTCCCGAAACTGTATCGCCGGACAGGGCAATTCCCGCGTTGTTTACCAAAACATCAATGCTTCCAAATTTTTCAAGAGTTGTTTTTGCCAAATTTGAAACTTGGGAAAAAGAAGAGACATCCGAACAAATAGCAATCGATTTACCCCCCGCGTTTTCAATCTCCAAAACAACGCTATCCAAAACATCTTTTCTTCTTCCACAGACAACCACACTTGCACCCTCCTTTGCAAACAACAAAGCGATGGAGCGCCCTATGCCCGTTCCTCCACCTGTTACAATAGCAACTTTATCTTTGAGCCTCATTCTTTCCCCTTAAAAATTTTTCCCTTTTGCCACGGAGTTCCAAGAAACTGTAGTAAAAATCTATCGGCTCCTACCCATCCGGCAATTCTCCAAGCAAGGACTAGGAAAAGCTCAAGGACAAAAAGAAGAGGATTTACACTTACCGTCCCAGCAAATAAGTAATTCATGTTCATGAAAGCGCCAAAAAAGGCGGCTATACCGGTAAAGGCTCCCAAAATCAAAGCAATTCCTACCAGTAATTCCCCAAACGAAACTACGTTGGAAAAAACAGAAGCGTTTGGAACAACAAAATCCTTTAGGAAAGCTGCATACCACATTTGCACATCCGGGTGCGGGCCTGAAGTTTTAGCCAATGCTCCCACTAAAAATCCGTGAAGTGCAACTCCTGCTTTTGAACCAACCCAAACCGGATTGTGTATTTTTTCCCACCCGGCCAAAAGCCAAGTCCATCCAACATATACGCGAATTACCAACCAAATCCAGGAAACCCTTGTATCGGAGAAGAGGAAGCGGGACAATTTTGGCTCGGCAATTGTGACTAAACTATCTTTTTTCTTTTCCACTATAAATCACCTCCTTTTTTTAAGCTTACGGCAACAGCGCTTCTTTTTCAAGTAACTCTCTGTTTTTGACAATTATCATCTTGTTTTTGCTTTCTATCAAACCGCTTCTTTCAAACTTTTTAAGTTCTATACTCGCCGTCTCCCTGCTAATTCCAACAAAATTTGCCAAATCTTTATGCGTCAGCGGAACTTCTATTCTAGTCTTACCGTCTACTTCTTTCCCAAACCTTTCGGCGCAAAGTAGAATAATAGAAGCAATTTTTTGGTCCGCATTGCCGTAAACTAAATATTCCATCCTCTGCAAAATCCCACCTAATCTTGTCAAAACCCTTGATGTTACTTCCAGGAGAACATCCGGGTTCTCCTCTATGAATGCTATAAATTCTTTTTTTGAAACGCGCCAAGTAGAAACGGGAGCCGCGGCGTCAAAATAATACCCGGTTGAGCTATCATTTATAGCCCACCTTAAAGGAAAAATGTCTCCGGGTTTAAAAATTATAAGGGTAAATTCTTCACCTTTTTTGGATATGGAATACAAACGGACAAATCCGCTTTTTAGATAAAATATGCCGGAAGGAGTATCATAAGGCCGAAGTATAGCTTCTCCTTTTTTGAAATGAAGGAGCACAAAACGCTCAAAAAACTGCGTGAGCTTTTTAAAAGACTCCTCGCTTTTCACCATTTTACATTTTAGAAGAAGACATGAATATAATCAAGTCCACATTTGTGGCTAAATTGCAATAATTGTAAGGGAAATTACAAATCTCCTGTAATAGGCCTCACTGAACTAATAATCGAATTATTCTATGCTATCCCTAGAAAGGAGGTAAAAATGGACAAAACATACAAACCGCAAGCATTAACAGAATGGCCCATGCCGTTTCATTTTAGGGATGTCATATCGGTAACATCTTTCAAACAATGCTTTGCGCTAAAAAGACAAAACGCAAAAGCTTCAAGGAGGAAAAGAACGCGGGAAACGGAGATAAGCAGTGTTGGATTGGTATTTACCACTTGACACAATTTTTAAATATCTCTAAGATGTCTTTATGCCCAAAAAGACAGCCAAAAACTACAGCATCCAAATCCCCAACTTTTCCTTAAACAGCAAATCTTATACGCCAATCTTGATAGGACTTCTTATAGTTGCCGCATTTTTCCTAGGAAGCCTTACTACAAAAGTGCAATACCTACAAAAAAATTCCGCATCGCAAGCGCCAAGCCTTCCTACTGCGGTCGCCCCAAACCAACCCACAGCTCCCGCTCCGGGGGCAAAAGTAAACGTATCTAGTGGAAAACTTCCTATTCTTGGCAACAAAAATGCAAAAGTAAATGTTGTTGAATTCGCGGACTTCAGATGTCCATTTTGCGAAAAATTCTTCACAGACGCAGAAACGCAGTTGATAAAAGACTATGTTAATACGGGAAAGGTTCAATTTGCTTTTAGGAATTATGCTTTCCTTGGTCCAGCCTCAACAGTAGCGGCAAATGCGGCAGAATGCGCGAATGAACAAGGAAAATTCTGGGCAATGCATGACTATTTTTATAAAAATCAACCGCCTGAAAGCGATACATCAATGTACACCGTTGACAACCTCACACAAATTGCGGGAAACTTAGGAGTAAATACTGACCAATTTAAGTCTTGCCTCTCTGCCAACAAATATCAAAAAGATATTGATCAGGATTTCACGGAAGGACAAAAAGCCGGGGTTTCAGGAACACCGTCAACGTTCATAAACGGGCAGCTAACAGTAGGCGCCCAGCCATACGCGAACTTTAAAACGATTATTGACGCCGAACTTGCAAAGGTTAAGTAGGCTACCCCAAAAGCTGTATAAGAATCGCTATAAAGAAAATCCCCAAAAAGAAAGACAACGTATAATTAAAAGCCAGGCTCTTTTTTGCTTTATGATGAATTTCAGGGAGTAAATCTGTTGCGGAAAGATAAATAAAATTACCCGTTGTTATAGACAAAAGCACAGGAACCGCATTGTGAAAAATACTCCCCAAATAAAAAGCCACAAGCGCTCCTGCCATCGCCACAACACCCGTTGCTACATTTGCCAATAAAACTTCCGGCTTTTTCCACCCTTTGTGTATTAAAATTCCAAAATCTCCAAGCTCGTGAGGAATTTCATGGACAAATACTGTAATCGTAGTGACAATACCCAGAGGAAAACTCACCAAAAAAGAAGCGGCGATTGATGCCCCATCAATGAAATTGTGAAGCCCGTCACCAAACAAGAGAAAAGCCGTGGGGAGTTTAATTTTTTCTTTCCCGTCTTCTTCTTCATCGTGATGATGCAGAAACAAAAACAGCCTCTCGGTAAGAAAAAATATAGCAATAGAAAGAGTTACCCACAAAAAGACCTTATCCCCCGCCAGAGAGACCGCCTCTTTCATGGTGTCCAAAAATCCCGTTGCAAGAAGAGCTCCTGCCGCAAATGCCACAAGAGAAAAAGAGATCTTGTGAATAAGAGTTTTATGCAAAAGAAGGACAGAAACCAGAAAAAGAGAAATTATTGAAGCGAGAAATGTAAAGAATAAAATTGTAAAAAGCACGCCTTCAGTATATCAAGAAATTATATTAAAATCATCAAAGTGCCCTTTTTCATCAATCCACTCAACTTCAACGCTTTCAACTTCCGAGACAAATGAGCCTTTTTTGCAAAGCTCAATCATTTTATCGATGCTTTCTTTTCCTCCCAAGAATAAAGCCTCAACGCGTGAATCAGGCAAGTTTTTTACCCAACCCATTAATTTCAAATCACGCGCATTTTTTCTGACAAAATGTCTAAACCCCACTCCCTGCACAAAACCGGAAATAAAAACTTTCGCAACCATAATAATTATTTTTTTAATTTGAAATTGGTAGTATTTGTAGTATTGGTAGTATTCCCAGTTTTGAACTGGGTCAGTTTCCACATAAAAAGCGCTCCTTTGTTTCTGGCATTACTATCTTTTGTGTATGAAAGAGCTTTTTCAAGAATTGACCGGTGGACTGTTTTTGCCAATTTTATGTAAAGGCTTCTGTGTTTATAATCATCAAGCTCTTCCGCCAAATAAATGCCAAATGACTGAAATTCCCTGGAAACATACTTATCCTTAACCGGATCAAAGCTTTTGAGAATTTGAGAAACAGACTTCACTTCCTAATTATAGCAAACGGGGTTATTTTGATGTCGGCCACATCCCGTGTAGTTTTAAATATGTAGCTCGAGCAACAGTATGGTAGTAGTTTCGTGTGCCCAGTTTTATACCAATGTGTTCCATGTACGCTTGAATAGTTTTTACAGATAACCAAAGATTTTGTGCAATCTCTCCATATGTCATTCCCTGAGAAACCAATCCTAGCACTTCATCTTCCCGTAAAGACAATGGAATAATCGGCTCTTCTGGTGGTTTATGCGTTAAGTAACCATTGACTATGCCATCCTGAATAAGGCTTAAAATGGTAATACGTTTTTGATGCGGATATTCATCCTTCATAGCATTTTCATATTTTGACATTCCTATTAAGCGAATATCTCGCCCATGCTTTTCAACAGTTTTTACCGCTATACCCATCAACTGTCCAATTTCCCTATGAAGATATCCATCCGCTAGACATTGTACGACTTCCATTTCCCGAGGGGTAACTAAATGAGCAGGAACACACTCGGGACGAACAACATTTATATCT
>Ga0315281_10016083_pt1 | contig 9998 bp, 8 predicted proteins | sample YL17G07_0_MG_FD_204540 | JGI IMG/M metagenome (GOLD analysis project Ga0315281, IMG submission 204540) | Sediment microbial communities from Yellowstone Lake, YNP, Wyoming, USA - YL17G07_0 | ecosystem: Environmental > Aquatic > Freshwater > Lake > Sediment | place: USA: Wyoming | collected...
CTGGAGGTGCTGACCAGGGCGAAGGTCCTGGTTCTTAACGGGGTGGGGCTCGAGTTCTGGGCCGATAAGCTGGTGGGGGCGGCCGGCAACCCCGGCCTGAGAGTGGTGAAGGCGGCGGAGGGGCTGCCCATTATCGCAGAGCAGGGAGAGCAGGGAGCCACAGGGGACCCCCACGTCTGGCTGGACCCGATCAGCGCCATCCATCAGGTGGAGCGCATCCGCGACGCGTTCGCGGCCGCGGATCCGCCCGGAGCGGCGACCTACCGGCAGAACGCGGCCCGCTATGCCGGCGAGCTGACTGACCTGGATAAGGAGATACGCGCGCAGGTGGCGACCTTCTCCCATCACAAGTTCATCGGGTTTCACACTGCGTGGGCCTACTTCGCCCGTCGCTACGGCCTGGAGCAGGTGGCCGCGATAGAGCGGTCCCCCGGCCGCGAGCCGTCTCCGGCTGAAGTGGCCGAGATCGTTCGGACAGCCAAGACCATCGGCGCGAAGGCGATATTCGCCGAATACCAGTTCCCGACCAAGGCGGCCGATGCCATTGCGGCCGAAACCGGGGCCAAAGTGCTGGTGCTCGATCCGTTGGGCATTCCACCTGATTACAGCTACATCAAGACCCTGCGCTACGATGTGGCCGAGATCGCGAAGGCCTTGCGGTAGGGCAGGTCGGAAACCTATCCTGCGGACGCCGCGGCCGGCCGAGACACTGAAAGCATGAATAACCTCCAACCCGTCGTCGAGATGGAAAACGTCACCGTAACCTACCAGCAGCAGATCGTGCTGGAGGACGTGAGCTTCCAGGTCATGCCCGGGAGCTTCCTCGCGATCGTCGGCCCCAACGGCGCGGGCAAGACGACCCTGCTCAAGACCATCCTCGGCCTGACGGTTCCAGCGTCGGGCACGGTCCGGGTCTTCGGGAGGCCGCCGCGGGGTATGGGGGAGGAGCGCCATCGCCTCGGCTACGTACCCCAGATCTCGACGGTGGACATGGCGTTCCCGATCCTGGCCAGAGACGTGATCCTCATGGGCAGGTACGGCCGGATCGGGCTCTTCCGCCGCCCCTCTGCGACCGACCGGGAGGCGGCTCGACGAGCCATGGAGCGGGTCGGAGTGGCCGACCTGGCGGATCGGCCGATCTCCCACCTGTCCGGCGGGCAGCGGCAGCGCGTCTTCCTCGCCCGCGCGCTCGCCAACGAGCCGGTGCTCCTGCTCCTGGACGAGCCGACGGCAGGCGTGGACATGGCCGCCAGCGAGTCGTTCTACGATCTGCTCTACCGGCTGCATGGAGAGGGGATGACCACACTCTTCGTGTCGCACGACGTGGGGGTGGTGGCCAAGTACGCAGACGGGATCGCGTGCATCAACCCTGCCCACGGACGCGCGATCCACCCCGCCGGCCGGGTGGTCGTCCACGGGGGACCGGATGAGGTCGAGGCGGAGACCGTGCTAGCCTGCATGTACGGTCCCCAAGCCATCCTCCTCGGGCAAGGATCAGTCTCCGAGCTGTGGGGCCTGGCCCGGCAGCGCGGCCCCTTGGCGGCCCCAGACCACGAGCCAGAAGTCGGCGACGAGGCCGCCCATGGCTGAGATCCTTGGCTATGCCTTCATGCAGCGTGCGCTCGTCGCGGGTGCCGTGATTGGGGCGATCTGCGCGGTGGTCGGGGTATACGTTGTTCTGAGGGGCATGTCGTTCGTCGGCGCTGGTATCTCCCACGCCGCCTTCGGAGGCGTGGCCCTTGGCTTCATCCTGGGACTGAATCCGGTGCTGGCCGCGGTTCTCTTCTGCCTCCTCACCGCCTGGGGTATCGGCCTGATAGCGCGGAAGGGGCAGGTCAAGGAGGATACCGCGGTGGGCGTGCTGTTCGCCGCCACCATGGCCCTCGGCATTCTGCTCATCGGCCTGATGCACGGCTATCGGGTTGATCTCTTCGGCTATCTCTTCGGCAGCATCCTGGCCGTGACCCCGCAGGATGTCTGGATCACGTCCGCCCTGGGAGTGTTGGTGCTGGCGACGGTGGGGCTGCTCTTCAAGGAGCTGTTGTTCATCACTTTCGACCCGGAGATGGCCCAGGTCTCCGGCCTGTCGGCGGGGCGCATTTACTTCGTTCTGCTGGGGCTGATCGCGCTCACGGTGGTGGTCTCGATCAAGGTGGTGGGGATCGTGCTGGTCTCGGCGCTCATCGTCACGCCGGCCGCCGCGGCCTACCAGTTGACCGAGGATTTCCGCAAGATGATCGCGCTGGCTGTGCTCTTCGGCGTGGGCGCCGCGGTGGTCGGCCTGATGATCTCCTACTGGCTCAACACGGCCTCCGGCGCGACCATCGTGCTCCTGGCCACCGTCAGCTTCTTCCTCGCCGCCGCCCTCTCCCCGCGCCGCTCGCGGCGGCACCTCGCGAAGCACACCGGGCGCCTCTCCTGACCAACTGGCCCCCATCCCCAAGGTTGAAGGACCATCCGCGATGTGGCATTAGACGTACCGTAGACTGGGCCGGGGGAGCGGCAGCAGTCGCCTTGGTGCACCGAGCGGTTGGCATGGCAAGGAAGGAACACGTCGCATATGTCCCATACGCGGAGCTGATCCGCGCCTTCCAGAGCAACGGGGGCTGGACGTGTGCAGTCTGCGGGGGGCGGGTGGTCTTCCTGGCCTTCGGGCACGAGCCCCGACCGCGGGTGCCGCTGTTCGCGTGCACCGCTTGCGGTCGGCAGTCCGACGGCTGCCAGACCTTCGAGGGACATCACCTGCTCTACGGCTACTGCCCACTCGCTGAGAATGTCAGCAGCCGGTGCGGCTACTGGCTTGGCGAATGGGCACGGCCACGAGGCGCCTGTCCGGTGTGCGGGCGCGGGCTGGGGGCGCTCCTCGGCGGGCCAGAAATCAGAGAGGCCCGGGGGCAGACAGCTCCCCGGGCCTGACCGATCGTCTGCGAGGGACCGTCGGCTGACGGGCCCTCAGGGAAGAAGGACCACTACTTGCAGCAGGACGACTTGGTCTCCTTCTTCTCTGTCTCGCAGGTCTCTTTCTTCTCGGTCTCACACGTTTCTTTCTTCTCCGTCTCGCAGGTCTGCTTCTTTTCCTTCTCGCAGCATCCCATCTTTGCTATCTCCTTGATAGTCTTATCTGGTACGCCCGCGCAGGCTGCAAACCTGCGCCCAGTGGTCTTTCGCCGGGCAGGAGGCAGGCTCCTGCTTTACGCGCAACATCCGCAGTGGCACCGATGGTGCCCATGGCCTCCGTGCTGTCCGCGGTGAGCGCAGCACCCCTTCATCATACTCTTGAATGCCATCAGCAGCAAGAGGCCGACCGCCACCGCGGCAATGGCACCTGCGCCGTGCGAGCACCGGCAGGATGAACCGCCCGAGTGGCACGAGCACCCGCAGGAGCAGTGGCACCCACAGCGGCAGTGCTTCCCTTCAGTGGTGCAGCACTCGCCCTCGGAGCCGCTGGCCTTCTCCGCCTCGCTCGTAGCTGACATCTCCGCTCCTCCGCTTCTCGCCCGATCTACCACATCGTTCAAGCCGGGTTCGCCTTGTCCTGCCCGACCGCGCGGCTCCTTGTGTCGGGATCGCGCCAATCCCGCGACCGGCCGATACTCACCCTCGGCTCGAGCGCTCCCGTTCAGCCTCGATCCGATCCAGCTCGGCAAAGGTCTTCTTGATGTACTCGACTGTCCGCTTGGCGGCCTCTCGCAGCATCCGCTCGCCTTCCTCGGCATTGCCCTGGCTGGGCGCGCCCCAGAGTCCGGTCGGGCTCACCCCGCCAACGCCGGTATAGTCGAAGAACTCGCGGCCCTGCGGTGGCGAGTAGTCCGGCTTCGCCCGGTCCATCTTCACCAGTGCCGGATGCACGTGCATCATGAGGGAGGTCTCGCCGCGGCCTGCGTGCAGGTCGGCGAACTGGCCTTGCTCGATCGTGAAGGCGTCCGGCGTAGTGAAGATGACCTGCACGCCCTTACGGTCGAGGTTGATCTCACGGAGGGTGGGCTTCAGGATCCAGTTCCCACCGTGGGCCACCAGCAGCACGATCTTGCCGATCCCCTGGTGGTGAAGCGCGCCGACGAGGTCCTCGATGACAGCCGCCAGCGTTGCCGGACGGAGCCACACCGTGCCCGCGAAATCCAGGTGCTCGCGCGAGCAACTGAACGGCAGGGCCGGCAGCAGGTAGCAGTTGCCAAGCTCCTTCGCGACGCGCTCTCCCAGTGCCTGCGCGGCGAAGTAGTCCGTGCCGACCGGCAGATGGTAGCTGTGCTGTTCGACCGAGCCGATAGGCAGAATGGCGATCTCGGGCTTCGCCTGCTCGATCTCGTGAAACGTGTTCTCCCAGGTCACCATCGTCGCTCCCTCCCGCATGAGAGTCGCCCCGCGGACGGGGCTCCGGCGCGATCCGCCCCGCAGCCAGAGCCCCTATTCAGGGCCTCGCCTCCGCACTCCTGCCCGCCGAGGCGGACCCGGCCCTCCGTCCACCAGTTTCACCATTCAGCGGCAGGAGACTGTAGCTTCGCGTTGCAGTTACATGGTAGGATATCATCAGAGGTATGTGGTGAACCTGATCGCGACCAAGACGGAGGACCGGCAGGTGCAGGCCCAGGGCCTGCCGCCCGATGTGCTGGTCTGGCTGGCCGAACAGGCGCCTGGCGAGCAGGTGGCGCTCAGCCAGTACGCCGACCTGCACGGGCCGGGCCACTTTGGCCCGGCCTGGGTGGTGGCGACCGACAAGGCGCTGCTGGCCTTCCGGGAGGACGCGGACGGGCTGAAGCTGCAGGCGCGCGTGCCCCTGGAGGAGATCGAGGGGCTGGAGCTGCGCGAGTTCGTTGGGAACGGCCGCCTCGACGTCGTCACCGGCTCCGGCAAGACGACGATGGTGCGCTTCACGCGCTCCCTCGCGCGCGAGGTCGAGGAGACCGGACGGGAGTTCGCGCGGCTGATCACTGAGCGGCGGGCCGTGCTCGGCCGGCCGGCGGTGGAACTGACCGGCGATGTGGGCGAGCGGGGCGCCGCGCGCTGCCCCATCTGTGGGCGCGCGCTCACCCGCGAGGGGGTCTGCGCTCAGTGCCTCGACCGACAGCAGCTCGCCTGGCGGATGCTCGGGTTCATCCGGCCCTACCTGTGGCAGGCAATCTTGGGGCTCGTGCTGGCAGGGGCGGCTACCTTCGTCTCCCTCCTGCCTCCCTGGTTCACCAAGACCCTGATTGACGACGTGATGCTCAAGAGGCAAACCGAGCTTCTGGGCCCGGTCATCTTCTGGCTGGCAGTCATCTACATCTTCCGCTCCGTGCTGAGCTATGCCCGCTCCTACCTGCTCGCCTGGCTTGGCCAGCGTGTGGTGGCCGATGTCCGGTCGGGGACTTACCGGCACCTCCAGCAGCTCTCGGTCGGGTTCTACGAGCGCCGTCAGACCGGGCAGCTCATGTCACGTCTGACCCATGACACCGGCCACATACAGGACTTCGTCGCCGACTACCTCCAGGAGATCGTGGTTCAGTCATTCACCGTGCTGATCATCGTGGGGATCCTGCTCTACTACTCGCGCATCCTTACCCTCTTCGCCCTGATCCCGGTGCCGCTCATCGTAGTGACCACGACCTTCATCAGGCAGCGCGTCCGGCGTTACTACCGGAGCGTCCGCCGGCGCATGGGTGGTATGCAGGCCGTGCTCGCGGATGCCATACCCGGCGTGCGCGTGGTGAAGGCCTTCGCCCAGGAGGACCGCGAGTCCGAGAGATTCGACGTGCGCAATGAGGGCTACACCCAGACCAGCATCAGTGCCGCGCGGCTGCGCAGCGGCTTCATGGCGACGATCGCGCTGATCACCTCCCTCGGCTCTCTTCTCGTCTGGTACTTCGGTGCGGGCCAGTACTTCGAAGGCTGGCTCTCGATAGGGACCATCGTCCTCTTCACCAGCTACATCTGGCAGCTCTACGGGCCGATCGGCCAGATCAGCAACATGTACGAGCGCTTCCAGTTCGCCGCTACCGCCGCCGAGCGCGTCTTCGAGGTGCTCGACACGCAGTCCGAGCTGGAGCAGACGGGCAGACAGCTCCCGGCCCGGGACATCAGGGGAGAGGTTGACTTCGACCACGTCTCCTTCAGCTACGAGGACGGCGCGCCCGTCCTGAACGACGTCAGCCTCCGCATTGCGCCGGGAGAGATGATCGGCCTGGTGGGTCGCACCGGGGTCGGGAAGACCACCATCATCAACCTGATCTGCCGTTTCTACGACCCTGATCGCGGCGTGATCTACGTGGACGATCAGGACCTGCGTGACTACGACCTGCGCTCCTGGCGCAGCCAGATCGGCATGGTGCTCCAGGAGCCGTTCCTCTTCCACGGCAGCATCGCCGAGAATGTCGCCTATGGCCGCTCCACAGCCACCGAGCGGGAGATCATCGCCGCCGCCAGAGCGGCCAACGCTCACGAGTTCATCATGGGTCTGCCCGATGCCTATGACACCCAGGTGGGGGAGCGCGGTGTACGTCTATCGGGCGGTGAGAGACAGCGGATCTCTATCGCCCGCGCCATCCTCCACAACCCTCGCATCCTCATCTTCGACGAGGCCACCTCTTCGGTTGACACTGAGACCGAGATGCTGATCCAGAGCGCCATTCAGCGCCTGGTGGCGAACCGCACGACCTTCGCCATCGCACACCGCCTCTCTACCCTCCGTCACGCCCATCGCATCATCGTGCTCGAAGAGGGCGCCGTGAGTGAGGCGGGCACTCACGAGGAGCTGATCGCAAGGTCGGGTACTTACGCGCGGCTCGTGGAGGCTCAGAGCCAGATGGCCGCGCATGGCGCGCCAGTCGGGGATGAGGGCGAGGAGGACATCGGCGGCAGGGAAGAGGAGGGATTCGGCCAGTGATGGGGCACGGCGCGGGAACGCACGCTGGCGGCGGTTGGCAGGCCTCTATGCTGGACCCGGCGGGAGTCCGGGCATGGCTCGACACGCTTGGCCGCCTGGCGATCCGGCTCCCCGACGGCAGTGAGCATTTCAACGTGAAGGTATCGCCGGCCTTCCCCATTACCCGGCCGAACCGGTTCCTCTACCTGATGGCCGAAGACGGCAAGGAGCTTGGTCTCCTGGTCGAGCCGCGTCGTATGGAGCGCGAATCGCGCGATCTCCTCCTGGCGCAAGCCGACCTTGCCTACTTCATGCCGCAGATCAAGCGGATCGTACGCGTGGACGAGCAGACCGGCGGCATCGCCATCTGGGAGGTCGAGACTGACCGCGGCTGGAGCAGGTTCGAGATGGTCTCACGCGGCGAGTCCGTCTGGTTCGTCGGGCGAGACCGGGTCCTGATCAGAGACGTGGACGGCAACCGCTACCTGATCGAGGACCTGAGCGGCCTCGACCTGCGCAGCCGCCACTGGGCCGAGCTTTATCTGTAGCAACCCGGGCCGGGATTCTCTCTGCGTTCCGCTGGTCTCTGCGGCGGACTCGCGGCTCTTCAGGTCGCCCAGCCAGAGCGCGGCCCCAGCAGCCTCTCGATCAGCGGCCTCACCTGCGCCCAGTCGCTCGACAGCGCGTAGCTTACCGGGAACCCGTCGTCGGTGAGTCGCATCCTGCCCTCCCGGTCCATCGCGATCCGGACTGGCTGGAAGTCGAAGGCCTGCGGAGCGATCAGCGAGAGCAGAGCAATGGGGTCGAAGAGAGTGAGGGGATCGTCCGGCTTGTCCTCACCCTCGCGGCTGCGATAGGCGCGGTAGCACTCCAAGAAGAATACCGACGCCGGGTCGGATGTGTCGAGCAGCGCCTCCACCTCGCGCCGCGGTAGCGTGTCGCTGCACGCCTCCAGCCCGACCAGCCTGGGGTTGGTCTTCCGGAACGCGATCTCGGCGGCCGCCGGGTCGCAGAGCACATTGTACTCCGGCTCGCCTTCCAGCCGCCCGGCCATGCAGGTGACCGATCGCCAGCATTCAACGATCGTCGGGTCATGCGAGATCAGCCGGCCGATGTTGGTGAGGGGGCCGATCGTGACTAGGTCGAACGCGCCCGATGCCCTCATCGCAGAGGCGATGGCCTCCAGCCGGGCCTCGTCCTCCTGGGGTGGCATCTGCGGCCCTTCGGCAGGCTCAGGGTCGCCCCCGTGGGGATCGCAAGGGACACCCCGAGCGGAGCCGAGGGGCGGCAGGTCGGCCGGCGCCAGCTTCTCGTAGGCGTAGAGCTTCTCATCTGGCTTGCGGCCCCGCACGGGCGTCGCCGCGCCTGCGAGCACTACCGCGGGGGCTGCGGAGCAACCCCGCAGCCGGGGCACGTCGAGCCCCGCGCGCGCGAGCAGCTCGCGCGCCAGCCACTGCTTGGCATCCACTCGCCCGTAGACCGTGGAGACCCCGATCAGGTCCAGGTCTGGATGGCGCGCGGCGCACAGCAGGGCCACCGCGTCATCAATGTCGCCGCCGATGTCAGTGTCAACCCATATCCTCAGCATACGGCCCTGATTCGGTAGGGCAGGTTTCCAACCTGCCTCATGCCACCCCCTTGCTGCTCTGCGAAGTAGCTTCGCTACGTGGCACGAGGCGAGAGGAGTAGAGGCCGAGGACCGCCAAGATTCACGGCATGGGACACTCGACGGCAGAAACGAAGCCGAGGATACTGATCACAGGTGGCGCGGGGTTTCTGGGCTACCATCTGGCCGACGGCCTGGCCGGCCGCGCGGGGAAGCTGACTCTGATAGACATCGCCCTGTTCGTCAGCGAGGAGTACCCGGCCGGCGCCGACTCGGTGCAGGCCGATGTGCGTGACAGAGCCGCCGTGCGCCGCGTTGTCGGTGCCAGCCAGTGTGACGTCATCATCCACGGGGCTGCCGCGCTTCCCCTGTGGAAGCGAGAGGACATCTTCTCCGTGAACGTCGAGGGCACTCGCAACGTGCTCGAGGCGGCGCTGGAGCAGGGAAACACGCGGGTGGTCTTCATCTCCTCCACCGCGGTCTACGGCGTGCCGAAGAAGCATCCGATCGAGGAGAGCGATCCCCTGGTCGGTGTCGGCCCCTACGGCGAGACCAAGATCATGGCGGAGAAGCTGTGCGAGGAGTACCGCAGCCGGGGGCTCTGCGTGCCGATCATCCGGCCGAAGACCTTCATCGGCACAGGCCGTCTCGGCGTTTTCGCCATACTGTACGACTGGGTGAAGAGCGGCGTCCGCATCCCTGTGATCGGCTCCGGGCAGAACCGCTATCAGCTCCTCGAGGTCGAGGACCTGGTGGAGGCGATCTGGCTGGCCTCCACCGCGCCGGCGGGCGCCGCGAACGACGCCTTCAACGTCGGGGCCAAGCGATTTGGGACCGTCCGCGAGGATGTGGGCGCGCTCTGTGAGTACGCCGGGACGGGCGCGCGCGTGATGGCCACTCCCGGTCGCCTGGGCGACCTGGTGAAGGCGTTGCTGCGGTTCTTCGAGATGTTGAAGCTCTCGCCCCTCTACAAGTGGGTCTACGGCACCGCGGACAAGGACTCGTTCGTCGCCACCGACAGGATCGAGCAGGCGCTCGGATGGTCACCGCGGTACAGCAACTCCGAAGCCCTCATTCGCTCCTATCAGTGGTATCTCGACCACTACACCGAGGTCGAGCAGGCCACCGGCATCACCCACCGGGTCGCCTGGAAGCAGGGAATCCTGAAGCTCTTCAAGCGCCTGCTCTGAGTCGGCCCGCAGCCACGAAACGATCCGCAGGCTCCCTTGGTTCGGGGGCCACCATGGCGCGGGCATGCCTTCATGCCACTCGCCGCGTGGCGCCTGAGCCTCCCCGTACCAACGGATACGCGGCGGCAGCTCACAGCGGGGCGCGGTCCATCTCCCGACCTTCGACTAGGGCGGAGCGTGGTTCCGACGGCAGGACGAGGCTGGACCCGCGCAGAACTCGTGGACGATGCCCTATGCCGGTTCATCATGCACGTCCAGGGGGGACAGATGCCTTACCGAAGACTGCCGCCGGAGCTGATCTCGCTTGTCCATCACATCGAGCTGAACAAGTCCGGATGGTGGGACGTAGCCGTACAGCAGATCA
>Ga0315281_10016085_pt1 | contig 9997 bp, 13 predicted proteins | sample YL17G07_0_MG_FD_204540 | JGI IMG/M metagenome (GOLD analysis project Ga0315281, IMG submission 204540) | Sediment microbial communities from Yellowstone Lake, YNP, Wyoming, USA - YL17G07_0 | ecosystem: Environmental > Aquatic > Freshwater > Lake > Sediment | place: USA: Wyoming | collected...
TCAGAAATTTTTCCTATTACCAATCCAACAAAAAATCCCTGCACTAATAAAAGCCAGATAAATGGCTTTACTAATTCATTAATAGAAGCAGTAGTTCCTCCAGAGCCAAAGCCAAATTCAGAAAGCCCTCCTCCACCAGTTCCTTCACTGCCTAATCCTACTGCAATAGGCAGAATTTTAAACTGCATGACTAAAGTTATGATGATAAAAATCATGGATATAATGTATCCTTGTACAACTAGGCTGTACATTGCAGCCCTTCTTTCTTTTTTTAATTTTTCAACTTGTGCAACAGACCTGACAACTGCCTCTAAAATATCATCTATTCTTCCGCCTGCTTTTTCAGATTCACTGATAATTGTAACTGCGCGGGTAATAGTGTTATTTGCATTATCTCTTGCAAAAGTTTCAAATGCTGTTTTAACAGGGATTCCTAAAGAAATCTGGTTGGCAAGCTTATTAATATAAGGAGTTAATTTTCCATAATCCTTTTTTCTTATATTTAAAATACTCTTGCTGACAGGAGTTCCTGCTTTGACATTTTCCACTAAATCTCTTGAAAACTCTAAAAACATCTCTTCTTTTTCTCTTTCTGCACCTGTTTCCAATACTATTGAAATAACAAAAGGCAGGATTACTATAATAAAAGCAATGCCTAAAATAAAATAAAGAATATCATTATTGTTTAATAAAATAATTGCTAATACTGAAATAACAGATGCAACCACTAAGGAAACTACTTTTGTTTTGTTTAAGTTCAGTTTTTTAATTATTGTTTTTATTATGTTTTTTGTTTCCATTTTACTTTTTTCTTTTTTAGTCTTTTAAAATCATAACTGATCCAATATAAACCAACCCCAATTAATATTAAAGCAGGAGCAAGAATAAGTAAGTCAGGGTTGTCAATCCATCCATATATTTTCAGATATACAAATATAACAATTCCTGATACAATCAGGCAAATTCCTCCAAGTTTGTATCTTTTTTCTTCTTCCATTTTAAAATTTAGGCTGTTTTAATCTTAAAAATACTAAAAAGCCAATATTTAATACTACAATAATAAAAATAATCAGCATGCTCATCAGATTTGTTGTTAAACCCATAAAATACATTCCAGTGCTTCCCATAATAACAAAGAGCATCAGTAAAATCATTGGTGCTGCAATAACAATGCTGATATAAATATCCATAAAAGTTTCAGCAGTCCTGGTATATTTCTCTCTTTCTATTTTATAATCAAATAATAATGTATCTGCATGTTTTTCTAAAAATTCATGCAAATCTCCTCCTGAAGTTATTGTTGTGGCTAAGCCGTCTAATAGTTCTCTTAATTTAAGAGAAGGAGAAGAATCTGAAACTTTTTTTAAGGCAGTGACTAAGTCAGCACCCTGAAAGTTTATTAAATTCAACAGCTTTCTGAATTCTAATCTTGAATATTTGTATTCTTCATTTTTTATAATTACTTTAAAAATATTCACAGGCTCAACGCCAGAAGTTGCTATTGCAGACATATGTATTGCAACAAAAGGAAGCTCCTGGTCTATTTTTGCTCCAATATTCTTGCCTTCGCTTTGCGGATAAAAATACATTAAGATTCCAGTAAAAATAGGAATAGCAAATATAACCCAAAAGATTTTTAGAGCTCTAAGAAGAATTGATTCTTTAACTATGCTAAAAAAAGGAAAAGTGAGGCTAATCTTGAAAAACAGCAGTGTTATGAATAATAAAACACTCAGCATAAACATAATAGACATAGTGAACAAAATCATAGATACATAAGTTCCTACAACAAAAGGAGAATTCATTTTTCTTAAATCTGCATTTAATTTTTCCAGCTTTCCACTCAGCACCAGGTTGCTTGAAATCTTTCTGAAATAACGATTAGATAAAGTCGCATAAAAACTTGGCTTGCCAAATCCAGAAACAGGCCTTTCAATGCCATATTTTTTCTTAAGCTGATTAATAGAAAGATTGCTTGCACTCAGGTTTTCTAAAAATAATTGCCTGTCTTTTTCACCAATAGTAAGAGAAACAGCAGGTTTTGTTTCTTCTGGTTTATATTTCACTTTTACAAGGTTGTTTTCAGGCATTTTGACAGGAAGTCTTTCTTTATTTTCTGTTGAAAGCTTTTGAAAAAAGCCAATGCCTTCAACCAGGCCAGGAATAGAATTATTTAAGATATTTAATTGCACTCCCAGGGAATTTATTGTGCTCTTCAAGAGATTTTTTTCCTGAAAATTAATAATAATCTCCCTGTTTCTTTCAAGTTTTTCAATAATCTCCAGCTGGTTTGTAAAAATATACATTTCTCTGACTATTTCTTTGATTCTCTGGATGTTTTGTTTTAATTCATCAAATGTCATTTTTTATCCTTTTTTTTATTGATATTATTTATTATCCGTTCTTAAGCTGTGTAGATGATTTGAACAAACTTTGTTTGAATAGCTTAAGCTTATTTTTCATATCTTATTGCTCTCATCTGCATAACTTCTTATTTTATATACTATTGATTTTTCCTCTTTTTTATTTTATAAATTATTGATATTGTTATTGGAATTTTCATTTTATTTGTTTTGAAATTTCTTTTTGAAATCCAAGAGCAGTTTTCTTGGCATTATAAAATCCTTCGCTGTCCTTTTTTTCGTAAAATTTTCCTAATTTATCTGCAGCCATATCCATGCTGTCTATTAGCTGTGCCAGAAGCTGTAATTGTGCTAAGTCCATCATTTTCTCTCACCCCTCTCCAGTTTTTCCAAAACAGCAAGATTAACAAACTGCTTTGCATTAGAATATTTAATTTTCATAGATTTTTCTCTGATTAAGTTTTTGACTCTTTTCAGTAAATCTTCATCTATTTTAACTACATCCGGCATGTTTTATTTTGGTAACTAAAAGTAACCTCAAATAACTATAAGTAACTAGGATTTATAAAGGTTTTGAATTGCTTTTTGATTAGAACTGTTTTTATAAAAATCTTGTTTTTTCTTTTTAAGATTCTTAGCCATATTATTTGCTTTGATGCAGATAATGTTGTTAGGCTACTTATTCTGTTGGCAATCCAAAAGCCTGCAGAACAGCAGCAGGATTTTTATGATATTCATTGATTATTTTTTGAGTCTGGTTAAAATCAAGAATCTTTCTTTTCTGCAGTTCATATAATAAGCTTGCCCTAAGGTCAAACTCCCTGTTCAGCCACTCCAGTGTTAATCCATGTCTTTTGGATATTTTTTCAAAAACCTTGCTGTCTTTTTTAAAATAAAAAACATCTTCTCTTGGATTCCAGATAAAAGGAGTATTTGTGATTGTAGTTCCAACACTGTCTACATTAACTACCTCAATAATTTCTCTTAATTTTCTTGTTTCTTGTTTATTAATAATTGCATGAGTCATAACTGCAACACAATCCAATGTATTAAGCAAAGTTGGGGAAAGGTCTATCGGAGGAGTTTCTAATCTTTTTACAAGAGTATCTATGGAATCTGCATGCATAGTGCTGATTGAAGAATGCCCTGAAGCCATTCCCTGGAATAATACAAAGGCTTCTTTGCCTCTTACTTCTCCAACAATTACATAATCAGGATTTTGCCTGAATGAATTTTTTAATAATGTAAATAAATCAACCTCCCCAACCTTTCCTATTCCTAAGGAAGTTCTTGCAACACTTGGAAGCCAGTTTTCTCTTGGAATATTTAATTCCCTGGTGTCCTCTATGCTTACTACTCTGGCTTCAGGAGGTATAAAAAAAGCAATAGCATTAAGCAGAGTGGTTTTTCCAGAAGAAGTTCCTCCTGAAATTAAAATATTTGATTTATATTCAAGCAAAATCCAAAAATAAGCAAGCATTTCAGGGCTTAATGTTTTCATGTTTAATAACTGGATTGGAGTCCATGGAACTCTGGTAAACTTCCTGATTGTAAAAGTTGGCCCTCTTGAAGTTACATCTTTGGTATAAGTTGCATTAATTCTTGAGCCATCAGGCAGGCTGCCATCTAATAATGGAGAAGCATAAGAAATATATTTTCCGCATCTCTGGGCAAGCTTTTCAACAAAACTTGCAAGTTTATCCAGTGAATTAAACTGAATGTTTGTTTTAATATTCCTGTAAACCCTGTGAACAATATAAAGAGGGGCATCAACACCATTGCATTCAATATCTTCAATAAAGAAATCTCTCATTAAAGGTTCAATCTCATTTAATCCTGCAAAATCCCTGAACAAATAATAAAATATTTTTCTATAGCTGTCTTCGCTTATCTGAAGGCTGAGCTCTTCAATTAACAGCCTTGAAGTTTTGTCTATATACTCTATCATTGACTCTGTTGTTTTGTCAATTAAGATATTAATATTAATCATTTCACCAAGGCTGACTTCTAATGTGGAGAGTATGGCTTTTTCTTGTTTGTCTAATATTGGCTCCTCAATGCGATACATCAGCTCTCCTTCATTTTTATCCCAATAAATATGAACACTGACATAAGGAGAAATAAGAACATATCTGATATTAATTTTTGTTTTGTCTCCAATGTTGGGGATTGGAGGAATAGTTGGATTTAAATTTATTTTTATGCTCATTTTTTATATTATCTTTTATTTTTTTGGTAATGTATTAATGATTTTAGCTTTGCAGATAAATTATTTTCTTAACTTACTCTTCTTTTCATTTAATATTACTTTTGTTTTTTATTATTCTTATAAATCTCCCCTGTTTTATTAAGTTATGCTCTTTTTATGAATATATTTAAATTATTTCAAAATCAATCTGTGTTGTGGTTCCAGGCCCAAGAGAGCTGCCTTTGTTTTCAATTAAGATATTATAAGGTGTTGCACCTGCCTGCAGTATTTTTATATCTTCATTGTTTTTATTTGTAATATCTGTATTATACTTCATTAATAATATAACATTAAACCTTGCTCCTGATTTTTCAGTTTTAAGAATAATATTCCCTTGCCTGATTTCAACTCCTGGCTCGCTTAATTCCAGCTTAGTGTCTTCAAAAACATATTTTATTGAATTATTCACAGAATCAATTTCTAGTCTTCCTTTTGCTATCTTGAAAACAACTTTTCCTATTCTTCCTTCTGATTGCTGAACCTCTGAAATTTTATTGTCAAGTATATTCATTGCAGAGATGGTTTGTTCAATAACTGCCCTGTCTTTTATCTTTTGAATTTGAGGGTTAGCCATTGTAATAATAACTGCAATTAAAGCCAGTCCAATTAGAGTATAAACTGCTGTCTCAACCCAGACCTGTGAGAGTTTTGACTTTGAGAATTTTAATTTAAATACCATTTGAACAGTCTTCAACATCCCTTAATAAATCAGAAGCTTCACAAACTTTGTCATTTTTTAATACAGGATAAACTGCAACATAATCTGGTTTTAGGTTAATATCAATAATATAAGTTCTTTCTTCAGTGTTATTTGGAAGTTCAAAACTTCCTCCTCCATACATGCCAACACCTGAAGGATTACCTTCAATAATTCTTACAGCTTTGGAAGAAGCCCCTCCTAATTCTACAGTAAATCCTTTGATTGAGTTTCTGACATCATCTATATGAACCTGGACTAACTGTATATTGTTGCTTGCATTATAACAAGTATATCCGCTGCTTAGTTTAACTTTGCTGATAACATCTAAACAATTTTCGTTTTCTGAAGGAAGTTTATCTCTTATAAAAGGAATAACAAAAGCCATGATTAATCCTGCTGCAACTACTGTAATTAAAATTAAAAGGACTGTGCCAATTATCTGACTCTGTGAGAGTTTTGATTTTGGCAAAATATTATTTTTCATTTTCCCTCTTTTTTAAATATTTTTTTGATATTTTTATAATATATTTAATAATTTTCAGCTTTGCAATAAGTTCATTAAGCTTTTCTTCATAGCTTGATATTGCTCTACCTTAGCTTATTATCTTTTGATATTATTAATTTTTCTAATTATATTCTAATTTTATCAGACAGCTGATAATTATACAACAATGGCGTTTTGCTCAGGGCAGGTGTATTCTTTTTGCTTTCCAGCGCTGGTTTTTCCCAATAAAACAGGAATTATTTTAATTTCTTCAATATCTCCTGCTAAATAATTATCTCCTAAAATAATAGAAGCTCCTGGATTTGCAGACTGCTTATCCCTTGTTACAGTTGATCTGCCTCTTGTAGTTATTTTTAAATCTACCTGGTAAATAGGAATATTTCCTGTATTAGTGAACCCATAGCTATTATCTGGGTTTACAAAGGGCTTTATGCTGACATCACCGCAGACATTTTCAATTGGCTTATTGAACTTTAATAATTTTTCTTTAATAAATCCTCTCCCCCAGATAAGAATAATAATTGCAATTATGATTACAATCATGATTAATAATACTGTTGAAACCATCGGGCTTACCCCTTTTTTTCTTTTTATTATCCCTCTCATGCTTGTTTAACTGTTTTTTTGTTTATATATTTTTCTAAGATGAATATAAATTATAAAGCTGGGATACTTCCCCTGCACTTAATGCTTTGTTGTAAATTGTTACTTCATCTATTGTGCCATTAAAATAAGCTGCAGGATTTTGTGCAGCTCCTGCCCAGACATTTCCATTCATCACAAAAGCAGCAGAATCTATTTTTTGATTTTCCTGAATGCTGTTTAAATATAAAGTATGCACATTTCCTGAACGGGTATAAACTGCATGATACCATTGGTCTGAACTTAGTGTTGTAACTCCAGTAACTACATTCCCTTTTACCCAGGGTATATCAAAATTCAGTTTGCTGTTAATAATATAAAAATTAAACTGCCCTGCACCGCCTCCAACAGGAAATCTGGAAAGTATTGACTGCTGGTTTGTCACCCTTTTTGGATAAATCCACGCAGACAAAGTTATATTATTTTCATTAAAAAGAGTGCTGTTTCCAAAATCAACATAATCATTGCCATCAAGCCAAAGCCCCTGATTTACTTTTCCATTAACATAAACAGGATTCCCCTGAATTTTTCCATTGTTTCCATCTTTAGAGTCCTGAGCATTTCCATCAAACTTCCACCATGAAATTAATCCTGGAATTAAACCAGGATTAATCAGAATCGCCTGTTTTATTAATGCCTGTTCACAAAATATTTTATCAATATTATTTTCCTTAAAAATATAAGGCTGTATCTGGATTATTTCTAATTTATCCAGCTCTCCAATACTAAATTCTGCATTTGTTCTTTGTCCTGGGCCTAATTCAGGCTCAAAATCAAAATATCCTGGATAAACCTGAACCTGGTTTTTGGCCCATATTGGCTGCATTGGAATTCTTTTTGAATTATTTCCAGCAGTTATTAAAAAACCGCCTATATTAAATAACCCATTATTTTTAATAGAAAGCTCAAAAGTCTTATTCCCCCCTGTTTGGTTAATATTATAACTCTCTATCATTAATGAGGTTCCTTCTTTGCAATTAATTTTTTCAGTTATAACTGCATAATCTTTTAACCAGACATAAACTCCTATTGATAAGGAGATAGTTATAAAAATTAAAAGAACATATGAAATCATCAGGCTTACTCCCTGCTTATTTTTGTTTTTTTCTCTGATTTTCATCTTTCACCTTTTTATTAATAGTTATTCTCTTATTTATTAAGATTATTTTTATTATCTATATACTATTTAATAGTTTTATCTTATTATCAATAGTATTTGTTTTATTAATGATGTTTGTTTTATTAATTTATGCTCTCTTGTTCAAAGCTTATTCTCAATCATCCCTGCTCATTATTTTATAAGATATTTATATTTTATTAATAGTTTAGTTATTTCTATTTAATTTTTCTCAATAAATGTTTCATTATCTTTTTGCTGAGTTATCAAAAAGTAAAACATCTCTCCTTCCCTGACATCAAAAACAAAATCTTTTTCCAAAAGATTTACCTTAATTGTGTTCCCCTGAATCTTTGTGGTGATATCTGTTTTATTAACAATTGGCTCTGAAGTAGTCCAGGTTGGAGAAGCTCCTCCAATGGTTGCAAAAACAGCTCCGGTATACTGGTCATTGTATTGAACACTGTAAAGCTTGGTTTTGTTTCCATAAATAAAAATAATATTTGTTTCTTCTGTTTTCTCCAAAAAATACTTAGAAAATTCCTGATTAAAGCTATTTAACAAATCATTCAGATTAGCACGGGAATAAATTCCATAATCAATAATCCTGGAAGTTTCTTCTTTTAATTCAGAGCTTATATCCTTGATTTTGCTTGGCTCTGTTTTTGCAACAGCATATGTTGTAATGCTTGCAATTCCAGCAAGAATCATTACAATAATTATTGCTGCAACAAGATAAATCTGCCCTCTTTTATTTTTCATTTGATTTTGATTTAACTTTTCTCGGAAAAGTTATTCTTTGTTCAAACTTGTCTTTTTCAAAGAAAGTTTGTCTTTTGTTCTCCCTCTTTTCCATAGTTATGTTTAATCAATAAACCTATATAAAACTTATTAGTATAAATCAGAAAATAAATTGTAATGCGGGAGGTAGGATTTGAACCTACGAAGGCACTAAGCCACAGGATCTTAAGTCCTGCGCATTTGACCACTTTGCTACCCCCGCAATGTTTTTCATAATAATATAGTATTTAAAAAATCTTCTATCTATATATAACTGATTATAATTAAGTATATTTTTAGATTAAACTGCATGATTTTCTTATTTCTATTTTTGTTTTCATTTAAAAAAAGTAATAACAAACCTTATACTTTATGGTATCTATGTTATCATATAGACAAAGAAAAAGTATATTTCTAATCTTAATTTTATTTATAATAAATTTTTATCAAAAGTTTTTATTTTTTCTAAAAGAAATGGAATGTATTTATCAATATTCCAAAATCTTTTTTGTCCTTTTGGATATTTCTTATTGATAAGATTCAAGGAACCATCAAAGTTATTCTTATCAATAAAGATAATTAAATTCATAGAATATTAGGGGGATATACCTTTAAAAGTATATCTCCACTGTTATTTGTATGTTTTATCCCGAAATAATGTCCTCTCGATAAAAAAGATAAACTCTGTTAAATCTGCAGAGTTTATGAAAAAATTAAATACCAAAAAGATAAAATGGATCGTGAAGGAGGGCGATAAGAGAGACAAAGGATTTTACACAATAGCAAGCATACAACATATAAGTTCAAGGCATGCAAGAAGAGTTCATAAGAAGTACCATAATAACTCAAATCCAAGACTTTTTCCTTGTGGAAGAAAACCCAAACTAATTCCAAATGAGGAAAGAGAGCTTGTTATAAACACTTACAATGAATACCTTGTCGGTGCAACTATGCTTGAAAGAATCCTCGATGAAAAAGGAAAGCATATTGGTCATAACAAAATTCATAAAATAATGTTAGAAGAAGGCTTAGCAAAGCATGAAGAGAATAAACAAAAGAGAAGGAAATACAAATGTTATCAAAGGCATCATAGTTTGAGCCTGATTCATATGGATTGGTTTGAATATAAGGGAAAATGGTATATACTATACGAGGATGATGCTTCTAGATTCATTACAGGAAGTGGAGAATTTTTAAATAGAAGTTCAGATAATGCTTGGAAAGTTTTCAAAGAAAGTTTGAAATATGGAGTTCCAAAACAGCTTCATTCTGATAACGACTCAACATTCAAAGCAAATGAACAAGAAGGTAAAAAGAAAGGAGAATGTGATTTTGAAAAAAAGGTAAGAGAAGTAGGGGTGCATCAAATCTTTGCAAGAAGACATCATCCACAAAGCAATGGTAAAAATGAAAAGCTCAATGGCACAATAAAGAATCTGATAAAAAAATTAGGAAGCTTTGATAAGGCAGTTAAACATTATAACTTCAAGAAACCTCATTGGGCATTAGATACCTCTGAAGGAAAACTAAGAACTCCTTATCAAGCCTTCCTTGATAAAATGAGAAAATAGGAAAATATAAAAATGAAAGACAACAACCTAAATTACCGAGAGGACAATAAAGCAGGACAATACAGAGGGTT
>Ga0315281_10016086_pt1 | contig 9997 bp, 2 predicted proteins | sample YL17G07_0_MG_FD_204540 | JGI IMG/M metagenome (GOLD analysis project Ga0315281, IMG submission 204540) | Sediment microbial communities from Yellowstone Lake, YNP, Wyoming, USA - YL17G07_0 | ecosystem: Environmental > Aquatic > Freshwater > Lake > Sediment | place: USA: Wyoming | collected...
CGCGCTCGAACTCGAGGATGTTCCGGATGTCCGCACCCCGCCAGCCGTAGATCGACTGGTCGGGGTCGCCGACGCAGGTGATACTCCGCCCCTCGCCGACGAGGGCGCGGAGCAGGCGGTACTGCGCGGGGCTCGTGTCCTGGTACTCGTCCACGAGGATGTGACGCCAGCGGCCGCGGATCTCCCCGGCGATCGCGGGGTTGCCGGTGAGGAGTCGTTCGGGCAGGAGGATCAGGTCGTCGAAGTCGAGGGCCGCCGACCTCTTCAGCGCGCGCTCGTACCGCTCGAAGAGGGGGCTGATGAGCTCCGACCGGGCATCGCCGGCCGCCCGCGCCGCGAAGCCCTCCGGGTCCATGCCCTCCGCCTTGGCGAGGCCGATGGCGCGCTGGACCTCGCCCGGCGGAAGCGCCCCGGTCGACCCGGCCTCCCGCATGACGTCCCGGACGAGGTCGAGCGCGTCGTCGTCGTCCAGGATCGTGAACCGCGGCGGGAGCCCCGCGGCGGGGCCCCACTGGCGGAGGATCCGGGCGCCGAGGGCGTGGAAGGTGTGCAGGACCAGGCGTCTGCTGGCTTCGCCAGCAGCCGTTCCCAGCCGTCCGCGGAGCTCCCCGGCGGCCTTGTTCGTGAACGTGAGGCCGACCAGGGATTCCGGCGCGGCTCCGGCCTCGGTCATGAGCCAGAGAATCCGGCAGGCAAGGACCCGCGTCTTGCCCGACCCTGCTCCCGCAAGGATAAGGAGAGGTCCCGGGGGGGCCTGGGCCGCTTCCCGCTGGACCGGATTGAGGGATTCAAGGAGGTGTGCCAACGGCCCGATTATATATGGGTCCTTCCCCCCCCGTCAGGTTTGGCTATGGTTCAACCGGTTGCTAGAATGAGCCCGGTCATGCGCACCGCCATGGGGGCCGCCCGCCTGCTGGGGGTGGCCGCCGTCCTCGTCGTCGCGGCCGCCCGCCCGGCCGATGCCCTTGTGGTCCAGGCTTCGGTTTCCCCGGGCATTTCCGTTCCGGTCGGCACCGTAATCACGATCACGGCAACCCTGACCTCCGAGTCCTGGCTCGGGAACCTGGAGGCGCTCCCCTCGATCCAGTCGAAGGGATGCTCCTACCCGGCGGCGCTCGAGGGGTGGTACGCGATCTATCCCGACTCGCCCATGCTCGTCTCGCAGGGCGTGCCGAACGCCCCGTCGGTCAACTTCACGTACACTCCGGGAACGCAGAGGTGGGTGCAGTGGAAGTTCACGGCCTCGCACACGGGGACGGTCGTGTTCTCGGTCGTCGCCGCCAACGTCTACTTTGGGGTGTTCGAGGGTTGCTCCGACCCGTCGCCGCTCGCCGGTGGCCTGCCGGTATGCGGGTTCGGCGGCCTGCCGTACGGCACGAACGTCTGCGGGTTCGCGGCCGTCACGATCACGGCGACGCTGACCGGACGATTGAACGCGCAATCGGGCGAGCCGAACGCCCGGCCGCCGGCCACGGTCTTCGTCGGGGACTCGATCGAGGTCGTGATGTCGGTCACCAACACCGGCGCCGCGCCGATCGCGATCAACGGCGCGGTCTCGTCCACGGCGGGCACGGGGACGGACGTTCTCCTGGTCGCGGGCGCCGCGCCGTCGTTCCCGGTGCCGCTCGCGGGCGCGGCGTCGGCGATGCTGACCTGGGCCTACAGCGTGACCCCCGGGAGCCCGCCCGGCACGGCGGCGTTCTGGACCGACGCGGAAGGGACGCTGGCGTACAGCGATCCCCTTGCCGTCATCCCCCCGCCCCAGCTTACGCTCAGCGTTACGCTCTTCATCGATCCGGACGGAGGCGGCCCGGACCTCGAGGCGCCCGCGGACCATTCGTATTTCATGGCGGACGACGAGGTCTGGGTCATGGCGAAGCTGGAGAACGCCTCGGCCTGGGACTACGACGTCGATCCCGTGATCGCGCCGGCGGACAACGACTACAGCGGCAAGCCGGATTTCCGGCTCGTGGGCACCCGGATTCCCGCGGGGGCGCAGACCCTCCTGGCGGGGACCGCCCGCGAGTTCACGTGGAAGTACGTGATCGACCGGTCCGACTACTACCAGGATTTCTGCTTCCCGCCGGTGGACATGTGGTGGAAGGTCTCGTCGCGCGGGCTGGACCTCACGGCGTATCTTCCGGTGTTCAAGGAAGCGGTCAGGATCACCCCGGATATCCCGTCCGTGGTCGAGATCGGCTCCGGGTTCTCGGCGACCCTCTGGGTCACGAACCGGGCGGCGCGTCCCATGGTCCTGGACGCGAGCGCGACCGTGTTCCTCACGACGATGGGCGGTCCCCTCGCCACGATCGTCGCGGGGCCCGCGCCCGGCAGCCGCTCCTTCACGGCGGGGCAGTCGCTGCCGTTCGTCTTCACGTGCACGGCGGACTCCACGGGTTCCCAGATGTGGTGGGGGGGAGCCAAGTGGGCGGCGGCCGCGCCTTGCCTGGCCGTGGACCCGATCGTGGCGACCGAGATCGTGGCCCCGTCGCCGCTGGTGCCGACCTTCCTCTCGAGCACGAACGTCGTGAACGCCCAGACGCCGTACGGGCTGACGCTCTCGCTTTACAACTCTTCCGCCTGTCCGGTCACGCTGTCCTCGATCGACGAGCCCTGGGGGATAAACGAGCGCCCGATTCCCTACGCCGTCTTCTCGAACTGGGATTCGACCGACTGCCCGGCCCTGCCCTGCGTGATCGCGTCGGGCGCGACGGCCGTCTTTAGATGGAGCGTGACCCCTAACGGCTGCGGCGACGAGGACTGGTCGGGAACGATGACCGGGGATTGGGACCCGGGATGCCTGTTCCCGACCGCGTTCAGCCGGCCGTACAACTCCAACCGCCTCAGGGTCCGCCAGCAGGCCTCGCTCTACGACCCCGGCTCGGTCGGGTGGATCCTTCCGCAGGCCACGGTGGTCGAGACCCAGACCTTCCAGGTGGTCTGCCGGGTGACGCCGGGCGGGGAGAACAACATAGAGAACTTCACGCTCGCCTGCATGCCGCACTTCTCGTCGACCTCGACCGTGATCTCGCAGGTCGCGCCCATCCCCTCGATTCCCGGCATCCTGCCCGGGTGCGGGACCTGCGTGACCAACGTCTGCCCGGACAAGACCCGGAGCTTCACCTGGACGTACAGCGTGACCGCGAAGGGGGCGTCGCCGGGCCAGGTCTGGTTCACGTTCACGGCGACCGGCCAGGATGCCTACGACGGGACCCCCCAGCACTCGATGACCTCGACCGGCAAGGTCCGGATCCTCAGGCCCTCGACCATCTCCGTCTCGGCGATGAACGACCCGGGCTTCCTGGCCTACTGCAACGGGTCGGTGGCCATGGACATCGAGGTCAACGGGGACACCTGCGTGGTCATCAACGCCGTTGGCATCACGCCATCCGGTCCCGAAGTCGTTGTCGAGTCCGCCACGAACTTCTCGAACGGGCAGGAGTTCGACTGGACCTACACTCCCGTCGGAGTGGGGTGCGTCTCGTTCACGGTGAGCGCCGTGGGTGTTGAGTGCGGGCTGGGCCTCCCCGTGTTCGGCGTCGCGACGACGGCGGACAGCCGGTGCTTCACCGCCCCGGCGCCGAGCGGCGCGCTCGCGGCCTACCGGCTGATCCCGGGGATGCAGCCGGTGTCGGGGACGCCGTTCGAGGTCCGGCTGAGTGTCACCAACAGCGGCGACATCTCCGTGGACTCCCTCCGGGTCCTGAGCTGGACGATGACCGGGGGGCTCTCGTGCGGCGGCATCGTGGCGCGGGTCCCCGCTCTCTCCGCGACTTCCTTCAACTTCTACGGGGAGACGGACGGGAGGCTCTACGGTTGCGGCAAGCGGGCGGACTACTTCTGGTGGTTCACGACCACGCCGGGAGGCGAAGGCGTCCTCCGGTTCTCCGTGACCGTGACGGCGCTCAGGTCGGACACGGGGACGCCGGTGAAAGCGTCCGCGAACACGTGCATCACGGTTTGGCCCGCCCTCCTCGCGTCCATCGAGTCGGCGCCCGAGAACGTGGTCCAGGGCCGGGACTTCGACGTGGCGGTCAAGCTCGACAACCAGAGCGCGGTGGCCATGACCGTCTCCCCGCTCTTTCCCGTGATCACCTCGGAGAGCGGGGAGATCCAGGAGAGCTACCCGGGGCCGGGCGCCGTCAGCGTCGGGTCGTTCTCTTCCAAGACCGTGGTCGCGCGGATGAACGTCAAGGCGGCGGCGGCGCCCGGGCCGCAGCGGCTCCTGGTGTCCGCCGACCGGTTCGTGGCCCGGGAGACGCTGGGCAAGGCGCAGATCGACCTGCCCGTCATGGCCGGGCCGCCCGTCACCGTGAACGTGCTCCCCGGCGCGCCCGTCTTCGAGATCGGCGAGAACCCCTGGCATCCCCTCCGTGGTCCGCTCGCGATCCGGTACGTCGCCCCCGACGGCGGGAGCCTCAGGATCAAGGTTTACAGCCTGGCCGGCGAGTTCGTTCGCACCATCGCGGACGAGGGGAGCGCCGGGGTCCAGGGAACGGTCCTATGGGACGGCAAGAACGACGATGGCCAGACCGTCTCCGCCGGCATCTACCTGCTCCGGTTCGAGGGGCGGGGCCTCAAGGTCACGAAGAAACTGGCGGTGGTCAAGTAGTGCAGGCGGCCTGACAGACCCCCCCGGCGGGTGATAAAACAAGGGTAGGGGAGTGGCGGAACACAGGGGGGACAGGATGACAGAAGCCGCAGGAAGGTCGGGCCGTCGTACCCGGACCCGCGCGGCGTCCTGTTTCCCGGCCCTGGTTCTGGCGGCCGCGGCCCTGCTCCCCGCCCCCGCCGGGGCCCTCCAGGTCATCGGGCTCACCGTCGAGAAGAGCGTCACCGGCGCCCCCCCGTTCCCCTACGCCCTGGGTCCCGGGGATACGGTCAAGATCGGCGACCTGATCCGGATCACGGTCACGCTCATGAACGACTCGGGGTTGCTCGGGAACATGTGCGCCGACGCCGGCCCGCCGTGTTTCCCCCCTCCGTACACGTGTCCGCCCGCGCCGGGCATGGGGACGTGCGTGAACGTGGACCCGTTCGACTGCGGGGCCCAGAACAACGGGATGATGGACCAGGGAGTGCCGGGGATGTGGCCCGGCCAGTGGTGGCTTTGGCCCGTGCTGGGAAAGTGTCCCAACGAACTCTACCCGAAGTGGAACGGGTCGCCGGTCAGCTTCTACGCCGCCGAGCCCGTGACGGGGTTCCACTACAACGGAAGCTACCTCAACTCGGTCGAGATCTACGATCCCGGGCTCTTCACATGGACTCCCGGGGCGCCCATGCCGACGGCCCGGGCCAAGTTCGGGGCGGCCGTGGACAGCGGCAAGCTCTACGCGGTCGGGGGGCACGGAGACACCGGGTACCTGGCGGTGAACGAGGCCTACGACATCGCCGGCAATGCCTGGGAGCCGGTGCCAAGGGCGCCGATGACGACGCCGCGCGAGGGGCTGGGGGTGGCGGCCGTGGGCGGGATCATCTACGCGATCGGGGGATACAACAGCACCGATGGAGTGCTCGCGACCGTCGAGGCCTATGATCCCTTGTCCGATTCCTGGTCGACCAAGGCGCCCATGCCCACCCCGCGGTACGGGCTCGCGGTCGTGGCGTGCAACGGCAAGATCTACGCGATCGGCGGGTTCACGGGGGGAGCATGGGGGGTCCTGAACACGGTCGAGGAATACGACCCCGTGGGCAACTCCTGGGCGCCGATGAACCCCATGAACTACGCGCGCGGGGACTTCGCCGCCAGCGAGGTCGGGGGGTTGATCTACGTGGGCGGCGGGTACGACTGGTTCGGATCCCGGTGGGACACCGAGGTCTTCGACCCACTGGCGAATGTTTGGACGCCGATGGGAGGGACGATGTCGGGGGGAACGAGCCGGCTCGCGGGAGCGGCCGTCGGCGGGATCGTGTACGGGGTCGGCGGGTCGAACGACTTCTTCGCCCCCAGCGTGTACTGGTTTCCCTGCGGTTACGCGATCACGGGGCTTCCCAACAACCAGACGTACGATCCGGTGTTCGACATGTGGGGCGGGCCCGCCGACCTGGCCACGGCGCGGGAGTGGCCGGCGGCGGCTTCCGACGGGACGTACGTCTACGCGCTCGGGGGCTACTCGGGATTCCAGTTCATGAACATGGGGGCCCAGAACAACGTGACCGCGGCGTCGTGGACGTTCGCGGCGCGGACGTCGTGGTGCGGGCTCGACTTCTCGGTGATGGGCATGAACAGCGACGACGGCAACTGGTGCAGCGGGGTCTCGCAGGAGGGCAGTTTCTTCGACTGCAGTATCCCCCCCGCGGGCGGGTACAACGGGGACGGAACGCTCCAGCACATCTTCACCGACATGTGGGGAGGAACGCTCTGCATCGTCTCCCCGCTGGTCAGCCACACCCAGACGGCGATAGTGGGCGCCGGCACCAGGCCGCCGAATGTCGCGTACATCGGCGATATTCTCCTGGTCGAGACCTCGCTCACGAACACGGGGGCGAAGACCCAGATCAACGCCTTCGAGGCCTGCGCCCAGTACAACCCGAACTCGACCACCAAGGGCGCGCAGATCTGCGCGGCTCCGTGGGAACTTCCGGGCGCGTGCACGGGGATCGCCACCGTCCAGGCGGGCTCTCCCGTTCTTCCCGCGAACGTGGACTTCAACGAGAACAAGATGTTCCAGTGGACCTTCTCGCTCGCGGGAAAGGGCGCCTTCTCCGGGTTCCTGCCGTGCTCGGTCGGAAGCTGGGGCGCGGGAACGGTCTTCTGCGACGTCTCGATCCAGGGGTCCACGTCCACGAGCCCGCCGGTCAACGTCGTGGCCGCGCCGCTCGCGATCACGGCGACGGGGTGGGTGGACCCGGACGGTCCGTCGGGCCCCCTGCCGCCGGTGCCGATGCGGGACGCCGGCCTCGGCGCGGAGTACTACTACTTCATGGGCGCCGAGACGGTCCAGGCCAAGTTCATCTACACGAACACGGATACGATTTATTCTTTCGATATCGAGCCCGCGTTGTCCCTGAGCAGTTTCCAGGCCGACATGATGCTGATCGTGGGCCCGGTGCCCGCGGGCCCGCTCATGCTCGCGCCGGGGCAGAGCGCGACCGTCACCTGGGACTTCACCCGCACGCCGGCGGGCGGAGCGTTCTCCCAGTGCACCGCCCCCGGGCCCTACGGGCTGGACTTCACCACCGCGGTGCGCGGGGTGGCGGCGACCCAGTCCGTCCGGATCACGGACACGCCGTTCCGGCCGCTGGACCCGTGCGCGACCGGGTGCCCGGCGGGCTCCCGGAACCTGACGTTCGACATGCCGGGAACGGCCGACCAGTTCAGCGTCTTCACCGTGAATCTCTACGCCAGGAACTCGGACGACCGGCCGTTCGTGCTGGACCCCGCGGCCGCGTTCTTCCTCGGCATCCAGCCCATAACCGGGGCCGCGTCCATCGCCGTGCCCCCGCCGCCGCCGCCGATGACCTGGCTGGCGGGGCAGACGAACACGATCACGTGGCAGATCTCGGGAGACCTGGCGGGACAGGTGTGTTTCCAGGCGGGCATCGACTACTCCGCCGCCGTGCCGCCGTGCCTGACGGCCTGCCGCGACGCGATTCCCTACTGCGACAACGCCGCGCCGTACCCGTACGGATGCATGTTCGTCAAGGTTCCGGGCGCCTTCTCCACGACGTATTTCACGGCGGGGCCATCCGCCTCGTGCGACGACCCGGGCCAGGTCGTGGTCCTTCGGCTGCTCCTCACGAACACGAGCACGCTTTACTGCGCCGTCGCGACGAGTTTCTGCGACTCCAACTCCCCGGACGCCTTCCCGATCGGATACGCGAATCCGTACAGCAAGGCGCCGCTCCCGTACCCGGCGGTGGCGAGCCCGTTCCCGGCCCTGCCGATCACGATCCCGCAGTCCACTAGCTTCTACTCATCGTCCAAGCTCGTGACCTGGTACATGGACGCGGCGTGTCCGCCGACGCCCGGGGGCCAGATCTCGTTCGGGTGCTTCTCGAAGACGAACATGCTCGTGAACGGGTACACGATCGACTGCGTGTCCAAGGCGGTGAAGAACCCGGCCGACGGCGCCAGCTTCGGCGGATCGGCGCCGGTCGTCACGATCACCCAGCCCGGGTACCTGTCCTGCTCGATCTGGACCGACAACTACGAGTACTCGGTGGGCCAGCTCGTGACCGTCTACTTCAGCGTCTCCAACGAGGGCGGGGACGGCCTCACCACGTTCGGGGTCGGGTCCTGGCCGCGCCTGTTCAAGGGCGCCCTCGTGGGGCCCGCGCTCGGCCCGGTGCCGGCGGCGCCCGCCGCCTACCCGGGCAGCGGCGTGTGCGTGTCGACCCCGCCCTTCGCGTCGAACCAGACCTTCGTATGGCAGTTCGTGGCCACCTCCAAGGGCGAGGTCACGTTCACGGCGACCGCCGAAGGCTGGGACGCCGGGTGCGGCACCTGGAAGAGCACGTCGTGCACGACCCCGGTCGTCCGGATCGCGAGCAGCGCCGAGCTCAACTGCGCGCATCCCGCCATCACGCCGATCGTCACCATGTCGGTCTCATGCTCCGGCTGCCCCCGGGTCTCCGGTTGCGATCCGGCGACCGGCCTCGGGTGCCTGAACGTGTCCATGGACCTCTCCAACTTCGGCGACGTGGCCGTCCGGGACGTCGTCGTTTCGCCGAGCAACGCGTACCCGGCGCTCCAGGCCTGCGTTCCGGCGGGCTCCTGCACGGCGGGCTCGGCGGCCCTGGTTTTCCGGATCGACCCTCCGACCCCGCTGAACCGGCTGGCCTCCGGAACCGCCACGTGGCGCTATGCCCCGACGGGACTCGGGTGCCTCCGGGTGCACGTCGAGGCGTTCGGGAACGACAACGCCACCGGGACCACGCTCTACTGCGACGGGTGGACCGACTGCGCGTCGATCAAGGCCCGGCGCCCGATGGAGCTCACGCTGGTTTCGGTCCCGGCCCAGGTCGCGCCGGGACAGGAGTTCACGGTCCAGGTCAGGGTGTGCAACCCCGGCGACACGCCGGCGGGCCTCCAGAGCGGGGAGCCCGCCTTCCAGTTCTACCTCGCCGCGACCGGGGCCAAGGTCACGGACCAGTACGACGTGATCCCGCCGCCGCCGGTGGTGCTGGCTTCGGGAGAGTGCAGGACCATCGACGTGACCGCGATCGCGCACCGGAACGCGGAGCCCGGCGCCGTCGAGATCCGCGTGGCGCAGGGCACCCAGTTCGTGGCCCTGGACGCCGCCACCGGACTGCCTTTCCCCGCGATCGACACCGGAGGGCCGCTGACCACGCGGGTCGTCAATCTGCAAAACAGGCTCGTCGTGGTGGGGGACAACCAGACGCGGATCCTGAAGCAGCCCGTCCTCCTCGGCTACCAGATCGCGGATGCCGGGAGGGGCGGCGGCCGGACCAGCCTCAGGATATACACGCTGACGGGAGAGCTCGTGCGCGTGCTGGTCGACAAGCCGGCCGTGGTCGAGGAGAACACGGTTCCGTGGGACGGCCGGAACGACGGCGGCCAGATCTGCGCCAGCGGCATCTACCTGGGCAGGCTGGAGTCGCCGACCTTCTCCAAGGTGGCCAAGGTCGCGATCCTGAAGTGATGCTCCGGCGCGGGCTCCTGGTTGCGTGGGCCGCACTCCTGCTGCCGGCCGGGCCGGCGCGCGCGGTCCGGTTCGCCCCGGGAGGGCTGGCCGCGGGGCCGGAGAGCGTGTACCTCACCCGGACGATCACGGTCACGGCGGTGCTGGAGGAAACCGCCGGCACGGGGTCCGACGTGATGGAGGTGTCCTGCACTCCGGAGCCGGGACGGCTGGTCCGGCTCGCGGGCGCCTCGCCGCCTCCGGCCTTCACCTGCACGGGCGGCGGCCGGTCGGCCGGGTGGTGGGGCTGGGAGGCGGTGGCGCCGGGCACGGTCCGGTTCCGGGTCACCGCTTCCCTCATCACCTGCGTGGACGGCGTGGCGGAAACCGTCGAGATGGTCACCGGGCCGATC
>Ga0315281_10016087_pt1 | contig 9996 bp, 10 predicted proteins | sample YL17G07_0_MG_FD_204540 | JGI IMG/M metagenome (GOLD analysis project Ga0315281, IMG submission 204540) | Sediment microbial communities from Yellowstone Lake, YNP, Wyoming, USA - YL17G07_0 | ecosystem: Environmental > Aquatic > Freshwater > Lake > Sediment | place: USA: Wyoming | collected...
GGGGTTTGTTGGAACGATAGTAGGATCGCCAGCTGATATAAGCCAGTTCGGCAGGTTTGTTTGTGATCCGAACACAAAGGTTGTAAAGAGTTTCCAAGAGAAACCTATCACAGCCCTTCCGAAGGGCGAGTATGTAAACACTGGGACGTTTTATATTGACGGCAGCAGGAGCTGTGAATTTTACACAATAAAAGACAGCGAACTGCCAATGGACTGGGAGAGATCTGCTTTTATAACTAGGATGTGCAAGGAAGGTGTGATTAGGTGTCTAGAGGCAGCGCAGCCGTTCAAAACATGGGTCTGGCTGAAAACGCAGCAGGATTTCAAAAGGATAAATGCCATGGATCTTGAAAGGTTCTTGGACGTAACTTCTGCGGAGAGGTATTTGGGCGAATATGAGCCTAACAATAATTTAACATAAAACCTTCAGCCTTTCGGCAAATTTTTTTCCGATGATTTCCCAGGAATAATTTTTCAAAACAAAGCTCCTTCCCCTCCTCTCCCTGCCATCGGTTTTCCCGTTCAAAACCTCCAAAATTTTTTCTGCAAACTCTTCAACACTGTTGCCGCTTTGATAGGTGTATTTTCCAAAGTCCTTCAGCTCGCCAACCTTGTTGCACACAACAATCTTTCCCATTGCAAGATACTCCCTGAGTTTCATGGAGCACCTGCAACGGTTGGCTGGGCTGTCCTTCCAGTATATCAGGCAAACATCAGCATCAAAAATATGCCTTGCTACCTGATCATTTTTTTGAACAAATCCAGTGAAGATCACCTTTTCTTCCAAGCCCAGTTTTGCGGCAAATTTTTTAATTTGGTTTTCCATCGGGCCGCAACCGACTATAACCATCCTAACGTCCGACCTCTTCTCAACTATGATCTTGAAAGCATGCAACATCTCTTCCAGGTAAGAGTTTATGTCCAGATGGCCTGTGTAAACCAATACCTTCCCAGTCTTTTTCTTTGGCTTGAATTTTTTCGGGTTGAAAATGTCAAGATCCACGCCCTGCTCCAGCTTGTACAGCTTTTCGTATGGAACATTAAAATCCTCTGCAATAATCTGCCTGAGCGTGTCGTTGTGGTATGTGACCATGTCGAAAAATCTCGGGAAGGGTGTTTGCATGAGCTTTGTTACCCAAGAGATCAATCCACTTCTATAGCCATAATCAACATCGTCTATGTCCACAACAACCCTGGCCCCGAACGCCTTTTTGATTAACAATGGCAATGTGACATTCGGGAAGGGCTTCATTCCGATAAAAACATCTGCGTCGATGAAAAATATTTTCAGATTCTTTAAAAAAGAAAACAGCAGGTCGAACTTGAGCGGCATCGTTTTTTTCACCGGCTTTACAAATGTTACGGTGTTGCCCGCTTTCCTCAAGGCTGTTGCAAGATACTGCATCCTTAACCAGCAACCGGTGTCAGTGGCCAAGGAGGATAATATAACAATTTTCATGCCAACCTTATTTTTATATTATAAAATCATGCCGATAAATTCCACAATTACATCAGTAAATTTCACAATTACATCAACAAGTTCGGCCAATTCCGCTGGTTGAATACGAAATTTGTTGTCTGAAAACAGGAGTGCGTGCATGCGCATTTCCGATTTTTTATAAACAACCTCATCTCCTTTGCCTTTTCAGAGTTCCATATTTCCTCAAAGCTGCTCTTTCTTATGTTCCCTATCTTGCCCAGCAGCTCGCAAAAGCTGATGTCGCCCTGATAGTTTAAAACGCAGTGAACCCTTCCTGCATAACATGCAAAGGGTTGCTTGCCAGTTTGAAGGATTTTTAAAAACTCGTTGTACAGCAGCTTTTTAGTTTTGGACGCCATCCTTGATGTAATTTTATTTCCAGAATAGTAATCATATTTCTCAAAAATTTTGAACAGCAATGGCCTTACAGCCAACAAATCCTCCATTGAAGGCTCCTTGTAAGAGCTGTCCTTAGGTTCACCGCGCAGTATTTCAAAATTATGGTAATCCACCTTGGGCATCTTTTTTACTACATCATTGTGCAAATCCTCGATGTTGCCTATATTAACGTTGGACAGCGTTGTTGCAACCCTTATGCTGAAAAATTTGTATCTGCTCTTTAGCGTGGCAAGCTTTCTGTAGGTTGCGATAACTTTGTCATAGCACTTAACCCCCCTTATTTTGTCATGCACCTCTTTTGTTCCGTCAAGCGAGAGGTTTAGGGTGAAAGCCTTGACAGAGCTGTTTTTCGCATGTTCAAGCATCGCCCTGGTTTTTTTATAAATGGCATCAGTTAGAACGCCGTTGGTCGGTATGGAAAAATCCTCGACCTTGTTGTTTCTTACAAAAATCTTGAATATCTCGTCAATGTCATCTCTCAAAAACGGCTCCCCGCCAGATATGCAAAGCCATACCAGCTTGCCAAGCTGCTTTGAAAATCCCTCTATCTCCTCCAGACTCAAATCCTTCTCTTCAATCTTGTTCAGCTCTTTTGAGAAAAAGCAGTGCTTACATTTTGAATTGCATTTGTTTGTCACAAAAAATATCAAGTATATTGGTTTTTTCAAGCGGCCCTTTAACAAGGAGTATAACAGTTTGTTTGGCATTTTATCCTACCGAAATTCATTATTACATGTTTTAATGCGCATATAAATATTCGGGACTTGAAGACTAGAATAGATTTAAGTTTAATTTGTTTACTAAATAATTAGATTATTGACAGGCTCCCATCGTCTAGATTGCGGTGACGCAAGGAAAATCCGGTCAAGGATGTCAGCTTCTCGAGCTGAACACCAGGGTTCAAATCCCTGTGGGAGCACTATATCTTGAGATATCTGAAGGTATTTTGAGGTATATTTATTCAAAAATTGAATTTAGAAATAATGAATTGGAAAGAATTTTTGAAACCTGATTGGAAGAAAATTATTTTGACTTTGATCTTTCTTGGTTTAACTTTTGTGCTTTTTGTAACTGTTTATCTTGTTCCTATTGGTTGCCCAAATTTAAGATTAAATAAAAACTGCACTTTTGTTGAACTGCCTCAATTTCACTGTGGCGCATGTGCAGAAAATTTAACTCAATTCGATTATGTCTATGGAAACTTGTTAATGATTCTCTATCCAGTTTCTTTTATAACCATCCCTGGATTGTTTTTGTTCATAATTGCTGCTCGGTATGTTTCTTATGGCGGGCTTCTTCTAACAGTTTTGTATCACTATTTGATATCTTGTCTTATTGTCCTTGGTTACAATAAATTAAAAAAGAAAAAATCCCAAAATATGTAAATTAACACCATGCATGCTGGGATCACTGGAATTATTTTATTTGAACAATGAAGTTAGCCAAGAAAAAAATGAAGCTTTTGTTGGTTAGTAATGTGTCTTCCATTTTTCTCTCAATTTTCCGTATTCTATATCGTCGCTTTTCATCCTTCTTTTAAAGAAAAATATTGCAACTATAGGGACTGCTATAGCAATGATTGCAATAATTATATAGACTATGTTGTCCATTATGATAGTTCCCATTGGAATGGTTGTAGTGGATGTGGTGGAGGTGGTTGAGGTGGAAGACGTTGAAGAAGAGGTTGCCACTGAAGAGGTTGTGGATGAAGAGGAGGTTGTTACAGCGCCTGATATGGTTGTTATACTGCAATCAACAGGCAATCCAGAGGCGGTTATCCATGAATTGCTGACCAAGCCAAGAACAGAAGCGGAGGAAACGCTGCAGCCAAACGTACTTGCAGATTGTGCTGAGGTTGACATGGCATATACCACAAGCAGGTAGGCAGTTGTGTTAGCTGGTATGGTATAGCCGTCAGTCACTGTCAGCGTGGTGGTGCCATCGTCTTTTAAAAACTTGCTCATAGCCAATAGATATTCGTCGCTGCTATACTTGCCATCGCTGTTCGAGTCTACAGTGAGCATAACCGCACTTATATCATTCCTGTCATCGCCACTTCCATTTGCAACCAAGGCAACAGACCGCAGGCTCACACCTTCATAACTGCCAGTAGCAAGCTTTAGCTGCAATATTATATTATTACCACTGCCGTTAACAGCAACATCCCAGTTGTGGTTTGTTGTCGAGTTAGGACCGATGGATGCTGCAAGTGAGCCAACCGGTAGAGCTGTGACCTCAAAGCCAGTTGCTGTCAGGCTGTCAACAAAATCATAGCTGCTGTTATAAAATCCATCATTATCCCTGTCAACAACTATGTCATACTTGCCAATGGTTGGGATTTGCCACAGCAATGTATTGTTTATATAACCGCTGTTGTTTGTCTGGAAAAGATTGGATAGCACCGAACTGCTTAGGCTTGCCCCTTCAGACCAGCTGTTGCTGTCAGTAACAACATAAACACGCACACTTGTCATGTTGCTGGTTATATTTTGTGTTGTCATGAAATAGACGGATTCGTTGGCGTAAAAATTATTTTTTTCCATACCGGTGGAATTTGTCGATACTACCTGCGCCTCGGCAAAATGGCAGAATGTTGTTATCGCGATTAAAAAAATCAAGGTCGCTATAATCTTTTTCATCATTCATTATTTTGTCGGGTGGCATTTTATACTTATAGGAATCGTGTTTAGCGCAGTTCAACCTTAGTGCCGATCTTTATGCCATGTTTGTTAGTGAAGTTTGCGTTAACCTCCAGAACATATCTCGCAGGCTCCTTTGGGCCGTATGATGGGCAGAATATTTTGCAGGGCTGCGCATCCCCCTTTATATCGACAACCTTCCCGTTGTTTATCCATACTATGTCAATGGGAAAGCTCATGTTCATCATCCATATTTCATGGTAGCCTTCTTCGCCAAAGTCGAACAACATTCCTTCGTTTTGCGGCAAACTGCTTCTAAACATTAGTCCTTTGATTTGTTTCGGCAATGTGTCTGCCACTTCCGCGTTGACAGTAGCGTTACCAACCTTCACCTCCATCCTTTTGGCCGGCTGCATAATGCCCTTTAGGAAAAAAACTGCAACAATCAAAACTAATGCTATAATTATAATCAATTCAGGCCCGATCATCATTTTTAATAAATGCATTTCTTTTAATAAATTCTGAACAACAAATTGATTTTATGATATACAAAGTCAAAGTCGTATTTCACAAAGATTTTGTTACTGTTGAAAGGGATGAGATTGAAGCCGGTTTGGCAAGCAAACCTGAAAAAGGAGAGGCCAATAAAGAATTGGTGAGGAAATTGGCAAGGCATTTTAACACTCCGACCTCGAATGTAAGGATTGTCAGGGGTTTGAAGTCTAGAAACAAACTAGTGGAGATAGTTTCAAGATAGATAATATTTATATTTTGAATATAGAATAGATACTGCAAGCAGGGGTCCCGTAGGCTGGTCAATCGGACCAGGCTTAGGACGTAAGGAAGAAACCTGGTGGCTTAGTGCCTTCGTGAGTTCAAATCTCACCCCCTGCATTTGTATTACAATTTTGCATACATTTTGTGATACAATTCTGAGATAATTAAAAAGTTCTTAATGGGTTAAAATTATATCGCCCACATGAATTTCTAAGAGTTATTTAAAAAACCTTCTAAAATCTGAGTTCGAATCTGGATATAAAATGAGTCTCGGCGCCCAGAACAGAATGAATGTGTTCGTTTATGCGCGGAATTCTTTAAGAAGAAGGCGACCTGATGTGGTCTTCAGATGACTTGTAACTTTAAGTTGTGGTAATGACGGGTGAGGCACTAAGAGCGACCGTTCTTATACCGCCCGCATATTCTAGATTTATGGTTGTGTAGGCAGGGTTGGACACCTCTTTGATTTGAACATTCTGACCATCCACAGAAACCGTAAAGTTTCCTCCGACAAGCGTTGTCGGAATCGTTATGGCTGCAGACCCAGTCGTCCCGCTGGAGTCAGCAACTGTGAAGATGATTGTTCTTGTACTCTGATTAAAAATCAGAGCCGAAACAGAGGAGGTGGAACTTATGAAAATAGAATAACAATTACGATCTGATGTAACCGAATAATTGTAGGGAAGTTTCTGTTCCTTCAAGAAGAGCGCTCTGGCATTGCCGCTTAGGATGTTGCGAGCAGAGTTGTATTCCAAGTTAGCAAGGAGAGATTTCCAGTGTCCGACTGCGTCACGTGGGGCACCATCACTTGTATTGTTCACATAGTTGAGCCATCTCTCCAGACCATTTGAGCCCCCTCCAGCATCTGAACCAAATAAAATACGGGCGTTCCATGTTTCAAAGAACTGTTTCCATTCCTCTTTCAATTTACCGTTATTGGATTGGTCTGCGAGCACCGCCCAATTAGAGTTGGGTTGCGGCAGAGGGTTTTGCATGTTCTGAATCCCAGCAGTATCGAAATACAGATTTGGATATCGCAAGAGGTAATCGTTGAGCGTGGTGCTATTGAGCGGCAGGTTGTTGAATCCGAGATGACACCATATGGGAATCGCGTTTTTGTTGTGACTCAGCATTCTTTCGAAGGCTGCGTTCGCAACAGTGTCGTCAGGTACGAAGTGAAACGAGATAGGGACGTCATACCGAGCGGACAGGTCCACTAGCTGAAGCCAGACTGAAGTGTCTGCCGGAACATAGACAGTCGGAGGTGGAGTGATATCACCACTGTAGTACCTCAGGTTAGCTTCACCTATGCCATAATATTTTCCTGTCTTCAACTGCGTCTCGGCAGATGTGACGAATGATTGACCTTGCGTGAACCAAGTAGAGGGTTGCGGCGAGTCAGGAGTATCTACGAATGTTATAAATCTACCAGGGTATTGAGATATGGCTTCGAGAGAACTTGAGGCATCTGTATACAGGTTCGACATACTCACACCTGCCGCATCCATCTCCGAAATCATCAGAGATGTGCTGACTGTGGACGGTATGTGAACATGGGAATCGAAAATATCCATATGCTCAGTGTCAGTGGGTTGGTTGATGCATGAATTGTCGGGCGTGGATGGGGCGCCAGTATCTGGAAGCACATTTGAATTATTGCTTGCAGAATTCGTATTCAATCCAAAATTAGGAAGACTAAAAAGATGGATGTATCCTGCCTGATTTAGTATTAGTACTGCAACGATAACACCTATAAAAAGTATCGAAAGAATCCATGCACTCTTTTTTTGCATTATCATATTTTACTGCTCTTTTTATATTAGATTTATGTTTTGCGACTTATATAATTAAATTGATTTTCAATGGGTTCAAATCCCATCCTCTCACAAAATAAAAAATCCTTTCATTTTTGAATGCAGTTGAAATCCTACCGTATTTAATCCCAGTAAATTTGAATACAATTGAAACGCACACCCCCTGCATTCTTACAGATGCAAAAAGATTTTTAAATGAGCATGAAATTGTAAATTGGAAAACGGTATTTGAAGAAAGTGTTGAAAAGATATGGGATGATTGACCACTAGAATTTGTATAAAATTTTTTCAAAATTTACAATCTTGTTTTTTCTTACCTTCACGCCTTCCTTCTCAAGCATGCGAATTTTTTTCTTCACGCCGCTTGCAAACCCGCCGATGCTGCCGTCGCTTTTCACAACCCTATGGCATGCTGCTGCAGGTGAATAAGGATTGCGGTGGCATGCCATTCCTATTGCACGATAACCTTTCGAGCCGAGCTTTTTTGCTATTGCCCCATACGTAGTGACGTGACCACGAGGAATCTTTTTCAATAATTGCCAAACCTTTTCATCAAAACTCATTTTCTCATCTTCGGTTTGTATCTCCTCATCAGCAGTGCGTTACCAACTACAGAGACGGAACTGAAAGCCATGGCAGCGGCGGCTATCATCGGATTAAGAAATATGCCATAGCTATACAACGCTCCGGCTGCTATAGGTATTGTTGCTGCATTGTAGAAAAACGCCCAGAAAAGGTTTTGCTTTATCTTGCTCATAGTGAAGCGGCTGATATCTATCGCAGCCACAACGTCGCGCAGATCATCCTTTATCAGTATTATATTTCCAGTCTCCTTTGCTATGTCCGTGCCACTTCCAATGGCTATACCTATATTTGCCTGCGCTAATGCCGGCGAGTCGTTTATGCCGTCGCCAACCATCGCAACAACCTTGCCTTGTTGCTGCAAAGATTTTATTTTTTCTGCTTTATGCTCAGGTAAAATTTTGGCCATAACATTTGTTATACCAAGCTGCCTTGCTATTGCCTCGGCAGTTGTTTTGTTATCCCCAGTGATCATCACAACCTCCTTTCCTGCCTCTTGCAGGGATTTCACAGCTTGGGAGGAATATTTTTTCAAACTATCCGCTACCCCGACAATCCCGATTATTCTCCTGTCGTAAGACACGGCAACTGCAGTCTTACCGCTGCCCTCCAATTTTTCCAAGATTTTTTCCACATCGCTGTAATCCTTTTCCTCGCTGCCGCTTTCCTTTACGAAATCCAAACTTCCAACAAAAATCTGCTTGCCCATATACCTTGCACGCACGCCCTTGCCTGGGACAGCAACAAAACTATCAGCCTCAGGCAGCCTTGCCTTTTCTGATTTTTCTTTATACCACTTCACTATTGCGTCTGCCACTGGATGTTCGGAATTATTCTCAGCTACCGCTGCGACTTCCATAACCCTAGCTTCAGAATTATTACCGATGACAAAAATATCCGTTACAGCAGGCTTGCCGGCAGTAAGTGTGCCGGTTTTGTCAAACACGACTGTGTTAAGCTTGTGCACTATTTCCAAAGCATCTGATTTGATGAGTATGCCGCGCTCGGCAGCTATCCCTGTCCCGACCATTATGGCTGTTGGCGTGGCCAAACCCAACGCGCAGGGGCATGCTACTATTAGTACTGAAACGAATACAGTCAACGCCCGCGGCAGACCTGCAGGATACCACGCTGCGAATGCGATAACTGCTATAATAATAACAGCAGGGGCGAAGTATGATGCGACTGTGTCTGCTAGTTTCTGTATTGGTGCTTTGGAGCTTTGCGCATCCTCAACCATTTTTATTATTTGAGCTAAAACAGTTTCTTTCCCAATCTTCGTCACCTTGATTTTCAGCGTGCCATACTTGTTAATCGTCCCGCCTATTACCTCGTCGCCTTTCTTTTTTGTTGCAGGCATGGATTCGCCAGTGACCATGGACTCGTCAACAGAACTGCTACCATCTATAACAATCCCGTCAGCCGCAACACTTTCACCGGGTTTGATAATTACAATATCGCCGATCCTTAATTGCTCGGCAGGTAGTTCGATCTCCTTTCCGTCCCTCAAAATTTTTGCAATCTTCGGCCTCAGGTCCATCAGTTTTTTTATCGCTTCCGATGTCTTTCCTTTGGCCAGAGTCTCGAACCAGCGGCCAAGCAGTATAAGAGTTATAATGGCAGCGGCTGTGTCGAAATAAGTGTCCCCGCCGTAGAAGGTTGCATAGACGCTGTAAAAGAAGGCGGCAGAAGTGCCGATTGCGATCAGTGTGTTCATATCTGCTGTCCTGTTTCTTAATGCAAAAAAGAAGCCGCGGTAGAAGTCAAAACCAATTAAGAACTGCACTGGGATTGTGAGAAAAAGCAAAATTATGTTGGAAAGAAACATGTTCTGCGTGAATGGAAACATGCTTCCGGTCATTACGAAAAGCGTTAGCACCGCGCTTACTATCAGCTTCATTTTCATGCCAGCAAGTTCTTTCTCTTCTGCTAGTGTTGCTGCATGTTCATGTGCGGCATGTTTGCTTGTATCAGTTTCGAAAGCCTCATAGCCAGTCTTTTTCACAGCCTGCTTCATTTTTTCCAAATCTGCTTTATCAGGATCATACTCGACAAACGCCTTTTCCGCAGCATAGTTAACATTCGCCTTTACACCGGGGAGCTTGTTCAGAGATTTTTCTATTGTTACAGCGCAAGTAGCGCAGTGCATTCCCTTAATCTGCAAAACAGTTTTTTCTTTCATTTTGACTTTTTGTCTCCCACATTCCAAATTTTCTTTTCCATTTTTATGTAATCCTTGTATCTTTCCTCTATCTCCATCGTTTCTTTTTTTATCCTGCCATGCCTTTCCTTCAGTTCTTCCGAT